>Ga0209577_10001951_pt1 | contig 20132 bp, 36 predicted proteins | sample GraSoiAngelo_109_FD_185874 | JGI IMG/M metagenome (GOLD analysis project Ga0209577, IMG submission 185874) | Grasslands soil microbial communities from the Angelo Coastal Reserve, California, USA - 14_0903_12_20cm (SPAdes) (version 2) | ecosystem: Environmental > Terrestrial > Soil > Grasslands...
CACGGGGTACCGGCCGCAGTTTTACTTTCGGACGACGGACGTGACGGGGGACATCAAGCTGGCGGACGGGGTGGAGATGGTGATGCCGGGGGACAACGTGACGCTGGAGGCGGCGTTGATCACGCCGGTGGCGCTGGAGGAAGGGCAGCGGTTCGCGGTGCGGGAAGGCGGGCGGACGGTGGGCGCGGGCGTGGTGGCGAAGATCCTGGAGTAATGCGCCTCCCGCATGACTCGCCGGTGATGATGTGATGAGGAAGGGCGCAGGGATTGCTCCTGAGCGGAGGTTGGCAAGGCGCAGCCGCCACTCCGGAGCGAAGGAGCAATTCCTGCGCCCCTCCCGGATCGAATAGGCAGCGGAACTAGAGGAGCGGGTGATGGCGCAGAAGATCCGGATCAAGCTCAAGGCCTACGATCATAAGATCCTCGACCAGTCCGCGGAGAAGATCGTGGACACGGTCAAGCGGACCGGCGCCCGCATCTCGGGGCCGGTCCCGCTGCCGATCGACCGCAACCTCTACTGCGTCATCCGCTCGCCGCACATCGACAAGGAATCGATGGAGCACTTCGAGCTCCGGACGTACAAGCGTCTGATCGATATCCTCGAGCCGACGTCCAAGACCGTGGACGCGCTCATGCACCTCGACCTCCCGGCCGGCGTCGACATCAAGATCAAAGTGCTGGCGGGGGCGGAGTGAGCGACGATGCCTGCGCTGCTCGGTAAGAAGCTCGGCATGACCCAGATCTTCGACGACGCGGGCAACGTCGTGCCGGTGACCGTGGTCGAGGCGGGCCCCTGCCTGGTCGTCGGCGTGCGCACCCCGGAGCGCGAGGGGTACGCGGCGGTCCAGTTGGGGTTCGGCGAGGTGCCGGAGGGCAAGGTCAACAAGCCCGCCCGCGGCGTGTTCGCGCGCAAGGGGCTCAAGCCTCACCGGGTGATCCGCGAGGTGCGCCTGGCGCAGGGCGAGCAGGCCGAGGTCGGGCAGTCGATCAAGGCGGACGTGTTTGCCAAGGGCGACCGGGTCGACGTCGTCGGCGTGAGCAAGGGCAAGGGATTCGCCGGGGCGATGAAGCGGCACAACTTCGGCGGACAGCGGGACTCCCACGGGAACAGCCTGATGCACCGGGCGGTGGGCAGCGTCGGGATGAGCAACGTTGCCAGGGTGCTGCCCGGGACGCGCGCCCCCGGCCGCCTGGGGGGAGCGCGCGCCACCGTCCGGGGCCTGTCCGTGGTCTCGGTCGACGTGGAGCGCAACGTGCTCCTGATCCGGGGTGCGCTGCCCGGTCCCCGGGGGAGCCTCGTGCTCCTCCGGAAGGCCGGAGGCCGCGCATGAGCATGGTGACGGTCTACGACGCCCAGGGCAAGCAGGTCGGGGAGGTCCCGCTGCCCCCGGTGCTCGAGGCCAAGCCGCACACGGCGGTGCTCCACGAAGCGCTGCTCTGGCAGCTCGCCGGACGCCGCCGGGGAACGCACTCGACGCTGAGCCGCGGGATGGTCGACCGGAGCACCCGGAAGCTGTACCGGCAGAAGGGGACCGGGCGCGCCCGGCACGGGGGCCGGGGAGCGGGGCTGTTCGTCGGGGGCGGAATCATCTTCGGGCCGACCCCCCGGGACCACGGGTACCGGCTCGCCAGGCGGGTGCGCCGCCTGGCGCTTCGTTCGGCGCTGGCGGCCCGGGCGGCCGCCGGGCAGTTCGCCGTGCTCGACCGGCTGGACCTGGAGGCGCCCAAGACGAAGGTCCTGGCCGGCCTGGTGCGGGCGCTCGGCTGGGCGGCGTCGCCGCAGAAGCGGGGACGTGCTGGCTCACGCCGGAGGCACGGCGTCCTGCTGATCACGGCCGCGCCGGATCAGACGGCGACGCGGTCCGCCGCCAACCTGCCTGGGCTGCGCGTCCTCCCCGCCACCGCGCTCAACGTGCACGACATCCTCGCCTGCGAGCACGTGCTCGTGACGCGGGAGGCGCTCGGGCGGATCACGGAGGCGGTCGCGCCATGAACGATCCGCGCGAGGTGATCCGCCGTCCCATCGTGACGGAGAAGAGCATGCGGGGCACCACGATCAACAAGTACACGTTCGAGGTCGATCGGAGGTCCCCCAAGCCGGTGATCCGGGAGGCCGTGCAGCAGCTCTTCAAGGTGAAAGTCACGAAGGTGAATGTGATCACCATTCCCGGCCGGGCCCGGCGCCGCGGGCAGCACCACTATCAGGAGCCGGCGTTCCGCAAGGCGGTGGTCACGCTGGCGGCAGGCGACAAGATCGACCTGGAGCAGCTCGGCTAGCGGGATGCCGGATCGAGCGGAGGCCTGATGCGATGGGCGTGAAGAAGTTCAAGCCGGTGACCCCCGGGCGGCGGTTCATGACCGTCTCGACCTTCGAGGACATCACCACCACGGAGCCCGAGCGGGGACTGCTGCGGCCGCACCGGTCCCGCGGCGGCCGCAACGCGCAGGGGAAACTGACCGTCCGGCACCAGGGGGGCGGCCACAAGCGCCGGTATCGGCTGATCGACTTCAAGCGCGACAAGGACGGGATCGCCGCCCGGGTCGCCAGCATCGAGTACGATCCAAACCGGTCCGCGCGGATCGCGCTCCTCCACTACCGGGACGGCGAGAAGCGGTACATCCTGGCCCCGGTCGGCCTGGGGGTGGGCGACGTCGTCGCCTCGGGGCGCGAGGCGGAGATCAGGCCCGGCAACGCGCTGCCGCTGCGCGCGATCCCGCTCGGGACGTCGGTCCACAACGTGGAACTGCAGATCGGGCGGGGCGGACAGCTGGTGCGGAGCGCCGGGGCCGCCGCCCAGGTGATGGCGAAGGAAGGCGAGTACGCGCAGCTCCGCCTGCCGTCGGGCGAGGTGCGGATGATCCACCTCGACTGCCGCGCCACCGTGGGGCAGGTGGGCAACCTCGATCACGAAGCGATCATGATCGGCAAAGCCGGCCGGTCGCGGTGGCTGGGCCGGCGCCCCCACGTGCGCGGCGTGGCGATGGACCCGTCGAGCCATCCGCACGGCGGGGGCGAGGGCAAGTCCCCGATCGGGATGCCCGGCCCGGTCAGCCCGTGGGGGAAGCCGACGCTGGGCTACAAGACCCGGACGAGGGCGAAGCCGAGCACCAAGTTCATTGTGCGCGACCGGAGGCAGGCATGAGGGCCCAGGGCGCGCGGCGGGGTCGGGCGGGGAGGCGCGCGCACGCATGAGCCGGTCGGTCAAGAAGGGCCCGTTTGTCGACGGGCACCTGATGGACAAGATCGAAGCGCTGAACAAGTCCCGCGAGAAGCGGGTCATCCGGACGTGGTCCAGGCGATCGACGATCGTGCCGCTGATGGTGGGGCACACCATCGCCGTCTACGACGGGCGAAAGCACGTTCCGGTCTACGTGACGGAGAACATGGTCGGGCACAAACTGGGCGAGTTCTCCCCCACGCGGACGTTCAAGAGTCACGGGGCGCGGGTGGAGAAGACGACCACGGTCCAGTCGACTCGGCCGGGCGGCCCCACGCCTGCGGGCGCCCCGGCGCCGGCACCGGCGGCGAAGCCGTCGTGAGGGAGGAGTTCGCGTGGAAGTGAAGGCCGTTGCCCGGTACGTCCGCATCTCCCCCCGGAAGGTCCGGCCCGTCATGGCGCTGATCAAGGGGAAGGCGGTCGACGAAGCCCTCGCCGTGCTTCGGTTCTCGCCCAACCGGGCGTCGCGGGAGGTGGCGAAGGTCGTGAAGTCGGCGGCCGCCAACGCGGAGAACAATCTCGAACTGGCCCGGACGACGCTCACCGTGGCGCGGGCCTACGTGGACAGCGGCCCCAGCCAGCGGCGGATGCAGGCGCGGGCCCGAGGCCGGGCGGACGTCATCAAGAAGCGGAGCAGCCACATCACGGTTGTGGTGCAGGGCGAATAGGGGGGCGGCCGGTGGGGCAAAAGATCCATCCAATCGGGTTGCGGCTCGGGATCGTCAAGGATTGGGAGTCGAAGTGGTACGCGGAGAAGAATTTCCCCGACCTCATCCAGGAAGATCAGACCCTGCGCCGGCACATCAAGAGGAAGCTGGGACGCGCCGGGATCTCCCGCGTCGAGATCGAGCGGACGGACAACCGTGTGCGGATCACCATCCACTCGGCCCGGCCCGGCATCATCATCGGGCGGGGCGGGACGGGGATCGACGCCCTGAAGAAAGAGCTCGAGGCGATGACCGCCAAGCAGATCCAGCTCAACGTGCAGGAGATCCGCCGCGCGGAGCTCGAGGCGGTGCTCGTGGCGCAGAACGTGGCCGGCCAGCTCGAGCGGCGGGTCGCCTACCGGCGGGCGATGAAGCAGGCCGTGGCCCGCAGCCTGCGCAGCGGGGCGAAGGGCATCCGGATCTCCTGCCGCGGCCGGCTCGCCGGCGCCGAGATCGCCCGATACGAATGGTACCGGGACGGCCGGGTGCCCCTGCAGACGCTGAGGGCCGATATCGACTTCGGGATTGCGGAGGCGCTGACCACGTACGGCCGGATCGGCGTGAAGGTGTGGATCTACCGAGGGGATGTGCTCCCGGAGCGCCGCCGTCCGGGCGAGATGCGCGGCCGACCGGGGGAGACGGTCGTGCTCCCGTCGCGGATGCCGCGGGTCGTTGTGCAGAGGAGGCCGGAACCACATGCTGATGCCCAAGAGGGTGAAGTTTCGTAAGGCTCACCGGGGACGGATGCGCGGCGAAGCGCACCGCGGCGCCACGGTGTCGTTCGGGGAGTACGGGCTCCAGGCGACCGGCCGCGGGTGGGTCACGGCCCAGCAGATCGAGGCGTCCCGGCGGGCGGTGACCCGTTTCATCAAGCGGGGCGGCAAGCTGTGGATCCGCGTGTTTCCGGACAAACCGGTGACGAAGAAGCCGGCCGAGACCCGGATGGGCAGCGGGAAGGGCAACCCGGAGTTCTGGGTGGCGGTCGTGCGCCCGGGCCGGATGATGTTCGAGCTCGGGGGGGTCACCGAGGAGGTGGCCCGCGAGGCCTTGACCCTGGCCGGGCACAAGCTGCCCATCAGGACCAAGTTCGTCCACCGCATGGGCGTTGAGGCATGAGCGTGTCCGAGTTGCGGGAATTGGGTGCGGCCGATTTACACAAGCGGCTGCAGGAGGCCCGGCAGGAGCTCTTCAGCCTGCGGCTGCAGCGGGCCGCCGGCAAACTGCTGAACCCGGCCCGGGTGGTGCTGCTGCGCCGCACCGTGGCCCAGCTCCTCACGGTGCTGGGCGAGCGCGAGCGGACGGGCGAGGCGGCGGGGGGGAGCACGTGATGGCGGAGCCGCAGGCCGCGCGCGCGGCGCGCAAGACCCGCGTGGGCATGGTCGTGAGCGATAAGATGCAGAAGACGGTGGTGGTGGAGGTCGTGACGACCGGCCGCCACCCGCTCTACCGGAAGATCGTCCGCCACAGCCGGCGGTTCAAAGCGCACGATGAGGCGGGTGAGGCGCACCTCGGCGACAAGGTCCTCATCGCCGAAACCCGGCCGCTGAGCAGGGACAAGCGGTGGCGGGTGGCCCAGGTGCTGGAGCGGGCGCGGTAGGCGCGATGGAGGGGCGCGGGTGATCCAGAACTACACGCGGCTGCGGGTGGCAGACAACACCGGGGCGCGGGAGATCATGTGCATTCGGGTCTACGGGGGGTCCCGGCGGCGGTACGCCGGGATCGGGGATGTGATCGTCGCGACGGTGAAGCAGGCCATCCCCAACAGCGGGGTCAAGAAGGGGGAGATCGTGCGCGCCGTGGTCGTGCGGACGGCCAATCCGCTGCGGCGGCCGGACGGGTCGTATATCCGCTTCGACGACAATGCCGCCGTGCTGATCACCGACCAGCAGAACCCCCGGGGGACCCGGATCTTCGGGCCGGTGGCCCGGGAGCTCCGGGACAAGCAGTTCATGAAGATCATCTCACTCGCACCGGAGGTTCTGTGATGCGCACGGCGGTGCACGTGAAGCGGGGGGACACCGTCGAGGTGATCGTGGGCCGCTACCGCGGGAAGCGCGGAAAGGTGCTGCGCGTATTCCCGAAGGACGGCCGGATCATCGTCGAAGGGGTGATGGTGGCGAAGAAGCACATGAAACCCAACGAGAAGATGCCCTCCGGCGGGATCGTGGAAAAAGAGATGCGGTTTCCGTCCGGCAAGGCCATGCTGGTGTGCCCGCGGTGCGGGCGCGCGGTCCGCTTCGGGCACCAGACCATTGAGGACGGGACGAAAGTTCGCGTCTGCCGTCACTGCGGAGAGATCATTGACAAAGCCTAGCCGTTCGGACGCAGCAGCCGGGAAGGACGCGGCCCCCGGGAAAGGTGGCCGTCCGGCGGGACCGCAGGGCGCGAAAGGGGCCCCGGCCAAGGGCGCGCGGGGCGCTTCCCCGGCAGAGGGACGTCCCGCGGGACCGCAGGGGGCGGAAGAGGCCCCGGCCAAGGGCGCGCAGGGCGGTTCTCCCGCAGGGGGTCGTTCCCCCTCCGGGGGCTCCAAACCGGAGAGGGGCCAACGGCAAGCAGAGGTAGCGGCGGGAGCGGCCGCGGCCCCGGCGCAGGTAGCGCAGGGCGCTTCCCCGGCAGGGGGCAAGCCGGCAGCGCCGCAGGGCGCCCCTCCCCCCTCCGGGGGCTCCAAACCGGAGAGGGGCCAACGGCAAGCAGAGGTTGCCCCCGGCGGGGGCTCCAAACCGGAGAGGAGCCAACGGCAAGCAGAGGTTGCGGCGGGAGCGGCCGCGACGAAGGAGCCACGGCTGGTGCGCCTGCGCGAGCGCTACAAGCGCGTGGTCGCGCCGGAGCTGCAGAAGCGCATGGGGTACACGAACGTCATGCGGGTGCCCCGGGTGGAGAAGGTCGTTATCAACATGCGGGTGGCGGACGCGCTGCAGGATCAGCGGCACCTGGACAAGGCGGTGGAGACGCTGACCCTGATCAGCGGCCAGCGGCCGGTGGTCACACGCGCCCGCCGGTCGATCGCCGCCTTCAAGCTGCGGGCGGGGAACCCGATCGGCTGCAAGGTCACCCTGCGCGGCGAGCGGATGTACGAGTTCCTGGACAAGCTGTTCAACATCAGCCTGCCGCGGATCAAGGACTTCAAGGGGATCCCCACCCGCTCGTTCGACGGCCGGGGAGGGATGAACATCGGGATTCGCGAGCAGCTGATCTTCCCGGAGATCGACTACGACAAGGTGGACAAGATCCGCGGGATGGACATCGCGATTGTCACGACGGCGCGCACGGACGAGGAGGCCCGGGAGCTGCTCCGATCCCTCGGCCTGCCGGTCCGCGAGGGGGCGTAGGGAGCATGCCGAAGAAGGCCCTGCTCATCAAGTGGCGGAAGCCGCCGAAGTTCAAGGTGCGCCGGTACAGCCGGTGCCGGAACTGCGGCCGGCCGCGGGCGGTCTTCCGGAAGTTCGGCCTGTGCAGGATCTGCCTGCGCGACCTCGCGCACAAGGGGGAGATCCCCGGCGTCGTGAAGGCGAGCTGGTGAGGTGAGACCGTGGGTGTGATCACCGATCCCATTGCCGATATGCTGACCCGGATCCGGAATGCGCTCGTGGCGCGGCACCCGCTGGTGACCGTTCCCACGTCGCGGATGAAACTGGAGATCGCGAGGATCCTCAAAACGGAGGGATTCATCGCGGACTACCATGTGGACAAGGACCATCCCGAAATGGTGCGGATCCATCTCCGCTACGGGGAGCGGAAGGAAGGCATCATCACCGGCCTCCGCCGCGTCAGCCGGCCCGGCCTGCGCTACTACTCCCGGCGGACGGACATTCCGCGCGTCCGCGGCGGGCTCGGCGTGGCCATCCTCTCGACCTCCAAGGGCGTCATGACGGACCGCGAGGCCCGCAAGGCCGGGCTCGGGGGAGAGGTCTTGTGCTACATCTGGTAATCGTGCGGGCCGGCCGGGCAGGAAAACCAATCGAAGCGAGGAGTGGGACAATGGTAGGACCGAACGATGTCGCGGGTTGGTAGGCTGCCGATCGGCATTCCGGCGGGGGTCGAGGTGAAGGTGTCCGGCCCCGTCGTGCGGGTCGCCGGCCCAAAGGGCACGCTGGAGCGCTCCGTGCACCAGGCGATGCGGGTCGCCGTCGAGGACGGGAAGATCGTGGTGAGCCGGCAGAACGAGGACCGCTTCCACCGCGCCCTGCACGGGTTGACCCGGGCCTTGATCGCCAACATGGTGCAGGGCGTGACCAAGGGGTACCGGGTCGAGCTTGAGATCCAGGGCGTCGGCTACCGCGCGGTCAAGCAGGGCGCCAACCTCACCCTGCAGGTGGGGTTCTCTCATCCGGTGGAGCTCCGGCCGCCGGCGGGGGTTCAGCTGGACGCCCCCGCCCCCAACCGCATCGTGGTCAGCGGGAGCGACAAGGAGGCGGTCGGCCAGACGGCGGCGAGCATCCGCGCCATTCGGGAGCCGGACCCGTACAAGGGCAAAGGGATCCGGTATCTGGGCGAGCGCGTCCGGCGCAAGCCCGGCAAGGCGGGCAAGGCGGTGGCCGGCGCCGGTGCCGCCGGCGGCGCCGCGAAGGGTGGGGCATGATCAAGCACAGGGACCGCAACGAAACGCGCCAGCGCCGGCATCTCCGGATCCGCCGGGCGGTCCAGGGGAACGGGGACCGGCCAAGGCTGTCCGTCTTCAGGAGCCTGGCCCACATCTACGCCCAGGTCATCGACGATCGGTCCCAGCGCACCCTGGCGGCGGCGTCGACGCTCGACCCCGAGATCAAAGCCGAGGCGGCGGGTGTCAAGAAATCGGACGCGGGGCGTCTCGTCGGCCGCCTGATCGCGCGGCGGGCGCAGGCCAAGGGCATCCGGCGGGTCGTGTTCGACCGGGGCGGGTATCTCTATCACGGCCGCGTGAAAGCGCTGGCCGACGGCGCCCGCGAGGGCGGGTTGGAATTCTGATGGAACGGCTCGACTAGAGCAGGGGGAACGAATGCCGCGAACCAAGGGCAAGGGGAAAGGCAAAGGGGGCAAGATCCGGGGGAAGCTCCGGAAGCTCGAGCCACCACCAGCGCCAAAACCGGCGAACCTCGAGTACCTGCACCGGCGCGTCAATGCCGAGACCGTCAACCTGACGACGGAACGGGCGATCTGGATCAACCGCGTGGCCAAAGTGACCAAGGGGGCCAAGCGGTTCAACTTCAGCGCGCTCGTCGTCGTCGGCGACGAGCACGGCCACGTCGGGATCGGGCTCGGCAAGGCGGGGGAAGTCCCCGATGCGATCCGCAAGGGGACCGAGGATGCGAAGAAAAACCTGATGGCGGTGTCGCTCAACGGCACCACGGTCCACCATGAGATCGTGTCGGACTTCGGCGCCGCCAAGGTCATGCTGCGCCCGGCCGCCCGGGGGACCGGGGTCATCGCCGGCGGACCGGTGCGGGCGGTGCTGGAGGCCGCCGGGGTGAAGGATATCCTCACCAAGTCGCTCGGCAGCAACAATCCCATCAACCAGGCCCGGGCGACCCTCAAGGGGATGCTGGATATCCGCGATCCCCGCGAGGTGGCCGCGCAGCGGCACAAGACGATTCAGGACCTGCTCGGCCGGAGGGCGGCGCAGTGGCAGGGCGCGTAAAGGCCAAGGGAGCGCCCGGCGCCTCCGCCGCGGGCCGGACGGGTCCGGTCCGGCGGGTGAGGGTGACGCTGCGCCGCAGCCTGATCGGACGGCCGGCGACCCAGCGGAGGATCATCTCGGCGCTCGGCCTGCGGCGGATGGGGTCGGCGCGGGAGCACTCGTTGTCGCCCTCGGTGACCGGCGCGCTCAAGCGGGTCGGGCACCTGGTGTCGATCGAAGAGGTGGATCATGCGGCTCGGTGAACTCAAGCCGCCCCGCGGCGCCCGCCGTCGCAAGCGCCGCGTCGGGCGCGGGGGCTCCTCCGGCCGGGGGAACACCGCGGGCCGCGGCGCCAAGGGCCAGAAGGCGCGAAGCGGAGGGCAGACCCGGCCGGGATTCGAGGGAGGACAGCTCCCCCTGGTGAAGCGGATCCCCTACCGGCGGGGCGTCCGCGGCGCGGGAAGCAATATGACCGGAGGGCCCCCGCATTCGAGGATGGGGGTCGTCAACGTCGGCCGGCTGAGCGTGTTCCCGGCCGGAAGCGAAGTCACCCCCGATACGCTCAGGCAGGCCCGGCTCGTGCGGGAGGACCGGGTGAAGATCCTCGGGAGCGGTGAGCTGCCGCACGCCCTGGTGGTCAAGGCCCACGCCTTCAGCAAAGGGGCGCGGGCGCGCATCGAGGCCGCCGGCGGGCGCTCCGAGGTGCTGGCATGATTCCGGGGCTCACCAACATCATCCGGATCCCGGATCTCCGCCGGAAGTTCCTGTTCACGATCGGCATGCTGGCGATCTTCCGGTTGGGGTCGCACATCCCGGTGCCGGGGGTCGATGTCGCGCGCCTTCAGTCCATCTTCAGCCAGCAGGGGAACGTGTTCGGGTTCATCGATCTGTTCGTGGGCGGGGCGCTCTCCCGGTTCGCCCTCTTTGCGCTGGGGGTCTTCCCCTACATCACCGCCTCGATCATCTTCAGCCTGCTCGAAGTCGTCTTCCCCCGCCTGAAGGAGATCCACCGGGAGGAGGGGGAAGCCGGGCGGCGCCGGATCGGGCAGTACACGCTCTACCTCTCGGTGTTCCTCGCCGTGATCCAGGCCATCGGCCAGACCATCCTGATCCGCAACCTCGGCGCGCTCCCCGACGCCCGGCCGCTCGTCTTCGGGGAGGTCGTCACCACCTTGGTGGCGGGGACCATGGTGCTGACCTGGATGGGATCGATCATGACCGAGTACGGGATCGGGAACGGCGTCTCGCTCCTGATCTTCGGGGGCATCGTCGCCCGGCTGCCCAACCAGCTCAAGCAGACGGTCGCGCTGGCGCGGGTGGGCGAGTCCTCGGTGCTGTTTGCGCTCTTCGACATCGCCATGATCCTGGCCAGCATCGTCCTGGTCATCTTCGTGACGCAGGCCGTGCGCAAGGTCCCGATCCAGTACGCCAAGCGGATCGTGGGGCGCCGGATGGTGGGGGGACAGACGACGCACCTGCCGATCCGGATCGCGTCGGCCGGGGTCATCCCCATCATCTTTGCCATCTCGGTCCTGCAGTTCCCCCAGACGGTCGCGCAGTTCTCCGCCTGGCCGTGGCTGCAGCGCATCGGGAACGCGTTGAGCATCAACAATGCCCTCGGGGCGGCGCTCTACTTCATCCTGATCATCGTGTTCACGTACTTCTACACGGCCGTCAGCTTCGATCCCGACGACGTCTCCGACAACATCAAGAAGTACGGCGGGTTCGTCCCCGGGATCCGCCCCGGCCGCCCGACCACCGAGTTCCTGACCAGGATCCTCGAGCGGCTGACCCTGGTCGGCGCGATCTTCCTCGGCCTGATCGCCGTGGGGCCGATCGCCCTGGGGCGCTTTACCGGACAGCTGACCCTCTACCTCGCCGGCACGTCGCTCCTCATCGTCGTGGGCGTGGCCCTGGAGACGATGAAGCAGATCGAAGCGTACGTGCTGATGCGTCACTACGAAGGCTTCATGAAGTGAAGACCCTGCATCTCGTGTTCATGGGTCCCCCCGGCGCCGGCAAGGGCACGCAGGCCGCCCTGTTCCACGAGCGCTACGGGCCCCCGCACGTGTCCACCGGCGACATGTTCCGGGTGGCGGTGCGCGACGGCACCGACGTAGGGAGACGCGCGACCGAGTACATGCAGCGCGGGGACCTCGTGCCCGATGAGATCGTGGACGAGATCGTCCGGATCCGGCTGGCCCAACCGGACACCGCCCGCGGGGTCATCCTCGATGGCTATCCCCGGACGCTCCCGCAGGCCGACTATCTGGACGCCCTGCTGGCGGAGCGGGATCGCGGCCTGGATGCGGTCGTGTCCTTCGAGATCCACGAGGAGGTCCTGCTGCGCCGCCTGACGGGGCGGCGGGTGTGCCCCACCTGCGGAGCGATCTATCACCTGGGCAACAACCCCCCCAAGACGCCCGGCCGCTGCGACCTCGACGGCACGGCGCTGGTGCAGCGGAAGGACGACGCGCCGGACACCGTACTTCACCGGCTCCAGGTCTTCCGCCAGTGGACGGCACCCCTCGTGAACCACTACCGGAAGCGCGGGCTCTTCCTGGCGGTCGATGCGGAGCGGCCGGTCGAGGCGGTGCACGAGCAGATCCTCCAGTTCGTCAGGTCGCGGGCGGCCAGCCCATGATCATGGTGAAGACGGCCACCGACCTGGCGGCGATGCGCCGCGCCGGGCAGGCCGCCGCCCAGGCCCTGCAGATGGTCGTGGCGGCGGTGCGGCCGGGGGCGACGACGGCCCAACTGGACCGGATCGCGGAAGCCCGGATCCGCGAGCTCGGCGGAGAGCCGTCGTTCCTGGGCTACCGGGGGTTCCCGGCCAGCATCTGCACCTCGGTGAACGACGAGGTCGTGCACGGGATCCCGGGCCCGCGCCGGCTCGTCGAAGGGGAGATCATCAGCCTGGACCTGGGCGTGGTGCTCGACGGGTTCCACGGGGACCTGGCGGTGACGGTCCCCGTCGGGAGGGTGTCGCCGGCGGTCGCGCGGCTGCTCCGGGTCACGGCGGAGGCCCTCGAGATCGGCATCCGCGCGATCCGGCCGGAGGGGCGCCTCGGGGACGTCGGCGCGGCGATCCAGCGATACGTCGAGCAGCACGGGTTCTCGGTGGTCCGCGAGTTCGCGGGGCACGGAATCGGCCGCAAGCTCCATGAGGACCCGCAGATCCCGAACTTCGGCAGCCCCGGCAACGGCGTCGTGCTCCGCCGGGGGATGACGCTCGCGATCGAGCCGATGGTCAACATGGGGACCTCGGAGGTCGTCATGGAAGCCGACGGGTGGACGGTGCGCACGCGGGACCACAAGCCGTCGGCGCACTTCGAGCACACGGTGGCCGTGGGGGACGACGGGCCGATCGTCCTCACTAGACTTTCGCCCGATGAATCGGTATAATGTTTCTTTGCTTGGTTGAGAAAGCGTCGACGCCGGATTTGCTGGGGCGGCTCGCCACGTCCCGCTTGGGGCGGGACGCGGGCGCCGTCTACGTGGTCATCGCGTCGGAAGCCCCGGGGGTCGTGCTCGTGGCGGACGGCCGGAGCCGCGGCGTCGCGCGTCCCAAGCGGAAGAACGTCAGACATCTCGAGTTCGGCGGAACGGCCCCGGCCGCCCTCGTGGAGAGGCTGGCGGGGGGGCAGCCGGTCACCGACGAGGACATCCGGGCGGCCATCAGCGCAGCCGCTCCCTCGGCGGCGGCGGAGTAGCCGGTGGCCAAGAAGGATGTCATCGAGGTTGAGGGGACCGTGGTCGAAGTGCTCCCCAATGCGATGTTTCGCGTGGAGCTGTCGTCCGGGCACAAGGTGCTGGCCCATATTTCGGGCAAGATGCGGATCCACTTCATCCGCATCCTCCCCGGCGACCGCGTGAAGGTGGAACTCTCGCCCTACGATCCGACCCGAGGCCGGATCACCTACCGGTTCCGGTAGGGTGGGGCGGACATGAGAGGTGATGAGCCGTGAAGGTGCGGGCATCGGTCAAGCGCATCTGCGAGAAGTGCAAGATCGTCAAGCGGAGCAACCGCGTGATGGTGATCTGCGACAATCCCAAGCACAAGCAGAGGCAGGGCTAGGATCCTAGGGAGGCACGGATGGCGCGCATTGCCGGGGTAGATCTTCCGAGGGAGAAGCGGGTTCAGGTGGCCCTGAGCTATATCTATGGGATCGGGCGGAGTCGGGCAAACGAGATCCTCCAGATCACAGGCGTCAACCCCGATACCCGCGTGCGGAGCCTCACCGACGAAGAGGTCACCCGCCTGCGCGAGGTGATCGACCGCAACTACAAGGTTGAAGGCGACCTGCGCCGGGACGTGGCGATGGACATCCGGCGCCTGATCGAGATCGGCTCCTACCGGGGCCAGCGGCACCGGAAGGGGCTTCCGGTGCGGGGCCAGCGGACCCGCACGAACGCGCGCACCCGCAAGGGCCCGCGCAAGACCGTCGGCCGGGTGAAGGCGGCGAAGGCCCCGGCGGGGCCGGCCGCGGCTTCGGCCTAGCGGCGGGCGGCGGTCGGGGCGAGCGGCACTGGACCACAGGAGGGGAGCATGGCGCAGGGGGCACGCGGCAAGCGCAAGGAAAAGAAGAATGTGCCGGCGGGCATCGCCCACATCCAGTCCACGTTCAACAATACCGTCGTGACGATCAGCGACCTCCAGGGCAACGTCTTGGCGTGGGCGAGCGCGGGGACGTCGGGGTTCAAAGGGTCCCGCAAAGGGACGCCCTTTGCCGCGGGCCTCGCGGCAGAGAACGCCGCGCGCAAGGCGATGGAGCAGGGCGTGCGCCAGGTCGAAGTCTACGTCAAGGGACCGGGCGCCGGGCGCGAGGCCGCGATCCGCTCGCTCCAGGCGGCCGGGCTGGAAGTCAACCTGATCAAGGATGTCACGCCCATTCCGCACAATGGCTGCCGGCCGCCCAAGCGGCGGCGGGTGTAAAGGAGGGCTCATGGGACGGTACCACGACGCCGTCTGCCGGCTCTGCCGCAGAGAGGGCATGAAGCTGTACCTGAAAGGGGAGAAGTGCTACACCGACAAATGCCCGGTGTCCAAGGACACGACGCCCCCGGGGATGCACGGGCCGAGCCGGCGGAAGCCGTCGGACTTTGCGGTGCGCCTCCGCGAGAAGCAGCGGCTGCGGCGGTTTTACGGCGTGTTTGAGGCGCAGTTCAAGCGGTACGTCCAGGACGCGTCGCGCACCAAGGGCGTCACCGGCACGCAACTGCTGCAGATCCTGGAGACCCGGCTCGACAACCTCGTCTACCGCCTGGGCCTCGGGGCCAGCCGGAAGGAGGCCCGCCAGCTCATCGTCCACGGCCATGTCGTCGTAAACAACCGCCGGGTGACGAGCCCGGGCTACCTCGCCAAGGCGGGCGCGACCGTCGCCGTCGCCCCGGGGAGCCGCGACCTCCCGAAGTTTAAGGCGCTCGCGGGCCAGACACCGGCCCACGGGATGCCGGCGTGGCTGGAGTTCAACGCCGAGAGGCTGGAAGGGCGGGTGCTGACGCTCCCCTCTCGGGAAGAGATCGATGCGCCCGTGCAAGAGCAGCTGATCGTCGAATACTACTCGAGGTAACGGAGATGATGGAGCGAGACACGGTCACGGCGGGGCCTGTGGTGCGTGCACCAAACAGGGGGTTGGCGGACGTGTGGGAGACCACAAAGCCCAAGATCGAGTACGCGGAACTCTCTGATACCTACGGCAAGTTTATCGTCGAGCCGCTGGAGCGTGGGTTTGGGGTGACCCTGGGCAACGCGCTCCGGCGGGTCCTCCTGTCCTCCATCTCCGGCGCGGCGGTGACCTCGGTGAGGATCGAAAGCGTCCTGCACGAGTTCTCGACGATCCCGGGGGTCGTGGAGGACGTGACGCAGGTCATCCTCAACCTGAAGGAACTGTCCTTGAAGCTGCACAGCGACAAGCCCAAGCTCCTGCGTCTGGATGTCCGCGGCAAGAAGGATGTGCTCGCCGGCGATCTGCAGCCCGATGCGGAGGTCGAGATCCTCAACCCCGACCTGCACATCGCCACCCTGGACGGGAAGAACGCGCATCTGGCCATGGAGCTCGTCGTGGAGCGCGGCAAGGGGTACGTCCCGGCGGAACGGCACCGCAAGAGCGAGCACGTCATCGGTGTGATCCCCGTCGATTCGGTCTTCTCGCCGATTCAGAAGGTCAACTACGTCGTCGAGGATACCCGGGTGGGGCACGCCGCCGACTATGACCGGCTGGTGCTGGAGGTCTGGACCGACGGCAGCATCCGGCCGGAGGAAGCGCTGCAGGAATCCGCCCGGCTGCTCATCGACTGCTTCCGCCTCTTCGTGGGCACCGCGGTCGGTCCCGAGATCGTGGTGGGCCCGCAAACGGACGAGACGAGCAAGATCGCGTCGATGCCGATCGAGGAGCTCGACCTTTCCGTCCGGCCGTACAACTGCCTGAAGCGCGCGGGGATCAACACCCTGGGCGATCTGCTCCAGAAGACCGAAGACGAAGTCGTCAACGTGAAAAACTTCGGCCGGAAGTCGCTGGACGAAGTGAAGGAGAAGCTCGCCGGGCTCGGCCTGGAGCTGCGGCGGAGGGGAGCCTGATGACGCTCGGCCAGCGGGGGCGGCGCCTGAATCGGGACAGCGGCGCCCGGATGGCCCTGTTTCGGGGGCTGGTCACGGCCCTGATCGTCCGGGAGCGGATCGCCACCACGGAGGCGAAGGCCAAGGAGGCCAAGAAGGTCGCGGACCGGGTGATTGACCTGGCGCTGCGCAGCGATCTGCACGCCCGGCGGCAGCTGTCGACGATCGTGCCCGACCGCACGGTGCTCCGGCGGCTCGTGGGGACCATCGCGCCCCGGTACCAGAAGGGACGCGGAGGGTATACCCGGATCATCCGGACGGGTCCCCGGCGAGGCGATGCGGCGCCCATGGCCCTGCTCGAACTCGTGAAGTAGCAGCCGGGCCGGGCTCCCGGCGGTCGAACCTCTCAGAGGTTCAGCATGGTCCCCCCCTTGATCACGGTCCGGGACCTCCACCACACCTACCGCTCGGGCACAGGAAGCGATACCCCGGCGCTCCAGGGCCTCGATCTCGACATCTACCCGGGGGAGTGCCTCGCCATCATCGGAGGCAACGGGTCCGGGAAGAGCACGCTCGCCAAGCACCTCAACGGCCTCCTGGTCCCCACCTCGGGCGAAGTGCGCGTCGACGGGATCGACACGCGCGATCCGGAGGCGGTCTGGCAGGTGCGGCAGCGCGTCGGGATGGTGTTCGAGAACCCGGACAACCAGATCGTCGCGGCCGTGGTTGAGGAAGACGTCGCGTTTGGGTGCGAAAATCTCGGGCTTCCCCCGGCCGAGATCCGCGACCGCGTCGACCGCTCGCTGCGGGCCGTCGGGCTCGAATCCGTCCGCCGTCACCAGCCCCATCAGCTCTCCGGCGGCCAGAAGCAGCGCGTCGCGATCGCCGGGGTGCTGGCCATGCGGCCGCGGTGCCTGGTGCTCGACGAGGCCACGTCCATGCTCGACCCCGAGGGGCAGCGGGAGGTGCTGGGGACGGCGCTCAGGCTGAGCCGCCAGGAGGGGCTGGCGCTCGTCCTCATCACCCACTGGATGGAGGAAGCCGCCCAGGCGGACCGGGTCCTGGTGCTGGCCCAGGGGCGGATCGTCCTCCAGGGGTCTCCGGCAGAGATCTTCAGCCGCGGGAGCGCCCTGGCCCGCCTCCACCTCGAGCCGCCGGAGGCCGCGACCCTCGCGGGCGAACTGGCCGCCGCGGGGCTGCCTGTTCCTCCCGGGGTGATCACCATCGACCAGTTGGTCGAGATCCTGGCGCCGCCTCCGTGATCCGCTGCGAGCACCTCACCCACATCTACGGCCGCGGGACGCCGCTCCAGACCCAGGCGCTCACCGATGTCTCCCTCACCATCGCGGCGGGTGAATTCGTCGGGATCATCGGCGCCACGGGCTCGGGCAAGTCGACGCTGGTGCAGCACTTCAACGCGCTGCTCCGCCCCACGGCGGGACACGTCTACCTCGACGGCGGTGACCTCCACGCCCGCGGGGTGGACCGCCGGCGTGTCCGCCGGGAGGTCGGCCTGCTGTTCCAGTATCCCGAGCAGCAGCTCTTCGAAGAGACGGTCTCGGCGGACGTGGCGTTCGGCCCGCGAAACCTGGGGCTGGACGAAGACGAAGTCCAGATGCGGGTGCGCCGCGCCCTGACGCTGGTGGGCCTGGACCCGGATCGGTTCGGTCCCCGCTCGCCGTTCGAGCTCAGCGGGGGAGAGATGCGGCGGGCGGCGCTGGCCGGCGTCCTGTCGATGGAACCCCGCATGCTCATCCTCGACGAGCCGACGGCGGGCCTCGATCCCACGGGCCGCCGCGAGATCCTTGGACACGTCGGCCGGCTCCACCGCGAACGGGGGCTGGCCATCGTGCTGATCACCCACAGCATGGACGCCGTGGCGCGCCTCGCCGGCCGCGTGCTCGTGCTGGACCGGGGGCGGCTCGTGGCCGAGGGGGGGCCCCGCGAGATCTTCGCCGACCCGGCCCGGCTCCAGGCCCTCGGGCTGGGGGTGCCGCAGATGACGCTGCTGGGGCAGCGGCTGCGGGAGCGCGGGCTGCCCGTCCGGCCCGATATCCTGACGGTGGCCGAAGCCCGGACCGCCGTCCTCGAGGCGCTGCGGGTGCGCGGCCGGAGCCATGGAGCTCTTTAAGGGGCTCGTCCTCGGCCAGTACGTCCCGGTGGACTCCGCCGTCCACCGGCTCGATCCGCGGACCAAGATCCTGGCGGCGCTGGGACTGCTGGGCGTGATCTTTGCCATTCGGGGGTTCGCCGGCCTCGCGGTGTTGACCGCCGTCCTCGCCGCGGCGACCCTGGTCGCCCGCATTCGGCCGGGATACGTCGTGCGCGGCGTGCGCCCCCTGTTGTGGCTGCTGGTGTTCGCGTTCGCCCTGCAGGTGTTCTTCGGGGAGGAGGGGGGCCATCCGCTCGCCCGCTGGGGGCCGCTGGTGGTGACCCGGGAGAACCTCTCCCAGGCGGCGTTCTATGGGTGGCGGCTCTTGCTCCTGGTCTTCTCGACGACGCTGATGACGCTGACGACCTCTCCGGTCGAGTTCACGGACGGCCTGGAGCGCCTCCTGCGTCCCTTCCAGCGCGTCGGGGTTCCCGCGCACGATCTGGCGATGATGATGACGATCGCGCTCCGGTTCATCCCGACGCTGCTGGAGGAGGCGGAGAAGATCATGAAGGCGCAGATGGCGCGCGGCGCGGAATTCGCGCGCGGCAGCCTCCCCCGCCGCGCCCGCGCCCTGCTGCCCCTGCTCGTGCCGCTCTTCGTCAGCGCCTTCCGCCGCGCTGACGCGCTCGCCGTGGCGATGGAAGCCCGATGTTACCGCGGGGGCGAGCACCGGACCCGGATGCGCGAACTGCGCCTGCGCCCGCGAGATTATACCGCTCTGTTCCTGGTCGCCGCCGCGGCCGCGCTCGCCCTCGTCTCCCCCGCCGTCTGGCGGGGACGCTGAGGCGGGGGCGCTGGGGCGCTCGCCGAGGCCGGGGCCCCGGGAGGGACGCGGCGCCGTGCGGACCCTCAGGCTGGCGCTCGAATACGATGGGACGGGATACTGTGGGTGGCAGCGGCAGCGGGGATCCGCGGCGGCCGGTGCGCCCTCCGTGCAGGCCACCGTCGAGGCGGCGGTCCGCGCGGTCACGGGCGAGGCGGTGGCGGTGGTGGGCGCCGGCCGGACCGACGCGGGCGTACACGCGCTCGGGCAGGTCGCGCACCTTGTGACCGGCAGCCGGATTGCGGCCGGCCGGTTCCCCGGCGCCCTGAACGCGCATCTTCCCGCGGACATCCGCGTCCTCGAAGCCCATGAGGCGCCGACCGGGTTTCACGCCAGATTCGACGCAATCTCACGGACCTACCGCTACGAGATCCTGAATCGTCCCGTTCCCTCCGCGCTGCTCCGCGTCCGCGCATACCATGTTCCGGACCCCCTCGACACGGAGGCGATGCAGCGGTCGCTCACCCCGCTCCTCGGCCGGCACGACTTTGCGGCCTACCGGGGCGCCGGCACACCGACCCGGACGACCCTCTGCACCATCAGCCGCGCCGAGTGCCGCCGGACCGGCGCGCGCGTCCGTGTGACGATCACCGCGGACTGGTTCCTCCGGCACATGGTGCGCATCCTGGTGGGCACGCTGATTCGGGTGGGGACGGGCCGCCTGCCCGCGGAGGCGCCGGCCGTCTTCCTGAGCGATCCCGATAATCGCCGGACCGGCCCCAACGTCCCGGCGCACGGGCTGTACCTGGTGCGCGTGGACTATGCGCCCTGACTCCGGTGGAGATCGTTCCAGCCGGGGCGGCCCCGGAGGTGCTCCCGGCCGCTCTTGGGGCGACCCGGTAACGCGAACGTCTCCGGACGGCGGCTCGAATTCTTTACACTGGTGGGCCCGCCAGGTCTCGAACCTGGATCAGCCGGTTATGAGCCGGGTGCTCTACCCTTGAGCTACAGGCCCTCGTGCGCCATTTTATCACATCCCAGGCGTTTCCGAGGCTTTGCCCAGATGCTATAGTTTATTAGGAGGAAGTGAATCGTGGCCAAGAAAAAGCCGTTACGCAATCGCAGGGCTGCCGCGCC
>Ga0209577_10001954_pt1 | contig 20111 bp, 20 predicted proteins | sample GraSoiAngelo_109_FD_185874 | JGI IMG/M metagenome (GOLD analysis project Ga0209577, IMG submission 185874) | Grasslands soil microbial communities from the Angelo Coastal Reserve, California, USA - 14_0903_12_20cm (SPAdes) (version 2) | ecosystem: Environmental > Terrestrial > Soil > Grasslands...
CACTCCCCGGCCTGGGCCGCGGCCTCGGCCGCCTGCAGCTCGCAGGCCACGTCGAGGTGCCGGTGCCGGTAACGGAGCGTCTCCATGCAGGCGACGATAAGACCTCGAGCGGGCTCGAGGTCAACCCCCACTCCTGTCACCCGCGCCGGGTGCGTCCCCGCAGGGCGACCAGGCAGAGCGACATGCTCAGCAGGCCGACCACGCTGATGGCGAGGAGGGCCTTGCCCAGATCGGCCCACTGCCAGCCGTGGGTGACCAGCGAGCGCTGTCCCTCCAGCACGTAGGTCACCGGGTTCCACGCGGCGATGCCGTTCAGCCATCCCGTGAGCTGGCCCCGGGGGACGTAGGACGAGGTCATGAACAGGAACGGGAAGAAGAGCAGGAAGCTGGAGTTGACCGCGGCCGGGTTGCCCGTCTTGAGGGCGATGGCGTAGCCGAAGCCGGCGAAGGCCAGGCTCCACAGCCCGGCCATGGCGATGAAGGCGACCACGCCGATGGGACCCGACTCGATGCCGACGCCCAGGGCCAGGGCGAGCAGAAGGATGGGCACCGTGAGCAGGCAGGCCACGGCCACGTCGGCGACCATGTGGCCCATCAGGATGGCGAGCCGCCGCACCGGGGTGAGCAGCAGGCGGTCGAAGTACCCGTCCTGGATGTCCAGGACCAGGGACCCGGCGCGCGACACACCGGTCACGCCGATGAGGATGGCGGTGGGCAGCATGAAGGCCTTGATGTCGAAGCCCTTGATGTGACGCTCGGTGATCGACTGCAGGGTGCCGATGTTGACGACGAAGAAGAACAGGGCGATGAAGATCGGAGGGATCACCGTCTCGAGCTCGCGGGGCACGCCCCTCAGCGCCCGCCCGGCGATGGAGACCACGTCACGCGGTGCGGGCGCAGGCTTGGCCCTCACCGTGCCGATCTCGGTGCCGATCCTTGCGCCGATCTCGGCGCCCACGTTGAGGTCCAGTGCCGTCATCGACCCACCTCCACCGTCTCGCGTCCCGTCGTCTCGTCCGTTCCCGCCTCGCCCGGGCCGCGCCCGTTGGGTTGGATGTGGTTGCCCGTCAGCTCCAGGAACACGTCGTCCAGGGTCGGTGTGCGCAGGGTGAGGTGACGGACCGCGGCCACGGTGTTGAGGGCCACGGCCACCGCCCCGATGGCCTCGGCCCCGTCGATCGCGGTGACGACCACCTCGTCCCCCTTGGCCTCCACGCTCAGCACGCCCGGGAGCGACTCCACCGCCTCCCGGGCCCGGGCCGCGCTGGCGTCCAGGCGGGCGACGATCAGGTCGTTGCCGATGCTGCGCTTGAGCCCGTCCGGAGTTCCCTGGGCCACCAGCCTGCCGTCGTTGATGATGCCCACCCGGTCGGCCAGCTCGTCGGCCTCCTCCAGGTACTGCGTGGTGAGGAAGATGGTCATGTCCAGCTCCCGGTTGAGCCGCCTGACCTCCTCCCACATGCGGGCCCGGCTCACGGGATCGAGGCCGCTGGTCGGCTCGTCGAGGAAGAGGACCTCGGGGTTGTGGACCAGGGCGGCAGCCAGGTCCAGCCTGCGCTTCATCCCGCCCGAGTAGGTCTTGATGGGCCGGCCCAGGGCGTCGCCGATGTCGATGAGCTGGCCCAGGTCGGCCAGGCGACCGTCGATCTCGGACCGGGACAGGCCGTACAGGCGTCCCTGCAGACGGAGCAGCTCGATGCCCGTCTGCTTGGGGTCGAGGGCGGCCTCCTGCAGGGCCACGCCGATGCGCAGGCGGACCTTGCCGGGCTGGGTGGCCACGTCGTAGCCGGCCACCACCGCCCGCCCCGCGGTGGGGGAGAGCAGGGTGCACAGCACCCGGACCGTGGTCGACTTGCCCGCGCCGTTGGGACCGAGGAAGCCGTAGATCTCGCCCCGGCCGACGTCGAGGTCGAGGTGGTCCACGGCCGTGAGCCCATTGAACTCGCGGACGAGGCCCTGGGCGCTGATGGCCGCGGGCCTGGTCGGGGTGGAGGGCTGAGTCATGCCCGTACGACGGCCGTGGCGTCCGAAAGTCATCTCGGCGCCGGCGGCGGGGAGCCCCGTGGGGGCGGCGGTGATGTTCATGCCGGCATCATCCGCGCCGAAACTGGCCACCTGTTGACCACCTTTGGTGGAATGATGGCCCCGTGCGCGCCGACCGCCTGGTGGCCACCCTCCTCTTCCTCCAGTCGCGCGGCCGGGTCACGGCCGAGGAGGTGGCCGAGGAGCTGGAGGTCTCCATCCGCACGGCCCGCCGTGACCTGGAGGCGCTGTCGGTCGCCGGCATCCCCGTGTACTCCCAGCCCGGCCGGGGCGGGGGCTGGTCGCTGGTGGGCGGGGCCCGCACCGACCTCAGCGGCCTCACCGCGGCGGAGGCCCGAACCCTGTTCCTCATCGCCGGGCCGTCCTCGGCCGTCACCCCCGAGGCCAAGGCCGCCCTGCGCAAGCTGGTGCACGCCCTGCCCGAGACGTTCCGGGCCGAGGCGGAGAAGGCGGCGTCGGCCATCGTCCTCGACCCGGCCCACTGGGGGGGAACGGCCCCGCCGCCCCCGCCCTTCCTCCAGGTGCTGCAGCAGGCCGTGGTGCAGGGCGTCCAGGTCCGCCTCGGCTACCGGGACCGGGAGAGATCGCTGACCGAGCGCACGGTGCACCCCCTGGGACTCGTGTCCAAGGGATCGGTGTGGTACCTCGTGGCCGACACCGAGGCCGGGCTGCGCACCTTCCGCATCTGGCGGGTGCAGTCGGTCGAGCTCACCGACGACCCGGTGCGCCGGCCGCCCGGGTTCGACCTGGCCAGGACGTGGCAGGAGATCGTGGCCAGGCTCGACGAGCAGCGTGCCTCCCTGCGGGTCACGGCCATGGCCGATCCGTCCGTCGTCGGCCCCATGCGAAGCCACTTCGGCAACCGCCTGACGGTAGGCGACACCGGCGACGACGGCCGCGTCGCCGTCGACATCGGCTTCGGGGACAGGCACGGCGCCACTCACGGCCCCGCGGCCGAGCTGGCCGGCTACTGCTTCGGCCTCGAGGTGCTCGACCCTCCCGAGGTGCAGGCCGAGCTGGCCGCCATCGGGGCCCGCCTCACCGAGCGCTACGGGGCGGCCTGAGAGAGAGCCGGAAAGGGGCCAGGGGGTGGCCTCCTTGGCCGGTAATGACGCCGGTCATGACGACCGATCGGGATGTCGAGAGCCGTGAGCGAGCCGACCTGCTGGAGACCCTCGGGAAGCACCGGTTCTTCCTGCGTCACACCACCAACGGCCTCAGCGACGAGGAGGCGGCCCGGCGCACGACGGCCAGCGAGCTGTGCGTGGGCGGATTGATCAAGCACGTGGCCCTGGTCGAGAGCAGGTGGGCCGAGTTCATCGTGAAGGGACCCGAGGCCATGGGTTGCCAATTGCACCCTGAAACATCAGCGCACGTCATCGATCGTGCAGCGACCTCGGGCGCCAGGTGGCCATGGTCACCGAGTGGGCCGCCGCCCATGGGCTGTGGGTGGCCGAGGTCGTGACCGAGGTCGGCTCGGGGATGAAGGGCAGCGGGCGAGAACTGGGCCGCCTGCCTTCGGATGCGACGGCCACGACCGTCGTGGTCGCGAACCGGACCCCCTGGCCCGATTGAGCCTCGACCACATGGAAGCTGCGCTGTCGGCCCAGGGACGGCGGATCCTCGTCGTCGACGACGGCGAGATGGATGATGACCTGGTGCGGGACGTGACCGACGTGCTGACCTCGTTCTGCGCCCGGCTCTAGGGCCGGCGGGGGGCTAAGGACCGGGCGGTGAAGGCCCTCACTGCGCCCCCGCCACGACCTGGGCCCGGCCGCGCCGTTACACCCCCTTGTCAGCATGTAGGCGATGCCCAAGGTCGACCTTCCGCCCGGTTGGGTGCATCAGGCCTACCGCTTCGAGATCGACCGACCCGGAAGGCATCCCGCCATCGCCTCGCACGAAGGCGCCAGGCGCTTCGCCTGGAACTGGGCACTGTCGCTCATAGAGGCCCAGCTCCAGGCCCGCTCGGCCTACCGGCTCCTCGCCCTGCGCCAGGGGGCGACCATGTCGGAAGCGGAGGCCTGGGCCAGGTCGATGGCCCCCGTGCCCTGGAGCAAGGCCCAACTGCGACGGATCTGGAACGAGGGCAAGCACCTGGCCACGGCCCGATCCGACGAGGAGCGCACAGCCGCCGGCGAGGTCATCGAGGCCAGGAAGGTCTACGAGACCCTGGCCATCAGACAGGGCGCCAGTGCCGCCGAGGCCCGGCGCTTCGGCGATCGCCGCCTTCCCGGCCTGGGCTGGTGGGCCGAGAACTCCAAAGAGGCCTACTCGTCGGCGTTCGAGTCACTGGAGGCCGCCTTCAAGGCCCACTTCGACTCGCGCTCGGGCAAACGCCAGGGAGCCCCGGTGGGCTGGCCCCGTTTCAAGGGACGGGCAGGCCGTGGCTCGGTCTCCTTCACCACGGGGCCGATCGGGGTCCTCGACCGACACCACGTGCAGCTGCCCGTTGTCGGGCGCCTGCGGGTGAAGGAGCCCACCGACAAGCTGCGCCTGAGACTGGCCAACTGCAGCGCCCGCATCCTGCGGGCCAGCCTGGTCAGCGAGGGGGCGAGAACCTACGTGTCCTTCTCGGTGATAGCCGAGCGCCACCGGGCCGCTCCCAGATCCCAGGGGGTGTGCGGCCACGACGTGGGCATCGCCGCCCTCGTCACCGGCTCGGACGGCGCCGTGACCCAGAACCCGAGGTCCGCAGAGGCGGCGCAGAAGCGGATCTCCCGCTACCAGCGCCGCATGGACCGCCAGCACCGGGCCGCGAGCCCGGCCTGCTTCAACTCCGACGGCACCCATGTGGCCGGTACCTGTCACTGGAAGGAGCGCTCCCGCCGGGCCCAGAAGAACCGGGCCCGCCTGGCCAGGGCCCACGGCCGGGCCCGGGACATCCGACGCGACGCCCTCCACAAGGCAACTCACCGGGCCGTGAGCACCTACGCCCTGCACGTGGTCGAGGACCTCAACGTCTCGGGCATGGGTCGCAGGGGTCGAGGGAAGCGGGGCTTCAACCGTGCCGCCAGAGACGCTGCCCTGGGCGAGTACCGCCGGCAGCTTGCCTACAAGTGCCCCTGGTACGGGGCCTGGCTGTGGCTGGCCTCGACGTGGTTCCCCTCTTCTTTGACCTGCTCGTCCTGTCGGGCCAAGAAGGAGCGCCTCTCCCGGCGGGCACGTGTCTTTCGCTGTGACGCCTGCGGGACCGAGATGGACCGGGACCTGAACGCGGCGAAGAATCTGGCGGCTCTGGCCGAGCTCGCCTGTGTGTGCCTCATGGCGCAGATGGCGACCGGGATCCCGGTCTACTGGTCCAAGCTCCCCATCCGCCCTTATGGCTGGGAGCCCGACCGAGACACCCGCAGTTCGCGGGGGTGTGCCCGAGCCCGAGGCCTCAGGGCCGAGGGAGGGGAGAGGAAGACCGCCCGCGCTGGTAGAGGCGGGGACAGCTCCTTTGATCGGGAAGCGGCCGAGCGTGTCAACACCGCTCCACAGAGGCCCATATGTCCAAGGTGGCCTGATGGTCCTGGCACCGTCAGTCCCAGGCAGCACGGCTGGAGCACCAGCCGCCCAGGCATTCGTCAGCGCGACAAACGCTGATGGTTTGGGGAACGGTGATACGCGCCATTTAGTGTGACATACTTCACGTTGCTTACCTCCTCAGGGTATGTACTCTAAGTACGTGGCCGGCACCCTGGGGGCTCGAGCGCTGGTGGGACGGCTGCCGTGGCGCTCGGCCCGGACCGGGCAAGGGAGAGGCAGAGCGGCGGGCGGGGAGCGGGACGACCTGGGCGCGGTGGAGAGGCTGGCCGCCCTCCCGGGCCCCGTGCTGCGGGCCCTGGACAGCGCCGGCGACCGCTGCGCGGTGTGGCCCGGCTACGTCGTCGTGGACCGGGGCGCTCCCGTGCACTGGGTGTGGATCGTTCTGGACGGCGAGCTGGCCGTGGACGGCGACGGTCGGCCTGAACGCGTCCTGCGCCGGGGCGACGTCCTCGGCGTGGTGGAGACCGTGGCGCGCGTCAGATCGGCGACCAGGGTGGTGGCCCGCGACCGCACCGCCCTCCTGGCCATCCCCGAGCGTCAGTTCACCGCCCTGGTGGACACGCAGGCTCCCTTCGCGGGCATGGTCCTGCGGGCCGTGGCCCGGGCCCAGGCCGGCGAGAGAGCCGGGCCCGCCCTCAGCGACGGCTGAGGTCGGCGGGACGCTCGCGGGTGACCTGGGCCGCGGGCTTGTCGGTGCGCAGCCCCTCAAAGCGGGGATGGCGCAGCTTGCCGTCGGCGGTCCACTCCGTGAAGGCGACCTGGGCGACGAGCTCGGGGCGGACCCAGTGCACGGCGCGCTCGGCGACGCCCCCCCGGGTGAAGGGCGCCGTGTCGGTCCTCAGCGCGCCCAGCCGGCGGCGCAGGTCGACCAGCACGTCGCGCGAGAACCCGGTGCCGACCTTGCCCGCGTAGACGAGGTCGTCGCCGTCGTGGTAGCCGACGAGGAGGGCGCCCAGCCCCACCCGGCTGCCGGCCGGCTCGGTGAAGCCCCCGATCACCAGCTCCTGGCTGGCCGAGCACTTGAGCTTGAGCCAGTCGGGGGAGCGCCGTGACACGTAGGGCGAGGTGGCGCGCTTGGCGACAAGACCTTCCCACCCTCGGGCGCAGGCGGAGTCGAGGTAGGCCTCGCCCGTCCCGTTGCGGTGGACGGTGAAGCGCAGGGGATCCGCGAAGGCGAGAGCGCCCCGCAGCAAAGCCTTGCGGTCCCGCACGGCCAGGGCGGTGATGTCGTAGCCGTCCAGATGGAGCAGGTCGAAGACGTAGTAGTAGACGGCCACCGGGCTGCGCCGGGCCCGCTCGGGGTCGGTGATGCCCAGGCGCTGCTGGAGGCGGGCGAAGCTCGTGTTCCCCCCATCGAAGGCGACGACCTCGCCGTCCAGGACCACGTCCCGAGCCTGCGGCGCCTTCTGGGCGGCGATGGCGTCGACGATCTCGGGATAGGTGCCGCCCAGGCGCTGTCTGGTCCGGGACAGGAGCCGCACCTCGTCGCCCAGCCGGAAGGCCAGGCAGCGCTCGCCGTCCAGCTTGCGCTCGAAGATCCAGGCGGGATCGGAGAAGCGCCTGTCGGTGAGGGTGGCCAGCATGGGCGCCACCCACTCGGGATGGGGCGCCGGCCGCAACCGGCCCCGGGCCTCGGGGCCGAGGCGGGCTAAGGGATCCGTCACCGGGCGCCGCCCGTGGCGGCCAGGGTGGAGCGCAGCCTCCGCAGTTCGGCCACCACGTCTTCCAGCCGGTAGTGGCCCTGGAGCCCGCTGGGGTTGGGCAGGAGCCACACCCGGGCCTGGCCCAGGCTCTCCTCCTGCTCGCCCACCGCGGCCCGGGGCCGGCCGAAGGCGACGCGATAGGCGCCCAGGCCGAGCACGGCCACGGCCCGCGGACCCCACCGCTCGGACTTGCCGGCGAGGCGGCCCGCCCCCCGGCGCAGCTCCTCGCGACCCACCTCGTCGGCCGACGCCGTCGCCCTGGTGACGAGGTTGGTGACCCCGACGCCCGCGGCGAGCAGGCGGCGCTCCTCGGCGGGCGAGAGCAGGGTGTCGGTGAAGTCCGAGGCGTGGAGCGCCTTCCAGAAGCGGTTGCCGGGATGGGCGAAGTGGTGCCCGACGGCGGCCGACCACAGCCCCGGGTTGATGCCGCAGAACAGGACGTCGAGGCCGGGCCCGATGACGTCGGCCACGGTCCTGCCCCGGGCCGCGTCCAGCTCCGCCGGCGTCGGCCGCGGGCGACGGCTGAGCTCGCTCACCTCACCGGTTCCCGGTGGCCGAGGCGTTGCGTCCTCGCAGGGTCAGGGGGGCGACGAGCTCGCCGATGAGCGTGCGACGCCACCAGGCGCCGCTGCGGCGCCGCTCGGCCCCATCGGTGAACTGGTAGCGGTAGAGGCGGGCCCGCACGAAGGCGGGCGGTCCGGTGGGGAAGGGGTTGTGGCGCAGCAGCTTCAGGGTGGGGCCGTCGCCCTCCAGCACCTTGACGAGGAAGGGCACGAACCACGACTCGGCGTAGGCCGGCGACAGGGCCGCGAACCACATGAGCCAGTCCAGGCGCAGGTGGTAAGGGGCGATCTGCGGCGGTCGCCGCTTGGGGTCGCCGGGCTTGGCCTTGAACTCGTACTCCTTCCACGCGGACGCGTCGCTGGGCTCGTCGTCGTCGGTCCCCTCCACCACGATCTCGTTGCGCACCCGGGTCACGCTGCCGAAGGCCCCGTAGGTGTTGACCAGATGCCAGCGGTTGAAGCTGGCGTTCATCACCTGGCGCCGGGAGACGAGGTTGCGGGCCGGCCACCAGCTGAGGATGGCGACCACCGCCAGCAGGGCGAGCACCACCACCTCGTACCAGAGGGGTGGGCCGGCCAAATGCGGCGGCGACGGGTGCCCGACGTGGCCCAGGAGGGAGTCACCCAGCACCGCCAGGGCCAGGGTGACGGTGGCCGCGTTGAGCCAGGAGAAGTTCCCGCTCAGCAGCAGCCACGACTGCGTCACGATCACCACCGCGGCGGCCACGCCGGCCACGGGCTGGGGGGTGAACAGGGCGAAGGGCACGACCAGCTGGGCGAAGTGGTTGGCCGCCACCTCCACCTTGTGCAGACCTCTCGGGAGGTGGTGGAAGTACCAGCTCAGGGGGTTGGGCATGGGCTGGGTCTCGTGGTGGTAGTAGAGGCAGGTCAGGTCGCGCCAGCACGAGTCACCCCGGAGCTTGATGAGCCCGGCGCCGAACTCGAGGCGGAACAGCAGCCATCGCAACAGCCAGAGCACCACGACCGGGGGCGCCGAGCGCGACGGCCCCAGGAACACGGCGAGGAACCCCATCTCGAGGAGCAGCGACTCCCACCCGAAGCCGTACCAGACCTGGCCCACGTTGACGATGGACAGGTAGAGGGCCCACAGGAGGGCCCACGCCAGCATCGCCCCCCACAGGGGCGCCCGGTCGACCGCCCCCACCAGCACGGCCGTCGACGCCAGGGCCCCGACCCACGTCACCGCCTCGAAGAGGCGGTCGGAGTAGCGCCAGTGGAAGAGGCTCGGTGAGCGCTTGAAGGGCACGGCGGCCACGAAGCGGGGGACGGGCAGCAGCCCGCGCTCGCCGATCAGGGCCCGGAACTGGTTCCTGGCCACGACGAAGGCCACCAGGTAGATGACCGCAAGGGCCCGCTCGAAGACGAGCCGGCTCAGCCAGTAGCCCGGGTCGGAGAACCAGCCCGTCGACCTACCCCGCCGTCTCCGTCATGCGCGCAACCGGCGCAGGACGACGGCGGCGGCGTGATAGCCGCACATGCCGTGGACGCCGGGCCCGGGAGGGGTGGCCGCCGAGCAGAGAAGGATGGACGGGTCGGGCGTGCTGTAGGGGACCCGGCTCAGCACGGGCCGGAACAGGGCCTGGCGGCCGCCGAAGCGCCCGACCGAGATGTCGCCGCCCACGTTGTTGGCGTCCCTGGCCTCGATGGCGGCCGGCCCGGCCGGGGCCCGGGCCAGCACCAGGTCGCGAAAGCCGGGGGCGAAGCGCTCGATCTGGCGCTCGATGGCGTCGGTCAGGTCGCCCGTCCACCGGAAAGGCACGTGGCCGTAGGCCCAGAGCACGTGCTTGCCTTCTGGGGCGCGGCTGTCGTCGAACAGGCTGGGTTGTGCGGTGATGACGAAGGGCGGGTCGGGCGCCTGGCCCCGGCCCACCGCGGCCAGGGCCGCCCCGACCTCCTCCAGGGTGGCGCCCAGGTGGACCGTCCCCGCCCGCCGGCACTCCGGCGCGGTCCACGGGACGGGGCCGTGCAGGGCGTAGTCGACCTTGAACACGGCCGGTCCATGGCGGTAGCGGGCCAGCCTGCGCACGTAGCGGTCGGGCAGGCGGTCGCCGGCGATGGCCACCAGGCCCTGGGGCGAGGTGTCGAACAGGTAGGCACGCGCCTCGGGCAGCTCCCGCATCGACGTCACCCGCACCCCGGTCCGCACCTCGCCCCCGAGCGAGGACAGGTAGGCGGCCAGGGCGTCCGACAGCGCCTGCGAGCCGCGGCGGGGGAAGGGCCAGCCCCCGGTGTGGCCGGCCAGGGCGAACATGAGCGCCACCCCGCCGGTGAAGGGCGACGACAGCGGGGCGATGGCGTGCCCGGCCATGCCCGCGATGAGGGCGCGGGCCCGCTCGCCCCGGAAGGGGCGGGCCAGGGCGGCCACCGGCTCCAGGGCCCGCAGGCCGAAGCGACCGAACAGCACCGGGTGGCGGGGGGGACGGGCCAGCACGGGGCGCAGGAACTCGGGGGCCAGGTCGTCCCAGCGCCCGAGGAAGGGCTCGAGCAGGCGGCGGTAGCGGTCGGAGTCGACCCCGTCCAGGGACCGGGCCGTCTCGTCGACCGACCGCGACAGCACGGCCGCCTGCCCGCCGGCCACGGGGTGGGCCAGGGGCAGGTCGGGGTGGACCCACTCCAAGCCGAACCGGCCCAGGGGCAGCTCGGCCCACACCGGCGACCCCGCGCCCAGCGGGTGCACGGCCGAGCATGGGTCGTGGAGGAAGCCGGGGAGGGTGAGCCCGGCCGTGCGGGCGCCCCCGCCCACGGTCTCGTTGGCCTCGTAGACCCGGACGCCGAGCCCGGCCCGGGCCAGGGTCACCGCGGCGGTGAGGCCGTTGGGCCCGGCCCCGACGACCACGGCGTCGACCTCTCCCACGCCGCGAGCGTGCCACGGACCGGGGAGCGGCCACCCCCTTGCGTCCGTCGCCCTCGGCGGCCGGCGGGCCGCCCGTTGGCTTGCTCCAAGGTGCCCGGAGCCCTGGTTCCCGGGCTCGACCTGGCCTTCTTCAGCAGCCTTAAGAAATCTCGGAGGGCGCCCGTTTAGGTTCAGCCCCGGTGACCGCCCGTCGACGCGGGCGTTTCGGGGCACTTTGCCAGGGTTGTCATCGACCTGGACGACTAGAGCCGAAGGCAAAGAGGAGGAGTTCGTGGGCACGGCGGCCGGGGGGGAGCTTTGAGCACATTGCGGCCGCGGGTGGTCGTCGTGGGGGCCGGGTTCGGCGGCTTGGCCGCTACAAAGGCCCTGGCGCGGATGCCCGTCGACGTGGTGCTGCTCGACCGCAAGAACTACCACGGCTTCTGGCCCCTGCTCTACCAGGTGGCCACCGCGGCGTTGAGCCCCGACGACGTGGCCTACAGCGTCCGGGGGGCCTTCCCCCGCCAGCCCAACCTGGAAGTTCGCATGGCCGAGGTGCGGGGGATCGACCTCGAGGCTCGTGAGCTCGAGCTCGACCACGGGCCTGACCTGCCCTACGACTATCTGATCCTGGCCCCGGGCTCGGTGGCCACCGACTTCGGCATCCCCGGCGTCAGCGAGCACGCCTTCCCGCTCAAGACCGTCCCCGACGCCGTCCGCCTCCGCCACCACGTGCTGCGCCAGTTCGAGATGGCGTGCAGCCGGCCTTGGTCGCTGGCCGATGGAGCCCTCACCGTCGTCGTCGCCGGAGGGGGCCCGACCGGTGTGGAGGTCTCCGGCGCCATGGCCGAGCTGTTCGGCAAGGTCCTCAAGGGGGACCTCCAGGACAACCTGGCCGCAGCCCGTCCCCGCGTCGTGCTGGTCGAGGCGAGTGACCGTCTCCTGAACGCCTTCTCGGCCCGGTCGCGGGCCGAGGCCCTCCGCACCCTCACCAAGCACGGCGTCGAGGTGCGCCTGGAAACCACCATCGCCTCCGTGTCAGCCCACGCCGTGAAGCTGGGCGACGGCACCGTCATACCGAGCCAGACCCTGGTGTGGGGCGCCGGCATCAAGGCCAACCCCATCGCCCAGTGCCTGGGTGTCGAGCTCTTTCCCGGCGGGCGGGTCGGGGTGGACCCCGACCTCTCCCTCCCCGGTCACCCCGAGGTCTTCGTCGTCGGCGACATCGCCTTCGCCACCAACGGCAAGGGCAGGCCCCTGCCCCAGCTCGCCCCCGTCGCCTCTCAGGGGGCCAAGCACGCGGTGCGGTCGATCGGCGGCCGGATGAAGGGGCAGGCGTCCAAGCCCTTCCGCTACCGGGACAAGGGGAACATGGCCATCATCGGCCGTCGCTCGGCCGTGGCCGAGCTCCCCGGAGGCATCCGCCTGGGCGGGACGTTCGGCTGGATCTCCTGGCTCGCCCTCCACCTCGCCCTCCTCGTCGGCTTCCGCAACCGGGCCGTGGTCATGGTGACCTGGGGCTGGAACTTCCTCACCTCGGGGCGGGGCAGCCGGGTCATCCTCGATCTCCACCCGGCCCCGAGCCAGACCGCCCGCCGCCCTCGCCCCCTGGTGGCGGAGCGGCACCGTCCTCCTCGTCCTCTCCACGCCCGCCGCCAGCGCCTCGTCTCCGCCCAGCGACGGGCCGCGGCCGGCACGGCCGGCCGGGGCAAGATCGCGGCATAGACGACGCCGGCGGCCGCCCCGGGCTCAGGCGGGCCCTCGCCCGCACACCGAGATTCCAGGTCCTCCGCCGTAACACGCTCGAAGGGGTCGGTGCTTACCGACCTTTTCGCCGATGGGGTGGCGCGATCGCGACGAGCGCGACGAATCGGACCTGCGGCGGACGCGTGGCAAAGGCTATGAGCAGGCGAGATCCACCTAAAGGGCCGGGTCGCGAGGGCCGCAGGACCGATATGCGGGCCTAATCACACCATTGGGGCCTAGCCTTCAGGAGTCTTAAGGGAGGCAGACGGTGGCGCCGATGTCGTCGACATATCCGCCGACGCACCAGCCGATGACCGCGGCCTTTTGCTTGTGGGCCTGCGTGGCGTGCAGGACTGCGGGTACGGCGAGGAGAACTGCCGATACGAGCAGCAGATAGGCGAACAGATGTTGACGCACAGCGAGCATGTGAACCTCCAAGAGGGATCGGGCACCTTCAGCCACCCTGTTTCACGCTCGACTGCCCCGGTGCTTACGGAAATCTCTCAGCCCGCTCTGGAGGAGGTCTGGCCCGAGGTCTCGGCCCGCCTCTCCGGGGTCCTCCGGCGCCGCCTGGATGCGGCCACCGTCGAGGACATCGTCCAGGAGACCGCCCTCAGGGTCGTCCGCAGCCAGGTCGCCTTCTCGAGCGCCGACGACCTCCTGAGGTGGGCGACCCGCGTGGGGAAGAACCTGGCGGTCGACATCAGACGCAGGCGGCGTTTCATCGATGCCGTCCCCGTCCCCGAGCAAGCCGGTCCCCACAACGTCGCCGCAGTGGTCGACCACCGGATCACGCTGGATGCGGTGTCAGCCGCGATGAAGCGGCTCTCCGAGGTTGACCGCTCGGCGATTCTCACAACCCCTCCCAGCAGGTCCAGACACGAGTCGAATCGTCAGTACGCCGCTCGCCACCGGGCCAGGAGCCACCTCCGGGCCCTGCTGCAGGGGCTGGTGGCCGTGGCCGGGTTGCTGGCTCGCCGACTCCGTCCCACCCTGCGCAGTCAGGTCCTGCTTGCCGCGGCGGTCATCTTCCCGGTGGCCCTGGTCGCCACGGTTCGGGGCCACGGCTCTGCGCCGGGTCGGATCGGTCCCCGCATCGCCGCGTCGGCGACATTCGACCCGGGTGGAAGCGCTCAGGCGGCCCCGCCGGCGGTCGACCCGCGGCCCGCGCCCTCTGCTCCGCCAGGGCGGAGGGAGGCGCGCCCACCCTCACCGGACGCGCCCCTGCTCGCCGGGCACGTGCCGCCCACGTCGGTCCAAGCCGAGCTGCCCATGGAGCACAGGGTGAAAGCGGTCCTTCGTCCCGCCGAGCCGGAGGATCACCTCGTGTGCGTGAGCGCCCGGGTTGTCAGCCAGTGCGTGGAGTCTCCGCTGAAGCCGTCAGCGGACCCCTGACGGGGCGGGGGCCCAGCGGTGTCGGCGGTAGGACGGGTGGGAGGGCCTCCTAACCTCCCCGTCTGACCTCAGAGTCCGTCAGCGTCAGGGCCACGTCTGCCGGGCGCCGGCGGACGGCCCTCAGCGCGGGTCCCGCCCGTGCCCTCGGCGGGCAGGTGCGTCGACCTCTGATATCACAACGGTAAAGTGATAGCCTCAGGGAGTGAAGCAGCTTCTGCTGCGAGTTCCCGAGGAGATACATCGCAGGCTCGCCGCCCGCGCTGGCCGGGAGGGCCGCAGCATCAACGCGGTTGCCACCGAGATCCTCGATGCCGCGGTCGACGCCGACGAAGGTGATCGGCGAGCCCGATTGCGGGCGAGGGCGGCCGCCATCGGCATCTTGCGCTCCGCTCCTGCCGTGGCGATGAGCCAGTCACGGCGCCGTCGGGCCCTGGCCTCGACCAGAGGCCTCGGCCCCGTCGTCGATCAGCTTCTTCGACAGGAACGGGAGCGCGTGTGATCGCCTACGTCGACTCGTCCGTTGTCGCCCGGGCCTACCTCGCCGACGAACCGGGCCACGACGACGCCGTGACATTGCTGGAGCAGTCCGACCTCGGCTTGGTCACCGGAACGTGGACGAGGATCGAGGTCTCGAGCGCGCTGGTACGGGCGACCAGGAGTGGCCGCGGCGACGAGGTCGGCCTGTTGGCGTTGCTGGACGCAGACCTCGGGGTGGGCGGACCGGTCGCGGTGGTGTCGGCGCCCACCGCGGAAGTGGAGGCCGAGGCCATGCACTTGGTGAGGACCCACGGGCTCCGCGCCATGGACGCCTGGCACCTGGCGACGGCCCAGCTGACCCTTCCTGGTCTGTTGGAGCCTGGTGAGGAAGCCGGCTTCGCCTCTCGGGATCAGGCGCAGTCGGAAGTGGCCGCGCTCCTGGGCCTCCGGGTCATCTGACCTGCCGGCCAGCTTCAAGGCGGGCCCGGGTCTGGCGTAGGGTCGGGCGTCGGACCGCGACGCGAGGGAGATCATGGCCGAGGTGCGCGAGCACGGTGAGCTGGGGGCGGGGGCCGACGAGGTTTGGAAGCTCGTCCGCGACTTTGGAGGCTTCCTTGAGGCCATGGGCGTGCCCGTCGAGCTCCAGGGGGAGGGGATCGGCCAGACCAGGAAGATCACCCTGGGGTCGGAGCCGACGGTCGAGCGCCTCGAGGAGCGCGACGACGACGCCAGGCGGCTGGTGTACTCGATCGTGAGCGGCGCCCTGCCCGTGGTCGACTACATGTCCACCATGCAACTGTCGGCTGTCGGCGCCAGCCGCACGAGGCTCGACTGGTCGAGCACCTTCGAACCCGCGGCGGGCATCAGCGAGCAAGACGCCTTGAAGGCGGTCGGCCGTGTCTACAAGGGGGGCATCGGCGCGCTGCAGGCCCGATTCGGCGCCTGATCCGTCTGCCGCCCCTGATGGAGCCCTCAGGCTCGCGAGCCCGTCGCCCTGGAGGCGATCCCCCGCAGGTCGCCGTCGTCGTCGCGCCAGGGTGTGACCAGGTCGAAGCGCGAGGCGGCCAAAGCCGGGGTCACGGCCCGGTCCTGATCACCGCCGATCTCCATGAGCAGCCACCCACCGGGGCGTAGGAGGAGCGCGGCCGCCTCGATGACCCGGCGGACGAGGTCGAGGCCATCACCACCACCGTCCAACGCGAGGCGGGGTTCGTAGCGCCGCACATCTGCGGGCAGCAGCCGGAGCTCGCCGGTGGGGACGTAGGGCGGCACCGCGGTGACCACGTCGATCCCGCCGCGGGCGCGGAGAGGCTCGGCCAGGTCGGCCACCGCGGTGGGCACGCGGTTGCGCCGGGCGCAGGCGGCCGCCCGCACGTCGACGTCGACTCCTACGACCGCCGCCGTCGGGATCTGGGCCATGAGGTGAGCGGCGACGGCGCCGGCACCGGTGCAGAGGTCGACGGCCCGGCCGCGGTCCGGGAGCAGGGCTGCGGCCCGGCGGGCCAGCTCCTCGCTCTGGGTCCTGGGGACGTACACACCAGGCGCCAGGTGCAGGGGCCGGCCACAGAAGACCATGGTGGCGGTGATCCAGGCCAGCGGCTCACCCCGCTCCCGCCGGCGGATCCACTCGCCCAGGGTGGGCTCGTCGGGGGCGGCGGCGACCAGCTCGGCCGCCTCCTCGGACGCGGCCACGCAGCCGGCCGCGACCAGCCGCTCGACCACCGAGGCGAGCACGGGATGGGCCGACACCCGACGAGTATGGCGGCGGGCCTGATCGACGGGCCCGATCGACTGGGCGTAGTGCGCCGTCAGTCCGTATCGCACCATCGGGCCGCAATGCCCCGTGGCGCCGGTGGTGGTCCGCGCTCTAAACATGGGTCCAGGAGGGATCGGTCCCTCAAAGGCGGCCTCACCAGTAGGAGTGTGGTGACGCGCCGCCAAAGGACCAGAGGTGCCGTGGTCGGAGCCCTTGTGCTCGACGGTCTCCTCATGGGCGCGACCGCGGTGCTGGCCCCGCCCGCGGCGGCGGCGGGAAGGTCAGGAACGAGCACCGGTCCGGCCGCGGATGACACGGTCCTGGTCGGGTTCGAGCCCGACGCCAGCCAGGGGGACAGGGACAGGGCCGAGACCAGCGCCCACGCGGCCGAGGCGGCCACGCTCGGGGACGGGACGCACGTGCTCAAGGTCACCAAGGGCCAGGTGCCGTCCGCCCTGGCCCGGCTGCGGTCCCAGGGCAGGGTCCGCTACGCCGAGGCCGACCAGACCATCCACGCCGCCCTGGTCGCCGACCCTGTCACCCAGGCTCCTTCCTTCGCCCAGCTCTGGGGGCTGCAGAACACGGGCCAGACGGTCAAGGCCGTGGCCGGCGCACCGGGGGCGGACATCGGCGCGACCCGGGCGTGGGACGTGACCACGGGGAGCAACAGCGTGGTCATCGCCGTGGTCGACTCCGGGGTGGACTACACCCATCCCAACCTGGCGCCCAACATCTGGACGGCCCCGGCCGGGGGCGTCGCCGGCTGCCCGGCCGGCACCCACGGCTTCAACGTCATAACCGGCACGTGCGATCCGCTGGACGACTACAACCACGGGACCCACATCGCGGGGACCATCGGGGCCGCCCCTGACGGGGCCGGCGTGGTCGGCATCAACTGGACCACCCAGATCATGGGGCTGAAGTTCTTCGACAGCAAGGGCACGGGGACGACCAGCGGCGCCATCGCGGCCATCGACTTCGCCATCCAGGCCAAGCTCGCCGGCGTCAACGTCCGCGCCATCAACGCGTCCTGGGCCGGCATGGGCTACTCGCAGGCCATGGTCGACGAGATCAACAAGGCGGGCGCCAACGACATCCTCTTCGTGGCCGCGGCGGGCAACAGCTCGGCGAACGTGGGCACGACCGCCGACTACCCGTGCAGCTTCAACGCCAGCAACGAGATCTGCGTGGCGGCGACCGATCAGCGCGACGGCCTGGCCGGCTTCTCGAACTTCGGTGCCTCCTCGGTGGCGCTGGGGGCGCCCGGGGTCAACGTGCTCTCCACCGTCACCGGCGGGCGCTACGCCTATCTGGACGGGACGTCCATGGCCGCTCCCCACGTGACCGGGGCGGCGGGTCTCGTGCTGGCCAGGTGCCCGCAGAGCGTGGCCCAGCTCAAGGCGACCATCCTGGCCAACGTGGACCCCGTCCCCGCCCTGGCCGGGGTCACGCAGACGGGCGGGCGGCTCGACGTGTTCAAGGCCGTCTCGAGCTGCGCGCCACCCCCGCCGAACGGGACCCCGGACCGTTCCGTCGCCGGCGCCGGTCCCCCGGCCCCGAGCGGGGGAGGGACCAGCGGGGGGGCGGCCGCGGGCACGGCCGCGGCAGGAGCCACGCGAACACAGGCGGCCCCCAGCGGACCGGGCGCCGGCGCCGGCCGCGGGGGCCGTGGCTACTGGCTGGTGGCCTCGGACGGGGGCATCTTCGGCTTCGGCGACGCCGGCTTCTTCGGCTCCACGGGAGCCACCGCCCTGAACAGGCCCATCGTGGCCATGGCCCCCACGCCCTCGGGCCGGGGCTACTGGCTGGTGGCCTCGGACGGGGGCATCTTCGGCTTCGGCGACGCCGGCTTCTTCGGCTCCACCGGCGACATGAGGCTCTCCCGACCGATCGTGGGGATGGCCGGATAGGGGAGCAGGCCCGCGGGCCCTGCTCAGCCGTCCTGCAGCACGACGTCGAGCAGACCGGGGAAGCGGGCGTCGAACTCCGGGCGGCGCAGGCGGTTGAACCGTCGCGTGCCGTCCTCCCGCTGCTCCAGCAGCCCCGCCTCCCGCAGCACGGCGAAGTGATGGCTGCTGGTCGCCTTGCTGACCGGTAGGTCGAAGGACCCGCAGCTGATCGACCACTCGGGCCGGGCCGCCAGCTGGCGGATGATCGAGCGCCGGACGGGATCGGCCAGGGCGTCGAGAGCGACCTGGAGGTCACCCTCCTCAGGCCCGGAGGGCCGTTCGTCGTGCCGCTGCGGGTTGGTTACCATGTTCGACCTACGTCTAACAATACCTGAGCACGGCAGAGGAGCGCGCCGATGGCCGACCTGAACGCGAGCGGGACCGGTCCCGCCCCCGTACGTCCGGGCGTGGACATCGGGCGCCTGGGCGTCTGGACGGGGCGAGGACAATGGCCGACGGAGCCGGGCGCCGCGGCCGAAGCCGGCGTCGAGCTCGAGGGCCTGGGCTTCGGCGCGGCCTGGATCGGGGGCTCTTCGGGCCAGCTCCCCCTGGCCGAGGCCGTGCTGGCGGCGACGACGACCCTGGCCGTGGCCACCGGCATCGTCGAGATGTGGTCGAACCCGGCTCCCGAGGTGGCCTAGGGCCATCACCGTCTCACCGCTCGCCACCGCGGCCGCTTCCTGCTCGGCCTCGGTCCCGGGCACGCCCCGACGGCGGAGGCGGTGGGGCAGCGCTACGTGAGGCCTCTGTCCAAGCTGGCCTCGTACCTCGACGAGCTGGACCAGGCCGAGCATCCCGTGCCCCTGTCCGAGAGGGCGCTGGCCGCTCTGGGGCCCAAGGCGCTGGAGATGTCGGCCCGGCGCTCGGCCGGAGCCCACCCCTACAACGTGACCCCCGACCACACAGCCGGGGCCCGATCCATCCTGGGGCCCACGCCCCTGCTCGCTCCCGAACAGAAGGTGTACTTCGGGGCGGACGCCACCCTGGCCCGGCAGGTGGCCCGACGTTCGCTGGCCATATACCTGCACCTGCCCAACTACCTCAACAACTTCCGGCGCCTGGGCTTCGACGACGGGGACTTCGCCGATGGCGGAAGCGACCGCCTGGTGGACGCCATGGTCGCCTGGGGACCAGGAGACGCGGTGGCCAGGCGGGTGCAGGAGCACATGGACGCCGGTGCGTCACACGTCACGATCCAGGTGCTGAGCGCGGGCAGGCCGGGTGTCCTCCCCCGCACCGAGTGGCGCGACGCCGCTCAGGCGCTTCTGGGCTGAATGGCCTGTCTCCGCGAGCGTCGGAAGAAAGCCGGCGCGACGGGAAATGTTCGACATGTGTCGAACGTTGGTACCCCTAACGACGACGGTCGAGGGAGGGGCAGCCTGGTGGAACGCGATCGGGACTACGAGCGGCGCTGGTGGACGCTGGGAGTGTTGTGTCTGAGCCTGGTGATGATCGTCGCCGCCAACGCGTCGCTGAACGTCGCCATCCCGACCCTCGTTCGCGACCTGCACGCATCGAGCAGCGATCTGCAGTGGGTCGTCGACGCCTACAGCCTGGTGTTCGCCGGCCTCCTGCTCACGGCCGGCAGCCTGGGTGACCGGTTCGGGCGCAGGCTGGCGCTCAACAGCGGCCTGGTGATCTTCGGGGCCGCGTCGGGGTTGGCCGTGTTCTCCGGATCCTCGGGCCTGCTCATCACCGCCCGGGCCGCCATGGGTGTGGGGGCGGCCCTGGTGATGCCCGCCACCCTGTCGGTGCTGGCCCACGTGTTCCCACCATCAGAACGGCGCCGGGCCATCGCCGTGTGGGCCGGGTTCGCGGGAGTTGGGGTCGCCTCCGGCGGCGTGGTCAGCGGATGGCTGCTCCAGCACTTCTGGTGGGGCTCGGTCTTCCTGATCAACGTCGTCGTGGTGGCCGTGGCCCTGGTGGCCGGCGCCCTGCTGGTGCCCTCGTCCCACGACGAGCGTCGCCCCGCCTTGGACCCATTGGGCGCATTGCTGTCCATGGCCGGCCTGGGGCTGTTGATCTACGCCATCATCGAGGCGCCCAACCGGGGCTGGCTCTCCGTCCGCACCTTGGTCGCCTTCGGCCTGGCCA
>Ga0209577_10001955_pt1 | contig 20108 bp, 12 predicted proteins | sample GraSoiAngelo_109_FD_185874 | JGI IMG/M metagenome (GOLD analysis project Ga0209577, IMG submission 185874) | Grasslands soil microbial communities from the Angelo Coastal Reserve, California, USA - 14_0903_12_20cm (SPAdes) (version 2) | ecosystem: Environmental > Terrestrial > Soil > Grasslands...
TTTGAAGTGAGTTAGGGGATTCATGGTTTTTCCTTTTCTTTTTTGAGGCTGGATTGTTGTGGTTACAGCAGATGTACAGCCGGAAATTCCGCCTGAGGTTACGCGGAAAATGCGGAAATCTTTTGAAGACCCGCCTTCGCTAAGGCTTTCGGCGTGGCAGGCCGCGGATTACCCCCCACGGCGGGCAGGCTCCGGATGTCACGGATAAGAATCAGAACATCAAACCACGAATGAACACGAATTCACACGAATTAAGAAGGTAGAAACCGTTTGCAAGAAATTGGTGTTCATTGGTATCTATTCGCGGTTAACGCTTCCTGAATCATGTCTTGATCCGTGTTATTCGTGTGATCCGTGGTGAAGTTTACTTAGGGGCGAGGGAGGCGACGATTTTTTCGAAGCACGGATCGCCGTATATCGGCCGCCAATCCGGGAATCGTCGCGATAGCATTTCGGGAAATGGGACTTCTCCTGGAAATTGCTCCAGCTCTGTTAGAATCTCTTCTTTAGCTGGACGTACCAGAACCGGCCTTTGATTGTGGCGAGCGATTCGTCGTAGCCAGTCACATCCTCGCCGCTGCCGGCCACAAATGGTGGGTCTTCGTCGAACACGTTCTGCATCCCAAGCGTGATCGTGGTGTTGTTCAACCATGCGCGCCATCCGCAGGGATTGTATTCGGCCGTGGATACAGGCACGACATCTTTCTCCTTGCCGTTCTTCATCGTCGCACTCTTACCGCCGCCCTTAGCGAAACCGGGCACCTCCGCAGCAGCGGGCAGTGGAAGGTTGAACGTGTAGTTTAAGATGAGATCGAGCGTCGTCCACGCGGCCACTTTCCGTGCACGGAAAGGAAAAGGAGCGGCGTTAGCCCCCGGACCGCCAGTTCTAGGCATATTTACTTTCGGCGATCCTGTGAGACTGACATTGTCATCTTCGTATTGGCCGGTGTAGTGGACTACCGCGCCAATATCAAGACCAGCCAGCCATGTGTCGACCGGGCCGTCGTAGAACAGACTGAAATTGGCCCGATTCCATGGCAGCGAACCAGTCAGAGTGAATCCCGGCGGAATAAACTCGCCCGCGATGCCGAACCGTTTTGTATCAGGCAAAATCTGAAGCTCAGCCCGGGATAGCCAGGTGCCGTTGGCCGTTGCCGTTAGTCTGCCGAAATCCCCGTGGCCAAAGATCGAAGAGTCCAGAATATAGACTGCTTCGTAGTCGAGCCCTTCAAAGATCGCGCCTGTGAGGTTTTCGTTAGGATCAATTACCAAAATGATTGGGCCCGGTTCACCAGGGATCACTGGAGGACCACGGATAACCAGACCGGGGATATTATTATCAACAACGAATTGCCCACCGAGGAGGGAGGCGATCGATCGCATATCAATATGCCACCAATCGGCGGTGAGCGTCAGGCCCTTGAGCCATTTCGGGCTGTAAACGAGCCCGTAGGACCATTCATACGCCACCTCCGGCTTTAGGTTGGGATTTCCTATAGTGCGAACCTCGCTCTCGACGAACTGGTTTGTTAATGGGTCGAAAACGGCGCCGACGCCGCCCTCCGAGGACGCGGGTGAAATCTCCGACAAATGCGGCGCATGAAACGCTTCGGTATAGCTGCCACGCAACGTCAGCGCGCCGATGTACTTCGGGTCAAGCGGCTGCCAGCGAACTGAGACTTTTGGCTTCTGCGCGTTATACTGGCTGTGCGCCGCCCGCTGAAACGGGAAGGCTCCGGAAGGTAGAACGGAAGAGGTGTTCTGGCTGTACCATTCCTCGCGCTCGGCAAAGTCAACCTCGAAGCTATAGAAACCGGGGAAGTTCCAGGTCAGGCTGGTGAAGGGTACGCGCACTTCCTGGTAGATTGACCAAACATCGCGGTTCACTCGTGCGCTTTCCCCATCCGCCGAGCCGATGCTTTGAAACGTTGTGTTAAGCGCGTCACGATCGCGCGTCCACCTCGGGGCGTCATATTCACCGCCAAGAGCAAAGGAGACAGGCCCGGCGGGAAGATTAAACAGGTCACCGTTGATAGTGGCATAACCTATGGGTAACTCGTATTCACCCGAGTTATGGAGGTTGACGTAAACCCTAGCTCTGGCCGCCTTGGTGTTGTGGGCAGAGAAATTCAGGAACGGATCAAATGCGGTAGTCGGGTTCGTATCCAACAGCGCATCCCGCAACCCCGGCTGGCTGACCATGCCGACGGACAAATCCTGCCCCTCATTCCGAGAATAACGAAAACCCGCTTCCCAGTTCCAACTCTTTAAATAATCGCCAAGTTCTCCCATCTCACCCGTCAGGCCGACATCAAACAGCGTGTCCCAGTAGGTGAACTTCTCATGCCTGGGGCCAGTGTCATTAATGCCGCGGAACCCAACGTTGGTGGTCACCGGGAGACCGCTTCCGTCGGGAAAGAAATTTGGAATGGTCGCATCGGCGACGGTGAACGGATTAAACGCATTCGAGATTGGCACACTGATATTGAAGCGACTAAAGCTTATGTTAGTGCCTGGGACCTTGAATGGGTCGGGAATAAAGGGCACCGGTGCCAGGGACGCGTCAAAAAATGACCGAACATATTTAAAGTCGGCAAACACCGTCAGGTATTTGTCACACACATCGCGCATGAACGAGCCATAAAAGGCTTGGCGATCCGCCGGAGGAAGCGCTGGCGCGAAAGCTGCGAAATTAAGGAGGAAGTAGTCGCCGCCGCCCTTATAATCAGTGCCGAACTGTGGAAAGTGTTGGAGTGCATTGGGCCCGATGATACCGGGAGCGCCTGGATACGCATTGGGATTAATCGTACCCGGCGTCCCCGGTGGGATATCGGGAGCAAAAAAGGGGAAATAGGGTTGCTTATAAAATGGCGAAGTCGCCGCATTTGGTGCCGAGTGTGGCAGCGGCGTGTTCACACCGGGTAGCGGTGTACCGCCCGGGCCGAAAAACATGCTCGGGATTAACCGGAAGCCTGGGAAGGCTCCAGTCTTGCCGGGGTAAGTCCCGCTGCGATTGTCGAATCCTCCCCAAGGTATTTGAAACGCGTTGCTGGATAAGTCCCGGTCACGACTAAAGAGACCGCCGGTACGCTCCCAGAAATCGGCGATGACAACGATATTGGTCTTGTCATCTCCGGTGCCGGCTTTGATCCATGCCTCCCACTCGCCCATTTCGTTCGATGCTCCGAGGTTGGTATTCCCGTAACTCCCCTCGATCTCCAAGCCACGGAACTTGTGTATCAAAAAGAAGTTGACCACACCGGCGACCGCGTCGGAGCCATACACTGCCGACGCGCCATCCTTCAGGATGTCGACGTGATCAATCATTGGAAACGGAATCAGGTTAATGTCCACGCCGCTGCCGAATCCGACGCCGTTCAACGAACCAAAGGCGACACGTTTGCCGTCAATCAGTACGAGGGTTTCTTTGGACAACAGGCCGCGCAGATTGAATTGGACCGTACCATCACCGCCATTGCTGATGTTCTGGTTGATGGTGCCGCCTGCTTCCTGCGGCAGGAAAGTTGTCAGGTCCGTTGCATTGCGGATGCCCAGTTTTTCGATGTCTGCTGGACGATAGGTATCCACCGGATTCGGGCCGACTTCTTCCGCTGTCGGAATGTTCGAGCCCGTCACAATAACCTCCTCAATTGTTATCCCCGGCTGGCCGCCCCGCGGCCGGAGCGTAACCTCCTGCGCCTGGGTTTGAATAACAGAACAAAGAGCCATTGCGATCATCGCGAGACCGAGGCTGCTGTAGCTGCCTCGCTCTGCCGAGGCGCTTTGGCTTTGTTGGCCATGGGAACACGGCGACACCCGCCTTCGCCGCGCTTCGGCGTGGCAGGCAGCGCCGTGGCTGCAACGCTCCGCATTTATGAGACGGCTTCTAACAGGCTTGAAGTACTTGTAGGTGTCGTTAGAAGCCGCGGGTTGCATTCGGGCGGGCCTAATTCTGGGACGAACGGATCGTCAACAATTCCGGTGGACTCGCTCGCGAATCCTGTAACTGACCGTCGAAATAGACGCAGACTACGAATCCACCGAATCGTCGTTCACCAGGTGAAGGCTTGCTCTTGGGACGCACGTAAGTCGCTGCCAGAAACTTCGGAGTCGGATCCGTCCAGTCACGGCCAGAGCTAAGCCAGTTATAGCTGACCTTGGCATTCGTTAGCGTCCGCTTGTTATCCTTCGTTAGGTCATAGAAATCGACCTTAATCCTGACTACGTGTCCGTTTTGCGTGCCGGGTCGTGGCTTTACTCCAACTTTGAGCGTCAAGTGACTCTGCGCGCTCGGATCGACTGTTTCTGACAACGTTGTTTCAGTAATCGCCAAAATTGAGTTCTGTGAAACAGCGATTCGGCGCAGAAGATGAGGGAAGCGTGCGTCGGAATGGAGCGCACGAAATTCGGGAAGAAACGCGATCCACTGTAGGATTGCCGAGTGTTCGGCAAAGGCTTGCTCAAGCCACCGGAACGCTTCTTCTTTTTCGCCGAACGCGACGTAAACTGCGGCGATCAAAGGCCCCGAAACGTATCGCTTCTCCCTTTCTTGCAGGAGCTGATCGAGAATTTTCCGCGCCTCGATTTGCCGGCCCATGCGCGCATAAGTGATGGCAAGCCCGCTACTGGGGAGATGCGTCGCCTCCTGGGCTTTAGTGTAGAGAGCGATCGCTTCGGCGAAGTTCCCTTTCTCGCGATACGCAGCGGCAAGATCCGAATCCAGATAAAAGTAATTTGGATCGAGCTGTAGAGTCCGCTGGCCCTCACTAATTGCGTCGTCGATCTGGTCGTTGGCGAGGTAGGCGGCGGTGGCAACGTAGCTCGTGATAGGCGACACCGGATCCAATTTCTCCGCTTCCAACACAAACCGGAGCCCTTCTTTTAATTCGCCTCGAAAGAGGGGCAGCAGCGCCGAGAAGAGGTGAGCCGGTGCCGAGTTGGGATCGAGCTGGAGCGCGCGCTTCAACTCTGCATCCGCGCCATCCAGATCCCAGTCGAGGACACGTTTCGCTTCGCTAAGGTAGCAATGAGCCTCAGCATCTTTCTCGTCGAGCGCAATCGCCTTCAAGGCTGCTTCTTTCGATACTGGGTAAGCCTCGAGCGGTTTTACATATACGTCGGCTAGAAAATACCAGACCTTCGCGATCCCAGTCCAGGCACGCGCAAATGTCGGGTCTTTCTCGAGAACCCGCTGAAAGAAATTGAGCGCCCTTCGCAAATCCTCTTCGCTGCTCTTGTTAGAGAAGAACAGGCCTTGGAGATAAAGATCGTATACCTCTGTGTTACGTTGTTCAGCGACGGGAAGCGAAACGGCCAGCTTGATCTTAAGCGCGTCAACAATCGAGCGAGTTATTTCATCTTGCAGCGCAAAGACGTCCTTCAGCTCGCGGTCAAAAGTTTCCGACCAAAGATGAAAACCGCTGCGCGCATTAATCAATTCGGCGGTAATACGAACGCGGTTACCCTCGCGCCGCAAACTTCCTTCGAGCACGTTCTCAACATTTAGCTTTTCCCCAACCTTACGCGCGTTCACGCTCGTCCCTTTGAATGAAAATGATGAGGTCCGACCAGTGACACGCAACCCATCGACCTTCGCCAGCGCGTGAAGAATTTCCTCGCTGATGCCGTCGCAGAAATATTCCTGATCCTTTGACTGGCTTAGATCGAGGAATGGTAGAACCGCGATACTTTTTTCTGGAGGGTTAAACTGCGATGCGCGGAAGAGTTCGCCGCGAAACAACCAAATTACGGCAGCGCCCACAAGGAGACAGGCAGCGCCCGTCGCCACCAACTTCCGATTCCGCCGCATCCATTTCCTTCCTCCAGTAAAGATTCCGGTGCGCCGGCCGCGGATGGGCTCGTGCTTTAGCCAACGTTCAAGATCTTCCGCCAATGCGAGGGCCGAAGAATAACGGCGCTGCGGATCTTTATCGAGGCACTTCAGGCAGATGGTTGCGAGGTCGCGATCTACTTTTGGATTTAAGAGACGCGGCTGTCGCGGCTCGGTGTCCAAAACCAGCCGGACCGTTTCAAAGGTTGTTCCACCAGCAAAAGGTGGATGGCCAGTGAGCAGTTGGTAAAGCACTGCGCCGAGTCCGTAAATATCCGTGGCCCTAGTGACCCCCGCGTTATTTCCCACCGCTTGTTCCGGCGCCATGTAGCTGGGAGTGCCCAAAACTTCCATCGTGCGGGTGACGGTACTCTCTGTTTCGACCAGCCTTGCCAGCCCGAAATCGGTGAGATGCGGTTCACCTTTTGCGTCGAGCAGGATGTTTCCGGGTTTGATGTCGCGATGCAGAATGCCGTGCTCATGTGCGTAGGAAACGGTGCGCGCCAGCTTGGCGATCAGTTCGGCTGCGCGACGAATCGGTATCGGTTCGCGCTTCGCGACGGCATCGAGTTGGCCGCCCTCCACCAGTCCCATGCTGAAGTAACAGGCGCCGTCGCGCTCTCCGACTTCGTAAATCGGGACGATGCACGGATGGTTCAGGCTGGCGGCGGCTTCTGCTTCGAGACGAAAGCGCTTCACGTGTGCTTCTGTTGCCCAGTGAGCAAGACCGATCACTTTGAGCGCCACAATCCGGTTCAGACTTTTTTGTCGTGCCCGATAAACCACGCCCTGGCCGCCGCGTCCGATTTCTTCGAGTAGTTCGTAATCGCCGAAATCTTTCGACATCCGCGCAACCGTTGGTTCAAAGGCCTGGTCATCTTTGTTGTCGAGTGAGGCGAGACCAGTCCGAAACAGGCACACGCTGCAAACTCCCTGCGGCGCATCCGCAAACACGGTGGCCCCGCATTCTGCGCAAACTCTACTGGCGTTTGTCATCCCGTTTTCCGGCCGATTTATCGTCTCCACTTGTACTGCCCGAAATTCTTTCACAGGTTACGTTTGCAATACGGCGATGAAATGTCGCAGCTCATCCTCGACGTCGTCCGGCGCCGCGACCGTGTGGGCGATCTCTTCGTGCAACAACTGTCGATAGCGATGGCGCAGGCGGTGAAACGCTTGTTTCACGGCGTTTTCGGTCATTTGCATTTCGGCGGCTATCTCAGCCTGTGAAGGCTGGCCAGATTCCCTGGCGAGTAATTCTTTTAAGCGATCGAATAACAGCAGTTTGCCCGCGGCTTCATATTCGGCTCGGAGCCGCGCGAGAACTTGCTCCAATAGCGTTAATGCCCAACGGCGCTCGTAAATGCGGTCCGCGCTCAATTTGTGGGCCGGCTCCTGGTCGGTGCGTTCGCGCGCGAGCAAATCCTCCAGCGAAACCAGAGGCCGGCCTTCCCCTCGTTTGACAGTCATTTCGCGATGCCGCGCCTTGGAAAGAAAATTCTTCAGCGACGCCAGAAGATAAGAACGCAAAAGCCCCCTTTCCTGCCTGACAGTTTCGAGGTCCCGCCGTTCGAGCAGCCGCGCGAAAAAAGCTTGAGTGAGATCCTGTGCTTCCTCTGGCTTATAGCCTTCGCGTCTGACGAAGCCGTACAGTGGCCACCAGTAGGTTCGGCAGAGCTTTTCCAGCGCCGCCTGCGCTGCCGGTGTTGGACCTTGCGCTTCCAGAACCACACTCCAGTGCGTGGTGGAAAATGCAACGGCGCGGTCTTGAGTACTTTGACCAATCGCATCCTGCGACGGTCCATCATCAACCGCAGGCACGACGCGATGTAAGTAAAAAGTCGTACCGAAATCAAGCCTATATCTGTGGCTTCAATTTTGCTGGTGCGGCACGTGACCCTGTCAGTCGCAAATTCTTTGTGTGCTTCGCGCCCTTCGTGATTAATTTCAGCCGACTTCGACCATGTCTGACGAACGAAAAACATTATAACAACGTGCGACGATGACGGATATCGAGCGACTTCGTCACTCCGCGTCGCATGTACTTGCGACAGCGATCTTGCGCCTGTGAGCGCGTGTCATGTGAAGCAAAGCAAAAAGCCGCCACGCGGTGAAGCCTGACGGCTGATTGGGAAATATAGGCAGGGCGGCTCACCGAACCGCCCGGGCGATTGAGGTCAATCGCATCTAGCAGCTTTACGGATTGTTGATGACCATTTGCCGTGTTGGTTTACTCACTTCAAGCTGAGCGCTCACCTTTTGAATTTGCGATGCCTGCTCTTTCAAGCTTGCGGTGAGAGCTTGAATTTCCTTCTGCTGTTGCGCGACCGTGGCTTCCAATTCCTGCACAGTGCGGTGTTCTTTGAGGAACTCGTTCAGTAACATCGCGTTTACCGCTTCGTAGCGCACGGTGTAGATCTCGCCTTTGCCGTCGCGATCCACCAAAGCGGGGTTCACCTTTTCCACTTGCTCGGCCACGAGACCGAACTGCGGATTGCCTTTGGGATCTAGCTCTTTCTTATAGCGGAACGTGACGGGTTTCAGCGCGAGGATCGCTTCACTGGCTTTGTCCATCGGCTTGATCTCCGCCTTGAAACGCTCCGAAGAGGGTGCCACGCCGAGCTGACCGTTGGCGTTCACCTTAACCGCTGCGCCTGCAACTGGTGCTCCACTAATGCCAGCGATAAAGGTTCTTGTCTGGTCTCCCCTCGTGCCGATGCGGATGGTGTTAGCCTCGCCAGCAACACCTTCGTTGGCGATGTCGATATTGAGGTCGCCTGTGGTTAGGGCGCCGCCGGCGCTAGTGCCCAAGGCGACGTTGTCGTTGCCGGTGGTGTTGTTAACGAGCGCATCGAGGCCGTTGGCCGTGTTTCCGTTGCCGGTGGTGTTGTTAATAAGCGCTTCAAGACCGTTGGCTGTGTTGCCGTAACCGATGGTATTGCTATAGAGGGCCAAATAACCGTTGGCCGTGTTGAATTCGCCAGTCGTGTTGCTCCAGAGCGCAAAAGCAGCGGTAGCTGTGTTGCCGAAGCCGTCGTTGTTAAAGAGCGCTTGCCAACCGGTGGCGGTGTTTTCGGAGCCGGTTGTGCTGTCACCCATCGCTGCACGACCGGTGGCGGTATTGCCTTCACCGTCCGCGTTGAATACGAGCGCTGCACGACCGGTGGCCGTGTTGTGGTCGCCGGTTATATGGAATCGGAGCGCGTTAGTACCGGTGGCGGTGTTGTTATTGCCAGTGGTGTTGGCGTTGAGCGCGTTAGAACCAAGGGCCGTGTTGCCTTCGCCGGTCGTAAGGCTCGAGAGCGCACCGTCACCCTCGGCGGTGGTTTCGTTAGGATAGCCTCCGTCCGGTGGTGGCCTAAGCGCGCGAGCCGTCGGCGCAAGCGAAACCCCTGCGACGGCGAGGACGAGCGGGATAAGAAATAAACCGCGCCGTAAATTTTTGCGGCGTGGCGTTGTCGCTTTGAACTGAATGTTTGAATTTTTCATAACTAATTTCCTTTTGTCGTTTTGGCCTTGTTTGACTTCTCGTTTTGGAAAGTCCTTTCTAGCCGTTCACTCGTGTACTAGAGAAAATCCGGCGTGAGGTTACGCGGGAAATGCAGGAATTTATCAATTCGCCCTCTGGTAGGGGCGATTGACTCAATCGCTTTCAGAGCTGCCGGGTGCAAACCAATGGCGGTTGAGGTCGCCCGCCTTTACCTGAAACGCGCCGACGCAGACGCGTGGCTACAGGGAAGCGCTACTTGGAAGCTGTTTCTTTTGGCGCGAGCGAGGCGAGGATTTTCTCGAAACGCGGATCGCCGCGCAAAGGATCCCATATCGGATCACGCAAGAGATAGCCGTAAGCAACATAGCCAGGAAAACGCACAAGTTTTTCCAGTACTTCCATCGCGCGCTCCTTTTCCCCTGTCCAGACGTAAACCTGGGCCAATCCCTGAAGCACGAGCGGGCCATCGTAGGCATCTTTCGAGATGGGCATCAGATCAACCGCGCGACGGCCTTCGCTGATCGCCTGTTCTTTGCGACCGAGGGCGGCATCGATTTGTGCCAGTACCGCGAGAGTGCGCGGATCATCGTGATGAGCCTGCGGTTTTACTTCCAAGGCCTGGCGCGCCGCCGTCCAGGCCTCCCGCGCCTTCAGTTCATCGCCTTCGGCTCGCGCGATCTGTGCCTCGTACCAAGCGCGTGGATAATAAAACGTGTAGTCGATGTCCTGGAATTCTGAAAGCGGCGATGCGGTGAGAACACGCCGGGCCTCGGAATAATCGTGGTCCGTCAGCTCGATGAGCACGCGCACAGAAGTAATTGCGGCCGCGGGATTGATTTCGAGCGGGAGGGCCTGCAGGGCTGCGCGAAACTTTGTTGTCTGGCCGCTTGCAGAAAAATCCATCCACGCCGCGAAAGCTTCAAAAAGGCGGGCGTGAGGCGCAAACTGCCCTGCTTGCTTCAGCCAGAAGCGCCGGGCTTGATCAAAGCGCCGCAGTTGCCGGTAGTGATCACCAAGATGATTCACCGCATTCAAATTTCGAGGATCCAAGTCGGCGGCCTTTTCAAACTCGCCGGTGGCGGCATCCCAACGCCCACGGCGGCGGTCAATATAACCTGCCACCATGAAGAATGACGCGCTATTGGGCAGGCCGGGCCGTGCCCTCGCCAATTCAGCCGAGGCGCGCTCGTAATCGCGATAGCAACGAAAATAGCAGTCTGCTTTGGCAAGGTGAGCTTCGCTTAAATCGGGACTCAAACGCAGAGCGGCATTGACTGCCTGTTCTGCCAAAGCGGTGCGCGCTGGAGTGGAATCGAAACCCAAAAAATAGATTAGCGCGTGCGCTCGGGCGCAATAGCAATAGGCGAGGGCGAACCCGGGATCACGTCCTGTAGCATCATTGAGCAGATCGATCGCCTCAATTAGCGAGCGGCGCTGATCATCCCGGTCAACGTAGCTTTCGACGGCGTCCTTGGCTCTAATGTAAGACTCGTAGGCGAGAACATCTCCAGTTGGTTTCTGATTGATTGCTTTTTTTTCCAGAACCGAAAGGTTGACCTTGAGGTGCTCAGCGACTTTTTGAGCGATATCGCTCTGAATTGCAAAGACTTCATTTAAATCGCCATCGTATTGCTCGGCCCAGATATGGGTGTCGCTGCGCGTGTCGATCAACTGAGCGTTCATATGAAGCCGTGTTCCGGTCTTACGCACGCTACCTTCCAGCACGTGAGACACCCGAAGCGCATTACCGATCTGGCGCGTATTCCGCTCGCCGCGATATTGCATGAGACTGGTGCGACTGATCACCTTGAGGTCGGCTATCTTCGCCAACTTGGTCAAAACGTCGTCCTGGACACCGTCGGCGAAGGAGGCATCCTCTTTGTCGTTGCTCAGATTTTCAAGTGGCAGCACGGCAATGCCAGTTGTTATCGGACGCCTAACAAATTCACTTTTCCAAATCATCACACCGATGGCCGAGGCCAAGGCGATCAACGACGCCGCCAGCACGGCAGTAGTCCGATTCCGCCACATCCATTTGCGACCATGCGTGAAAAACCCGCTTGGTTTCGCCCGAATTGGTTCGTGCTTTAGCCAGTGTTCAAGGTCTTCGGCTAGGGCTAGAGCGGAAGAGTAACGGCGCTGCGGATCTTTCTCGAGGCATTTCAGGCAGATCGTTGCCAAGTCGCGATCTATTTTTGGATTCCAGAGCCGCGGTTGCCGCGGCTCGGTGTCTAATACCAGCTGGACAGTTTCAAAGGTTGTTCCTCCGGCGAAAGGCGGATGGCCAGTGAGCAATTGGTAAAATACAGCGCCAAGCCCGTAAACATCTGTCGCTCTGCTGACGCGCGCGTTATTACCAACAGCTTGTTCCGGCGCCATGTAACTGGGCGTGCCCAAAACTTCCATGGTGCGCGTGACCGTGCTCTCTGTCTCCACTAGTCGGGCAAGACCAAAATCGGTAAGATGCGGTTCGCCGTTTCTATCAAGCAAAACATTTCCCGGCTTGATGTCTCGATGGAGGATGCCGTGCTCGTGCGCATAATGCACGGTGCGCGCCAGCTTCGCGATGACTTCCGCCGCTCGACGGATTGGCATCGGTTCGCGCCTAACAACTTCATCAAGTTGTCCGCCCTCCACAAGTTTCATACTAAAGTAACAGGAACTCTCGCGCTCCCCGATCTCGTAAATCGGGACAATGCACGGATGGTCTAGGCTCGCCGCAGCTTCGGCTTCCAGACGGAAGCGCTTGAGATGCGCCTGCGTGGCCCATTGGCCGAGTCCGATAACCTTTAACGCGACTGTTCGGTTGAGACTTTTCTGGCGCGCGCGATAAACAACGCCCTGGCCGCCCCGACCAATTTCCTCCAGCAATTCGTAGTCACCGAAGTCCATCCGCATGTCGGCTGGATGACGGGGATCATCGATCCCGGCTACAATTTCGTTGGCGAGCGAGCCGAGGCCGGTCTCTAAAACGCAGGCCGGGCACAATCCTTTCGGCGCGTCACTGAAGATTTTCTCTCCGCAGTTTTCGCAGACCCTCATCGCGCTTGTCATTTTGTTGGCGGGCTAGCCCCGCAACACCGAAACCAAATGCCGTAGCTCATCTTCGACGTCGCCGGGCTGCGCCACAGTGTGAGCGATCTCCTCGCGCAACAATAGCCGGTAGCGACGGCGAAACCGATGAAACGCCTGCTTCACCGCGTTCTCGGTCATGTCCAATTGGCCTGCGATCTCCGCCTGGAGTAGCCCGTGCCCTTCGCCGACAAGGAATTCTTTCAGCCGCTCAAACAACGCGCCGTTGCCCGCAGCCTGGTACTCACCCTCTAGCCGGGTGAGCACTTGGTCCAACATCGCCAATACCCAGCGACGCTCGTAAAGCCGGTCAGCGCTCAGGGTCTCCGCCAGTTCGAACTCGGTTCCCTCGTACGCGAGCAGTTCGTCCAAAGGGATCGACGGGCCGGTCTCGTACCGCTTAACACCGGTGGCGCGGTGCCGCTCACTGGCCATAAAACGTTTGATGGACACAAGCAGATAAGAACGCAACCGCCCTTTCTCGCGGCGGACGGTCTTCAGGTTTTGTCGCTCAAGCAGACGCGCGAAAAACTCCTGGATCAGATCTTGTGCGTCCTCTGAATCAAGGCCTTGCCGTCTCACAAACCCGTAGAGTGGTCGCCAGTAAATGCGGCAAAGCTTCTCAAGCGCTTCTTGTGCGGCCGGCGATTCACCTTGCGCTGCCAACACAACGCTCCAGTGCGTGGTGGCAAATGCCACCGCTCCGTTTTGCGCCTTTTCGCCGATCGCATTCAGTGAACCGCCGTCATCCTCAGCAGGCACGCTGCGATTCAAGTAAAAAGTCGTGCCAAAAGCAAGCCTGCATCTGTGCTTGAATCTTGCTGGTGCAGCACGGGACTGTGTCAGTCGCAAATTCTTTGTGTGCTTCGCGCCCTTCGTGGTTAATTGCTCCCAGTTATGCAGGAAGAACGCAAGACTTTGGATGAGCGCCAGAAGATGACGGACCTGCAGCGTCTCCGCCACTCGGCATCCCATGTACTTGCGACGGCGATTTTGAAAATCTGGCCGGAAGCGCAGTTCGCGGCCGGGCCGCCGGTCGAGAACGGGTTTTATTACGATGTCGATCTTCCGCACCGCATCTCACCCGATGATTTCGAGAAAATCGAGGCGGAAATGAAGAAGGAAATCAAAGCGAACCATCCATTCGAGCGCATTGAAGTTTCGCGCGATGAAGCGCTGGAACTTGGAAAGAAAGGCCGGCTCGCGGCGCTGAGCGAACGCCCCGAACCCAGTGAATTCAAGGTCGATATCATCGAAAACATTCCGCCTGACGAAAAAATTTCGCTCTATCGCAGCGGCGATTTCATCGATCTTTGCGCAGGTCCGCACGTCATGCGCACGGGAAACATCGGCGCGTTCAAGCTCACGAACGTGGCGAGCGCTTACTACAAAGGCGACGAAAAGAATCCGCAATTACAGCGCGTTTACGGCACGGCGTTCAAAACGAAAAAGGAACTCGACGATTATTTCGAGATGCTCGAGGAAGCGAAGAAGCGCGACCATCGAAAGCTTGGCAAGGAACTCGAACTTTTCGTTTTCGATGACGACGTCGGCCCGGGCCTGCCCATGTTTCTCCCGCGGGGCGCGGTCATTGCGGAGGAACTGGAGAAGCTCGCCAAGGAAACTGAGTTCGCGGCTGGTTATCAACGCGTGCGCACGCCGCACATCGCGCGTGAGAGCTTGTACAGAAAAAGCGGTCATGTACCCTATTACCTCGAGTCGATGTTTCCGCCGATGACTTTAGTCGAAGACAAGGACAAGAAGCAGGTTGAAAAAGCGAATGCGATGATCGCTTACTTCGAAAACTATGGCGGAGACGCTTGGCAACGGGTTCTTGAAGATGCGGAGTCAGGAAACCTCTCTGACCCTGCCAAAAAGCAAGACTTGCTTATCCAACTTGAATTAGTTCGAAGCGCGGAGCGAGCGGACGAAACCAAGCTCAGAGAGCTAAAGCAATTCGCAGCCTCTATTGGTGATCGTTACTACCTCAAGGCGATGAACTGTCCGCATCACCACAAATTGTTTGCGGCGCTGCCTCGCAGCTATCGCGACCTCCCGCTGCGGCTGGCCGAATACGGGACGGATTATCGGTACGAAAAGAGCGGCGAGTTGTTTGGGCTTATGCGGGTGCGCTCGCTGCAGATGAACGACGCCCATCTCTACATGACGCCGGAGCAGTTCGAAGCGGAGTTCAATGCCGTGAACGAGATGTATCTGAATTATTTCAAGCTGTTCGGGATCGACAAATATTTGATGCGCTTCTCGACCCACGATCCCGATAAGCTCGGGCAGAAATTTGTCGACGAACCGGAGCTTTGGAAAAAGACCGAGGAGATGACGCGCAAAGTCCTAGAGAATTCTGGAATTAATTATGTCGAAGTGCCTAACGAAGCGGCCTTTTACGGACCCAAGATCGACGTGCAAGCGTGGAGCGTGATCGGACGTGAGTTTTCCATCGCAACCAACCAGGTCGATTTCGCGCAGCCGCGTAGTTTTGATCTTCGCTACAAGGACCGCGACAACACTGACAAGACGCCGATTTGCATTCACCGCGCGCCGCTCGGAACGCACGAACGTTTCATCGGATTTTTAATCGAGCATTACGCCGGCAATTTCCCGCTCTGGCTGTCGCCGGAACAGGTGCGTATTCTGACCATCGGCGATGATCCAAAGCTGCTCGATTACGCACGATCGATCCTGAAAGAATTGCGCGCTCATCAAGTCCGCGCGGAGATCGACGACAGCTCCGACAAGATCAACGGCAAAATTCAGCGGGCCGAACAGATGAAAGTCCACACCATGTTCGTCATCGGAAAACGCGACTTGGAAGCCGATGCTGTAAGCGTTCGCGTTCACGGCAAAGGAAACTTGGGCGCGAAGCCGCGCAGCGAAGCGATCGCCGAAATTTTGTTGTCGATCAAAGAGCGGCGAGCATAAACTCGCCGACGGTGAAGCTCGTCGGCTTGATCGTGGCATCGTTAGGCACCTATTGTCTGGCTGCTTCTCTTCACGGCCATGAAGTTGTAAGCTGCCCGTCGCCGGATGGGAAATTTGCGATGCGCTGCGTTTATGCCGACGCACAGCCTTACGCTGGCGAGGCGGCGGTTGTCGATCTTTCCACGCACAAAGACGTTGTTGCTCTCGATCCGAATTGGACGCTCGGCCATGCGAGGTTGTTTTGGTCCGCGGACTCACAACGCGTCGCCTACTTTTCCCAGAAGGGAAACGGTTACTCGACCAGGATTTTTTTTCGAAACGGTGACGCGTTGAACGAGATTCCGTTGCCGGAACTTCCGACACCGAAGCTTCCGCAAAATGCCACTGGTTCCGAAGCGGACACGCAAACGAGAGTTGAACCACTTGCATGGCATTCGCCTAACGAGTTGGTGTTGGAGAAAGAGTTGGTAAATCCAAATTGGGGACGAGGGGCACTGAAGATCACGCTCGGATTCGATCAGGATAACTCGCCAGCAATTCCCAAATCCGAACAAGAGAAAGTGTCGGTCATCGATTATTTTCTGCTCTTGCCGGCGAAAAATTTCGAGGCGCCGCTTTCGGCCTGGCTGCGGGAGATGCGAGGGCACGATCGTTTTTTTCCGTGCGATGCCGAGCCTGAAGACAACGTCGATGAGAAAAACGGCTACCTGTATTGCGCAGGTTCAGGCGCTGAGCCCGAATTCGAGGTCGCGCTCTTTCGTCATCGCGATGGACGACCGTTGCTGGCGCTTTGTTCCGGCGAGCTCGAAGGCCCCGATTCGGTTCAATTGCAATTCTATGAACCCGGCACCGACGGAAAGATGCATGAGATCAAGCGCTCAATTTTCCCGATTGCCGATAGTATGGAAGATCGTTGGCAATTCGACTTGCCACGAGAAGGCAAAACGATTGTCGTGCGCGCACGCAAGAGCAAGAAGGTTCTGCACAAGTTCACCTGGACGGACGAAAAATTTCAGGAAGACAAATGATGGTCATCGCTTTTAGATCGACAAAGCCCCCGATTGTTACCCAATGCTCATGAATTCGATCGATACACTCGAAGTCGAGCAAATCCGAAAGGATACTCATGAAACGCTGGTTCTTCATCCGCGGCAAGAGTCGAAAGACCGCAGCCGATTACTATGGCGAAGGTGAAGAATAATTTCATTGGCGGTTGGTCCCTCAATCGTTAGGTAGTCGGCGCATCTTCAGTATTTCGACACGCGGCCCCTTCGGGCCGTCACTCAGGCGTAAACGTTCGCTTACCTTAAAGGTTGTTTCGCCCCTGCAGTCGCCAACGCGGCATTGCGCCGACGCCTCAAGATCGATCGTGCCATCGTTGCTCACTTTGTTGATTTGGAGCGAAAGCTCGCCGGCGTCGCCATTCTCCGAATCGAAACGCTTTTTAACAAAGGCGTAAGTTTTCTTTCCGATCGCTTTGTCCAGGTCCACTGTGACGGCAAGCTTTGGGCCTGAACTGATCTTCCCCGTCACGCACTCGGTAGAGCTCCATTTGTCGTCCCAGAGCTGCACAAACTTAAGCGAGTCCGGTGACCACCTAAGCATACATTGTTGGTGATTATAACGGCGCTTCGTCCCAAGGTAATGGCACCCTGTTTTGCCAAGAATTTTTTTTTCAGCCAGATCAATGATGTAATTCGGCACGTCGTAATCGCGCGCGCCGTTCTCGTAGAAGTAGTTCTCATCCCCATACAGCGCGTCCCAATTAGATTGCTCAGGCGGTAAGCCCATCGCGACGGCAAACCGGCCATCTGGCGAAACGCTTCCATGAATGACGCGATACTTGTCTGAGTCGCCTTGAACACTAGCGAACGGGTCGAAAAATTGCGGCGGACCGGCTTTCCTTAGAGAGGCGGCGAGTTCGTGCGGTTCCCCACTTAAAAATTCCTCGGCATCGCTATCGCTCTTGTTCTGCTTGGAAGGATCGACGATCGTATTCGGCACATGGACGGTGTCGGTCGGTTCGCCTGGCTTGAAACGCGCGCTCTTTCTCAATTCGCGAATTAGCTGGTGGTTACCTTCCTCGGTTTCGCCGAAATATTTTCGCGATTCCTCCACTTGCGTGCCGCCGCCGGGCGATGGCGTTTCCTTGCGCGTAAGCATGAATAGGCCTCTCCAGCCAAAGTCACTATCCGAATCGTGCGGGATGTATTCCGTGAGCTCGCGTCCAGAGGCATCGTTACGTTCGACTGCGACCTTAATCAGCTCCCCGGCACCATTGTACCACTCCTGTCTAGCTGTTGTCGCGCCGCCAGACTCGTCTTTGCTGGTATAACGAATCGAGCGTGCGAGTTGGTCTTCGACTTGACGATAACGCTCCGCTAACAGGTTCACCTGCTCGTCCACCGAACGCGCGCCTGATGCATCGCGCGCGAGCGTAAGAATTCCAATAACAACCCAAAAGCGAATGAGAAGGTTGCCTTTCATCGCTATTTATGAGTTGCGTCGTTGATTAGCTTGGTTGCTTCGTCGAGGTTGGCTCTTGTAGCAACTTTTTCTAAACCGCGGTTCAGTTGATCCTTGGAAGCTGCGCCGAGACGAATGGCAGTCTGGAAGTCATCGATCGCGTGTTGCAGATCGGCAATTCGCGATTGTCGATCTTTGGAAGCCTTTGCCCGGTGAAGGTACAACATGCCGCGATTGTGGTACACGAACGGCGTAAAACGACCTTTCAGGTCAATAGCTTGTGCGTACACCTTTAATGCTTCGTCGTATTTTCCGGCGGTTTCGAGCTTGCCGGCTTTCATCGCCAGCTTCATATCCCCAGTTTCAATCACTTTCGGTGCGTCCTGCTTGGCACTTCCGCCGCGAGAGCTCTCTTGAGCGAAACTCGGCGGGCAAAAAAGCAAGAGAACGGGACAAATGAGCAGGTGTGCTTTCCTCATGTCCGCTATTTCTTCTTCAGTTTTTGTAACGCTTCTTTCGCTGTCTGCGCGTAATGGCCATTTGGCTCCAGTTTTAAAGCTTCCTCGTAGTACTTTCGTGCGCTTACGAAGTCTTTCATCTCAACGCTGACCTGTCCGAGAGCAATCAGCGCCACCGCGGATTTCGGATCGAGCTGGTGCGCTTTTTCGAACGACTCGCGCGCCTTTTGCCATTCGCCAGTATCCGCCCAATAACCGGCTGCATCTTTGAAGCCTTGCGGGTCATTTGGATATTGCTGGGTTGCCAGCGTCGCAATTTGGAACCAGCGCTTGTCATCCTCCGCGTTCTCCTTTTCCTCGTAATACAGACCGTACTCGTGCAGTTTACCTGGAACGAATTTGTCGGCAGGCTCGCCTAGCGGCTCGCCTTTCAACCACTTGAGCTGCGCCGGATGCTCGCGGGCGTACGCGACCATCTTCTTCAACGTCGACAACTCATTGTCGAAATCGCCGGACTCCTGGTAAAAGAAGGCGAGCCCGCACCAGATATCGAGGTGATCGGGAAATTTCGTCGTCGCTTCCTGAAGAAGATCGACCGCTCGCTTCATACCCGGTTTATCTACCTCGTGTATAATGGTTCCCACCTTTCCGGTTCTCGGATCGGTCACCGTAAGGTCGCCCGGAGAAGGGCTCTTCATCTCGAGCCTCATCTGGCGTTGATTGAAATAATAATTCGCGCTCGCGATCCATGCGTCGGGATCGTCAGACGCCTTCTCCCGCCATTCGGTGAGCAGCGGCTCGATCTGCGCATCGGCATGCTGATCCAGGAGCTGTCTGTAACGATGAGCGAATTCCTGGCCACTTGCCACCTCCGCGGCGACAGAAACGACGGTCGAGCCGTCGTCGTCGAACGCGTCGCCAGATCAAGACGATCAGCCGCCGTCGCCGTTCGCGAAGGCGAGCAGATTAAGAAATTCGGGCGTGCATTGTCAATCGGTTGATCGTTAGGATTGCAAAATGAGCCGCTGTCGAATCGCGATTATCATTATGTCCATCTTGTTGCCCGTGTCGGGTTATGCGGCCAATCCGTTCCTCGATGTACATGACGATAAGCCGGTATCCGCCAAATTTCGTGGAACGGAATGGGGCGAAGAGATTCAGGAAGACGAAATCCCGCTCTCGGCGCGAGTTGTTACAACGCGCGTTGCCAAGATGCCGTGGGGCGCGATTTTCAAAATTGAATTTACCGATCTCAAATCGAGCGCGCCGCAAAAGCGTGAAATCCGGCCGGATTATTTCATCGTGACAGATGACCGCATCGTTCTGTTAAACGAAGAGGACAATGACGCTGCGATTAAGAAAATCTCGGCGTTGGATAAACCGCCAGAATTCGGACAGGGCGAAATTTACGGAATCGCCCGCGGCAGCTTCAATTACGAAGATGGTTTATGGAAAACAACGATCAGTCTCAAAGGCGATTTATGCATTTACGATGCGAGTCATCCCTCTGGTCATTTCAAAAAGATCGTTTGGAAAAAAGACGTTGGATTAGTTGAATACGCGAGCGGCTACGGCGCGCATGCTGACGGTTTTCGCCTCAAGCGGCAGAAATGACGGTCGTTCCCGACTGAGTTGGCGCGCTACAGAAAAATTTGACTGAGACAACAAAAGCCGGTCAGGCATATCAAGAAATGGATCTAGCTCCGACGCTGAAAAAACATTTCGGGTACGACGAGTTCCGGCCGCTGCAGCAGGAAATCATCAACGACGCGCTCGCGCGGCGCGATGTGCTTGTGCTGATGCCGACGGGCGGTGGGAAATCACTTTGTTTTCAATTGCCGGCTTTGACACGCGA
>Ga0209577_10001956_pt1 | contig 20107 bp, 13 predicted proteins | sample GraSoiAngelo_109_FD_185874 | JGI IMG/M metagenome (GOLD analysis project Ga0209577, IMG submission 185874) | Grasslands soil microbial communities from the Angelo Coastal Reserve, California, USA - 14_0903_12_20cm (SPAdes) (version 2) | ecosystem: Environmental > Terrestrial > Soil > Grasslands...
CTCCCGGCGAACCCCGCCCCGACGATTAAATAATCGAACATCATTCCCCCTGTTCGCTCTTCGGCAAAGCCGATGCTTATGTGATTAATCCCCGCCCGCAAAACTCGCAGCCGCGCCGGCGAGCGGTGCGCGACCGGCGATGTCTGAACGCTTCGCCGCCGCGGCCCGCGTCTTCAACGCGCCCCGCCGCGCAGCCGCGACCCCTTCGATCAAGTCGCTCATCTGCTTCCACGTTCTATCCCACGAAGTCTCGGCCAGGAAGGCGTCTGTCCTCTCGATGCGCGCCGCCGCGTCCTCATTCATCGCCGCCTCGCACGCCCCGACAAACTCCTCCGCCGTGTCGGCGATGTGGACGAACCCTCGCTCGCCGTAGGGTCGCACCACGTCGCGGATCGAGGTCGAGACGACGGGCCTGCCTGCCGCGAGGTATTCGGGCGTCTTCGTCGGGCTGATGAAGCGCGTGGACTCGTTGCGCGCGAACAGCAAGAGCGCCACGTCCCAGCCCGCGAGATAACCGGGCAGCTCCTCGTAAGACTTCATGCCGAGGTAATGGATGCTGGCGCGGCGCGGCAGACTGGTCTCGTCAATCTTGACGACCGGCCCGATCATCACGAACTGCCAGTCGGGGCGCAGCCGCGCCAGGCGGTCGAGGAGTTCAACGTCAAGCCGCTCGTCAATCACGCCGAAGAAGCCGAGGCGGGGGCGCGGGATGGCGGCCTGATCCGGCGGGTCGGCGGCGGCGGCGCGCGCCTGCGCGAAGTGCGCCGCGTCAATACTCGAAGGGAAGGCATAGACGCGCGGGTGTCGGTCGCGCTTGGCCTCGTAGAGGCTCTGCCCGCCGGTGAAAACTAAATCCGCGCGCGCGAGCAGTTCCCGCTCAAGAGTCCTCAAAAGCGGCGACGCCCCGCGGAAGGCCGACAGCTCGTCCATGCAGTCATAGACGGTCGCGACGGGGCGCAAGGCCCGCGTGAACCTGAGCGCCATCGGCGTGTAGTACCAGAGGACGAAGTCCTGCGCGCCGTAATCTGCCAGCAGACGCTCGACGAGGCACTGCTGCGCGGCGTCGCGTGCGACCTCGCTCGTCAAGCCTTCGGGCAGGTGGGGCACGGCCACCCGCACGCCGCAGTCGCGCTCACTCACTTCGAGGCGGAGCGGGCCTTCATCGAAGACCGGCTCTTCGAAGAAGAAGACGCGCTGCCCCTTGGCGCAGCGGCTCATGAGATGTTGCGGTCGCTGATAGACGAAGTCCCAGCGCAGGTGCGACAGGCACACGAGGTCGGGCGCGTTCGGGTCGGTCGCGTCGGGCGGCTCGATACTTCGAGCGTAACTTTTTTGATCCATACTCATAGCTTTCCGAATCGAAGTGAGACTGCCGCCCCGCGTGCTTCCGTCGGGGCAGAGGTCTAGCTACTAAAGAGGCGGCCCGGGGGTTCGCTGCCTCCATTCGTGTGCGCGATTTTCGTAGGGACGGCGCGCCGTTAACCGCCAGTCTTGTCCACGCGCCTGATGCGGTGCGATCAACTCGCCGGCGAGGCGATAAGTTTTTCGATCCCGCCGGTGGAGGCGGCTGCGCTCGCCGGGGTTTTTGAGACCGAGCCGCAGCCGGACAGACTAAAGTTTCCACTAAAAGGGTCGGTTGAAGATATATGAAGAAGGGTTCACTGTCTGTGCGCCGACGTACAGACGACCTTTTTCAAAAGGCCGTGACTGCGTCCAGCGCGGACTCTTATTTCACGGTTTTCTAAGATACAGACCGGACGGAGTCTGCCTTCGGGCGGCATGTTGAAGTAGTGAGCGCCGACGAGGAAGGCGACGGGCGGGACGAGGCTCAGCACGCTCCTATCCGGCCTTTCTTAGAGTCTTTAGACTACGGCAACTTCTGGAAGCATAAGTTTGCCGCGAGTTTTTGGAAGCATCCGTTGGCCGTTACGGCCAACGGATGCTTCCAGTCACAGCCACTCTTAAAAGTTAAGTTTCAATCCGAACTGGAAGCAGTTCGGCTCAGTTCAAAAGCGATCTAACCCTCGAGTTTTCGCTAGCCTGAAACTTAATGGCAGCGTGCTTGGACGGGCGTCGGAGGCCGAAGTCTAAGGATCGGGGGAGACGCCCGTGAGCGCAGAGATTAGCCCTCCGGCGCGTATCGCAATAAGATTTTCAGGCGTCCGCAGCCCTGCTTGCATCCGGCCTCATTGGCTGCGCCTGTTCGCCGGTTGGGCGGTCAGAGGTTCTCATACCTGAAGGGATGACGCGCGTGGTTAATATGTGAAGCCACGTGCGGGCGTGTTTCCGTGAGTCACGGCTGACCCGGATCACCTCGCGCGATACCGGTCACGACGTGTTGCGGGAGTGACGAAACGCCAGTTTCTGAATCAGCACGCCGGCGACGGCCCCCATTACCGGGGCGAACGGAACTATGTAGATCGTATCCGGGGATTTTAATCCGCCCATCGCTAAGGCGACGGTCAAGGCGGTCAGCAGTCCGTATAGCGCACCTAATCCAAGGCCGTGCCACCAGGGGCTTCGAGCCTTCAAAGACAGCGCGGTCAGCAGGCTGACTAGGACGCCCCTCATGACCGCCGCCAGCAGCAATTCCGTCCGATTCGGATGCCGCTCCACAGCGAAGGTGCTGAGACCGGGGAGCGCACCGGTGATGATACCAATGATTAAGACGATAACGAGATTCATGCTACCTCCTTTCAAACATTCGTCCAAGGCCACGGCGGATGCCGGCGGTGCCTTGGCGAATCTGCCGTGCGCCGACCGCGCTCATTTGGAGGCTGCCCCGGATTTTCCGGGCACAGCCTTCGTCCGCTTGGCCTCCCCCGAAAGATTCAGCCTATCGAGATTAATCGTTTCAGGGGCGGAGCCGTTCTCGCGAATAATGTAGCTCCGATCCATTCTGAGGTGTTCGAACGTTTGGGTTCTTCCGGTCGCGGGCCATGTGACCTCAACCGCACGGATGGAGGTCGCCTGGCCCAACCCGATCTCCTGTTGCAGGCTCGACGAGCCAAAGCTGCCCCCCGTCGAGACGGTGGAGTAAATATCCCGTATCCCCTCCTTCACGTTTACGCTTATTTTGATGCGCGCCCCGATGGCCGCGCGATTGGAGCGCACGCCTTCGAGCTTAAGTTTAACCCAGTGATTCTTATGCCCCGGGTTTAGAAAGAGCGCGCGTTGAAAGGCGTCTCCGGGGTAGACCCCGCCGAATACTGCATAGATGTCTTGGTTGCCGTCATTGTCTACATCGCCGAAAGAGACCGCCTGCCCCTTCTGCAAGTGGCCGACCCCGGCGGAGGTGGTCACGTCCTGAAAATATTTCCCCCCGTTATTACGAAACATCCTGTTCGGCAGCAACGCGCGGTAGTCAAGCCCGCCGGTTCCGAGGTAAAGGTCGGGGTAGCCGTCATTATCCAGGTCTCCATAATTGCCGCCCATGCTGAAGAGCGGATGGTGCAGCCCGACTTCGCGGGTCACATCCCTGAAGCTGCCGTCGTGATTATTACGGTAGAGGCGGGGCGTTTCGGCGGTGAAAGGCCGTCCCAGATAGTCGGCGGTCGCCTGCCCGGCTTGATGGGCGAAATCCTCTATCGAATATCCGGAGACGAAGATGTCGAGCCAGCCGTCGTTGTCGTAGTCCCAGAACCAGCAGGCGTAGCTCTGAATCGGCTCGCTGACGCCGGCCTGCTCGGTCACGTCCGTAAACTTCCACTGACCGGAGGCATCTTTCCCGTCATTACGCATGAGCAGGTTAGGCTCACCCAGACGCGATATGTAGAGGTCAGGCAGGCCATCATTATTGTAGTCCCCCCAGGCGGCCCCCTTCACCCAGCCGAGTACGCCGAGACCCACTTTGTTCGCCATGTCGGTGAACGTCCCGTCGCCGTTGTTATGAAAAAGCTGGCACGGGCTGAGGTCTTGATAGTCGAAGAAGTAGATGGGCTTATTAATGCTTGGGGACGCGGCCAACTCGATGTTGATGCTTAAGGCCCTGTAGGTCGGCATGGACTCGTTGCCGATGAAGAGGTCTATCCAGCCGTCGTTATCGAAATCGCCCCACACAGCCGTTTGCGAAGGATGCAGGGTCATTAAGCCGGCCTCTTCGGTCACATCCGTAAACGTCCCGTCGCAATTATTGCGCAGCAGCGAAGGGGGATGATGGCCGATGCGCCCCAGCCACGCGCCCCGGGGTATAAACACATCAACGCACCCGTCGTTGTTATAGTCTGCCGAACTTATCTGCAGCCCGCCCGTGATTCCGTTCAATCCGGCCTCCAACGTCCGGTCGCTGAAGGTTCCGTCTCCGTTGTTGTGAAAGTAGCGAAGTTGATCTCGCTCCTTGTCGAATCCGAGGGATGAGGTCATCACGTCCAGATAACCGTCGCCGTCGAAATCTTCTATCACGCTCCCGCCCGCCAAGGCCGTGACATCCAGGTTAAGCTGCGGGGCGATGTCCTTAAACCGCTTCATGTCGTAAGCGGACCTGAAAACGCCGGGGGGGATCAGCCAAGGCTTCGGCACCTTCTCGGGGTATTCACCGAGTGACATGCAGGCCAGGTTGAGCAGCCAGCGTGAGGTTAAATCGTCAGGGTCTTCCCGCAGTATTTCGAGGTACTCTTTGATAGCCGCCTCCGCCCCGTCCCTCACCGTGTAGATACCCGAGGCGGCCACGGGCAAGAGGGAAGCGTCGGTATTATGGTGATCGGAATAATTTTCCTGCTGCCCGGCGCGTAGGTAAGAGACGGCCAACAGCTCGCGGATGTTTTTTAAGAAAGATGGGTCGAAGGGGGCGCTGTTGGCGATCACGGACTTTTTAACCTGCGCCAAGCGTCGCGCGGCCTCCCGGCTCCTCCCCTGCAGCAGCAAGTCGTAACCCGCCCTCGCCTCAACGATCAGCTCGCCGCGAAAATCAAGCGGCTGCCTGATCTGCCAGAAGTAGCGTAGCATGCCGGGGTCGGCAAGTCCCGTGTACGAGAGTCTCACCGCTTCCAGGCTCTTCCCGATCTTCTCCAACCGCTCGGACATTCGACGGGTGCTGGGCGCTTGAGCAGGGCGTTTCGCCCCGCCCTGCTCTTGAACGGCCTGGGCCGAGAGGATCACGCCGAAAAGCAGGACGAGAAGCCCCGCCGGGGCCGGGCGCGCGGGACGGGGTTTGTTCGCGCTCGATCTGTTCATCTCAATCTCACGCGGGCGCTGGCGGCGCTCCGCCTTCGGGCGACGGACGACTTCTGGCAGGCTACTTGAGCTTTACATGGCTTCGCGCGTGGCGGCACATTACGGCCATTCGCCGACGGTAAAAATGCCGTTGCCCTCCGTCCCTCCGTAGATTGCCGTCGGATCATGCGGGTCGACGGCCAGGGTCAAGACATAATGTGCGGTCACTAGCGTCTTAACTCCCACCCAGGTTTTTCCCGCATCCTGGCTCTTAAAGACGCCTTGGTCGGTGCCCGCGTAAACCGTCCGGGCGTCCTTGGGATCAAAGGCCAGGGAGAGGACCCAGTGGTTGCCCAGCGCAGTGGCGGACCAACTCTTTCCCTTGTCTGTGCTTTTGAAGACCCCGCCGCTCGTCGAGGCGTCGGAGAAATCCCCGGAACCGACATAGAGTGTGCCGGAATCCTGGGGGTCAATTATCAAGGCCCTGACGCGCCGATCCGTCAATCCGGTGTTTACCTCTGACCAGGTTTTAGTGCCGTCGCTGCTCTTGAAAACTCCGCCGTCCGTCCCGGCGTAAACCGTCTCCGAGTCGTTGGGATCAACCGCCAGCACGAAGATGGGTCGCGGATGCATCAACTGTTGAATGGGGGTCACGCCGGCGACGTTCTCGTTGATCGCCCCGCGGCTGACGTCGGCCCAGGTCGCGCCTCGGTCCGTGCTCCTGAAACTTCCGCCGCCGTCCGTGCCGACGTAGACCGTGCCGTCACGGTGCGAGAAGACGCGCCGCCGGATGGTTCCCGCGCCGATCTGGACCCAGCTTCGCCCGCCGTCAGTGCTCTTGAAGACGCCCCCGGCTGAGCCGAGGAACTGCTCTTGCGCGCCGACGTAGAGCGTCATCGGGTCTGTCGGGTCCACGACGAGAGCTTTGATGACAGGGTTGCGCAGGCCCGTGTTGATACTGGCCCAGTTCCGCCCCCTGTCGGCGCTCTTGAAGACTCCGGCACCCGCCGTCCCGGCATACAGCGTAGCCGAATTCCGTGGATCAACGGCCACCGCGAATACTACTTGGTTGGCGAGCGGAGCCGGAACCGCCCGCCAGCTTTGCCCGCCGTCGGTGCTCCTAAAGACACCGCCGCCCAGCGTCCCGGCATAAATAGTCTGCGGGTGTTGCGGGTCAATGCTGAGAGGCCAAACGATTCTATTGCTCAACCCGGCGCTGGCCTCCGACCAGTGCTGCCCCCGGTCAGAACTCAGAAAGACCCCTTCGCCCGTGCCTGCGTAAACGGTCTTGGGATCGCTCGGGCCGACCGTCAGCGAGAAGACGAGTTGCTGGGACAAAGTGTTCGTCGGCGGAGCCCAGTGCCTGCATCCGTCGTCACTCTTGAAAATTCCTCCGCTCGTCCCGGCATAAACCGTCGCGGGATTATCCGGGGCGACCGCTAACGAGTAAATCCGGCGGTTTGTCAGGCCCTCGTTGCTCTCAGACCAGCGGACGCCGCCGTCCTCGCTCTTAAAGACCCCCCCGCCGAATGTTCCGGCATACAGCGTCTGCGTGTGATGCGGGTCAACGGCGAGGGGCCAGATTACTAGGTTGGTTAGTCCGTCACTGGCTTTCGACCAAGTGCGCGCCCCGTCGGTACTCTTGAAGACCCCGCCGCCCGCCGTCCCGGCATACAGCGTGCCCGGAGACCGCGGATCGGGAACCAGCGACCAGACATCGCGGGTAGTTAACCCCGCGTCGGCCTCTGACCAGCTATTCGCCCCGTCCGTGCTTTTGTAAATGCCAACGTGCGTCCCAGCATAGATGACTCGCGAATCCGCGGGATCAATTACCAACGGCATTACGGTCAAGTCATTCAGCCCCGTGTTCGCAGGCGTCCAGTTACGGCCCCCGTCGGCGCTCTTGATGATGCCGCCGCCGTGGAGGCCAACATAGATGGTGTCGGTACGACGAGGGTCAATCGCGATGCTGAAAGCCCAGCCCCCCGGCGGGCCGGAGCACCCCGGGCTCGGCGGCCCGCCTGCCGGGCCGCCACCCGTCGCGCCGGCTGTCCGCGCTGTCCCGCCGCATAACCCGACCGTTAAAAGTCCCACTAACAAGGCACCGAGTAACGCTCGGACGGATGTTTTTTCGTGCACGACGTACACTCCCTCGCTTGTCGCGCAAGCCGGACGAGCGTCGCCAAGCTTCCGCGGTTCCCCAGCCTTATACAGCCGCCCTCGCCGCTGCAGAAGACGGCGGCAACGAAGCCCCTCCCATACGATCAGAAGTACCAGGCGAAGGCGACGCTGCCGAGATGATTTCTGGTGGGACTCGGATAAAAATAGCCTCCGAATCTATCGTTGACCACGATGTAGGAGGAGTATTGATCGTTGAACAGATTGTTCACGCGGTAGAGTAGCCGCAGGCTGAACCGTTTGAAGTAGCGGTCGTAGCCCCCGTACCAGTTCGCCACCTGGTAACTATTATTTGCCACCGTGTTGGCGTCGTCGGCGAAAATTTTTCCGACCGCCTGCAAATCCAATCCGCTGTACAGACCTGAGTGGTGCGCGTACCTCAGGCTTGCGAAGAGGCGATTGACGGGGATGCCAGGGATCCTTCTCCCGCTGAAGTCCCCGAAGCCGTTGACGAATCTTCTGTAATAAAAGTCGGAGTAAGTATACCCGACTCGCAGGCTCAGATCCTTGTAGAGGTTGGCTCCTCCGCCCAGCTCCAACCCGTTGTGTATCGCCTGCGCGGCGTTGATGAAGGTCTCCTGCGGAAAGCCGATCCCAGTCGGGACGATCTCGTCATTCACCCGCAACCGGAAGAGAGAGAAATTGAGGTAGACTTTCCGCGGCAGGGTGTAGAGCCCGCCGATCTCGTAGCTGGTTGAACGCTCCGGCCTGAGGTCAGGATTCAGTCCGCCCTTACCCTGCGGGTTCCGGCCAATCTCGGTGATCGTCGGCGGGTCGAACCCGGTGCTGACGTTCGAGTAGAGCGAGAACGCCGGCTTGAAATGATAGGTCGCGCCGAACTGGTAGCTTAGTTTATCGAACAATCTCTCCCCGGAATCGTTGCCGTCGGTGAGCAGAAAGTCATCTATCCGGACGTGGACGCGCGAGTAGTTCAGCCCTATCCTGAAATCAAGCTTCTCGGTGATCCTCATGCTGTCAAGGAGGTAGAGGCCCGTGTTGTAGAGCCTACGGGTCTCGTCTCGCTGAACGCCGGCGCCCTTCGTCCCGGCGTTATTGTCGAAATCCTTTCTGGCCTCGTGATCATGCTGAAGTTCCGCGCCGAGGGTAAAAGTGTTCTTCGTCTTTCCGACCGCCCGCTTGAAGGAGTACCTCACGTCGCCGCCGAAGGAGTTTCTCTGCCCGTTGAGAAAGACGAAAGGGACCGGGACCTGAAAATTGAGGTGGCGGAAGTAGAACATGGCCGACAGAGACTTGTCATCACCCCACTGCCGATTGAAGTTCGTCCCGAATTGCTCACGCGTGATGTTGCTCTGCGCGTCGAAGAGTTTGAAGAGGAAGCTGGCCTGTCGGCGGTCGGCCCGCAACTCCGCGGCGGACAAATTGCCGGGCAACTGGCTCGCCGTGTCCGCCGTCCTGAAGAAGAAGGTCAGCCCGGAGCGCTCCCCCAGCTTCAGGTCGAGGCGGCTGTTGAGGTGGTAGGCGCGCAAGTTTTCGTGCTCGCGGTAGCCATCTTTGTCGGTGCGGGTAAAATTCAGGAGGTAATTGAGGCGCTTATAATTCCCCGATAGCTTGCCCTGGTTTTTCCAGAAGCCATAACTACCGAAGAGGGTCTTGGCCTCGATGAAGGGTACGGCGGAGCCTTTTTCCGTAATCACGTTGACGACGCCGCTTGAGCTGGCCCCATACTGCGCCGCCATAGGCCCTTTTACAATTTCCAGTCTCTCGGCGGAGTCCAGATCAATGCCCGTCAGGTCGGAGGTCTCGCCGGTTGAGTCGCTTTCGGGGATGCCGTCAACCAGCATCCTGATACTCCTGATTCCGAAGCTGGTGTTGAGACCCCGCCCGCGAATCGAAATCCTGACTTCCTGCGTTTCAGCCTGACTCTCGGCTTTGACCCCGGGAATTTCATTCAGCGCCTCGTCCAGCCCGACGGCCTTGGTCACTGCGAGCTCCCGGTCCGTGATTACGCCGACGCTCTGGGTGAGATCTTCCATCGGCTCCGGCTGGCCGCTGGCCGTGACGATCACCTCCTCTCTCAGCACCGGCTCGACGACCATCAGAAATTCGACCGGCCTCGACTCCTGCTCGGAGACCTTAACGCGCTCCTTCAAAGTTTTATAACCGAACGCGGAGATTTCCACCGAATAAGTCCCCACCGGCAGGCCGGGGAAACTGAAATCTCCCGCCGCGTCAACCTCAGCAGTCTTTCCGATCTCGACGATGGTGACGGTCGCGCGGGCGACGGGGGTGCGTCCGTGGGCATCAAGCACTTTGCCGACGAGTTTGCCGGTTCTGACCGCCGCGCCGGCCGCGGCGGAAAAACTCGCGGACGCTAAACAGAAGGCGAGCGCAATCAGGCGGGAGGCGATCCTTTTTCTGTTCATCGTAGTCTCCTCACGAGGGTCAGGCCCAGTCCGCTTCATCTGGAAAGTTGCGCCGACCGCGGCGGCGGGCACCAGTTTATCAATACACGTGGATGACGTTACGGCGAAGCGTGGTCTGATCTCCGGTGGTAATCCTGAGGCTGTATTCTTTAGCTGCGACCTCAGGCAGAGTGATTCTCGCGGACAAAAAGATGTTGGCCGTCAGCAACCTCACGTCGCTTGCCTGGATCGGACTACCGCCTTCATCGCCCGAAGGTATGAGTTCGACTTCGGAGTCTGGCGCGAAACCGGTCCCCACGATTCTTAAGGGGAGCGTACCCTTCAGCTCGCGCAACTTTTCGACGGGAAGGCTCTGAGGGTAGATGGCAAAGATCCTCGGCTTCGGCAAATCCTCGACGAAGACGTTAGCCGAGAGGTTGGGATTGTCAGGGCTGATGCGCGCCCAAGGGTCATGCGGCGTGAGGGCGAACTCCTGCTCTTTCCCTCCGCTACGAATTTTCGTGAGGCCGGAAATTTGGCCCTGAGCGTCAATCTTCAAGATCAGCTCAACTTCCTGCAAGCCGGCTAATCGTGAGATGTCCACGCGGTCGAGGACGACCTCGTCCCATGCCGCGCGCCCTTGGCGTTGAAGGCTGACCGAGTCCTTTTGCAGTGACAGGGAGGCCAGCGCCCCCATCGTTGCCATGTCCCCGATGCCGATTTTGAGCCTCTCGTGGCCGCGCAGGACGGGCGCACAGATTCTGGCCGAAAGCACCAGGTCGCCGAACGTCTCAGCCCCGGAGAAGGCCAAGAGACCGCGCTCGTCCACCGGCAGGATGAACTTGGCGACGAAAGTACCGTAGGCGTTGACGGTATCGGTCTGGTCTATCTTGAGGGCGCCGCCCCTGACGTTGAGCCCGTTAATGCGACCGAGGCTGAGAAAGTAGCCCCCCGCCCCGGCGGGCTTGCCGCCGATCTCCGGAGGCTGGAATCTGCCGTCCCGGTCGAAGGAATCCCTAAGAATTAGGCGGCCTCTGGAGGAGAGTGAAAGTTCGTCGATTAAGAAGCTGAAAGGCACCGGCTCGACTGCCGTATCGGACGTCTCATCCGCCGGCGCAGCCCGCGCTCCCCGCGTGGGCTGCGCGGGGCCGAGCGGGACAGAGCCGACCAGCAGCCACGCGAGCAGCAGGCCCAGATGTTTCGTTCGTCTCATGGTACTCGCGTCCGGATCGTTCACGGCGCTCAGGCCGCGCCCGAAGAGTGCGGGCTTTGTCGAAATCACAGACGGCCCGCCGTTCGGGGCGGTCAACGGCTGAAGCCGAGTTGTTTGAGGACTGCGTTCCTCAGCTCCGCGGCCTCCGAACTTTTTTCCACCGCCACTTGAATAAAACAGAGGGCCATCTCGTCGGTAGTCTCTGACCCCCAGCCGATGCGCTCGGGCGGGCTGTTCGGGTTGCGCGGATTGTCCGCTGAATTGTCGAAAAAGGCTTCCATCTCGATGCGCGTGCCGGCGGGCAGCGCCAGCGGCGTCCGGTACTGATATTGGCTGTGCCAGTAGTAGTCCCAGTCCCTAATCCAGATCATCGGCACCGTAGCGCCCGTGCCGAGCGTGGCGGTGACCTTCATCTCGCGCCCCAGAAAGTGCATGTGCGGCGTGACGGAGATGACTTGCAGGTCGATCGGGGTGACGAACGAGGCCGTCACCCGGTGACGTTTAGCGCCCGGCGGGATATCCAGGTTACGCTGAAGCAGTGGGACGCTGATGGCGATCTTCCTCGGCGGAGTTTTAGAGAAGTAGAGTGCGATGCTCGATTGGTCTGTCTCCACCTTACCCGTGGGGTGATAATGGTTCTGTATAACGAGGTCAGTCCCCTTCCGGACTACCTGCGCGACGCCGTCCGGCAGGCGGACGGCCGACGCCCCCGGAGACCAGCCGCCGAGCGCGCCCGACGGGCTGAAGCCCGGCCCGCCGAAGCTGCTATAGCCGACAGCCGGGTCTGCAGCATCTAGCCGGCGCGCGATCCCTGAATTGTCCAGATACGAGACTGAGTGATGCAGCACCCTGCGATTGCCGGGGCGGAATTCGAAGCCGCAGACGTATTGATCCTTGGGAAGATTCATGGGGAGAACGAAGGTCTGAAAGACATCGGGGCCGTCCGCCCTGACAGTGAACGGCTGCGGCATCCTCAAGACCATGTCGGGCTCGCCCATCCGCCAGCCCTCGGCGAAAGTCGGCGCGGGCGGCAGGTCGGCATCGTTACCTCTTAACATTCCCGTCTCGGCCCAACGCCGGAGCAGCGTAATCTCCTGATCGGTCAGGCGGCGCGCGCCGCGAAAGTCTCCGTAACCTGGCTCCGGCTTCCAGGGCGGCATGTAACGGGACGCAGCCACTTCGGCCAGAAGCCGCGCCCGTTTCGCCGCGTCTTGATAAGACTCCAGGGGGAAGGGCGCGACCTCGCCGCGGCGGTGGCAGGCCACGCAATTCTTGTAGAGAATCGGCGCGATGTCTTTGCTGTAAGTCATCGGGCCGAGTTCGGCTGGCGCTCGCTGGGCCAGACTGAGCGGGGCGAGCGCGGCCAGCAGGCCGGTGCAGGTCAGTCCGAGAGCGATGGGCACCCTGAAGCCGATCATTTATCGCTCCCCAGGCGGCGTCGGCAAATAGCACCCGACCGCCTTGGTCACGGGGGCGGGAATCGGCAGGCCGGCGGCGATGGCATCAAGTGTCAGTTGCAAATCCCGCCGCGTCGGCTTCTCTCGAAACTTGCCCAGCCCCATGTAGAGGTCGTCTATTCGCCCGCGGTAGAGCAGTTCACCGCGCGGCGAAAGCACGGCCACTTCGGGCGTCACCGTGACGCTAGTCCTCTTCGCCAGAATTTGCGTTGGGTCAAGCAGCACGGGGAACCTGTAGTCGAAATCCTGAACGGCCTTCAGGCCGCGGTCTCGCGCGCTGGGAGACGGATCAGAGAGCACGCCGTAGAAGGCGAAATTCTTCGGCGTGTACTCGGCCACGATTCTGTTGATCTCTGGCGAGTACCTGTTTGAGATCGGGCACTCGGCTTCGAGAAAGAAGAAGACTAGCGCGCGCTTCTCTCGCCATTCCTCTCGCCAGTGCTTTCTGCCTTCCACATCCGATAGCGGGGCGTCCCATTCGGGCGATGAGGCTTGGCGCGGCTCACCCCCTTGCGCCCCCGGCGCCACCCTTGCCGGAATGAGCCGGACGCACACTGCGAATAACAGCAGGAGGGCGAAGAAACGTGTCAGAATCGTTCCGAACGGTTTTCCCTTGTCCATGTCCTGTTCCATTGAGAGCCGGCCCAGAGTCTGCCGGCGCTGTTCCTACACGCCGTCCTAATCTGTCTGGTCGAGCCTTCAGGGCCGTGAGTATACGGCGCGGCGCTTCGCGCCGCCGCGCCATCCCGTGACTCTACCGCCTTGCGCGGCGGCTCCGGTGATTCGCACCCGCCGCGCCGGACTCGCTTGATAGTGCCCGGACGGTCAGTCTCACCTGAGGCTCAGCGCATTCTCCGCGAGGGTGGTTTGCCCCGCCGTCGTCAGCCTGACCGAGTAAGAGTTGGCAGGCGTGCCCCGCATCTGAAACGTCGCCTCCAGCGACCCGTTATGTGGCGCGATGCGGACTCTGTCGGCCACAACAGGGGCCGCCCCTTGGCCGGCGGGGATCAATTCGACGCGCGTGTCCGGGCCGAAGCCGACGCCGGTGATTTGCAAGGTGACGGCGCCGCGCTGTAGCAACAACGCCTTGCGCGTGATTTCCTTTGGCGTGACCTGGGCTATGCGCGGCTTCGGCAGTATCTCGACAAAGATACTGGCCGCGTATTTATCGTAGGTCGGGTCGAGAATGGCTTGCGGCCCGGCCCCGTTGAGTTTGAAGCGACGCACGCCGCTGCTGCTCGTCACCTCGGCGAGCCCTGACATCCGCCCTTCGGCGTTAACCATGAAAGTTAGCCGGACATCGGATATTCCCCGCAGCCGGGTCAGGTCGACTTGGTCGAGGATGATCTCTTGCCATGGCCACTGCCCGTCCTTCATGGAAACGGCTTCGAGCGTGATGCGGTCTCTGCGCACCGAGAGTTTCCCGGCGGGGCGGCGCGCGCCGACATCCGTGAGACCGAGCGTGAAGGTCTCGTAGCCCTGCAGGGCCGCCGCGTGGACGCGCGCGGAAAAGAGCAGGTCGCCGAACATTTCCTTACCCGAAAAAGTCGAGTTGCCTTGGTAAGTCCGCTTGTCGGCGAAGGCCGTCGAGGCGCCCGTGGCCTTGACCGGGATGGAGAACAGGGCGCCGAAGGAGGCCCCGAATGCGTCCGTGTAGACTTCCGGGGCCTCGCCGCCACGCGCGGCGGTGGGGAGCCCGGCGGAAAGCGCCGCCCTGGCGGTTCCCGAACTTCGCAACGGCACGAGCGAAGTCGTCTTCAGGACGAGCGCCCCGTTCTGCACATCGGCAGCAGTGATATTGCCGTAGCGGACCTGATACTCGGTCTGCGCCGCGGCGAGACCCGGCCCTGCGTTGAGCGTGGCCCGGAATCTTCCCGACTCTTTGAAGTTGTCTTTGGCGATCAGCCTGTTCTTCGCGGCCAGAGAGATCTCTCCGATTTCCAGTTGGAAAGGCGAAGGTTCCATGGCCGCTTCCGCCGTTCGCGTTTGTGGTTGCGACGGCGTTTCGGCGGTAGGTGCCGACACCGCGGCCCCTTGTTGCGCTAGGCCGTCCGTCACAAAGCATCCGAGAACCAGCGTCAGAATTAGCGTCCACCTCTTTAACAGTTCCATGACGACCTCCTCCTGGGAGAAAGCGAGTTGCGATTCGCCGGGCGGCACGACACGCCGCCCGGAAGCCCGTTTCACCGGCACGATTGATTGCCGTTTGCGCTGCACCCTGCCCCGCTGCGGCTCCACGATAACGGCACAGAACGAAGAGGGCGCGGCCCCGCTGCCCTCGCAGGTGGCTGGCGGCCTCAGCGAGAAGAAGTCTTGACCGGCGCCGCCGGCTCCCTAATCGTCAACTGCTGGTCGGGCGCGACGTTCTTTAGGTTCTGTCGTGTGCCGCTCGGCCAACGAATTTCCAACGAGTCAACCCGGCTGTGATCCCCTAGCCCGAACTGTACGACGCGCGAGCTTTGTGCGGAGAAGCCGTTGCCGCCGTCCACCTCTCTGATCTGGCTGAGGCCGCCAGCGACGGCGGTCAGGCGACTCCCGATGGCGTCGCGGTTGCTGCGCGTACCGATAAGGCGGACTTGCAGCCAGTGGCGCGAAGCGCCGACCTCATTGCGGTACAGCAAGGACGCCTGACCGCAGTTTGTCACGAAGATGTCCAGGTCGCCGTCCCCGTCGAAGTCGGCGAGTGCGATGCCGCGCCCGTCGCCCGTATCCGCCACGCCCGCCGCCTCGGCCATCTCCTGAAAGCCAGCCCCGGTATTTTTGAACAGCCGGTGCTTCTCGCGGGCGCTGATCGAGAAGCCGCGCATGTCAGGCCAGGCGCTGACGTCCGAGATGTCTGAGGTGGATAAGCGACCGAAGAATTCGCCGAGCCGGCTGCCGGCGAAAAGGTCGACCGGCCCGTCCGTGATGTAGCCGTTGACGTTGTAAATATCCAGCAGCCCGTCATTATCGAAATCAAAGAACTTGGCACCCCAGGCCCACCCGCCGTCCGCGCAGTTGTTCTCCTGCGCCGCGTTCACGAAGGTGCCTTCGCCCATGTTGTGCCATAGCATGTTGCCTTGCCGGATGTACCGATTGGTAATGTTGGTCACATAGATGTCCATGTATCCGTCGTTATCGTAGTCACCGAAGTCTACGTTCATCCCGGCATCGAAGTCGCCGCCCGTGCTCTGCCGCGTGATATTCGTGAAGGTCCCGTCGCCGTTGTTCCTGTAGACCAAGTCCTCGCCGTAGTCGTCGGCGACGTAGATGTCCTGATCGCCGTCGTTATCAATGTCGGCGCAGCCTATATCGAGCGTCCAACCCTTGCTTAACAAACCTGACTCGGCGGTAACGTCCGTGAAAGTGTTGTTGCCGTTATTCCGGTAGAGTACGAGTCCGCCGCCGTTACGCGCCTTGATGAAATTTTCGGGCAGGATTCTGGTTGAAGGGATGTTCCACAGGTCGACGTTTCTCTCGAAGTAATGGCCCACCAGGAGGTCGAGAAGCCCGTCATTGTTATAGTCTATAAAGACGGCGCACGAGGCGTTGCCCCAAGCCTTCAGCCCCGCCTCCTTCGTGATGTCTGTGAACCGCCCCCCGTCGTTTCGGAAGAGCCTGCTTTCTCCGTAGCAGGCGATGAAGAGGTCCTGATCGCCGTCGTTATCTATATCACCGAAGATAGGGTCTACGGAGACGCCCTCCGCGTTGTTGACATAGGCCACGCCCAGCTGCGCCGCCACATCGGTGAAAGTCATGTCGCCGTTGTTGCGATAGAGCGCGTTGGGCGCTCCGCTGCTTGAGTTCACCACGTAGAGATCGGGCCGCCCGTCGCCGTTGTAATCGCCCACGGCCACGCCGGCGTTGAGCGAAGTGATCCAGGGCATGACCTTCGCGAGCCGCTGATCGAAGACCGGCTTTTGGTGGACATGCCGCACCCCGGCCTGTGCAGCGATCTCGGTGAACATGGGTTTAGCACCCCCCGCCGGGAAAGCGGAAGAGGGCCGCGCCCATAAGGTGCAGAGCGTCATGACCGCCAGCCACATCTTTAGCGAGAAAAGCTCCACCGGTTCTTCGACCTCCGGACCGGCCCATCGTGTCTGCCGCAACAGGTAATGAAAGGCGCGGCATCAATGTCGGCGCCTCTCCGGTGATTAAGCTCGAGGCTGTCTCGCCCTGCCGCCGGTCCCGGGCCGGTGGGATACCCGCCCCACCTGGTAGAAACGGCAGAAGTCCGTCAGGGAACAGGCGGCACAAACCGGCTGCGACCTGCGGCACAATTCTTGGCCGTGTCGGCGCAGCAACTGGTGCGCCCGGATGAGCCAGCCGTAGTCGTCCCGCAAGTAATCCCGTATGGCGTCTTGCGCTGAGCGGTAAGTAGCCGCGTAGTTCTTGCGCTCCTCCCCGAAGCCGAGTCGGACCAACACGCGCAGCCCGTTGGAGTCCAAGGCCAAGACCCGGTGGCTGCGAGAGAAGAGTAAAATCTTTTCCGCGCCCGGATCGCCGATAGCCGGGAACAGCTTCAGCGACTTCCTGGCCTGCGCCAGCGGCTGCTTCAGCGCCCAGCGCAGATCGCCCTCGAACTCCTCAAGGGCGATGCGCGCGATGAGTTGTAGCCGTTGCGCCCGCTGCCGCGCGTTGATGCCGCCTAGCCGTGCTACTTCTAGGAGCGCCGCGTCGGGCGCTGAGAGAATGCTCTCGGGTGTCGTGCCGATCCGCTCCCGCAGGGCCTCGAAAGCCTTCTCACGTTGCTCGTCGCCGACGAGATAGGCGACGTTCTCCAAAAGTATTAACTCCAGCGGGTCTACGACGGCGGGCGGTGCCGGACGCCCGTAGACGGCTTTGAGCCGCGCGATGACCTCCTCTAATACGTTCCTGCTCTTCGGCATCGTCTCGCTCTCAGTCTCGACCGGCGGCACCCTACCGTCGCTTTTCTGAGAGGGAGATGGGGAGGTTGTCCGGGTCTACGCAGATAGCCAAACGCCCTGCCCCTTCGCGCTGAGCGGGCGGCGCGGTGAAGCGGACGCCCCGCGCGGTCAAAGCCTTGAAAGCATCCTCCAGATCGTCCACCATGAACCCTAAGGAGCAGGTGCCGGGCCGGGCCCCTCCCGGCTGCTCGGCGGGTGACGCGCCCTGTGTCGCGTCCGCGGCGTGCAGCGCGAGTGTCGTCGCGCCGGTCTGGAATTCCGTCCACTGCGGCGACTCAAACTTTAACGGCAGCCCCAGCCCGTCGTGGTAGAATTCGATGGAGCGAGGCATGTTCGAAACCATCACGATGACGTAATCGATCTTCCCTAACATCTCCCGTACCTGTTCACGCACCTGAATGTTTTTGGCAGCGCCCGCAACGAGGCACTAGCCCGCCGGGGGCGGTCGCGGGCGGCCCCCTTCGCAGAGGCCGACTTCAACGCGCCGCCCGAGCCGTGAACCCGGACGGGTGAGCCGAATTCACCCATCCATGATGAGAAATAGCACGATTCTTCTCGCGTTCATGACCGCCCACTCATCATACCCGCCCCAGCGGCCATACTTCGGGCGTAAGGCTTCAACTGCTCTCTCCGCGACACGCTCGACGTAGAGATCGAATAACTCCCTCACGTCTGCGCTCCCTTGATGTTCTTCGACCATCTCCTCGTAGCTCATCTCCTGCCGGAGCTTGCGGGCTTCCGCGATGAGGTCGTCGAAGTAAGCGATATACCGGTCGACCCACTGTTTTGCCCCGGGCGGGCCGTGACCGTAGAGCAGAATCTTGAAATCGACCTCCCTCAGCCGGCGCAAGGTGTCGAGGTATTTTCTGATGTCGGTTCCGGGCAGGTCTCTGAAAGGCACGCTGCCCGGGTAGACCATGTCGACCATCATGAGAATCTTTTCCGCCGGCAGATAAATAGCGATGTTGGAGTTCGAGTGGTTCTCCCCGAAATACAACAGGCGCACCTCCTTGCCGCCCAGCTTCAGCTCGTAGCGGTCTTTGAAGGTTATCTGCGGTGTGACGATGGCGGGATTCCCCCTGGCGAGGATGTTGACGCGCGCATTCTCCTGCGCAATGAACTGCGCCGTGGACGCGAAGACGGCCCCGCCCGCGATATGATCGGTGTGGTCGTGGCTGTAGATCACGTAGCGCACCGGCTTATCCGTGAGGCTCTCGATGGCCTGAAGGTACAGCCCGGCCACTTTGGGAGAGATCGGGTCGGTCGCGATGACCCCCCCCGATGTCACTATGAAGAGGCTGCTATAAAAATAGGCGCTGAAGAGGTAAACACCGTCGGCCAGCCGCGTGACGGTGTAGGGCTTGGCAGGCCGCTGCGCCTGCGCGCTAACTGAGCAAACGCATAACGACAGGGCTAGCAGCGCGGCTCTCATGGCTTCTCGATCTCAAGCTCGCTCGTCGCGATAGTAATGTCCGGGATGTCCCACCCTTTGGCGTCCGCTAGCGGCTTGAAGGCGCGCCGGTAGATTAACCGCACCCTGATGGATAAACGACCGGACTCTTTCGGCACGCTGAAGACGTAACTGGATAGGTCGCTGGCGTTGGCCGGGATTCGGTTGTCGGATAAGATGCGGTTGCGCCGCCAGAAGGGGGACGGGAACTCCGCCGCCGTCGTGTTGTTAACGACGTGCGTCGGCGTCGCATACTCGTTGAGCGTCAAAAGGATTTTGGCGAACCCTTTACCCGGCTGGCCCGCCAGGTCGCCGCCCCAGGCGGGCACGGACTCGCCCGCCATAAACCGCAGGGACTGCTCCTGCCCGCCGGCGGCGGAGACGGCAAGGATCATGTTGCGCATCGGCTGGCCGGTCGGCACGTCGTGGCCGGCGCCGACGTTGGTGATCTTGACCGTGACGGTCAGCAATCGATCTTGTACCCGCGCCGACGCCTCCATCGCGACGGCGTTGCGCAGGAATTCCGACGGATCTTCTCCCATCATCCGGTGAGAGGCGATAGTCGCAGGGGGGCGAATCTTCCCCCCTTTCTCGGGGTCGGCGAAGAAATCAAACTTCCCGGTCGTCTGCATGTGGCAGGTCTGACACTGTACGCCGAGCCTGCTATACGAACTCTTCCCCCACTCGGTGAAAGTCTCGTAGACGGGGACTCCCCAGAAGCTCCCGTCGTGGCAGGCGGCGCAGAACCGACTGCTTTTGAATAAAGGCGAATGGGAAAAGTCAGGGACCTCGTTGAGAAAGGTGGCGTCATCGAAAGGGCCGAAGAGAAGCTTTGCGCTGGCGGGCGGTCGCAGGAATATGACTTCGGCGGCGTTAGGTTGATTGAGGTCCGGCCTGACCTCCTCAATCTTGTGGCACAAGTCGCACGAGACGCCCATACCTTCCACGCCCCGTATGTCACTCAGGTCCATGTGCTGAGCCAGCGAGGCGACGGGCGCATGACAGGTCGCGCAATTGCCCTGATCTGACCAGTCGAGCCGGTATCCCGGCCCCACGCCGGGCCGACCCCGCACGTCCGTCCCGCTATACATCGTCTGGACCAAAGGGTTGGTCGTCGAACGGGCGTGCGCGTCCTGCGTCCACTCGCGGTAGATTCTGCTGTGACAGTTGCCGCAGTTATCCTGGCTCTTGAGGTCAGGCGTCGGGTCTTGCCACTGATAGCCTTTATTATCGTCCTTCGGAATCTCCTGTAAGTTAATAAGCAAATGCTGGTCAGGCTTGAGCAGGCGGGCGCGGTTCGTGTAGTAGCCGACCTTGCCCGCGGTCACGTACAGGGAGGGGTTGAAAGCGGGAACGGACAAAGTGAAGAGGCCGCGCTCGTCCGTCAG
>Ga0209577_10001957_pt1 | contig 20105 bp, 21 predicted proteins | sample GraSoiAngelo_109_FD_185874 | JGI IMG/M metagenome (GOLD analysis project Ga0209577, IMG submission 185874) | Grasslands soil microbial communities from the Angelo Coastal Reserve, California, USA - 14_0903_12_20cm (SPAdes) (version 2) | ecosystem: Environmental > Terrestrial > Soil > Grasslands...
CTCCTTCCCATCGAGAAAAAACTGATCGGATGGAGCCTGGGGCTTGGAATCACTCTGCTGATCGTTCTGCTGGTGGTCGCCCGCGTCTTCCTCAAGGCTGCGGCATAGGAGGTCAAGCGTACTCGACGCGCTCGGCCAGTAATCGCATGACGGCCATCTTCGACGGGTCCGGCCGCGCGCAGCGTCGAAGACTCCGGTGAGCCGTGCAGAACCGGATCTCCTGCTTGAGCTCGCTCATCCCAGTCAGCCCTTCCTGAGGAAGTCGAAGTCGCAGCCGTGCTCCGCCTGGAGCACGTGGTCCATGTAGAGCTTGGCGTAGCCGCGCGCCGGCGGAGCAAGCGGAGGTCTCCAGGACGCTTTTCTTTTCTGTAATTCATTCTCCGGAACCCGCAAGTCGATCTTTCTGTCGCGCACCGAAATCGCGATCCGGTCGCCGTTCCTCGCCAGCGCAAGCGGACCGCCGATCGCCGACTCCGGCGAGACATGCAGCACGATGGTGCCGTACGCCGTGCCGCTCATCCTCGCATCCGAAATGCGCACCATGTCCTTCACGCCGGCGCGCGCCAGCTTCGCCGGAATCGGCAGATAGCCCGCCTCGGGCATGGCGTAGCCCGACTTGGGCCCGGCGTTCTGCAGCACGAGGAAGTCCTCCGCGGTGACGTCGAGGCCGGGATCGTCGATGCGCGCCGCAAGATCGTCCAGCGAGCTGAACACCACGGCGCGGCCCTCCTTTTCGAACAGCTTGGGTTCGGCGGCCGAGCGCTTCAGGATCGCGCCGTTCGGCGCGAGCGATCCGAACAGCGCGACCAGGCCTCCCGTGGCTGAAATCGGGTCATTGAAGCTTCTCACGACTGCGCGGTCGACCCACGGCGGCTCCTGCTCCAGCCGCTCGCCGAGCGTCATGCCTGTGACCGTCATGCAATCGAGATGCAGCAGCGGCTTGAGCTCGCGCAGCACCGCGCCGAGGCCGCCCGCGGCGTAAAGGTCCGACATGTAATGCTGGCCCGTCGGCTTCAGGTCGACCAGCACCGGTGTGGAATCCGAGAGGGAATTCAACTTTCTCAAGTCAATTCCAACTCCGGCTCTGCCCGCAATCGCCGTCAAGTGGACGATCGCATTGGTCGAGCCGCCGATGGCGAGCAGCACGCGAACCGCGTTCTCGACCGATTTCCCGGTGATGATCTGCGAGGGACGCAGCGGCGCCTTCGCCAGCTCCACTGCCCGTCGCCCGCTCGCTTCCGCTGCGCGCAACCGGTCGGCATGCACGGCGGGAATCGCCGCGCTGCCCGGGAGCGCCATGCCGAGCGCCTCGGCGATCGACGCCATGGTCGATGCGGTGCCCATCACGGCGCAGGTGCCTGCGGTCGTGGCGAGATTGCCCTCTATTTCGTCGATGCCCTTGTCGTCGACCTTGCCGGCGCGATGCAGCGCCCAGAAGCGGCGGCAGTCGGTGCAAGCGCCGAGGCGCTCGCCGTGAAACGAGGTCGGCATCATGGGGCCTGCGAGCAGCTGCACCGCAGGCAGATCGGCCGACGCGGCGCCCATCAGCTGCGCGGGAACGGTCTTGTCGCAGCCACCGACCAGCACCACCGCGTCCATCGGCTGCGCACGGATCATTTCCTCGACGTCGATCGACATCAGGTTGCGGAACATCATCGAGGTCGGGCTGAGGAATACTTCGCCCAGCGACACGGTGGGGAATTCGATCGGCAGGCCGCCGGCGGCGAGCACGCCGCGCTTCACCGCCTCGATCAGCTCGGGAAAATGCCTGTGGCAGTTGTTGAAGCCGCTGCGCGAGTCGGCGATGCCGACTACCGGCCGCGCGAGCAGCTCGCCCGAGTAGCCCATGCTCTTCGCAAAGGAGCGCCGCAGGTAGAGCGAGAAACCCGCGTCGCCGTAATTGGTAAGACCCCGCGTCAAGCCTTTTTTCACCCCCAAACCTCGCGCGCGACATTCATGATCAGCTCCAGCTTACGCCGGGTATCGTCCTGCGTAAGGACCTGCCCGCCGCCGCCCGCGCTGGAAAATCCGCACTGCGGGCTGATGCCGAGGCGATCCAGAGGCACGTATTTAGAGGCCGCGGCAATCTGCTTTTTCAGGAAGTCCTTTGCCTCCAACCCAGGCGTCTTCGTGCTCACCAGGCCGAGGATCACGCGCTTGCCTTTGGGCACGAAACGCAACGGCGAGAAATCCCCGGCGCGAGCGCTGTCGTATTCCAGGCAGTAGATCTCGGCGTTCAGGCGGTTGAAGAGCGCGTCGGCAACCGGCTCATAGCCCCCCTGCGCCATCCAGGCGCCCTTCAGGTTGCCGCGGCAAAGATGGGTGGCGACCGTCATGCCGGCCGGCTTGCCGGCGATGCTGTCGTTGACCAGCCTCACGTATCGCTCGGTGAGCTCGTCGGCGTTCTCGCCGCGCGCCGCGACGTCCTCGCGCGCACGCGCATCGCAGTTGCAAGGCAGCGCCGTGTCGTCGAGCTGCAGATAGGTGCATCCCTCGGCGGCGAGATCCGCGATCTCGTCGCGATACAACTTTACGAGATCTGAAAAGAAAGCTTCTCTGTCCGGATACACGGCGCGCTCGAAAGCCTGCGGGCCGAGGAAGTAATGCATCACCGGCGGCGAGGCGACGGTCGCCTTGGGCACGCCGCGCTTCACCGCCGACCTGAGGAAGCGGAAGTCGTCGGCAACGATGCGGCGCCTGCGCTTGAGCGGCGCCTTGGCGTAGGGCGAGGAAACGACACCGATGACGCGCGCCGCGTCGCGGAAGCTGAGCGTGCCGTCGCGCAGGCCGAAGCCGTCCACCGCATCGATGAACCCCGCCGACCAGCTGCGGCGGCGGAACTCGCCGTCGGTGACCGACGGCAGCCCGAGCGACTCCTGGAACGCCACGATCTCGCGAATGCATTCGTCCTGCAGCTTCTTCAACTGGCTTTCACCCAGTCTTTTTTCCTTGTGCGCACGCACCGCCTGCAACAGGCGCTCGGGCCGCAGGAAGCTGCCGATATGCTCGACGCGAAACGGCGGGTTCATTCGCCGCTCAGCCCCCGACCACCGGCTCGACGAAGATCTCGACGCGGCGATTGGCCTGGCGGCCGCTTTCCGTATTGTTGCTCGCCACCGGCTCGCCCTCGCCCTTGCCGAGGGTCGCGAGCCGCAACGGGCTGACGCGCCTGGACTCGAAGTACTGCGCCACCGACACGGCGCGCCGCTCCGAGAGCTTCTGGTTGTACTGGTTCGAGCCCACGTTGTCGGTATGCCCGACGATCGTCAGCGTGGTTTTCCCATAGCGCACCACCACGTCGGCGAGCTTGTCCATCGTGCTGTGGAAGGAAGGCTTGATGTTCACCGAGTCGGTGTCGAACGCGGTCTGGCCGGTCATGGTGATCCGCACCACGTCGTTGGGCAGCTTCTCGACGCGCGCTTCGCCCGACTGGATCTCCCGGCTCAGGTTCTTTTCGAGGTCGCGCTTCTGGCTGTCCATGTAAGCGCCCACGGCGCCTCCGGCAAGGCCGCCGCCCACAGCGCCGATGAGCGCGCCCTTGGTGCGGTTCTGGTGGTAGGCCACCGCGCCCACGACGGCGCCGCCGACTGCGCCGATGAGGGCACCGCTCTCCAGGTTGGTGAACGGCCGGTTGCTGGGCCCGCTGCCATCGCCCGCGCAACCGGATAGTGCGACGCTGACCACCAGGATGGATTTGAAGTACGAGTTCATTGTGCCTCCGCTCTTAGGATTTTCGCCCCCTCTACCATTGCCTTCATCTTCCCGAAAGCGACCTCGCGCGGCAGATATTTCATTCCGCAGTCCGGCGCCACGATGACGTCCTCGGGTTTTACATGCTCGAGCGCTCTTCTTATACGCTCGACGACCTTCTGCGGCGTCTCGACCGTCATGTCCGAGAGATCGATGCAGCCGACCATGATCTTCTTGCCGCGCAGCTTTTCGAGCACCGCTGTGTCCAGGTTCGACTGCGCGGTCTCGATCGAGACCTGCTGGCAGGAGCAGCCGGCCAGCTCGGGAAGGAAGGAATAGCCCGAGGGCCGCGAGTGGATGATCGCCGCGTAGCCGAAGCAGATATGCACGGCAGTGGTTCCCTTGACGCCCTCGAGCGCGCGGTTCAGCGCCTCCAGCCCGTATTCGCGCGCCTTCTCCGGGCGCGCCTGCATGTACGGCTCGTCGATTTGCACGATATCGGCGCCTGCCGCAAACAGATCCCTGATCTCCTCGTTCACCGCGACCGCGTAAGCCATCGCCGCTTCGTCGGCGGACTTATAGAAGTCGTTCTGCGCCTGCTGCGACATGGTGAAAGGACCTGGAACAGTGATCTTCGTCTTTCTAGAAGTATTTTTTCTGAGAAACAGCAGATCTTCAACTTCGACCGGATGCTTGCGCCGGATCTTGCCGACGATGCGCGGCACCGGATTGGGATGGCCCGAGCGGTCCAGCGCGGTGCCGGGATGGTCGATATCGATGCCCTCGAGCGCGGTGGCGAAGCGGTTGGAATAGCTTTCGCGCCGGATCTCGCCGTCGGTGATGATGTCGAGGCCCGCCCGCTCCTGCGCCCTGATGGCGAGCAGCGTGGCGTCGTCCTGCGCCTCGGCGAGACGCGGCTCGGGAACCCGCCACAGCTCTTTCGCGCGCACGCGGGGCGGAAAGCGCCCGGCGAGCTTTTTCCGGTCGATCAGCCATTCGGGCTGCGGGTAGCTGCCGACCAGGGTCGTGGGAAAAAGCATGGTTCAGGCTCTATCCGTCAACGAATTTCGGGGATATTTTTCTCAGGCGGGCCGGATCTATGCGTCCGCTTCTCTGAATATAGCTCCAGGCAAAATCTCGCGGCGCGAGCCGCATGTGCTCGGGAAAGCGCTCGTACCAGTCGCCGCTCGCGTCGGCGGCAGCGACCAGCTTCTCCACGATCGGGCGGCGCGCCGCTTCGAAGGCCGCCAAAGCGTTGCGCGGATGCTCGCGCAGCGCTTTGGCGAGCGCAATTGCGTCCTCCATCGCCAGCCGCGTGCCGGAGCCGATCGAGAAATGCGCCGTGCGCAACGCGTCGCCTATCAGTACCACGTTTCCTGACGACCATCGGGCGTTGCGCAGGTTCGGGAAGTTTCGCCATACGGACTTGTTCGAGACGAGACGGTGCCCTCCCAGCGTGGCCGCGAACACGTCTTCGCAGTAGGTCAAGGTATCGGTCTCATTCCTGGCGGCGAAGCCCGCGCGCTCCCAGGTGGCGGCGTCGCACTCGACGACGAAGGTGCTCATCGCCGGCGCATGCCGGTAGTGGTGGGCGTTGAAGGTGCCCGCCTCGTTCTCGACGAAGGTCTGCGTCAGGGTCTCGAAGCGCTGGGTGGTGCCGAACCAGCCGAACTTGTTGGTGAGATTCCTGACCGCAGTGCCGAACGCCTCGCCGTGAGCGCGCCGCACGTACGAATTGACTCCGTCGGCGGCGACGACGAGATCGTAGCCCACGAGTTCTTCTTTTTTTGCGAGGGTTCGGCTGTATTCCGGGGTAATCCCGACACTGGCCAGCTGCCGCTGCAGCAACTGCAGGAATTTCAGCCGGCCGATCGCCGCGAAGCCGATGCCGTCTATGCGCACCGGGGTGCCGCGGTGCACGACCACCAGGTCGGTCCACGTTTCCATCTGCGGGGTGATGCGCTCGTAGGTCTCGGCGTCATCCTCGCGCAGGAATTCGAGCGCGCGGTCCGAGAACACCACGCCGAAGCCGAAGGTCGAATCGGCCGGGTTCTGCTCGACGACGCGGATCTGCCAGTCGGGATGCTGGCGCTTGGCGAGGTAGGAGAAATACAGCCCCGCCGGGCCGGCGCCTGCGACGAGAACTCTCATCTGCTCTACTTTAGGAGAGGCCGCAGGTCCTCGAGCCTGTCGAACAGGTGCCAGACATAGTCCGACGTCCCGTTGATGCGGTGGGCATGCAGATCGTCCAGCTTGGGATCATTGCAGTAACCATCGAACGCGTCCTTGGAGGTCCATTCGACAAGGATCAGCACCTGCCGCGGCTTGATCTCGCCGGCCGCCGCCTCGCGGAAGCGCCCGAGCGCGACGACCCGCCCACCATGAGCCTGGACTTCGCGCGCGGAGCGGCGCGAATAGGCAAGGTATTCGTCCTTGTTCGCGACGTTGAAGAGATTGAGCGCGTACACCCTGCCCATTGCGGAATTCTAACGTGCAATAGAATCGAGGCATGTTGGCCATCCGTGCGCTGTCTGACGTGATGGGCGCCGAAGTTCTCGGCGTCGACTTGTCCTCGCCTCTGGACAGAAATCATTTCGAGAGGATCCTCGAGGCGTTGCACCGGCATCTGCTTCTCGTTTTTCCCGGCCAGCGCATCGACGAAGCGCAGCAGGTCGCCTTCAGCCGGCGCTTCGGCGAGCTGCAGGTGCACGTGCTCGACCAGTACCGCCATCCCCGCCGTCCGGAAATCTACGTTCTGTCGAACGTGGACCCGGCCGGTAAAGCGACGGGCGAGCATCCCCATAAGGGCACGCTGGTCTGGCATTGCGACCTTTCGTTTCCAGCGCCGTCCGGCGCTGGCGACGATCCTTTATGGCATCGAGGTGCCGGGCACAGGCGGCGACACGCTGTTCGCCGACATGTGCGCGGCTTACGACGCACTGGATGGCGCAATGAAGGATTTTCTCTCTGCAAGGAAGGCCGTGCATGACCTCGAGGTCTCGCGCCGCCGCGCCGGCGGGCCGCCAATGACCGCGCAGCAGCGGGCGGCAGCGCCGCCGGTCGAGCACCCGGTCGTGCGCACGCATCCCGACACGGGGCGCAAGATCCTCTACATCAGCCGGCAAGTGTCGCACCTCGCCGGCCTGCCGCGCGACGAGAGCGATGCGCTGCTCGAGCGGTTGATGTCGCACGCCACGCAGGAGCGGTTCGTCTTCCGCCACCGCTGGGGGACGCGCGACGTGGTGCTGTGGGACAACCGCTGCACCATGCGCTGCGCCACGCATTACGACCCGGGCGCCGAACGTCGCGTCATCTACCGCACGGTGGTGAAAGGCGATGTTCCCGTCTAAAAATCACCTCGCCAGAGCAGGCTTGCTGCTGCTCCTCGTCGGTCTGTGGCAGCTGCTGTGGGCCGGAGGGCTGCCTGCATACATCCTCAGCCCCGTCGACATCGTCAAACACTTCTTCGCCGCGCTCGGCTCAGAAGAGCTGTATCAGCATATCGGCGCGAGCCTCCTGCGCTCACTGCCCGGCTTTGCCATCGGCACGCTGCTCGGCATCGGCCTCGGGCTCCTCGCCGGCGTCACCCGGGCGTTCGAGCAAATGCTCAGCCCGCTGATCTTCCTCACCTATCCGGTGCCGAAGATCGTCATGCTGCCACTGTTCATGCTGTGGTTCGGGATCGGCGATCTCTCCAAGATCCTGATCATCGCCCTCGCGTGCTTCTACCCGATGTACATCAATGCCTACTACGGTGCGAAGTCGACCTCCACCCTCCTGGTGTGGTCGGCGCTCAACATGGGCGCCGACCGACGGCAGATCTTCCGCAAAGTGGTATTGCCGAGCGCCCTGCCGCTGATCTTCGCCGGCCTGCGCGTGTCGCTCGCGCTGTCCTTCATCGTCATGTTTGCCACCGAGATGATCAATGCGAGCTCGGGGCTGGGCCACCTCATCCGCGCCGCGGAGAGCGGTCTGCGCTTCGACCTGATGTACGTATCGCTGCTCACCATCGCGATCCTCGGATATGTCGGCGACAAGCTGCTGCTCCTAGCGCGCCGTCGCGTGCTCGCCTGGCAGGAGCGGGGGGCATGATTCGCCTGCTGCCCTTCGTCCTGATCGCGGCGGCCCTGCTCGGATGGGAGGTGGCTGCGCGCAGCGGCCTGTGGAGCCCGCTCCTGTTTCCGTCGCTCGCGAGCATTGCGTACGAGTTCGGTCTGTTTCTCAGCCGAAGTGACCGCCTCGTCGAGGCGTGGTACTCGCTGTATCGGGCGCTCGGCGGGTTTGCGCTGGCGTCGGTCGTGGGAGTGGCGCTCGGCATGCTGATGGGACGCTCCGCTTTCGTCGCGGGGTTGCTGGAGCCCCTGTTCTCCGGCACCTATGCGGTGCCGAAGCTCGCGCTGTTCCCGATCTTCATCTTCGTCTTCGGCATCGGCAGCCTGTCGAAAGTCGCGCTGGTTTTCCTGGAGTGCCTCTACCCGATCGTCATCATCACCAGCCAGGGAGCGCGCAGCGTCGAGCGCGTGCTGCTGTGGTCGGCGCAGAACATGGGCGCTTCGCGCGTGGAAATCCTGCGGCGCGTCGTCATCCCGGCTACCGCGCCGTTCATTTTCGCGGGGTTCCGCGTCTCCCTGCCGGTGGCGATGATCGTGGTGGTCATCACGGAAATGATCAGCTCCGCCGACGGGCTCGGCTACCAGGTGATCTATGCGCTCTCTTCGCTCAAGACCGATCGCATGCTCGCGATCGTGGTCGTCATCGCGCTGCTCGGCTGGCTGCTCGACCGGGCGCTCGTAGTCCTGCGCGACCGGTTGGTATACTGGGAAAAACTCGAAACGTACTACGTCTAGAAGGAGCGCCCCGTGAAGCTCATGCCCGCTCTCCTCGCGTTCCTCAGCCTCTTCCATGCCGCAGCCTATGCGGCCGAGCCGCCCCTGATCCGCTTCGGCCGCGGCTTCGCCGCCGAGGAGCAGGTATGGCTGATGAGCGCGCGGCCGGACCTGACCCCGAACCAGGGCAAGAAATACCGGCTCAAGCAGATCCTCTTCCAGGCCAATCCGCAGCGCTTCCAGGCCTACCTGGCGGGCGAGCTCGACGGCGGTACCGCCCCCGGCCTCGCGGTGATCTTCGCTCGCGCGCAAGGCGTCGACATGAAGATCGTGGCCAACATCTGCCTCGAGGCTGCGGGCAGGGAGTGGTTCAGCACCACTTACATGGTGAAGGATGACGGACCGGTGCGCACGGCCAGGGACCTTAAAGGCGGCACCGTCGGCGTGGTCGGCATCAAGACGGCCACCGATCTATGGGCGCGCGCGGGACTGCTCAACGCAGGCGTCATCCCCGACAAGGACGCCAAGATCTTTCCCATGGGCTTCCCCGGAATGGGCGATGCGGTGCGCACCGGCAAGATCAGCGCCGGGACCTTCGTCGAGCCGTTCTATTCGGCAGAGATCGCCAGAGGCGGGCTGCGCAAGCTGTTCACCGCGGTCGAGGCTGTCGGCTACGACCACGAGCTGCTCGACATCTGGTTCGGCGACAGGTTCCTCAAGGCGAACCCCGAGGCGGTGCGTGCTTTCCTCACCGATTACGTCGCCGTCACCAGGTACTATCTCGCCAATACCGCCCGGGCCAAGGGTGATCTGCACAAGGGCGGGTTTGTGCGTACACCGCTGGAGATCTACCTCAAGAACGCCGACTGGAAGCGCGATCCAGACGCCCGCGTCGACGTCCCGAGCCTCGAGAGGCTCTCCAAGTTCATGCTCGAGAAACTGCAGTGGCTAGAGAAGCCGGTCAACGTCCCCGAGATGGTCGACCAGAGCTACCTGCCGCGCTGATCCAGCGGGGCCCGACGCCGACCGAAGGCTTAGCAAGCATTCCGCTCAAGCGTGGAGACCACCATCAACAACGAGACTATGGCCGACCACGTAAGACGATGCTGTAGAGAATTCGAACACGCGGCGGCCCGGTCAGCTGCCGCGCCTTGTTATGCGCCGGCCGACTTAAGGTAGGGTAGACCAGACCTCTTGATGTACAGAGTGCACCCTCCGGCGGATCGGGGATGATGCTCTGAACCAGCCGGCAGGCGCAGCCAACACCCCGCAGAGTACGCTCCGGCTTCGTCGACAAACCCGCCCTCGAGGACAAACAACTCGGCACCTTGCCCATAGGAGATGACACCCAGGTCCGCTCGGGGCTCCCAACGTTCGAGGCGCATCAGGTCCGAGAAGCCGGCCTGCTGGTAGAGCGGCTTGTAAGCTACGGCTGGAATCGAGCTCGGCTCCCAAGCGAGCTTGTGGGTGTCGACCATGATGTGGCTTCGTTCCCGGCCCGGAAATTGCCTTAGCTTGACGAACAGGACGCAGCCAGGTTCCGAAAAGGGTGTATGGCGAAAGCCTTCCGGATTGAGGAGAAACGTGCCGGCGGGCCAGTCCCCGTGTTCGTCGGAGAACACGCCCTGGAGCACGAGAATCTCCTCTCCCTGGGGATGATCATGCGCCGGAAACCTCGAGTGTGGCTCGTAGCGCACGACAGAGGTAACTTGGCCCGACTCCGGAAGACCCACCAAATGGACTCGCTTACGCCAGACCGACCCGCTCGGACTCGGCGTCCACTGCATCTGAGTCGTGTCGGCCACGGCCCGGACGGAGAGATTCCCGTTGATCGCCCCACCCATGGCGTCCTCTCCAGTTGCCGCCGCCTCACGCTGGTGAGCCGCGCGCGATAGCGCTTCGGCTCCACCCCATTGTTTGAGCGGCGGCGTTGTATTCATTGGGTGTCACCAGTCCAACGGTCACGATTCGCCCAGAACGGACATCGGGGACATTTCTCGCCCTCTGGATACTCGGTGCCCTCCTCGTGGGGGCACCCGATAATGCGATCGGTCATTACCACCGATTTGGGTCCGTGGCGTTGAATGAACTCAAGAATCTCCTTCAGGATGACGTGATCATTTCTCACATCACCTTTTTCTGACGACCAGCGCTCCAGTGCGGTGAGTTTTTCGTCATCGCCAGGCACGATTCCGACACTGACCTTCGTCGCTACTTTATCGTCCGGCCCATAAAACGCTACTGTCGCTATGGGATAGCCGGAAAATCCGCGTCGAGCTTTTTTCCAAAGCGCCTTCTTGAAGCGTTCCTTCAAGATCACGCTGTCAGCTTCGCTCGCTCTTTGCCAGCTAAACGTTCACGGTGAGGGGTGAGGCGCCACGTTCGGTTGCCGGTCTTGAACCCGCTCGCGCGGCGCTGCCGGTAAGACGCTCATTCCAGCTTGCCAATTAAGCGATAGACCGCAATTAAAATTCCGAATCCGATGTACATCCCCAACAACGCAACAAGCATTAGCATCGCCACCTGGAAGCTTATTATTTTCGTTGCCGACAGAACAATAATCGTTCCAACGAGACCAGTAAACGAAATGACGATGCCAGCGACAACTTTCAGCGCTCTATTTTTTGGCATAGGTTATGCGGGCTCTCGCGACGACGCCTAAATGGATGAGCCTGACGAAAGCGCCCAAACGTCCCGGTTCAGAGGCCGCGAGAGCGGGGCAAAGCGAAGCCGGGCCGCGCAGGCAAGCGCAATCCATGAAGGCGTTGTCGGTGACCTTGCCGGGGCGGTTCATGCTCTGCGTAAAACCCAGCTCGGCAAGGCGCTCCTTGAAGGCGCCCGCGGCGTGCTCACTGCCGCGATCGGTGTGAAACACCGCAGCGGGGCCGCGCCGTGGGGGCTGCGCACGGCGCTGTTGGTTCGATGAGCGCGCTTGCGACCAGGCCAACCGGCACAAATACGCTGTGGAGTCTCGCTGCAGTTCGCATTGCGCTCGTTGTGCGTTGTATTGCCGTCTAAGGTGAATTGGTTGATAAATTGGTTGACACTGTAGGTGGGTTTGCAAACCGCCTATTTGTAACAACCGCTGTCATCTAGGTTCATCACGTTACCTGCGCGGAGGCGCGGAAGCAATTCCGCCTCGCAATGCGATTTCATTGACACTCCGTTCTTCGAGCTCGCTGCTCCCCGTAGAGTCGACACATCGTCTTGGTTCTGTGTCCGGTCCGCTTTACTTCGCCCCGGCAGGCTTAGCCGGCTTAAAGCCAAGAAAGTCTGAAGGGCTTGCACAGCTTCAGGCAGTAGCCGCGCGCAGGCATCGCCTGCCTGCTGCCGCGTGATGGGCTTCGCGCCAGCTCTATTCACTGAGAAAATACCCGCACTCACCGAGCAAATGGCCCGCTTAGGCGGGGACGTGACTAGACTGCCAGTGCGATGCAGACGAGGAGAGAGCCATGAACAACTTCGGCCGATCCCTGGCCGGTCTTTTCGCCGCTCTGTCAGCGGCCGCTGCCATCGGGCAGTCCGACCAGCCGGCCCCGCCAAAATCGCTTAGAGCTGGGGAAACTGCGATCATCCTGGTCGATTTCCAGGCGAATTTCGTCCACCCGGAAGGCGCTTGGTACGCCCGCTTCAAGCCGGTCTATGACAAGACGAGGATGCTCGAGCGCACGGTCGAGCTGGTGAAGGCGGCGCGCGCGAAGGGCGTATGGGTGATCCACGTCACCGAGGGTTACTCGCAGGACTATCGCGAGCTCGACCGGACCAATCCGGGTGCGTTCCATCGCAACCAGATCACCCGCAATGCATGGAAAATCGGCAGCAAGGAGGCCGCCTATTACGAAGCGCTGCAGCCTGGAGCGAACGACCCGGACCTGTTCCTTGCGCCGCGCATCCAGGTGAGCGGTTTTGGCGGCACCGGGCTGAACGAGATCCTGCGCTCGAAGGGCATCCGCAACGTCGCCGTGGGGGGATTCACCACCGACGTATGCGTCTACGCCACGGTGCTGTCCGCCTACGACTTCGGCTACCGCGTCTACGCGCTGCGCGAAGCCATGCTCGGCTTCTATCCGGAGATGTCCGAGCAGATGCTTGAGAATGTCTACCCGTTCTGGTCCAGCGTCGTCGGCAACGATGAATGGCTGAAGATGGTCGAGCCGGCGAAACGGTGAAAACCCTCCTCGCCCTGTTGTGCGCACTGGCTGTTGCACCGGTTTTCGGCCAGCAATTCCCTTCACGGCCCGTCAAAATCGTCGTCCCCACCTCGCCCGGGGGCGCCACCGATGCCCTCTCGCGCCAGATCGCGGCCCGCCTCTCCGGGCTCTGGGGCGAGCCCGTCATCGTCGAGAACAAGCCGGGCGCGAACCAGATCATCGGCGCCGAGTACGTGGCGAAATCCGCACCCGACGGCAACACCCTTCTCGTGTCGGATGCCTCGTCGTTCGTCATCAACCCGCACCTCTACAGGAACATGGCCTACGACGGCCTGCACGGCTTCACGCCGATCACCGTGCTCGTGCGCTTCCCCTGGGTGGTCGCTGTGCACCCGTCGGTGCCCGCCAGCACCTTCCAGGAGCTCGTCGCCTACGCCCGCGCCAGGCCCGGCGCGCTCTCCTACGGTTCCTTCGGCCTTGGCTCCTCCGCGCACATCAGCGTCGACTACCTCAAGAAACTTCTCGGCATCGACATCGTGCACGTTCCCTACAAGGGTGCCGGGCCCGCGGTCACCGACCTCCTCAGCGGGCAGATCCAGATGATGATGGTGACGCCGCTCCTCGTCGAGCCGCACGCGCGCGCCGGCAGGCTGCGGCTCCTCGCCGCCGCCACGCGCGAGCGCATCGCTCGCCTGCCCGCCCTGCCCACCGTGAGCGAGTCGGGCGTTGCGGGCTACGAGGCGGGCACCTGGTTCGCCCTCGTGGGGCCCGCCGGCATGCCGCGCGAGGTGACCCACGCGGTGTATGCAGATGTGAAGAAGGTGCTGAACGAGCCGGCGTTCAAGGAAAAATACGTCGAGAAGCAGTGGTTCGAAATCGTCGCCGACACGCCCGAGGAGTTCGCCGCGTTTCTCAGAACCGAATACGGGCGCTGGGAGAAAGTCGTCAAGCTCTCGGGGGTGAAGGTCGAGTGACGCAGCTGGAGCGCTCTTCGCTCTCCACGTTGAGGGTCATCTCGCCGATGCGCTCGATGCGGCCGCGCAGCTTATCGCCAGGCGCGAGCTTCGCCACGCCAGCCGGCGTGCCGGTGGTGATGAGGTCGCCGGGGCGCAGCGTGAGCACCGCGGAGAGGAAGCGGATGTGCTCGCGCAGGCCGCAGATCATGTCGCTCGTGCGCGCGGTCATCGCCGGCCTGCCGTTCAGCTCGACCTCGATGCGCACGTCCTGCGGCTCGGGCAGCTCGTCGCGCGTGACGATCCACGGCCCGAGCGCGGTGAAGGTGTCGAAGCCCTTGCGGATGTTGCGCGTGTTCTGGCGGCCGCGTCCCCAGGGGTCGCGCTGGCTGATGTCCCAGCAGATGGTGTAGCCGAACACGTGCTCGAGCGCCTGGGCCTCGCTCACGCGGCGCGCGCGCGTGCCGATGACTGCGCACAGCTCGGCCTCGTAGTCCACGTCCTTCGAGATCGTCGGCAGGATGATGGTGCCGCCCGGGCCGATGATCGACGAGGACGGCTTGAGGAAGAACTCGGCCATCAGGTCGTCCTTGCCGAGCCGGGAGCGATCGGGGCCGCCGGAGGCAGCGAGCATTTCCGCCGCATGCGCCTTGTAGTTCGCCGCGGCTGCCCAGATCGAAGGCGGGTTCTCGATCGGCGCGAGGAGCTTTACGCGCTCGAGCGGGATCGAGCGCCCGTCGAGCGCGGCGCGCGCGCAATCCATCGCCTCGTGCCCCTTGGCGAGCGCCTCGATGACTTCCTGCATGGTGTAGCCCCGGCGCAGATGGCCCGCGGCGACGAGCGACGCGCCGACCGGAAACACGCGATCCGCGCGTACGGCGCCGGCCTCGTGCTCGTCGTACTGGCAGAGCTTCATTCCACCTCCACTCGCATTGTAAGCTTCGGGCCATGCTGAATCCGATCGGGCTCACCCACGGCCACTACGAGTGCCGCGCGCTCGACGAGACGCTGCCGATCTTCACCGATCTGCTCGCGATGCAGGTGCTCGAGCGAGGCAAGGGCGAGGCCGTCGTGCAGCATCCCAACACGTCGTGGCGGCTGGTGGTGCACGAGGGCGGGCCCGACGCACCCGATAAGCCGCACAACAACCACTACGGCGTGCGCGTCGCGCGCTCGGCGGAGATCGACGCCGCTCACGAGTACCTCGAGGCGAACAAGGCGCGCTACGGCCTGAAGCGCGTCTCGCGCCCGAGCGCGCAGCATTTCGCAAGATCGATCTACTTCAGCGAGCCCGGCGGCAACACGCTCGAGATCGAGTACTACGACCCGCAGGCCGCCGCCGAGGGGCGCAGCATCGCCGCGCCGCACTGGCAGCGCGAGCTCGCCGAGAGCGACTTTCCAGGCCGCGGCTACGTGCCGCAGGCGCTCACCCACGGCACGCTCGAGTGCCACGACAAGGACGCGAGCGCCGCCTTCTACCGCGACGTTCTCGGCCTGCAGATCGCCGGGGGCGGCAGGATCTCGATGTACATCAAGCACCGCGCCACGCCGTGGTACCTCGTAGTGCTGCCGATGCCAAAGCGCAAGAAACCGCTCCGGCCGGTGAACCGCTTCACGTTGACGATGGCCTCTGCGGACGACGTCGAAAAGGCCCACCACGAGCTCGGTTCCGCGGCCACCGAACTGCAGGCGATCGAGCGCGGTGAGAGGTGCGCCTCGTTCCTCTTCGCCGACCTCGACCGCAACTGGTGGGAGGTACGGACCTGACCTTGCCCATGAGCGCAAGCCGGCAAGCCGCTCAGCTGCATCGCAGTTGCGCTGAATCGCTCTGAATCCGCGCGACGCCACGAGGCCGCAGCGTAAAGATGCGGTCATTTCGCCGCGCGCTGCGACTCGCTGCGGACGAGGTCCCAGATGTAGTTGCGGTATTCGAGGCATTGCACTGACTTCTTCACCGAGAGCTCGCGCGGGCGGGGAAGATCGATGCACACTTCCTCGCTGACGCGCGCCGGGCGGGCGGTGAGGACGACAACGCGGTCGCCAAGGAATACGGCCTCCTCGATGTCGTGGGTGACGAAGACGATGGTCTTGCGCGTGCGCTCCCAGAGCTTGATGAGCTCTTCCTGCATGGCCTCGCGCGTCTGCGCATCGAGGGAGCCGAAGGGCTCGTCCATCAGCAGCACCTTGGGATCGATCGCCAGCACGCGCGCAAGCGCCACACGCTGCTTCATTCCGCCCGACAGCTCGGCGGGATAGTGGTTGCGGAAGTCGCTGAGATTCATCATCTGCAGGTAGCTCTCGACGGTGGCGTCGATCCGCGCGCGCGGCGCGCCCTGGGTCTCGAGGCCCCAGGCGACGTTGCCGGCCACGGTGCGCCAGGGGAAAAGCGCGAACTCCTGGAACATCATGCCGCGGTCCGGGCCGGGGCCGCTGACCTCCTCGCCGTACACCCGGATGCTGCCGCCGCCTTCGGACTTGATGAAGCCGCCGAGGATGTGCAGGAAGGTGCTCTTGCCGCAGCCGCTCGGCCCGATGACGGTGATGAGCTCGCCCTCGCGCACGCTGAACTGCTCGACGTTGAGGACTTCGAGCGACTGGCCGTCCTTGGCGTAGACCTTGCGCACGCCGGACGCCTCCAGCGCGAGCAGGCTCATTGCGGCCTCATTTCCCCGTTACGGGCCAGCCGTGCTTCGACAGGTCGAACTTCACCCCCGCGAGCTGGTATTTCTTCTCGAAGAAGATGCGCTCGCCGAGCTTGGCGAGATCGACCGGCGGCGGCTGCGGCGTGGCGCCGGCCGCCTTGACCCGGGCCTCCGCGCCCTCGAGGTCGTCGACCTGCAGGCCGAAGTGGTCGAGGCCGTAGCCTTCGGGATAGGGGTTCGGGGTTTCCCTGGTGCGCTTCCAGCAGACGATCGCGACGTTGATGTAGCCGTCAGTGAGGTACACCTCGCGCGCGAGCTCGCTGTCGCCGCGGCCGATCTCCTCCAGCCCGAATCCCTTCTTGAACAGCTCCGCGGTCGCGAAAGGATCTTCCGCGGTGATTGCGATATGCCGAATTCTTGCCATGCGCATCTCCTCGTTGCACTTCTCTCGTTCAGGCCGGGTAGGCGAGCAACCGCTCGAGATCCGCCTGCATTTTCTCCGCATTTCGCCCCTCGTGGCGAATGCGCCGGTTCCTGAGCCAGCAGCCGACGCGGTTCGAGCGCTGGCCGTCCGCGCCGACCTCGCGCGAGATGCGCACGACGGTCTCGACCCGGGGCCTGCGGCGCGCAGCGTAGTTGCGCAGCGCCACCTCGAAGTCCTGGGCGTTGGCGTGCAGTTCTTCGGCGAGGACCGCCGCATCCTCCATCGCCATGCCGGCGCCCTGGCCGATATTGGGCGTCATCGGATGCACCGCGTCGCCGAGCAGGGCGACCCTGCCTCTGGTCCATTCGTCGAGCGCCAGCTCCTCGATGTCGGTCGAGATGACGCCGTCCATCGAGCGCAGCTGGGAAAAAACGCGCGCGATACGCTCATCGTTGAACTGCCTGAACGCGTCGCGGAACCGGCTTACGCTGTCGAACACAGGCGGCTGCGCATGCGGCGAGTTGAACGTGGTCCAGACATAAAGCCGCGTCGCCGAGATCGGCACCAGCCCGACGCGCTGGCCCCGGCCCAGGAACTCGGTGAAATGCCGCACGCCGGCTTCATTGTCGACAATCAGCCGGTGCGACCGGTACCCCATGTAGCGCGGCCGGATCTCGCCGCAGAGCCGGCTCCGCACCTGGGAATGGATGCCGTCCGCGCCCACCAGAAGGTCCGCCTCCAGGACCTCGCCGCGCTCGGTTTGGGCCCGCACGCGATCGGGCAGGACGTCTATGCTCCTGACGCTGACATTGAAGCGCACCGCCGCGGGCGGCAGGCCGCGGTAGAGCACGCCGAGCAGATGCGCGCGGTGCACGAGCGCGCCGACCGACAGCTTGCCGGCCTCGTAGAGCGGGCGGTAATCACGCATCGCGAGCGAACGGCCGCTCTGATCGCAGGTTTCGCGCAGGAGGTAGGGCCACGAATCCAGGCGCACGGCCTCGGCAAGGCCGTTTCGCTCCAGGACGCGCATCGCATTTGGGTTCATGATGATCCCGGCCCCGACCGGGTTCAGTTGCGGGGACTTCTCCAGGACCTTCACCGGCAGGTCGCGAATGGCGAGCTCGCGGGCGAGGGACAGCCCGCCGATCCCGCCGCCGATGACCAGCGTCGAGATCATGGATTGACCGAGAACAGCTCGACCAGCCCTTCGCGCAGCCAGCGGTTGCCGGCATCGCGCTCGAAGCGCTCGTGCCAGTGCACGCCGACGTCGGCCGGCGGGATTGGCACCGGCGGCGGCAGGGACTTTAGGTTGCCGCGGCGCTCGAAGACGCGCGCCACGCGAGCAGGCAGCGTGAGGATCAGGTCGGTGCGCTCGAGCACCATCGGCACGACGGTGAAATGCGGCACGCGCAGCGCGACGCGCCGCGAGAGGCCTGCGCGCTCGAGCGCCTCTTCGATCACGCGGTGCCCGCCGCGATAGGTGACCAGCGCGTGCGAAGCCTCGAGAAATTTCTTTCGAGTCAATTTTTTTTCAATTCCCGGATGGTCGGCGCGCATCAGGCATACGTAAGGATCGCGGAACAGATGCCTGCGGCGCACCGGCGCGCCCAGGCCCGGCAGGAAGCCGATGGCAAGGTCGAGCGCTCCCGTGGCGAGCGCATCGGCGATGTGCTCGACGTCGAGCGCGATCGCCTCGAGCCTCACGTTGGGCGCGTCGCGCTGCACGCGCTCGACCAGGGGAGGGAGGAATTCGATCTGCCCCAGGTCGGACATGTAGAAGCGGAAGGCGCGCGTCGCGGTCGCCGGATCGAAGCCCGGGCCGTGCGCGAGGGCCGACTCGAGCAGGGCCAGCGCCTGCCGCACCGGCTCGGCGAGCTCGCGCGCGAACGGCGTCGCGTCCATCCCCTTCGGAGTGCGTAGGAACAGAGCATCGCCGAGCAGCGCCCGCAGGCGCGCAAGCGCGTTGGACACCGCCGGCTGCGTGAGACCGAGGCGCGCGGCGGCCGGGGTCACCCCGCGTTCCCGCAACACCGCGTCGAAGACGCGCAGCAGGTTCAGATCGACGTGCTGCACATTCATGCTGGTGATTCATACCATGCGCTACATTGATTTGACAAATGCCGGAGCGCCGTCCTAGGCTGCCTGGTTTCACAGAGGAGGAGTGAATGAGGCTGATCCCCTGGCTTGCCGCGGCGGCGCTGGCGCCGGCCCTCGCTGGCGCGCAGGAAGTCACGCTGCGCGTGGTGAGCGCCTTCCCGGAGAACCAGTACTACGTGAAGCGCACCGTCGAATGGATCGACAAGGCCAACAAGGAAGGGAAAGGCGTCCTGCAGATGAATTTCATCGGCGGGCCCAGGGCGATCCCGACGTTCGAGATCGGCAACGCGGTGAAGACCGGCGTCGTCGACATGGCGCTGACCACGGGCGCGTACTACACCAACCTGATGCCCGAGGCCGACGCCCTGAAGCTCGCCGAGGTGAGCGCGGCTGAGCAGCGCCGCAATGGCGCCTATGACCTGATCAACAAGATCTGGCAGGAAAAGGCCAACATGTACTACCTCGCGCGGGTAGTCGAGTTCACGCCCTTCCACCTGTACCTCAACAAGAGAATCGACAAGCCGGACCTCACCGGGCTGAAGATCCGCATCACGCCGGTGTACCGCGACTTCTTCCAGTCGATGGGCGCGGCCGTGATGACGACCGCGCCGGGCGAGGTGTACACCGCGCTCGAGCGGGGTGTGATCGACGGCTACGGCTGGCCGATCCATGCGCTGTTCGATCTCAACTGGCAGGAGAAAACCAAGTTCCGCGTCGACCCGGGCTTCTACAACGCCGAGGTGTCGCTGGTGGTCAACCTGGACAAGTGGAAGTCGCTGCCGCCGGCGGCGCGCGATTTCCTCACGCGCGAGGCGCTCGCCTACGAGGGGCAGAACGAGTTCTGGAAGTCGTACAACCAGAACGAGGCCAGACGCCAGGCGCAAGCCGGCATCCAGACCATCAGCTTCGATGCGGCGACGAGCCGCAAGTACGTGCAGCAGGCGAACGAGGTGGGCTGGGCGGCTATCATCAAGACGTGCCCGCAATACGGGCCGCATCTGAGAAGGCTATTGGGGCGGTGAGCATCGCGGCGCTCGAGGCGGCGTACGGCAAGGCGCTCGACGCGCTCGCGCTGCTTGCCTGCGCGCTGATCTTCGCGCTGACCTTGATGATTTGCGCGGACGTGTTTCTGCGCAATGTGCGCATCGTTCCGGGCATGGTCGGACTGGCGTGGAGCAACGAGGTCTCCGAAGCGATGCTGTACCTCGTCACCATGCTGACCGCGCCGTGGCTGCTGCGGCGCGGCCAGCACATTCGGGTCGACATCCTCCTGCGCGCGGTGCCGCCTCGCGTAGGCTGGGCGTTCGAGTGGATCGTCGACG
>Ga0209577_10001960_pt1 | contig 20086 bp, 18 predicted proteins | sample GraSoiAngelo_109_FD_185874 | JGI IMG/M metagenome (GOLD analysis project Ga0209577, IMG submission 185874) | Grasslands soil microbial communities from the Angelo Coastal Reserve, California, USA - 14_0903_12_20cm (SPAdes) (version 2) | ecosystem: Environmental > Terrestrial > Soil > Grasslands...
GCCGCCCTGCCCAGCAGCCGCCAGGCCGGCCGCGCCCATGGCGACGGCCGCGACGATCACAACGTTCTGCATGCGGACAGCATGTCCCACGGCCGGTTAAGAAGGCTTGGTGCGGGAGTGATGAATTGGAGCCGAGTTGGTTAGTGACCAGAGATCGAGCGCTTCGTCGGACAGACTGTCGGCGGGAACCTTGACGCGGCTCGCCACGAGGCGGGCGGCGGCCGCCATCTCGCTGTCCGCCTCGAGCTCGGGATCGCCGCCCCGGTCGAAGCCAACCGCGGCGCGGACGACGCCGGCCTGCAGGTAGAAGCCGAGGAAGCGGCGCTCGTCGAGGCTGCCACGAACGACGAAGCGCTCCCACTGCTTGGCGTGCCCGACGTACTCGAGCTTATGCCTGTATTGGTCGGACCAGAAGGTATGGAGGTAGTCGTAGGGCTCGGTCCCACCGGCCAAGATGCGGCCGGCCGCCCGCCCCTGTTTCTCGGCGTTGTTGTAGTGCTCGACCCGGATGCGGCCGAAAAGCGGGTGCAGGTGGTTGGCGACGTCGCCGGCGGCGTAGACGCCGGCCAGGCTGGTCCGGCAGAGCGCGTCGACCAGAATCCCGTTGTCGACCTCAAGCCTTCCACCCTCCACGGGCGGTAGGTCCGGCTCGATGCCGACCGCTACGACCGCCAGCTCGCAGGGCAGCCGGGCACCTTTTTCGGTAATGGCCCGCTCCAGGCGGCCGCCACCTTCAAAGGCGACCACCTGGTCGCCGGTTCGAATCTCGACTCCCTCCTGGCGATGCAGTAGGTCCGGCTCGATGCCGACCGCTACGACCGCCAGCTCGCAGGGCAGCCGGGCGCCTTTTTCGGTAATGGCCCGCTCCAGGCGGCCGCCACCTTCAAAGGCGACCACCTGGTCGCCGGTTCGAATCTCGACTCCCTCCTGGCGATGCACCGCCGCGATCACCTCGCCGACCTCTTTCCCGAGCACCTGACCGAGCGGCAAACCGCCCCTCAAGATCGCAGTCACCTGCACGCCAAGCTGTCGCAAGGAGGCTGCGACCTCGCAGCCGATGAATCCCATCCCGGCGACGACGGCCCGCGCGCCGGGTCGAGCGTGGCGCCGGATGGCATCGCAGTCGGCAACCGTCCGGAGCTGGTGCACCCCGGCCAGGTGGGCACCGGGCACGTCGAGGGTCCGGTTGCGGCCGCCGGTCGCCAGCAGGAGCGCCTTGTAGGGCAGGGCCTGGCCGGAATCCAGGCGAACCTCGCGGGCCGCCGCGTCGACGCTGACGACGCCGGCAGAGGTCAGGTCGACGTCATGTTCCACATACCAACCAGGCGGTTTGACGAGCCAGCCGTCGAGCGCCTCCTCACCACGCAGGTAGGTCTTGGAAAGAGGTGGCCTGCCGAAAGGGACTCCGGGTTCCCGGCCGACAAGCGTCAGCCCGCCGCGATAACCCCCCTCTCGCAGGGCGACCGCGGCGCTGCCGCCGGCCAGCCCGCCGCCCACGATCACGATCGGTCGAAGTGCCGCGATAAGGCAAACGCTACGCGGTCATCGCTTAGCGCAGCGCCGCGGACCTAATGGTGGTGGTGGCCGCCTCCAGGCGTAGGCGTGGGTGTTGGGGTAGGAGTGGGTATCGGGGTCGGCGGTGGCGGTCCTGATCCGCTGACCTGGAGTTCCACGTCGTTCCGCACAGTCGGCAGCGTCGAGTAGAAGACTCCGCCCGGGCACTCTGTCGCGTTCACGTCCCGGTGCCCGGCGATGTTCGGAAAGGTCGTCGACACGCCGCTGACCGGGTTGGTGTAGCGAGCCGAACCGGTCGCGCTGATGCTGTGCGTGCTCGCCTTCCAGGCCAGCATCTGCTCGATGCCGTTGCGGCCCGCCGCTGTCGTGTCCTGGTTCGTGAGCGTGCCCAAGAGAGCGATCCCGACGGTGCCGGAGTTGAACTGAGCGGCGTGCGCGCCGGTCACTCCGCGCCCTGAGGTGTCCTCCCCGGTCGGAGATTGGCCGGCCGGATAGGACCGCGAGTACCGGCCCTCATAGACCCGGCCCGCTTCATCTACCAGGAAGTTGTAGCCGATGTCTCCCCAGCCTTGCGTGACCGCGTGGTAGTAGTAGATCGACCGGATCGTCGCCGCCGGATCCGGGTCCTGATTCTGCGTCGCCGTGTGGTGGCAGATCAGCTTTTGGACCGGGTAGAACTGGGGCGCCCAGCTCATCAGGCTCTCATCGCAGCCCCAGCCGGCGCGCGTGATCACGGGCGGCAGCGCGGTCGCCGCGAAAATGCCGCCGGATCTATAGCTGACGCTCCGCTCACCGTCCGCCATGCCGAGGACCCGGAGGTCCACGAGGCGCCTCTCCGAGCGGACCTTGACCGCGACGGTGCCCGGCGCCGTCATGACCGCTCCATAGGTCCGGCCATCTTGCTTGACCTCGCCAACCTCGTCGTGGAGGATGGCCTGCCAGGCCCCGAAGGTCTGCCCGTCGCTGCTGAAAGCGGTGAAGACGGCGGCCTCGTGATTGCCCTTCCAGTGCAGGGCGACATGGGACGCCGTGAACGGGAGCGCGCGGCTGTCCTCGCCGTCGACAGTTCCTGTCGACTCCTGGGCGCGGGTGCGGATGGTCACTTTGGCGTACACGGGCAAGGAGTCGAGCAGGCCCAGCGTGCCCATCCCGGCGCCCAGGGCGACACCGGTGCCGAGCCCGCGAATGAACGTGCGACGGGTGATGTGAAAGCTCATCTGGATTTCTGTCGAGACCTCCGACGGGACCTGCTGACAGCGGGCGGCTAGCTTACTAGGTCGGGCGCGATCGTTCAGGCCGGGAACGGGCCCGCCTTGCTCACGAGGCTCGGCAGCTCTCGCCCGAGCTGCTCGCCCAGCCAGCCGGAGATCGCGATCAGGGCGTGGAGGTCGATCCCTGTCTCAATCCCCTCACCCTGGAGCAGGTAGACGAGATCCTCGGTCGCGATGTTGCCGGTTGCCCGGGGCGCGAACGGGCAGCCGCCCGCGCCGCCGACAGAGGCGTCCAGCAGCTCGGCGCCGGACTCCAGAGCGGCCAGCGCGTTGGCGATCCCCGTACTGCGGGTGTTGTGGAAGTGAGCGCCCGCTCGCGCATTTCCGAGAGACCGAACGCCCGAGATCAGCTCGCGGACCTGGCGCGGCACCCCGACACCTATCGTGTCGGCCAGGATGAGCTCGTCGGGCGCCGCCTGCAAGACCTGCTCCGCAACCTCCAGCACGCGGGCTGCCGGAACCAGCCCTTCGAACGGGCAGCCGAAGGAGCAGCTCAGCGTCACCGTGATCGGGAGGCCGTCCTCTCGAGCCCTCGCGACCAGCCGCCGGCTGAGCGCGATCCCCTCCGCGACTGTCGTGTTCTGGTTGCGGCGGGCAAACGTGTCGGTCACGGGGAAGGCGTAGTTGACGCGGTCCAGGCGGCAGGTCCGCGCGCGCTCGTAGCCTTTCTCGTTGAGCACCAGGCCGGAGTAGACAGTCCCCGCCCGGCGGTCGAAGTGCGCCATCACGTCCTCCGCCCCGGCCATGGCTGGCACCAGCTTCGGGTTCACGAAGCTGACCGCCTCGATCCTCGGCAGGCCTGCCGCCGCCAACCGCGCGATGAGCTCCGCGCGCACACGCGGCTCCAGGATCTTGGCCTCGTTCTGAAGTCCATCCCGGGGCCCGACGTCGCAGATGACCAGGCTCAACAGGCCGATCATGCCACCGGCCGCCACGTCACAAACTCGCCGCCGCAGCGGATTTCCCAGCCGTCTCCCAGGATTCCTTCAGGCCCAGCCAAGGAGTGGCGACGATCCTAGGCCCATGAGAACCAATGAACGGACCCCGGCGGAGCTCCGGGATGCGGCCTTGGTCCGGCTCCGCCGCCTGACAGTAGGCGTGGCGGGCCTGGCGACCGGAGCCCTGGCGGTCTTCGGCGTGACCGCGGCCGCCACGATTCCAGGCACCTCGACGCCGGCGACGGCGTCCGCCTCCACATCGACTTCCACGCCGGCGGATTCGACCACGAACACAGCTTCGTCGACCACCACGCAGCCATCGACCACTACGCAGCCGTCGACTGCGGCACCACAGGCGTCGAGTTCCGGCTCGGCCTCCAGCGTGGCGGTCTCCGGCGGCTCCCGGTGAATCTCGCCCTCGCCGACGGCGTCGCCCTCGGCTGCGTGATGCGCATCGTCGTCACGCCTTCCCTTGCACTCAGCGCCGCCCGGCAAGCCGTGGAAGACGTGCTGCGTGCCATCGACGCCGCCTGCAGCCGCTTCCGGATGGACAGCGAGATCGCCCAGATCAACATCGCACCGGAGGTGGAACACAAGGTGAGCCCGCTGCTGGCGCTGGCCCTGGGGGTGGCCCTTGACGCCGCCCGCCGGACGGACGGCGCCGTCGACCCGACCGTCGGCGGCGCGGTCCGGCTGCTTGGCTACGATCGCGACTTCGACCTCTTGCCGCCTGCCGGCCAGCCGATCCGGCTTCGGCCCAGCCGAGTGCCGGGCTGGCAGAGCTTGCGCTTCGATGCCCGGCGCCGGCTGATCTGGCTGCCGCGGGGAGTCGAGGTCGACCTCGGCGCGACCGCCAAGGCACTGGCAGCCGACCTGGCGGCAGAAGCTGCGCTTGCGGCCGGCAGCGCCGGCGTGCTGGTAAGTCTGGGCGGTGACATCGCGGTTCGCGGCCAGGCGCCGCCTTGCGGCTGGCAAATCCAGGTCTGCGAGGACAGCGGCGCCCCGATCGCCGATGGCGAGGAGGCCATCACGATCGCGGCGGGCGGCCTGGCGACCTCGAGCACGACGGTGCGCCGCTGGCGCCGTGGCGAGCTCGAGCTGCATCACATCATCGACCCGTCCAACGGCCTCCCGGCCGGCGGCCGCTGGCGGACCGTGACGGTCGCGGCGAACAGCTGCGTCGCCGCCAATACCGCCTCGACGGAGGCAATCGTGAGAGGCGACGGCGCGGTTACCAGCCTCCGGGCGGCCCGCCTGCCCGCCCGTCTGGTGGATCGGGAAGGATCGATCGTCAGGCTCGGCGGCTGGCCCGCGCGGGCTCTGAGGTCCGCCTGATCATGGAGGACCAGGAGCTCTGGATCGACAGGACCAAGTGCGATGGGCACCGGCTCTGCGCGGAGCTCTTCCCGGAGCGGATCGAGCTCGATGACTGGGGCTATCCGATCATCGCGCCCGGGAGCATCCCGGCCGGGCAGCTGGAGCACGCCCGACGAGCCGTCGCGGCCTGCCCCGTGCTCGCCCTCAAGCTCCGCGCGGCACGTCCGGCAGCGCGCCTTTAGGCGGCGGGAGTCGGCGGCGGCGCCGCCATCACTTCGTTGAAGCTCTGCCAGTAGGCGACCCGCTGGCTGGCGATCAGCGGCGGACCGGTCGCGACTGTGACCGTCACCGGTCCGCCGATCACGCCCTGCGGCCAGGAGTAGTAGCGCTCGCCGCCGGCCGGGATCGAGAAGGAGATCGCAGGCTGGCCCGGAAGAGTGATTGTGCCTGTCGAAGTGTCGGAGCCGGGATTCACGAGATGCAGGTTGTCGTTCCACATGCCGGTGCTGGCCTTGTCGTACCAGCTGAAGTAGGAGATGGCGGCGGCGGCGCCAGGACCGCGTGCCACCACTTCGTTGAAGGTCTGTCCGTAGGAGACCCGCTGGCTGGCGATGACCGGCGCCGAGGTGCGGATCTGGACAGCGCCGCCGATGGTTCCGGCCGGCCAGGAGTAGTAGCTCGCGCCGCCCGCCGGCACCGAGATTGAAAGCGTTGGGGCGCCGGGCAGAGCGATCGTCCCGGTGACCGCCGCGGTGCCTGGGTTCGTCACGTGAATGTTGTCGTTCCACATCCCGGAGCTGGCCTTGTCGTACCAGTTGAAGTAGAGCTCGGCGGCGGCGTCGCTCGCGGTCCTCGCTGGAACCTCGTTGAAGCTCTGGTAGTACTGGACGCGCTGGCTCGCCAGCACCGGGCTTGACGCCGTGACCGTCACAGGTCCGCCGATCACGCCGGCCGGCCAGGTGTAGTGAGCCTCGGCGCCAGGACCTACCGAGAAGGCGATCGCGCTCACCCCTGGCATCGCGATGGTTCCGCTCGCAGCCGCGGACCCTGGATTCAGGATGTGGATGTTGTCGTTCCACATGCCGGCGCTGGCCCTGTCGTACCAAGTGAAGTAGGACACCGCCGCCGCTTCGGCCGCCGGCTTGGCCAGGACCTCGTTGAACGTGTCGTAGTACTGCACGCGCTGGCTGGCCAGCACCGCCGGGCCCGACTGGATGTTCACTGAGACCGGGCCTCCGATCACACCGCCGGGCCAGCTGAAGTGATCCTCCGCGCCCGCGTCGATGAAGAAGGGCAGGTCGGGGTGACCGGGCAAGGCGAGGAAGCCGCTGGCGGCGGTCGCTCCCGGGTTGACGAGGTGGATGTTGTCGTTCCACATCCCGGGACTGGCGCTGTCGTACCAGTTGAAGAACGAGCGGTGCGTGATCGGGCCCGGGATGATCTGGTTGGACGTGAGGCTCGACTGCCCGTCTGAGTTGTTCGCCGTGACGGTGAAGGTGTAGGTGGTGCCGTTCTTCAAGCCCGGGATGGTCGCCGCGGTGGCGCTCGCTGGGAAGTTGAGCACCGTGTTGTCGGGACTCACAGTCACCGTGTAGCCGCTGATCGGGGCGTGGCAGGAGCGGGCGGGGGACCAGGTCAGGTTGGCGCTGGAGTCCTCACCCACGGCGGTGACGTCGAGCACCATGTGGGGCGGGCTGGGCAGCGCCGCCGCGTAGCCCTGGGCGAGGCTCATGTAGTAGTTCCAGTCCCAGTAGGGACCGGGGTCCGTGTGATTGCCGGCGCCGCCGTACTGGCCCGGATGGTTCGGGTCGGGGACCTCGTTGTGGCCGATCACATTGTTGCGGTTGATCGGCACGCCCCAGCGCGAGCAGATGGAGGCGATCAGGTGGGCGCTGGTCTGGTACATCGCCGGCGTGTACCAGCAGCAGGACCAGGCGTAGCCCTCGTGCTCGATCCCAATGGCGCGCGTGTTGTAGTCCCAGTTGCCGGCGTGCCAGGCGATGTCGTGCTCGGCCACCGTCTGCGTGAGCTGGCCGGCGTCAGAGACGACGTAGTGGGCCGAAGACTGGGCGCTCGGGTCCTGGAAATGCTGGATGGCGCTCCCGTAGCTGCCCTCGATGTCGTGGATCACGATCAGGTCCACCGGGTAGTCGCTGGGCCGGTTGGCGGCCGTGTAGTTCGACGGGCTGGCGGGTACCCAGGCGGCGGGGCCGTAGTCGGCGCTCATCGGGCCGGAGGCGCGCGGCGTCGCGCCCACGGGCTGGGCGGCCAGCTTGATCGTCTCGCCCGAGCTGGTGGTCCTCGTCGCGCCGGTGCGGAGAGTGTCGAAGACCTCGGCCGCGACGTATTCGCCCTCGACCTGCGAGACCGCCCCGTACCAGGCCTTGAGGTCGCCGCCGGCGGGGTTCAGCTTTGCGAGCAGCGCAGCCCCGGCGTCGAGGTTGGTCGCCGGGTCGTAGACGATCTCAACGCGCGGGCGGCCGCTTGCCTTCGCGGCCTCGTCGAGCCAGGCTGGCCGGAGGTTGAAAGGGCCGACGCCGCCGTCGACAGAGGGCTTGCCGATCACCTCCCAGCGGGTGTTGACGTAGGCGATCGCCTGGATCAGCGGGAGCGGCACCTGGTGACCTGTCGCCGCCGATTCCATGGCCGGCTCGAACGCAAACGGCGCGCTCGCCTGGGCCGGGGCAGGCGCGAGCAGCAACACCAGGGGCAGCACGAATAGGCACCGGAGCCGGCGCGCCATCGCCCCAATAACGTTCTCTCTTACACGAATCTTGTCAATTCGGTTTCCACCTCGGGTACCAGCCTTCCGGGGCGCGCGGGCCGGTCAGGCGGTGAGGCCGAGGTCTTCCCAGTCGACGGCGAGGACGGCGGCCAGCTCCCTGAGAGCGACCTGCCAGGCCTCGGGTGCGGTGTCCCAGCTGAACTCCCCGTCGGCGACGCGAGCCGCGGCTTCGACGTCCTGGTTGATCCGGATCAGGCCGCGCGCCGCTCCAAGATCTTCGGCCAGGTGCCCCAGGTCAAGGCGACCGCCGGATCGGGGGACCTTGTTCACGACAACCGTGAAGGAGCTCGAGCCCGCCAGCCGCAACGCCGCTCCGGCGACAAGGCTGGCGGTGGGCGGCTCCGCGTCGGAGACCAGCACCAGCTGGTCCGCGGCCTCCATGGCCGCGCGCGTCGCCTGGTCCTGGAGGCCGGCCCCGCAATCCAGCACGATGATGCCGGCCAGCTCCTGGAGGCGGCGGATGACGCGGTCGTAGGCGTCATGGTCCAGCTTCTCCATGCGCTCGGGCTCGGTCGGCGCGGGCAGGACGAGGAGGCCATGCGAGGCGCGCCCGAGGCAGCGCTCCAGCATGGTCACGGTGAGTGCCGGCTGGTGGATCACGTCCAGCAGGTCATCGACGAAGATCGGGTGCTCGGGCGCCAGCGAGCGGCCCAGCGTGCCGTAATCCGGGTTGCTATCCACCGCGATGACACGGTCGCTCCGGATCATCGCCAGCAGCGTTCCCAACAGAGCCGCGGTCGTGGTCTTGCCGACGCCGCCCTTCGGCGAGATCACCGCGATCGTCGCGCACCTGGTCAGGCGGGGCGCGGAGATCATCTCGTCGAGCTGGCTCCGATAGTCGCTGTCGTGCCAGGCGCCGCGGGCGCGCTCCAGGGCCGAGTGCGTGCGCGGGATCCGGAGTCGCTCGGCGCTTGCGGCCGCCGCCAGCTCGCCCGATTTCCGGCTCGGACCGGGCGCCACCAGCGCCTCACCCATAGCTTGCAGCCGCCGCGGGAGGGCCGTCGGCGGTGGCAGCTTGACCCGGCGGGCGACCGGCCGCGGCGTGTCCGCGGTGGAATCGGTCGGCGGCGCCGGCTGGAGGGGGGCGCCGACGACGTCGCGCAGCTGGATCAGCGACTCCTCGCCGAGGTCGTACTGGCTGAGCGTGCGGTTCCCGAGCAGCACTTCGCCATCGGGGAGCGCCAGCACCCATTGCGACCGGTCGCCAGCCTCGCCGGCAGGCGGGATGCCGCAGACCTCCAGGAGGCGCGGCACCAGCTCGGCGATCGGGGTGTCCGTGGGGAGCACCACTTCCACCCGCCGGCTGCCGGAGTCGACGGTCAGAAGTAGCTGCTCCGAGCTCATGGTCTCAACCTCTGCGGCGGCTACCCTACGCCATCCGAGCGAAAGTTCGCCATACCCTCCGGTCAACTTAAAGTGATACTCAGACTGTAGGGTTTAATACGGAAATGCCTGGCAGCCCCAGCAGCCCGCAGCCGGTCACCGACTGGCGCCCGGAATACATTCCTGCCTACCTTTCGAACGGGATGATCGGGCTCCGGGCCGGCCCGTTTCCCCTCCTCGGCGGCATAGCAACGCTGGACGGGCTGGCCTCGATCCAGGCCGACGAACGCGTGGTGGGATTCTCGCGGGCACCATACCCACTGGCCGGTGACGTGGGCGTCGACGGCTATTCGCTGCAGGCCCTGCCGCAACGCGCGCAGCTCCTGGAGCAGGTCTACGACTTCGGCGCCGGCGAGCTGCGCACGCGCTTCAAGTTCGCCGGGAAAGACGCCGACGTGATCCTCGAGGTGCTCACCTTCTGCAGCCGCTCGCAGCCTTCGCTGGTGGTCCAGGAGATCGTCGCGGAGGTGACGGCGGCCTGCCGCCTGCGGCTGTCGGCCATGGTCGATCCGACAGGTGTGCCCGGCCGCTGGCTCAACCGCGAGACCAGGATTCCTGGCGCCGGGAACCCGCTGGTAGATGGCTGCCTGCAGTGGGAGGCCTGGGGCGGGTTGACCAGCTGCGGTGCCGCTTATCACACGGATTTCGCCGGCGACGAGGCTCCCCGGCGCAGCCTCGACGAAACCCTGCTGATGCCCCTCGAGACAACTTACGAGGTGGCGGCGCGACCTGGGCGGAAGTACCGGCTCCGGCAGCTCACCAGTCTCGTCTGCAGCCAGCTGCATCAGGAGCCCCACCGCCAGGCGACCCGTCTGGCGACAGTCGGGGCGCTCCTGGGTTTCGAGGAGCTTCGCGCAGAGAACCAGCGCGCCTGGAACGAACTCTGGAAGGGTCGCGTAGTTCTCGGCGGCGCCGAGCGGCGCTGGCAGGGACTTGTTGATGCGGCTTTTTTCTACCTGCACGCGTCCGCGCACGCGTCTTCGCTCTTCAGCACCTCGATGTTCGGGCTCGCCTACTGGCCCAACTACCACTACTACCGCGGTCACGTCATGTGGGATATCGAAGCGTTCGCCTTTCCGCCTCTGCTCCTGACCGATCCCGAGGCCGCGGCCGCACTGCTCAGTTTTCGGAGCCGCGGCCTGACCGCTGCGGAGGACAACGCCGCCCTCCGCGGGCGCCTGGGCATCCAATTCCCGTGGGCGAGCAGCCCGCTGCACGGTCACGAGGTCCTGCGCACCGACACAACCGTGGTGAACCTGGAGGAGCACGTGAACATGGCCGTGGCGCGGGCCTTTGCCCTCTACTGGCAGATCACCGGCGACGAGGACTTCTTGCGCGACCAGGCGTGGCCGGTCCTGTCCGGCGTGGCCCGCTGGATTCTGAGCCGCGCGTCAAAAACACCCCGAGGGCTCGAGATCCTGCGCACCTTGGGGATCGCCGAAGGACGTGAGCAGCCGATCGACAACAGCTCTTATGTGAACCTGGCAGCGGCGGCGACGCTGCGGGAGGCGGCCCGGGCGGCGCACCGGCTGAGCCGGTCCGGGGGCGGCGAGCATTGGCGCCAGGCCGCCGAGCGTTTCTACATTCCGACCGACGCCGAGACCGGCGTCATCCTCAACCACGAGCGGTTCAGCACCGCCGAGCCAGGCCCGGTCGGAGCCACCCCGGAAACGCTGGCGGCGCTGCTGGTCTTCGGCGAGCGGCTGCCGCCGGGACAGGAGCAGGCCACCATCGCTTTCTACCTGGACCGGGTCGAGCCTTACCTCGGCCACCCGATGATGAGCGCGCCGCTCGGCGCGTTCGCCGCCTGGCTCGGAGATCGCGACCGGGCCGCCAGCCTCTATGAGGCCGGCTACTCCGAGTTCGTAAACGAGCCTTTCTTGGACCCGAACGAGTTCAGCCGGACCCGCTACCCGGACAAGCCGGTCACAGGCCCTTTCTTCGCCAACCTGGGCGGGCTGCTGCACACCCTTCTCCTCGAGCTGCCCGGGCTGCAGCCGAGCCCCGACGATCCGGGGAGCTGGCCGGCGCGCCCCGTTTGCATGCCGTCCCTCTGGGATTCGGTTGAAGTGGAAAGGCTCTGGATTCGGGGCGCACCAATCGGCTTGCGGGCCCGTCATGGAGCGGAGCGCGCCGAGCTGGTTCCGGGCTGAAGGCTAGAAGTCCTTCCGGCCCTCGAAGTGCTGGAGCACCTCCGGGCGAGCGGCCTCGAACAGGGCCAGCCGGTGCCCGCCAGGCGTCGTGAAGGAGCAGACCGGACCTGGCGGGATCTCGATCGTCAGGCCCCGCTGCCAGCCGCGCCCGGCGAGCTCCTTCATCGCCTTCTGGAGATTCGCAACCCGGTAGATGAGGATGGGCCGGTCGCCCTCAACATGGTCGGCCAGGAGCAGGTGCGGCGGGCCTGCCGCGAGTTCGAGCATCGCCACGCGTGCGCCCATCCCCTCGACCGCAAACACCAGCCTCGCCCCGAGGACATCGACGAAATAGGCGGCATCGGCGGCAACGTCGCGGCTGGGAGAGTAGATGTACTCGAGCTGTTCGAAGAGGGCTTCGCTGATCGCCCAGAGGGTAGCCTAGCTGCGGCGGCGTTTGACGCGCCGCGCCGAGTGCGCTTGCTGGAGGAAGTCATGCCATGAAGCTTGGGGTCCTCACCGCCCTCTACGCCGACCGCCCGCTGGAGGCCGTCCTCGACATCGTCAAGGAGGCCGGGCTCGACTGCGTCGAACTCGGGGCCGGCAACTACCCGGGCGACGCCCACCTGAAGGCGGCCGAGCTGCTCGAATCCGAAAGCAGCCGCAAAAGACTCCAGCAAGCGATCGCCAGCCGCGGGCTCGAGGTCAGCGCCCTCGCCTGCCACGGCAATCCACTCCATCCTCGGACCGAGATCGCGCAGGCCAGCCACGCGGTCTACCGGCGGGCCGTGGAGCTGGCCCAGAAGCTGGAAGTGCCCTGTGTCAACCTCTTCAGCGGCTGTCCTGGCGACTCCGACCAGGCGCGCTTCCCGAACTGGGTCACCTGCGCCTGGCCGACCGATTTCCAGGAGGTGCTGGACTGGCAGTGGCGGGAGAAGGTCATCCCCTACTGGAAGGCCGAGGCGGCCTTCGCGGCCGAGCGCGGCGTCCGCCTTGGTTTTGAGATGCATCCAGGCTTCGTCGTCTACAACCCCGCCACGCTGCTGCGCCTGCGCGAGGCCTGCGGGGACGCGGTCGGCGCCAACTTCGATCCCAGCCACCTCTTCTGGCAGGGCATCGACGTTCCGGTCGCGATCGCCGAGATTGGCCGGGCCGGCGCTCTCCACCACGTCCACGCCAAGGACACCGCCATCGACCCGGTCAACACGGCTCGCAACGGGGTTCTCGACACGACGCCGCTGGACCAGGTCGGGCGCCGCTCGTGGGTTTTCCGGACGGTCGGCTACGGACACGGCGAGATCGACTGGAAGCGCATCCTGACGGCGCTTCGCCTGGCGGGCTATGAGGGCGCGCTCTCGATCGAGCATGAGGACGCTCTTTTCTCGGTCGACGAAGGCTTTCGCAAATGCGTCGCCTTCCTGCGTCAGATCATGCCGAGTGAGCCGCCACTCGCTGAGGCCTGGTGGACGCATTGACCGAGATCGGCGTCGGGATGCTCGGCTACGCCTTCATGGGCAAGGCTCACGTGAACGCTTACAGGACGCTGCCCTACATGATCCAGCCGCCGCCGGCGCTGCCCCGCCTGGAGGCCATCGCGGGGCGGGACGCGGTCGCCGTCCGAGAGGCTGCTGAACGCTATGGCTTTCGCAAGTCCTACACCGACTGGCGGCAGCTGGTGGCCGATCCCGCCGTCGCGCTGCTCGACAACGGCGGCCCCAACGACGTGCACGCCGCGCCTTGCATCGCGGGCGCTAAGGCTGGCAAGCACCTCCTCTGCGAGAAGCCGCTGGCGCGCGACGGGGCCGAGGCCAAGCAGATGCTGGCCGCCGCCAGCCGGGCCCACGTCAAGCACATGGTCGCCTTCAACTACCGGTTCGTCCCGGCGGTCCGCCAGGCGTACGAGCTGATCCGGGCCGGCGACCTGGGCGAGATCCGCCACTTCCGGGCGCACTACCTGCAGGACTGGATCACAGACCCCGAGTTTCCCCGCGTCTGGCGGCTGGATCGGAAGGCGGCCGGCAGCGGCGCGCTCGGTGACCTGGGCGCCCACGTCGTCGACCTCGCCCGCTTCCTGGTCGGGGAGCTGAAGTCAGTCGCGGCGCTGACCAGGACTTTCATCAAGGAGCGCCCGCTGCCCACCGCATCAAAGGTTCCCCGCGGAGCGCGTGCAGCGGCGGGTGGCAAGCGCGCGCCGGTGGACGTTGACGACACCTTCGCGGCCGCGATCGAGCTCGAGGGGGGTGCCACAGGCACGCTCGAGGCGACCCGCCTGGCGCTCGGCCGCAAAAACCACATGGGGTTCGAGATCAACGGCTCCAGGGCGTCGCTCAGCTTCGACCTGGAGCGTCTCAACGAGCTCAACCTGTATCGGGGCGACGGCCGCCCCGAGACCAAGGGTTGGACCGAGGTGCTGGTCACCGAGCCCGAGCATCCTTTCATCAAGAACTGGTGGCCGCCGGGGCACGTGATCGGCTGGGAGCACACCTTCGTGCACGAGATCGCGCACCTGCTGGACGCCATCGCCAACGACCGCGACGTGGCGCCTCTCGGCGCCACCTTCGAAGACGGCTACCGGGCGGCGGTCATCTGCGACGCCATCCTGGAGTCCGCCCGAGAAGGGCGCCGGGTGGAGGTCGGACGCTAAGGGAGCCGCGGTCAGAGCTCGAAGAAGACGGTCTCCCCTTCGCCCTGGAGGCGGACGTCGAAGCGCAGGTTCCCTCCGTCGGGTTGGGCGATCAGGGTTACTCGCCGGCCAGGCTCGACCTGGCTCAAGACCCAGTCCGATGCATTTGCGACCCCCTCGTCCGGGAAGTAGATCCGCGTCACCAAATGCCGTAGGAGGCCGCGAGCGAAGACGTTCAGATTCAGGTGCGGCGCCTGCGTCGAGCCGTCCGGGCCGGGCAGCGGCACGGGCTTGCTGAGCGTGAAGTGGAAGACGCCTTCGAGGTCGGTCGCACAGCGCACAAACTGCTCTCCCTGCCAGGCCTCCAGCAGCCCATCCGGCACCGGTTCGCCGGCGCCGTCCAGCAGCTGGCCTTCGATCCTCAGCCTGGCGGCGCCGTCGCTGGTCCTGCCCGACTCGGAATCGCCGGCGAAAGGCAGCGCGAAGCCGAAAAAGGGACCCACTGTCTGGGACGGCGTGGGTCCCTTCATCCCCCGTCCTCTCGAGGCGTCGCCGAGCGGCCTCGCAGCACGATGTCCCAGCGATAGCCGAGGGCCCAGGCGGGCTCAGTCAGCTCGAGGTCGAAACGGGCCAGCAGGCGCTCCTGGCCGCGCGGATCGGGGATGGCTTGGAAGATCGGGTCGAGGCGCAAGAGAGGATCGCCCGGGAAATACATCTGCGTCACGACACGGCTCCCGAGCTCAGCGCCGAAGAGCGAGAAATGGATGTGGGCCGGCCGCCAAGCGTTCAGGTGGTTGGCCCAGGGGTAGGCGCCCGGCTTGACGGTCAGGAAGCGGTAGCGGCCGGCGGCATCGGTCAGGCAGCGGCCGGCGCCGCTGAAGTTCGGGTCGAGGGGAGCCGGGTGGCTGTCGGCCGGGTCGGCGTAGCGGCCGGCCGCGTTGGCCTGCCAGACCTCGACCAGCGTGCCCGCGACCGGCAAGCCGTCCGCGTCCAGAACCCGCCCGGCGACGATGATCCGCTCGCCAAGCGGCTCGCCTGGGTGCTGGCGGGTGAGATCGGCGTCCGCCGGCCGAACCGGTACACGCCCGAAGGCGGGGCCCTGGGTGCGATGGAACCATTCCGGGGGCAGCCGGACCAGCTGCCGCCGGGGCGCGCGGGCGATGGTTGAGACATAGTCCGGGTGCAGGTAGGGCGGCTCGAACTCTCCCCCCACCGACCTCCCGCGGCCCGACGCGGGGAGGACCTTGGGGGGATCTGCTGGCCTCTCCTTTTCCATATCTCCGCCCGCCGGCGAGCTTCGGGTCAAGATTAGGAGACTTTGCGGATCGGCCTCCAGGTCCCGGACTTCACCTGGCCGGGTGGTCCGGCAAAGCTGGGCGCCGACCTGGCGGAGGTGGCCCGGGCCGCTGACGAGAGCGGCTTCGAGTTCATCGGCGTTATGGATCACCTCTTCCAGATCCGCTCTGTCGGCGCCCAGACGCGCGAGATGCTGGAGGCCTACACGACGCTCGGGTTCATCGCGGGAGTGACCTCACGCGCCAAGCTCATCGCCATCGTGACGGCGGCAGCCTACCGGCATCCGGGGATGCTGGCGAAGGCGGTCACCGCGCTCGACGTGCTCTCCGGAGGCCGGGCCTGGCTCGGGATCGGCGCCGCCTGGAACGAGGAGGAGGCGCGCGGTCTGGGGATTCCGTTTCCGCCGCTCGCCGAGCGATTCGAACGGCTGGAGGAGACCCTCCAGATCTGCCTCCAGATGTGGGCCGGCGACACCACCCCCTATCGCGGCGAGCACTTCCAGCTGGAGCGGCCGCTCAACTCGCCGCAAAGCCTGAGCCGGCCCCATCCGCCGGTCATGATCGGTGGCATGGGCGAGCGGAAGACTCTCCGCCTGGTCGCCCGCTACGCCGACGCCTGCAACCTCTTCCCGACGCCGGAGGTGGGACGCAAGCTTGACGTCCTGAAGGCCCACTGCGAAGCCGAAGGACGCAACTACGACGAGATCGAGAAGACCTGCATGTTCAACTTCGACGCAGGCGAGAACGGCGAAAAGCTGGGCCCGATGATCGGCCGCCTCCGGCAGCTCAACAAGCTGGGGATCCAGGCCGCGATCGGGAGCGTGAAGGACGTCTGGCGGATCAAGCCGCTGGAGATCATCGGCCGCGAGCTCATCCCCGCCGTCGCCGACCTCTGACGCCCCGCCGGAGGGGACGTACCCGGCCTCGGCGCTGATCCTCCTGGTCGGTCCCGCCGGCGCCGGCAAATCGACCTTCGCGGCGGCCAACTTCGAACCGAGCCAGGTGCTCTCCTCGGACTACGCGCGGCAGCTGGTCTCCGATGACGCGTCGGACCAAACCGCCAGCAGCCAGGCCTTTGCGATCCTTAGATTTATCGTTGCGCGGCGCCTCCCGCGCGGCCGGCTGACGGTGATCGACGCCACCAACGTCAGGCCCCGCGACCGGAGGCCGTTCCTGCAGCTGGCGTCAAGGTTCAGCAGGCCCGCGGTCGCGCTCGTCTTCGATGTGCCGCTCCTCGTCTGCCTGGAGCGCAACCGGCTGCGTCCCGGCCGGCTCGTCGAAGAAGACGCGGTGAGGCGGCAATGGACGGATCTGCAGGAATCGATGCCGGGGCTGGCAGCGGAAGGCTTTCAGGAAGTGCGCTTCGTCTAACGGGTAATCACGTCCCCCTTGCCTTCGCGGCCAGTCTGGTGCAGGCTGTCCCAGCAACCGCCTGGGATGGCGAGTTGACACGAATTTCATTCGGCGGCTTCGCCGGGGGGCGGCGCCACAAGCTAGGAGGGAGAGGGTATGGCACAGGTACTGAGCCCGGATGTCGAGAGCCTGCGAACAGCGGTAGCCGGACAGGTGCTGCAAGCCGGCGATCCTGGCTACGAGGAGGCTCGGGTCATCTGGAACGCTGACATCGACAGGCGTCCGGCGGTGATCGTCCGCTGCGCGAACGCTGCCGACGTCAGCGCCGCCATCGGATTCGCGCGGCGCCAAGACCTGGAGATTGCCGTGCGCGGCGGAGCGCATAGCACCGCCGGCGCCTGCATCGTCGAGGACGGTCTCATGATCGATCTCAGCCTGATGCGGGAAGTCACCGTTGACCCAGTCGCCCGGCGCGCCGTGGTCGGCGGCGGAGCCACCCTGGGCGACCGGGATGACGCCACCCAGGCCCACGGCCTGGCGACCACGGGCGGCCTCGTGAGCCACACCGGTGTCGCCGGACTCACCCTCGGCGGTGGCATGGGTTGGCTGACGCGGAAGTTCGGACTGGCCATCGACAACCTGGTCTCGGCTGAGGTCGTCACGGCCGACGGCCGGATCCTGAGGGCGTCCGCGAGCGACAACCCCGACCTCTTCTGGGCGATCCGCGGCGGAGGCGGCAACTTCGGCGTGGTCACAGCCTTCGAGTTCAAGCTCCATCCGCTGGAGCCGATGGTGCAGCTCGGCCTCTTCTTCTGGTCGGTCGACCGGACCGCCGAGGTGCTGCGCCTGGCTCGCGATCTCTTTTCGACTCTGCCGGCGGAGCTGAACATCATGATCGCGGCCATCAACGCGCCACCGGAACCTTTCGTCCCGGAGCAGCACCGCTTCCAGCCGGGCATTGCCCTGCTGGTCACGGGGTTCGGTTCGGTGGAAGAGCATGCAGCGATCGTGAGCCGGATCCGCGCAGAGCTGCCTCCTCTTTTCGACCTGGTGACGCCTCTGCCGTACGTGCAGCTGCTGAAGATGTTCGATGAGGGCAACGCCTTCGGCTTCCGCGGCTACGACAAGTCGGTCTATCTCGGAGATCTCTCCGACGGCGCCATCTCGGTGGTGGCGGAGCAGCTCCCGCGCAAGCAGTCGCCACTGTCAGCACTCTTCTTCTACAGGCTGGACGGCGCGTACAGCGCAGTCGCTGAAGACGAGACGGCATTTGGTGGCGGCCGTTCGCCGCGCTACGCCGTATTCATCATCGCGCTCGCGGACAGCGTCGAAGTGCTGGCGGCCGACCGGCAGTGGGTCAGGACGTTGTGGGACGCGCTCCAGCCGCACGCGCTGGGAATCGGGAGTTACGTCAACGGCGAGTCAGAGTTCGCTGACGACCGGGTCCGCAGCAGCTACGGTCCGGCCAAGTACGAGCGGCTGGCGCGGATCAAGGCGGTTTATGACCCGGACAACGTCTTCCACCTGAACGCCAACATCCACCCCGCTACTTAGCCACTACAACCTAGCCGGTTCGGCGCGGAGGCCGGGTCTTCCGGCGCCGCTTGGGAGCCTCCGGCTCGGCTTCCTGGCGGCCTTCGTAGCGGCGCTCCAGGTCGGTCAGCATCCGCTGGGAGGTTTCGCTCAGAGAGCTGACGGCGTGGCCGACCTCGAGGGTGGCCTCCCGGTCTGGCGGCGGAGGCACGGGCGAGGGCGTGCGGCTGGCGGCCGGAGCATCAGCCGGGCGGACGCGGCGGCTGAGCAGGTACCAAGCAATCAACCCGCCGGCAGCCGCGCCGCACAGGAAAGCCACGACGAGCCAGGCGTACATCCCGCCAAGACGTTACCTCGCCGGGCCGTCAGCCGCCGCCGACCACGTCGACCCAGACCATTCCCCTGGGCAGGGTCAGCTCGCTCCCGTCCGAGAGCCTGAATACGAACGGGCTGGAGCGATCCGCCGCCGACCAGGTCCCGCCGTAGTGGAGCCCGCGGTACCAGAACTCGGCGGTCCCGCTGGAATCGAGGTCGAAGTCCCGGCCGTGGGTGCAGCAGCCACTCTCGATGTCGCGCACCAGGAACTCCCTGGTGTGCATCAGGACCACCATGAAGGCCCTGACCGGCTGGCCCAGCCCCGCGTCCATGATCTGCTGGCCGTCCTCCACCTTGCCGTAGGTACCGGTCACGGCGTCGTAGCGGTAGGAGCTGTGGTGCTCGGCGACGTCGAAAGCGCCGCCGTCGCTCCCGCCGCTCAGCTTGGGCCGCACTTTTGTGACGGCGAAGTCCGGCAGCCGCACCCCGCCGGCCAGGTAGACCAGCCCATCCCCGCTGATGAACAGGTTGTTCGGAGCGTAGCGGCTGTGATCTCGATAGAAGCCGCCCGTTTCGAAAATGGCGGGAACCGGGTCAGACCGGAGAACGGAGTTGGCGTCGTTGGAGAGTCCGGAAAGGAAGAGCGCGCCGTGGTAGTGCCGGGTCAGCCGGAAGGAAATCCGGCGCCCGCTGCGGATCGGTCCCACCACGCCCGGCACGTCCGTGTAGAGCGCTGTGAGGCGCGTGATATCGCCCTCCGTCAGATACTCGAAAACCATCTCCGCGGCTTGCAGGCCTGCCTGGGGCCGGGCTCCATAGCCGTCGTTGGGGACCTGGATCAGCACCGGGAAGCCGACATGCGTCGTGGCGATATGGATGCTGAAAGCGACGGTGACCTCGAACTTCCAGGCCGCGGCGATGTGGCCCAGGTCGTCCCGCCCTGCGACGAGGGCCAGCTCAGCGGCGCCGGCGGGCAGGCCGTCGGTTGGGACGCCGGCGGAGTAGTGGTCTGAAGACCAGGTCGGCTCGACGTTGCTGCCGTTCACGGTCAGGGTTGTCGCGGCGGGATTCATGCGGCTGTTGAAAGTGAGGGTCAGTGGACTTCCCTGGTCCACCTCCTCCCCTTCGGCGACCGCCGTCCCAGCTGCGCTGGCGACGCTCAGCACGCGGGGTATGACCGTGGTGAGGAACGTCCAGCTGCGGCCGGCGACGCTGCCTCCGGAGTCGCGGAACCCGGCCAGGTAGACGTGGTACTCGGTCAGTTCCAGCCAGCCCCGCGTCGGCCGGAAGGTGAAGCTGCGCCCGTCAGGCTGAGATTCCAGCGAGCCATCGGTCGTGGGCATGATGAGGAACGCTTTCGACAGCAGGTTGGACTGGACGGTGCGACTCAAGCGCAGGATGAGCGGCTGGTCCAGCTGGACGTTCACCTGGCCGTCCCTCAGGTTCAAGGCGGCGCTGGCGGGCGTCAGGAAGGGCACGTCGCAGGCACCGGCGATGACCAGGGCAGCCCCGAGCAGGAGGGCGAGTGACCGCTTCAGCAACCGGGGAAGGTTAGACGCTCACCTACCAGAACGCGCCGTCCCCGAGCAGAACGTAGAGGATGGGGCCGAGGCCCCAGATGAAGGT
>Ga0209577_10001961_pt1 | contig 20071 bp, 17 predicted proteins | sample GraSoiAngelo_109_FD_185874 | JGI IMG/M metagenome (GOLD analysis project Ga0209577, IMG submission 185874) | Grasslands soil microbial communities from the Angelo Coastal Reserve, California, USA - 14_0903_12_20cm (SPAdes) (version 2) | ecosystem: Environmental > Terrestrial > Soil > Grasslands...
CATTTCCATTGGTTTCTCCACTCACGATCAGGGTACTTATTTCATGCAAAACTTCGTTCCCTACTTCATCACTATAGCGTGTTTCAAGCTCAATAATCCCAGGGTTGTTGTATGCAATGCACTCCATTTTCCCTCGAAGGGTGTCCCCAACTTTCATTGGCCTGTGATACTTGAGTTTGACTCCTCCCAAAAATACTTGCTTCCAGGTGACGTTCAATGCTTTAAAAATGCTTTCACCATCCTGAACGACAACAAAAAGCATCATTCCAATAGGAACGAAAAACTCACCCTCTACCTGGCGTAGCTCATCACCAATAGCCTTGGTAAACTCGTACGCTTTGGTCTTATCAACGACATAAGTAAACTCGGGAAAGAGTGTTCCTTTTCTTTGCATGGACGTTACAACTCCTTCAAGTGGGAAGTGCAAGTGGCGTTCAAAGCGGCACCATTTCAAGAGAGCCAGCGGGTCGTGGCCGTGAGGGTGAACGTGGCCGTGGCGCGGATATCCTGTGACGATGCACCAACGAGCACCTCGAACTCCCCAGCTTCGGCAACCCATTCGTGTGTCAGGTCATCGTAGTAGGCGAGCGCATTACGGGCAAAAGGCAGCGTCACTGTCTTGCGTTCTCCCGGTTCCAACTGCACCTTGGCGAACCCTTTGAGTTCCTTTTCCGGCCGTTGCAAGCTCGCCTGCTCGTCATGGACGTAGAACTGCACGATTTCTTTGCCCGCTCGCTGTCCTGTGTTGGTCACATCCACTGATACCTGCAACGTGTCGCCTGGGCTGATCTGCTGAGCACTCAGCCGCAGTGGGCTATAGCTGAAGGTGGTGTAGGAGAGACCGAAGCCAAAGGGAAACAGCGGCGCGACTTTTTTCTTCTCATAGGAGCGATAGCCGACGAAGATCCCTTCCCCGTAGGAGATCTTGCCGTTTTCCCCGGGAAAGTCGAGAGAGGTAGGAGTATCCTCTAGGCGCGCCGGGACGGTCTGGGGCAGTTTCCCACAGGGATTGGTGTCGCCAAAAAGCACATCGGCGATGGCGTTGCCACACTCCTGTCCAGGGTACCAGGCCTGCACGACTGCCGCTACCTTCTCGAGCCAGGGCATGGAGATGGGAGAGCCGGTGTTGAGCACCACAATGGTGCGCGTATTGGCGGCAGCCACCTGCTCAACGAGCGCATCCTGCTCGCCCGGCAAGTTCATATTTGGCCGATCGAAGCCTTCGCTCTGCCACTCGCCGCCAAAGCCGACGCAGACGATGGCCACATCCGAAGATGCAGCGAGTGCTGATGCCCGTTCGATGGCGTCGGCCTGCTGTGGTGGCAGGCACCCCAAGCGGACCATAGCCAGCAGATCCTCCTCAGACTTGGCATATTCAAGCGTCAGCAGATAGCTACGTCCGGCTTGCAAGCTGAGGGTCTCTTGCGTCTCCGGTGCTCCAAGGAAATCTGCCCCAGCCGTTGGCTGATTCCACGTATCAATCACGACGCGCCCATCGAGAGAGAAGCGAGCTGGCCCTGCATTGACCATGCCCAAAGTGTAGTCCCCCGTCTGCCGGGGCGTAAAGCGGCCGGTGGCACGAAACGAGAACTGCTTCGGATCGACTCCTTTGGGCATCTCACTGAACCACATCAACTCCGATGTGGTTTTCGTCTCCTTCAAGACGGCAGTGCCAGACACGTCGCGGTTATTGAAATACTCAATGGCTAATCCCTGCTCGCTTCCCTCACGACCTGCGAGCAGCAGGCTCATATCGAGTAAGGGTTGATACTTATGGTTGGTGCAGCCCTGCTCGTAGCGTACCGTTGTATGGTCGCCAACCTTGTTGGTGATGCCCTCCAAGGGCGTGATGGCATAATGGGCATTGACCTGAGCACTTCCTCCACCCATGATCTGCGCCACTTGCGCGTTGGGGCCAATCACCGCAATCGAGGTGAGATGCTCGCGTTGAAGTGGAAGCACCTGCTGTTCGTTCCTGAGCAGAACACAGCCCTCTGCACCTGCCTCACGTATTAGGGTGCGATGTTCGGGCAGATCGATGCCCTGCTCTGGTTCCTCTTGCTGCTGCTCAAAGAGGCCCGCTTTGAGCACTAACTGCAGCAGGCGACGCACGCTTGTCTCAATGGTGGCTTCCTCAACCTCGCCCCGTTCGACGGCTTGCAGCAGTTTCTCACCCCGCCACTGTGGCTCAGGCATTTCCAGATCGAGTCCAGCATTCACCGAGGCAGCGGTACTCTTGACCGACCAAAACCAGTCGGACACTACCACTCCATCATAACGCCAGGCATTTCGCAAGATCTCAGTTAACAGATACGGGTTTTCCGAGGCGGCAATGCCGTTGACCAGGTTGTAGGAGGCCATAATAGTCCATGGCTGGACCTCGCGCACAGCCGTCTGAAAGGGCAGCAGATACATTTCGTGCAGCGCCCGTTCGCGCACCTGGGAACTGATGCTGGTTCGCCTGGTCTCCTGATCGTTACAGACATAATGCTTGATCGAGGCACCCACTCCTTCCTGCTGGAGGCCATGGATATACGCCACGGCTAAGCGGGCCGACAGATAGGGGTCTTCGGAGAAACATTCAAAATTACGGCCACCGAGCGGGGAGCGCTGAATGTTGACCGTTGGGGCTAAGAGAACCTGGGCGCCTTTCATTTTGGTTTCCCGGGCCAATGCCTGCCCCACACGTTCAAGTAGGTCTGTGTTCCATGTCGAGGCCAGGGAAATCCCGGCAGGAAAGCAAGCGGTCTTGACTCCACCGGTGAGGCCTCCGGCTCCACGGGCTCCATTAGGACCATCGCTCATCTTCAAAGAGGGGATCCCCAGTCGTTCCACAGGGACCGTGTACCACGTCTTCGTGCCAGCCAGCATCGCGACTTTTTCCTGCAAAGTCATCTGACGAAGCAGATCTTCTACATCAAGCATCATGTACTTCCTCCTTTACGAAGGCTTTGGCAGTCGCCAGACCCATGCCAGAGCCTGCACCGGTCACGAGTGCAACGTTGTTCTCAAATGACACGTTCATCAACACATTCCTCCTTCACAAAGCGTCTCCGTCAGAAGGAATGCGCTCACCTGCCCGGCCCAGTCGAACGGCGGCTGGCGCGTCGGTCGGCTGGCTCAGGCGAGCATCGGGGACGTGCTCAATACGGAAGTCGTTAGCGCAAGACATGAGAGTTGCGCGCATGGCAATTTACTTTTGCTCCTCAGCCTCCTTGACCTCGTCGTGTGCGAGTGAGGTTGACAGGTCGCGATAGGCGTTGATCTGCTCCTCTAGGTCCTTCACCTTCTGCTCGGCGATGGCGATGGCATCGGCTCCGGCGAGAAAGCGACGCGGCGGGGGCTGCAGGCTGGCAATCGTGACGAGTGCCTGCCCAAGCTTGGCCGGGTCGCCAGCCTGCAGACCATTCATGGCCTGGTACCACTGCACCCGCTCTGCATGACGGTCGGCGTAGTCCGCAATGGACGGCTCGGCGTAGAGCGCCGATGTTTGGGTGAGCAGCTCGGTACGGAAGAACCCAGGGTTGACAATGGTGGTGCTGATGCCCAACGGCGCGATCTCAGGAGCAAGCGATTCCATCCAGCCCTCCAGTCCGAACTTGGCAGCAGCGTAGGCGGAATTGAACTCAAAGCCGACAAGGCCCGCTCCTGACGAGATCGAGATGATGTGGCCGGAGCGCTGCTTACGCATGACGGGGAGGACGGCACGGGTGACGTTCATCGGGCCGATGAGTCCCGTCGCCAACTGCCGCTCGATCTGCTCCGGTGTCAGTTCCTCGAAGTAGCCCCCATAAAAGTTGGCTGCGTTATTGACGAGCACGTCAATGTGGCCGAACCGATCAACAGCCGCCTTGACGGCGGCCTCGGCGTCGGCGGAGCTAGTGACGTCGAGCTTGACGACCAGCAGGTTCTCCGCCTGACCGAGGGCCAGGCTTGCGACGTCGATGTTGCGGCCCGTGGCGACGACCGCATTGCCAGCAGCCAGGGCGGCTTTGGAGATGTCCACGCCCATCCCGCGTCCAGCACCAGTAATCAACCATGCCTTCTTCCCACTCGTGGGATCTTCTCGACGAGCCTGCAAAGATGTTTTGGGTCGTCGTTCGTCTTGTCTATCGGACATAGCTTCTCTCCTCTCTCTTGTGAAGCTTCTCTCTCCAATACAAGCCCAGATGGCTTGTTGGGAGACATCGGCCAGGTTCTTCATGAACTCGATCATCATGGAAACGTCCGCATCCATCCCCTTCATCAGGGCCAGAGCAGCACCTTGATGGCGCGGCGTTCGTCCATGGCGCGGTAGCCCTCGGCAACCTGCGCCATAGGCAGTTCCAGGTCGAACACCTTGCCGGGGTTGATCTTGCCATTCCACACCAGGTCAATCAACGTAGGCAGGTAGCGACGCACCGTGGCGGGACCGCCGTGGAGGTGAACGTGGGCGAAGAACAAGTGCTCGCCGTTCAGCTCGACCCCATGCGGAACGCCGACGAAGGAGACGTACCCCCCCTTGCGTGTGGAGCGGATCGCCTGCATCATCACTTCTTGCGTCCCAACGCATTCAAGGGCCGAGTCAGCACCGATTCCATTGGTCATGTCCATAATCCGCGCGACGCCCTCATCGCCGCGCTCAGCTACGACGTCGGTGGCACCGAATTCGCGGGCGAGCTTCTGCCGCGAGGCGTGACGGCTCATTACGATGATCCGCTCTGCACCCATCTGCCTGGCGGAGAGCACGCCCAGAAGACCGACCGCGCCGTCGCCGACGACTACGACCGTCGCTCCCGGCTTCACGTTCGCCGCGTCAGCCGCGAACCAGCCAGTCCCCAAAACATCAGAAGTCGTCAGCAGGCTCGGAATCAGGTCGTCCGAAGGGATGCCTGGCGTCGCCACCAGAGTACCGTCCGCCAGCGGCACGCGCAGCAAGGGCGACTGCGCGCCGCTAACGCTCTCCCGATGCATGCAGGACGACTGGTAGCCGAACTGGCAGTTCGGGCAGGTGTTGTCGGAGGCGAAGAACGACCCAACAACGAACTGTCCAGGCTTAATGTTCCTAACCGCGCTACCGACCTCCTCCACAATGCCGCAGTACTCGTGGCCCATCGGCGTCGGCTGGCCAGGCGCGTCAATGCCACGGTAAGGCCACAGGTCGGACCCACACACGCAGGCCGCTGAGATGCGGATGATAGCGTCCGTCGGTTCGATAATCGTCGGGTCGGGACGCTCCTCGAAGCGTACGTCCCGGGGGCCGTAAAGCATGGTTCCTCGCATAGTTGATCTCCTCTCCTGAGTGAAGGTGTGATTACGTCTACTTCTTGAAGGGTTCGTTTGCCACGTTGATGCAGTTTGCTTGCACATCCGAAAATAGGAGCAGATTTGAACCAACCTGCCACGCCTCCGCGCGAGCTTTGGGGCTCTTCCCGTACGGGGAACTGCCCGGCTGCAGCTTCGCCGGACCTGGTCTTCTCCCGGCCCTCGACATATTGCGCCAGGCTTTCAACGACGAGCACCACTACACCGTTTGGCCGCCATCGATCACCATGGCGTGCCCAGTAACGAAGGAGGCCGCGTCCGAACACAGCCAGACGACGGCTGCGGCGATCTCCTCGGGCTTTCCCATCCGTCCGACCGGCTCCTGCGCGATCACTCTCTCCCGCCCCTCGGGGGTGCCCCCGCTGAACCGCTGCATCATCGGGGTATCGATGATCCCCGGACACACGGCATTCACGCGGATATTCGACTGCGCATAGTCGAGCGCCGCCACCCTGGTGAGGCCAACGACGCCGTGTTTCGCGGCACCGTACGCGGCTCCACCTGCGAAGCCCTTGATTCCGGCACCCGAGGAGGTGTTCACGATCGCGCCACCTCCAAACTTTCGCATCAGCGGAATCTCGTACTTCATGCACAGGAACACGCCGCGGAGATCGATGTTGATGACCCGGTCCCACTCCTGCTCTGTGATATCGGCCAACGCCGCTGTTGCCTGTTCGACCCCGGCGTTGTTGAAGGCGAAGTCGAGGCGTCCGAACGCTTCGACCGCCTTGTCCAGAGCCGCCTTCACGTCCTCGGTACGCGTCACGTCGCACCTGATAGCGAGTGCCCGTCCGCCCGCCTCTTCGATCATGCGCGCCGTCTCCTGGTTGCCCTGTTCCGAAACATCGGCGACCACCACGCTAGCACCCTCATGCGCGAACGCCAGCGCCGCAGCGCGCCCGATGCCGTTCGCTGCCCCGGTCACAAACGCGACCTTCCCTGTAAAGCTTCCATTATTATTCGTTGTCATGTTCCTCTCCTTTCTCCGTTGCTCATCCGGCGGAAACGGTCAGACGTCAACGTGACGCGCAGCCCCTCCGATGGTGTTTACAGAGGCTCTCGCTTCCGCAACAGTCGTGGTCGAAGCAGCCTTACTTGCGGTACTGTTCGTCGCTGACCTTCTCCATCCAGTCAACCGTCTTGCCGTCGAGACGCTCCTGAATGGCGATGTGTGTCATGGCGGTGGTGGGTGCTGCCCCATGCCAATGTTTCTCCCCTGGTGGGAACCAGATCACGTCCCCCGGACGAATGTCTTCAATCGGGCCTCCCCAGCGCTGTGCCAAACCACAGCCAGCCATCACAATCAAAGTCTGGCCCAGCGGGTGGGTGTGCCAGGCGGTTCGAGCACCTGGCTCGAACGTGACACTGGCCCCGACCGCGCGTGCCGGGTCGGGAGCCTCGAAGAGGGGGTCAATACGGACCACGCCGGTAAAGTACTCAACTGGTCCTTTGCCTGATGGTTGTGAACCACTTCGTTTGATATCCATGTTCTCTCTTCCTCTTATATCGTAGTATTGATTCCACATGAGACCTCACGTATTTTTACCATGTTCAGTGACATGATCATCGTCAATGAAGCAAAAAGCATGGATCTCTCCATAGAGGCACGTGAAAGCCAATGACAGATGGACAAACGAACACCTCTCGCTCGTGTTGTTCCTTCGTGAAGAACCATCCAGCGTCTTTACAAAGCAGGAGAGCTGTCGCTCCGTCTATAGGTAGTATAGATGCCCTGGAGCAGAGGGTGGTAGAATAATTACGGAAAATGATTGTCGGATTCTGCAAAGTTGCCAGAGGGATGATGGAGTACCAGGAGAAGAGGTTTTGATGCGTGTGATCGACCAGAGGCCATTAGAACGTGAGACCCAGTGGATGCAAGCCAACCGCGAGGAACTGGTGGAGCGGATTGAGCGGACCATGCGCCAGGATGGGAGTGTCCAGCCGCTCCCAGGGTTGCACCTGTACCGCCACTCCATCCCTCTGGAGCCGGTGTACAGCCTGGTCGAGCCATCGGTGTGCGTGGTTGCCCAGGGCAGCAAGGAGTTCCTGCTGGGCGAGAGCCGCTACCGCTACGACCCCTTTCACTATCTGCTCGTGACCGTCAATCTGCCCTACGTCGGTCAGGTTCTGGAAGCGTCAAAGGAGCGTCCATTCCTCAGTCTGCGCCTAAATCTTGCTCCGGCCCTCGTCGGTGAGATCCTCGTGGAGACTGGTCACGTCTCGCCCAGAACGCATGCGGAGGTGAGAGCCATCACCGTCAGTCCAGTAGATGGGTCCCTGTTGGACGCGATGGTTCGGGTGGCCCGGCTCCTGGATGAGCCTTCCGAAGCGCGGTTGCTCCTACCGCTCGTCACACGGGAAATTATCTATCGACTCCTGAAAGGAGAGCAGGGGGATCGGCTCCGTCACCTGGCACTCCTGGGAGGCTACACCCCCTCTATCGCCCGCGCGGTCGAGCGCCTCCGTCAAGACTTCGACCAACCGCTTCGCATTGAGCGGCTCGCGCACGAACTGGGCATAAGCGTGTCGGGGTTGCAGCACCACTTTAAGGCGGTCACGGCGCTCAGCCCTGTGCAATTCCAGAAGCGACTGCGGCTCCTGGAAGCTCGGCGGTTGATGCTGGGCGAAGACCTCGATGCGGCGAGTGCCGCCTACCGCGTCGGGTATCATGACGCCTCTCACTTCAATCGGGAATACAAAAGCCTCTTCGGTGTCCCACCCATGCGTGATGTGCAACGGCTGCGGGAAGCCGCCCTGGCCCAAGCTTCCCAATGAGAAAGACGAGAACCCTCCTCCAGATACATGCGCTCCTTTCTCAAGCTGTTCGGAACTGGAGACCCTTTCGCAGTTTGATATGACGGATGCACAGAGAAAACATCGGTGGCGCAAAGAAGGACATGCGAGCATTTGGCTGGCTCAGTTGTGCCGGGCTTCCGGGCGTTTCGCCTCCTGCCTCGGGCAGCGTGACCAATCGCCCCTCTTGACGAGAGGAGATGTTTCCTCCAATCTCAGCGCTCAGCGGGGAACGATAAGAGGAATATCAGGCTTCTTGATCCTTAGAGGGGATTTTGGGAGGGTAAAAATGTCGCGCCCCATTTAGGCTATTTCTCTTGTCGCCTAGCCTCTTCCTTTGCTACACTCGGCTGGTAAGATGAGAAAGGGTGAGAAGGAAAGCGACATGAAGCGAACGTGGACCTCAGAGGAGTTATTGGAGCATTTTACGCTGTTACCCGATGAATTAACAGCGATCGGCAACAAATCTGGGGCAACGCGCCTGGGATTTGCCGTCTTACTCAAGTGTTTGCAGTACGAAGGTCGGTTTCCTCGTTCCAGGCAAGAGGTGGCACCCGAAGTAGTACGCTTTCTCGCCACCCAGGTTGGGGTGGATGCCACTCTGTTCGCCCAGTATGCCTGGGAAGGTCGGACTATCGAAACACACCGGGCGCAGATCCGTGAGCTGGCGAAGATCCGTGAGTTCCGTCGCGCCGATGAAGAAGCGCTCCTGGACTGGCTCGTGACCTCCATCCTGGCGCATGAACAGCATCCTGAGCGTCTGGGGGAGTTGATTCGTGCTGAGTGTCGAACCCGTGCGATCGAAGCCCCGGACGATATCGCAGCGCTGGTTGAGGTCGGGTTGGCAGCATACGAAGCACAGATTTACACCGTCATCGTGGCACGTCTGACCCCAGAGGTGCAGGAGCGCCTGGATGCGCTGCTCGTGGCTCAACCAGTCCCGCAGGGAGAAGAAGAGGAGGCCTTGCCACTCAGTTTGCTGCGCCTGGATCCTGGTCCGGTCGGTGTCGAGAGCGCGCTCTCGGAAATCGCCAAATTACGCTCGCTGCGGGCCATTGGTTTACCACCTGATCTGTTTGCTGGGTACACACCCAGGTTGGTAGAATGCTTGCGCCGGCGCATCGCCGCTGAATCCCCGTCCCATATTCGTGAACATCCCCAGGCCATTCGTATGACCCTGCTGGCGGCCCTGGTGTATCAGCGCACCCAGGAAGTCACCGATGCCCTGGTGACCTTGTTGATCCAGATCGTCCATCGCATGGGCAAGCGTGCCGAACGCCGGGTCGAAGCCGCCTATCTCAACGATCTCAAGCGCGTGGCCGGGAAAACGCGCATCCTCTATCGCATTGCCGACGCAGCACTCGAACACCCCGATGAACCCGTCCGAGACGTAGTCTTTCCCGTTGCCAACGAGCAGACCTTACGCGACCTGGTGGCCGAGTATAAAGCGCAAGGAGGAGCCTATCGGCAGCAAGTGCAAGAGGTGATGCGTTCCTCCTATCGCAACCACTATCGTCAAATCCTGCCAGCCCTGCTGGAGGTACTCGACTTTCGTTCCAACAACACGGCCTACCAACCGGTCATTCAGGCACTTGCCGTGGTTCGCGAGTATGTCTCCAGTGGGCTAGTCTGGTATCCTCTCGAGAGCAGCCCTCCGCTCGATGGTGTGGTTCCTTCCTCCTGGGAAGACATCGTGACGGAGCAGGATAGCGCGGGAGAGGTGCGGGTCAACCGACTGACCTACGAGTTGAGCGTCTTGCAGACCTTGCGAGAGCGGGTACGGACCAAAGAGGTGTGGGTGGCAGGCGCTGCCCACTTTCGCAATCCCGATGACGACCTGCCGCGTGATTTTGAACAGCATCGGGCCACCTATTACGCCGATCTCAACCAGCCGCTTTCGGCTGACGAGTTTATCACATCGTTGAAAACGCAGATGACCAGCGCGCTCGCTTCGTTGGAGCGCTTCATGCGCACGAAACCGAAGGATGTGGCTATCGGCACGAAACGCGGGAAAGGCTGGATCACGCTCTCTCCGCTGCCAGCACAGCCCGAACCCAAGCATCTCCCACGCTTGAAAACGGAGATCCTGCGCCGCTGGGGCGTCGTCGGTCTGCTCGACATCCTCAAAGAAGCGGCCATGCTCACCGGATGTCTTGACTGTTTTCAATCCACCGGCAGCCGAGAAGCCCTCGAACACGAGCTGCTGCACAAGCGCTTGCTCCTCTGCCTGTATGGAATGGGCACCAATATGGGACTCAAGCGTATGGCAGGGGTGGATCCCCGCATCACGGCGGAGGATTTACGCTATACCCGACGGCGCTATCTGCATAAAGAACACCTGCGAGCCGCGATCGCACAGGTAGTCAACGCGCTGCTCCACGCTCGCCTGGAAGCGATCTGGGGAGAAACAACCTCAACCTGTGCCTCCGATTCCAAGAAATTTCAGGCCGTCGATCAGAACTTGCTGACCCAGTGGCACGCTCGCTATCGCGGTCCCGGCGTTCTCGTCTACTGGCACGTGGAACGTCGCTCAGTGTGCATTTATTCTCAATTAAAGTCCTGTACCTCCTCTGAAGTGGCGGCCATGCTGGAAGGAGTCCTGCGCCACTGCACGGATATGACCATCAAGCGGCAGATGACCGATTCCCACGGGCAAAGCGAGATCGGGTTCGCGTTTAGCCATTTGCTCGGATTTCGCTTGCTTCCTCGTCTCAAGCCCATGCATTCCCAGCGGTTAGCGGTAGTGGAAGAGGGTGCTGCAGAACTCTATCCTCACCTCGAAGAGGTCCTTGGCAAGCCGATCAATTGGGAGGTGATTCGCCGACAATATGACATGATGATCAAATATGCCACGGCTCTGAAGATAGGAACAGCCGATGCGGATGCGCTGCTGCAGCGGTTCACGTGCAGCAATCTGCAGCACCCAACGTACCAGGGACTCTGCGAGCTGGGCCGTGCGATCAAAACTATTTTCCTCTGCGAGTACTTGAGTTCCCAACGGCTCCGGCAAGAAATTCAGGAAGCGCTCAACGTGATTGAGCAATGGAATAGTGTGAATGGCTTTATCTTCTCCGGTCGCGGTGGAGAATTACTGTCGAATCGGCCCGAGGATCAAGAAGTCGCGGTCTTATGCCTCCATCTGAACCAGGTCAGCCTTGCTCTCGTCAATACGTTGATGTTGCAGGATGTTCTGGCCGAGGAGCACTGGAAAGATGCGATGAAGCCTGAAGACTGGCGCGGATTGACGCCGCTGTTCTATCAGCATATCAATCCCTATGGGCGCTTCACCTTGGATCTGACGCAACGCATCCCGTTGTCACTCACCAAAATCGCCTAGATTGCTCACCCATCACATAAACTGTGCCGCACTTATCTACTTTGCGGCTCCGAGGCCCCTTCCTTAACGCAGAGCCTTCTAAGGACGTCACAAGTGTTGGTAAAAAGGGAACCAGCCGCTTGGCACAGATATGATTGGCTGCCGTCCACCCCAGATGCAAGGCGTGCTGAACTTCTGGCCCGTAGTGTGGTGGACGTGGACGGGTGATGGTCAGTTTCTGATCGACAGGATGGTTCAGGAGCCGAATCGCATATTTGCGTGCATATCCAGTCGCTGCAACAAACTCATCAAGGATCACCTCTTTGAGCCTTGAGGATGCCTCTCGATAGCGAGATGCTATTTGAAGTAACCATTCTCGTTTGGCTTGATAGCTCATGTAGGACCTCATGTCTTTCCCCCTTCGCGGTAGAGAGAAACAGGCGTTGGGTTCCATTACTCATGAGGCAACTCCCCTCTCAAGAGGAAGATTTTCGGCTCCTCTCTCACAAGTGGTCGCGAAACGCAGCGATCTGAGCGCTGTGCTCGCGTTTATGCCCATATTGGGTATAGACAATAAAATCGTCCAGGGCATACTCCATACCATACCAGGGAAGTGTCCCAGTTTGACGGAATGTTTCCACAGGAATGCGTGCCGCCAGCGACATCACCTGCTCATGCGTATCGTTGTACTCGGCTACTACTTCTCTCACCGTTTTGTCTTTACGCACCGCCACTTCAGAGTCATTGAACTGGCCTCCTGATTCTAAAAACAGAGCCAAGGAGGGCGTGGGATCGCCACCTACAAATGTCGTGAGTATGTCTCCTATCACGTGTTCATAAGAGGTCAGGTGGGCAATAATGTCTTTGGCTGACCAGACACCGCATGCACCTGGTGTCTCCCACGCTGATTCGGGGAAGCTATCAATACTTTGGAGCACTGTCAGGTGACCATACTTCAGGATATCAGCCGCGTTCATCGGATAGTCCTTTCTGGGTGGGAGTCATTACATGAGCGCTCGTGGTGAGCAGGAGAGCATTGGCGCAGGGGTCATGCACGAGCACACCAGCAGGGGTCTCTTCCAAGGTCACTCCTGCATCTCGTACCTGCTTTGTGACGCGATCCAACTCGACCGTGTTTGGCAAACGCACGTCAAAGTAGCGTAACCCGATCGATCCTGATGGGGGCGGTGGCGCATCGACGCCATCCCAGGTGTTGAGTCCTACGTGGCCGTGGTATCCGCCCGCCGAGACGAACAACGCCTGTGATTCGTACCGCGCGATGATGTCGAATCCGAGCACGCTGGCGTAGAAGGATTCGGCTTCAGCGAGATTGGCAACCCGCAGGTTTACGTGACCAATCATTGCCTCTGGCGGCAACCCGCCCCACTCATCGCTGCGTCCTGAAAGCTCAGAGAGCAGACCTTCGAGGTCGAGGGGCACCGACGCTATACGCAACTGCGTCCCATCGAAGAGCCACTCCCTACGTGGGCAGTCTCTGTAGATCTCGATGCTGTGGCCGTCGGGGTCGGCCACATAGATCGACTCACTGCACCAATGGTTGTAGGACTCCTTCAGCGGTGTGCCTGTCTCACCGAGATGTCGCAGCGCCAACGCCAGGGCCAGACGCGATGGCAGCAAGATGGCGAAATGATGCAGCCCGGTTGTGCCCGGCACTAGCTCGGCACCAGGGTGTTGGGTGAGGACGAGCAAGTCCGGCCCGCCTGCACCCAGGTACGCTGTGTCCCCTGCGCGTCGATGGACCTGGAAGCCGAGGACGTCTTGATAAAACGCGAGCTCCCGATCGAGCTTGGAGATGGTCAGCGCCACCGTGCCAATCTTTGTGTCGGGATGAATCGATCTAGGCATCAGCGCGCCTCCTTTTCAGTGTCTCAGCGATTGTTGTTCTTTTAGAGGAGATCGGTGATCACTCAACCGATCCAGCAATGTCTTCACCGAAAGAACTGTTTTTCACCTTCGATATCTTGCTCTTTCCAGAGAGAAAGAGGCTGAGGAGCTTGAACCATCGTTTCCCTGGCTCCTCAGTCTTTTCTGGCTCAGCGAGCGTGTCCTTTGATGCCTGCTGCCACCAGGTATTCGCCACCCAGCTTCACCGGTCCATCTTGAGACAAGGCGCCATAGGTCTTGATGGCATCATCGCGGAGAGCCTGGCGCACCTCTGTGGGGAGGGATGCCATCAGCGGCACCAGCGGCCCGGCAACTTCACACAGGAGATCCCAGTACGCTGCCGGACTCTCAGCCTCCAGGACGCTCGTTTCAAAAGCAACCACATCCACGTTGGTAAACCCGGCTACCTCCAGGAGAGCCGTCAGTATCTCTGGTGTGGGAAGGGCGAAGGGACCGGGAGCACCTGGATCAGGTGGTGGGAGCTCGATGTGCCGCATCACGATCTGCATCGCAAGGCTAAAGAACGGGCAGCGTTCTGGAGGTCCCCAGGTACTGATAGCGACCCGACCTGTTGGTTTGAGCGCTGTGTGTAATGTGCGCAGCGCGGCCACCGGCTCAGGCATATACATGAGGCCATGCCGGCAGGTGGCGGCGTCGAAGCTGGCATCGGGAACCCCAAGCTCCAGTTCATTGGAGACGACACGATATTCAACATTGGTCAGCCCATGTTGCTTCGCCCATGCCTGTGCACCACGCACCATGGGTTCTGTAATGTCAAGACCAACTACATACCCCAGAGAGCCGACACGTTGCGTGATGGCAAAGGATGGATCGCCATTCCCGCACGCCAAATCGAGCACGCGCTGTCCAGATGTGATGCCGCCCATAGCAAGCAACCGCTCGGTGATAGAGACGGTTGGCCGGCTTACGTCGTCGCGTCGCCCTTGCCAACCAGGAGCGGCAGCGCTCCACTCTTCGCGCTGCTGATGACGAACCTGTTCAGCCTGTTCAACGTTTACTGCCATGATGTCTGTCTTCCTTTCGCTACTTCTACTGGTTCTCGAAAAAGAGGAGAACCACTTCCAGGAGTGTAGCTTGAAGGACGTACAAAACACATCGGCTGAACAGCGCATTTCTTTTCGAGCTATTTTCAGTCTCTCCAGGCGATTTTTGAGCGTGCCTGGGCTAAATTACCTACGCGATGACTCTCTCTTTTCGTGAGAAGAGGAGCAAGCGAGATATCATAGAGGCATCCGTCTTTTGACACAAGGCAGCACATGGGAGTATTAAGCCAGGTCGTGCTCGATGGCGTAGCGCGTGGCGGCGCTACGCGATGTAATGCCGAGTTTGCTATAGATCGAGTTGAGGTGGGAATGGACGGTACGATGACTAATCACCAGTCGTTCGGCCACCTGGATATCGGTCAACCCTTGTGCCACAGCACGCAACACCTCGATCTCGCGTTCAGTGAGCACGCCAAACTTTTCAGCCGCCACTCTACGGGACGGCAGTGGCTTTTCTGATGGGAGGGTCTGTAGTGCCGCCTGCACAAAATGTTCGCGCAGATAGGTCTGATCGATCGTTTCGGCCAGTTTGGCGATGATTTCACAGGCCTCGCTCCACTCACGCTGCGCCTGATCCGCTCGCTTGAGCATGTGGTAGACCTGCCCCAATGAGCCATGGACGCGCCAGAGTACCGATGGAGCTTGACGCTGCTCTGCACCCAATATTGCGTCCTCTAACACCCGAGCTGCTTCCTCCAGGCGTTTCAGCGCAAGGAGGGCCTCGCCTTTCAATGCCAGCAGATGAGGAATGGGCTGCTGACGCACATCACCTGGCGCGGATACAAGCAATTGCTCGGCAATATGTAACGCGATAGTAGACTTGCCTTGCGCCAGTGCAAGCTCGGCCCAGGCGCGAGCTACTTGCCTTTCACCCAAATTGCTCGGCTGATACTCTTGTGGCATGACGGCCTTGAGTACTTCCTCTGCGCGAGTGAATTCTCGCCTGAGCACGTAGGCCAGTGCCAGGTACGACCTCAGATTCCCGATCCAATACGCAGAGCCAAGTGTCTGCGCTCCAGCTAATCCCGCTTCCAGCGCAGAAATCGCCAAAGCAGGTTCAAGCATCGAGAGATACAGTTGTCCCAGGGCACCGTAGGTGACGACGATCCACTGCTGATGCTCTATGGCTGTTGCAATGCGCAACGCCTCTTGTGCATGCGCAAGCGCCGGGCCGAATTCACCAAAGGAGGAACATACCTGCGCGGTGACAAACTCTACAAAAGCCTGCCCTGCCTGTGAATGCGTCTGACGTGCCAGGAGCAAAGCTTCTTCGGTGTCTTGCAGGCATTCGTCGCGTGTTCTCAGCGCGCTGAAGGTGGTTTCAGTAGTCTCTGGTGCTGAGTCGAGGGCCCGCGCAGCAAGGCTGGAGACCAGGCTTTGACTGTCGCCAAGCGTACGAAACAGCTCAACCGCTCGGCCAAAATGCTTCACCGCGTTGGCCGGGTCCCCTGAGAAACCATAGGCCACGCCCAGCAGGTCAAGCGTTTCAGCCATGCCCTGTGTATTTTGCCGAGTTTCAAAGAGCTGAAGCGCCTCCTGATGTGCCTCAAGCCCCTCCTGGGCTCGTTCGGTGTTCACCAGCCAGTTCCCCAGGCGATTGAGGCTACGGGCCCGCAGCGTGGGGTCAGCAAGGCGCTCGGCCAGATCCCTGGCACGGTGGAACCATCCTCCTGCCTGCGCGTAATCACGTCCTGTCCAGAGGAAGCCCAGTGCCATCATACTCTGCCATTCCATAGGGCGATCCTGAGCGGCGCGAGCTGCCTCTAATGCGTGCTCATAATCGCTCAGCGCCCGTTCAAACTCGCCAAGTGTTTCGTACGCCTGTCCACGCAGGCAATAGATTGGTGAAGTGGGCACCTCAGAGAGGTGATGCAGAGCGGAGAGTGCATGGGTAAAATGGTCGAGAGCCGCATGCTGTGCGTACAGTGCCAGTGCCCTTTCACCAGCACGTTGCTCATACTCCAATGCTTTCTCCCACACGCCAGCTTCGTAATAGTGAGAGGCCAGGTCCACCAGATGGGCATCCAGCAGAGATGTCGTGGCGTAGAGTTGCTCAATGGCTTCCGCGAGCATGCGATGCAACGAACGGCGTTCGCGTGCCAGTAATCCTGCAACCACGGCCTGTTGTGTGAGCGCATGACGGAAGGCAAACTGGTCTGCCGAGACTTCCACCACGAACTGGATCGCTAGTAATTCCTTGATCAGCAACAAGAGCCGATCTTCGTCACAATGCATGACCTGTTGGAGCACCGCAAAGTCGAAGCGCCTTCCCGCCACGGCAGCAAAGGTGACGACTTGCATGGCCTCTGCGCTCAAGTGTTGTATCCGCTGGGACAGAGCATCCCGCACGCTGCGTGGAACAGGCACCTGTTTGCTCCGATGGTCGAGATGTGGCTTGTGCTGCCAGACTCCATTGTCAGACAAAAGTTCCCCACGTGAGACAAGTGAAGTGAGGACCTCCTCAACGAAGAACGGGTTGCCCTCGGTGAGCGGGTAGATGAGGTCCAGCAGGTTGGCCCGCTCAGTTTCAGGCAGAGCGAACATGGCACCCAGCATGGCATCAACATCGCTGCGCGAGAGTGGCACCAAGTGGAGCTCCTGGGAGAGACGCGCACGATCCAATTGGGCAAGGCCCCGTTGCAAGCTCGGTTGAACCTCATCACTTCGATAGGTCATCAGTAAAAGAAGAGGCTGAGCAGCGCAGAAACGTGCAAGAGACTGGAGAAATTCCAGGCTGAGATCGTCGCACCAATGCAGGTCTTCGATGACGAGCAGCACGCGACGTTGACTGGCTCGTTCTTTGAAGAAGCGTGTCAGAGCCGCGAAGAGGCGACGTTTCTCCTGCTCGGGGTCTGGTAAAGGTGCAGGGAGAGGACCAGCCAGCGAGGGCGCCAATTCTGGCAGCAGCAAAGCAAATTCCCGGACGATTGGATCAGGGTCAGCCCCAAGTGGCGTTGGCGCAGCTGACGCGCGCAACAGGTCGAGGAGTGGTGCATAGGGGTACGAGCTATCCATCTGGAAGCAGTTGCCCTGGAGCAGGAGAAAATCTTGAGCCTGGGCATAGGCTTTGGCTTCGGCAACCAGGCGTGATTTGCCAATGCCTGCCTCACCACACACAAGGGCAACTTGCCCCTGTCCGCGTCTGGTTCGATCAATGAGCCGAGAGAGTGCGTCCCGTTCAGGCGCGCGGCCAATGAGTACCGGGCAAATGACTGGTGCTGAGAATGATCCCACGATGTGCGTTCACCACCTTTTGACAAAATACTTATGCCTGGCGATAGGCGGAGGACCCCGATGCGCCAGCGTGACCCGTGCGGGATCAAGGGCCTCCATACACCTATAGTCTCCTCTTTTCTTCTAAAATCATATCACCTGAGCGAGCGAAAACCTAGCAAAACATGTGGTTCTCTCGAATCTTTCCCCAGCGGCGACGGGTAGTGGCGCAAGTAAGAAGGAGATGCGAGACGGTGAGGACAAGTGAAATGAAAAAGAGGAGCCTTCCAGGGTGACAATTACCCTTCACTGTCTTCATTGTGGCAGTGAGGCAAGGGTAGCGCGACGGCCATGCCCCCTAATGGTAAACAAAAGGATCGCTGTCACGCTTGTGGGCGTCGCAGCCGTGAGAATCCTCCCCCCAATGCCAATCCACAAGCTCGCCGCCAGGAGAGTCTGCATGCCTCTCAAGAACGCGAGCCTCTTGCGTGGTCTCACGCGCATCGATCGCCGGTCTCTCGAGCAACCGTCTCCAGTTGGATCAAAAAAAGGAGCTCAGCTTCCTCCCTTACATGCAACCCTGCTCGCCCCGGATCCAGAGGATCGCACTTCCACGACCCTGGAACTGGACGAACGGATGGCTCGTTTGTGCTCAAAAAAGCGCACGACTCCTGGATTTGGATTGCCTTGTGCCGCAAGACGCGTCAAGTGGTCGCCTATGCGACTTCGCGATCGGAGCCGGCAAGACGTGTCAACGCTTGTGGGAGGCCATTCCAGCAGCCTACCGCTAGAGACATTGCGAAACGTCCTTTTGGGCGGCATACAAGGCGGTGATCCCCGAGGAGCAACATACGGCTGTAGGAAAAGAGACCGGAGAAACCTGCCACGTCGAGCGTTGGAAGAACAGGCTGCGTCAACGTTTGGCTCGTTTTGTTCGCATGACGTTCTCGTTTTCAAAGTCAGAGCTCATGCACGAGGTGTGTCTTCTGCTCTTTCTCCATCGCTACCATCTCGACCGGGCTATCCTTCTCAAATGAGCCACTACCCCTTTTGAGACAGTGTGCCCGACGGGGCAAGGAAGAGGGAGCAAATTGGTGACAGAGGACTCGAAACCCGTCGGTTCCGGTCGGTTCCGCGAGCAGACCCGGGATGCCCAAGCCGTCCCGGGTCTGTTTCTTGCTCTTCTCATCCAGCATCTGCCCACGTCCGTTTCTCTCCTCTGCAGCGAGGCCAACTCCAGGCCCCCCTGTTTCAGCAGTGGGTGTACTGTTTTCCGTCATCATCACTCTGGTTTCCTCCACCTCGTCACCAAGCGACCTGCAACTCTTCCCCGAGCAGCTCCTCTTATCTGGTAGGTAGTGGCACAAATAAGCAGGATAGGATATGGTAGACTGTGAAGGTCAATCAGTTCCAAACAACCAGCCCTTCTCACCCCGTCCGTTTCCCCTGGAAACAGGGACGAAGGACGTCACAGAACAGACAGACAAGCAGGCCGCAGATTGGCCCAACCATGAAGAGGAGACACGATGACGACAAGATCCTTTGATGCTGCCGATGCCTTTGGGGCCCTGACGACCACCGAATCGCTCACCGATGCACAAATCGAGGAGCGGGCGCAGGGGCTGCTCGACCAGCTCACCCTCGAGGAGAAGATCGGGTTGATGGACGGCGATCCGCCTTTCTGGCCCGGCCTCGCCGAAATGTTTGCTGGCGGCTACAATAAGCATACCTGGGTAGCTGGCGCTGTACCGCGCCTGGGCATCCCCGGCGTGCGCTTCTCCGATGGCCCGCGTGGGGTCGTCATGCCCGGCGCGACCACCTTCCCTGTGTCGATGGCACGCGGGGCGAGCTGGGATCCGGCGCTGGAAGAGCGGATTGGCGACGCGATTGGGCGTGAGCTGCGTGCGCTGGGTGGCAATCACTTCGGCGGCGTGTGCATCAACGTCGTGCGTCACCCGGCCTGGGGTCGTGCCCAGGAGACCTACGGCGAAGATAGCCACCATCTGGGCGCCTTCGGTGCGGCGCTCACCCGTGGGGTGCAAGGCCATGTGATGGCTTGCGCCAAGCACTACGCCCTCAATTCCATGGAGAACGCCCGCTTTACCGTCGACGTGAGCATTGACCCACGCGCACTGCATGAGGTGTATCTGCCGCACTTCAAGCGGGCGGTGGATGCGGGTGTGGCCTCAGTGATGAGCGCCTACAATAGCGTCAACGGCGAATGGTGTGGGCAGAACAAGACGTTGCTCCACGATATCCTCAAGGAACAGTGGGGCTTTCAGGGCTTCGTGCTCACCGACTTTGTCTGGGGAATGCGAGATGCCAGGAAGGCCGCTTTCGCCGGGCAAGATCTCGAAATGCCGTTCCAGAATCTGTTCCACCGTCATTTGAAAGGGCTGGTCGAGCGCGGCGAGGTACCGCTCGCACGGATCGACGACGCGGCCCTGCGACTGCTGCGGCAGCAGGTGCGTTTTGC
>Ga0209577_10001962_pt1 | contig 20064 bp, 16 predicted proteins | sample GraSoiAngelo_109_FD_185874 | JGI IMG/M metagenome (GOLD analysis project Ga0209577, IMG submission 185874) | Grasslands soil microbial communities from the Angelo Coastal Reserve, California, USA - 14_0903_12_20cm (SPAdes) (version 2) | ecosystem: Environmental > Terrestrial > Soil > Grasslands...
CTCCGCGAACGTCGTGAAGACATCCCGGTGCTGCTTGATTACTTTCTCAAGAAGCACACGCGCAACACATCGCGCCTGGTGAAAGGGTTGACGCCGGAAACCAAAAGGATGATGCAAGACTACGCCTGGCCCGGCAATGTGCGCCAACTCGAATCGGCCATCGAGCGCGCGATTCTCTTGTGCGAAGGCGACATGATTACACCCGAAGACTTGCCCACCGAAGTACAGCAGGAGACCAAGGGCACTGGGCCAGGCGCTTTCAAGTTACCGCCCGAAGGAATCAGCTTCGAAGAAGTCGAAAAGAACTTGATCCTCCAGGCAATGGATCAGACTGATTACAACATCACGAAAGCGGCCAAACTTCTGGGTCTCACGTTTCGCACCTTGCAATATCGGCTGGAGAAGTTTGGGATTAAGAGAGATGACGGCAAAGAAAAGGAACCAACGGAAGAATGAACAGTGTCTAAAGGACGCAAGGCCTAAGTCTGAAGATCGTTCAGAGTCAAACTGCTAAATCACGGAGGCTCCTATGAGATTGATACTCGTCGCGCTCTTAACCGCAACATTGTTGATTCTCTCTGGATGCGGAAACAAATCGCAGCGGCCAGCCCGTCTCGCTGAATCCGAACAGCTCCACACCAAAAATCAGAGTGAATCGGCGGAACTTCGACAGGAACCACAAGCGAAACTCTCAGACCTTAGTAAGCCGGCAACCACGAATGTCTCATTTAACCAAGCCAATGCCGCGAATGAGGCATCTCAGGCAATCGAGCGCAAGATCATTCGCAACGCGAATCTTACGGTCGAAGTTGCGTCGCCCATTGAAAGTCAGCGCCAGATTTCTTCGATAGCCGAGTCACACGGTGGATTTGTGGTCACCTCCGAGATGACTCAACAAACGAGCGAAGACAACTCGAAACCTTCCGTATCGGTGAATCTCGTTGTGCGCGTGCCGGCAACTCAATTCGATTCGGTGGTCCAGGCGATTCGAGCGGCGGGCAGCCGCGTCTTGCAAGAGAAGAGAACCGGCCAGGATGTCACCGAAGAGTTCATCGACCTGGAAGCTCGCGTCAAGAATCAGAGGGCTTTGGAAACTCAGTTTCTCGAAATCATGAGGCGCGCGGGAAAAGTTGAAGAAGCGCTCGAAGTTCAAAGGCAACTCGCGGAGGTGCGGACAGAAATCGAAAAGCTCGAAGGGCGAAAACGATTCCTCGAAAATCAAGCTAGTCTTTCCACGATAAACGTCACCCTGCAAACGCCGACGCAGATCGTGAATGCGGTTGGGTTCTGGTACAACGTTAAATCGGCCTTCGCTGACGGGGTCGACGTGGCCGCGGCGATCGTTCTATTTCTGATTCGCGCGATCATCGCACTGCTACCCGTTCTCGTTTTGATCGTGTTGCCCGTCGCACTGATTACAAAGGTTGTCATTATGCGGATGCGTCGTAGGAGAACCGCCACTAGCCAGAGGGAAGTTGAGGCCACCGGATGAGAGGAATGATCATCAAGTCATTACCGTTTTTGTGCCTGTTCATTGTAGTGACGCTTGAGGGATGTAGCGGTAGTCACCGGCAAGCCAATAGCGGGGTTCCTGCGAACTCTTCACCTCCAACCCAGGTCTCAACATCAGCCGGGGTTGTCAAAGTGCGAACCAGCGAGGTGACGATCCCTTCCGGTGGGGAGACCACTGCGACCGTGACACTTTCGATCTCAGCCGGTTTCCACGTCAACGCTAACCCCGCAACTTTCTCGTATTTGATCCCCACCGAAGTAACTGCCGAGAACTCAGAACAGATTAACGTGGACAAGGCGATCTATCCGGCGGCGCAGACGAAAAAGTTTCAGTTTGCCGAAAACCCCTTGGCCGTTTTCGAAGGCGAAACGCAAATCAAAATACCGCTGCGCGCTAAAGCAAATGGCGCGAAAGGATCTACGTCCTTGCCGATCAAGGTCCGAGTTCAGGCGTGCGACAACGAACAGTGCTTTCCGCCCGCAATGCTGAGCACAACTCTGGCCGTCGACGTAAAATGAATTGCGCATGAGTGAGCGAGTGTGGATGATTCTGGCGGCTCTCTTGTTGCTAGTCGCAGCAGTCTTCCTGTGGCGCGGCAATTTGTCAGCTGCTTTTGTGATTGCCACGCTCGGAGCGGTCGCGTGGTTCTTGAGTTATCGCTCACAATTGCGCGCGAAAGTCCCGATTGAAGAAGAACACGAGTTAGTCGATGAAGAAAGAGATGAAGATTAAGACGACATTTGCAATCGTGCTGGTAGGGCTCTGCTGCTTCGTAAGCTCTGGTATCGCCAGCCGTCGCAGGGGCATTGCACCATCGGATCAATCTGAGGTCCGGGCGGCGGTGCAACGCATTTTCGATCAATTGAAAGCCGGCGAGTACGAAGCGCTTTACGATTCGTTGCCGTCGTCTTCGCGCTCTCGCATTACACGCGATCGCTTTGCCGCGGCCCTGCAACGCTCGCGAAACTTGTATCGACTCGATCGAATTGAAATCGCCGTGCCGCGCATCTCAGGAAATCTCGCCGTCGTCGATACGGTGATGTACGCGCATATAGCCACGCCCTTCGATACCGATGGCAAGTTAGTGGTGCAGCAGTATCTGGTGCGTGAAGAAGGAGGCTGGCGCGTAGCTACGGGCGATCGCGCAACGATCGATCGTTTCTTGAAAAGCAACCCCGCCTTTGCGCGCCGTTTCCCAATCAAGCCGCCGCGCGTTTTTATCAAACAAAATGGTAACTGGAATGAATTTGATCCGCGCGGACTTCGCCAGCCGCCAAAATGAGGACGAGTTATCTTGCGCTCCTTAACTCGAAAGCAAATCCTCAAACGACAACTGCGCATCGTCAGTGTGGACCCCTTGCGGACGCGCCACGCGGGGCACATCCAAAGCCTCGCGCACGGCGTCGAGATGGAATCGAATGATGCGCGGCGTCAGGCGCACTGATGGGATGCGGCGCTTTTGAGCCAGACGACGCACGGTTGATTCGCTCACCTGAAGAATTTCGGCAAGCTGTTTCGCAGTTAGGAACTCTTCCCGATCAGACATCTCACTTCGGAATCGATTTCAACGTCAACGAGACGCGATAGACTGCGGCGCTCTCGACTTCGACATCTTTCGTCACCGGCTCGGAGCCCTCAGCCTTAAGGGTGACCCGATATTTGGCAGGTTCAGGAGGAAGTCGAAAAACAAACGCTCCGTCCTCGTCCGTAATTCGCGCATCGAGCTTTTGGGTAGAGCTCTCGCCGACGATTTTTGACAACTCGACGCGCACGCCGCGAACGATCCGGCCACCCTCGCTAAATACGCTCCCCTTTATGAAGGCAATTGATCCTTCATCAATCTTCAGGAAAAGACGATCGCCCAGCGCGCGTGTCTGGCCGGCTCTCACTTCAATTTTTTCAATCGAACCGACGGCCAGCCCGGGCTTGCGAAGCGTTACGCCATAAACCCCGGGATTAACGTGAGACAGCACAAAGTCGCCTTTCTTATCAGTTATCGTGCGCATTATCTCGCGATCTTCCTGACGCAGAATCACGGCTACGCCGCCCGCCGAACCTCTCTCGACGCGGACTTTTCCTTTGATCGCGCCGTTATTCTTGTCCTGCGCCAGACAAAGAAAACCAGCGAGAAGTACCAAAGTCGATGCGCAGATCAATTTCTTTGAGTTCATTTGTTTCCTCAACTCCAATCGTTATTACTTTCGGGAAACGCGTCGCGATGAGCGGGTCCTCCTGACGAACAGTAGGAAGGCCTAGACAACACGCGCCGTTGCCTGCGCTGCATTTGGCGTGAGCAATTGTTGGCAGCGTATAATTCGCCTTGATCATGTCATCTGCTTTTATCCGATCTCGGTGGCCACGGCAAGTCTGTTTGCCCGCCCTGGCGTTTTTCTTAATCGCTATGGTCCCTTCTCTCGCCCAAGCCCAGGAAGACGCCACCCAAAAGGAACGACCCCGTCGCGTGCTGCCAAGTGAGAGTGAACCGCAGGATGTTATTAAGGTTGACACGGATCTGGTCCCGATTGACGTCACGGTAACCGATTCGAAGGGGCGGCTGGTGCGTGACTTGAAAAAGGAGGACTTCAAATTATTCGAAGACGGCATCGAGCGCCCAATTGCGTCCTTTAATGTCGAAAAGATTGAGGGCGCGCCGCGTCCCGTCGCGATTGTTTTCGCGCTTGATCTCTCTGGCAGCATGACTCCGGAGGAAATCGCGCGGGTCAGCGATGCGATGCGCGAGTTCTCAAAACGTCTGGCAGAGCATCCGGCAGTCTTTGCGGTCGTGATCTTTGGCATGCGCGTAAAAACGATTCAGAGTTTTACCGGCGATCGCGAGAAACTTGAACGGGCGTTCGAGCGTCTGTCGCACGAACCGAATGGAATGTCTACGCATACTTATGACGCCGTCGACGACGCCGTGCGCATGCTCGCGCGGCACGCGCCTCTGACGCGAGCCCATCAATCGGTAAAACGCGCCGTCGTCGTAATCACCGACGGCTTTCCAGTCGGCGACGTGGTTTCACCGGATACGGTAATCGAACGTGCTAATGCCGCCGACACGAGTGTGTACGTCGTCACGATGCCTTCATACACGCACCTGCTCGTGTCCGCAAAGATGACGCCGCTGCCGACACCCCTGGACGTTAGCGGTTTGGTTGAGAAGACCGGTGGCCGCAGCGTCTATGCAAACGAAAGAGATCTGGGCCCGTTGTTTCGCGCCATCGCTGAAGAGGTTGCGACCGCATATGCGCTATCGTTTTATCCGCCGATTGAAAAGAGAAACGACGGCAAGTTTCACACGCTTAGAATTGAAGGGCCGAGCGGACTAACGCTGCGCCAAAGCCGACCCGGATATCAGGCGGGAAAGCAGTGATCATTTTCCATTTGTCATTTGACATTTTCATTTGGCCATTTGTCAGCAAACAGAACTCGATCGAGTGAAAGCGATCGTTGCAGAAAAGGATTCCCTTGGACAGCAATGGCAAATGAAAAATGTCAAATGACAAATGGAAAATGAATTACTTGCGCACCGCATACTGCTCACTCTTAAAACTCGTCCTCATCCTCGTCTTCGTCGTAGTCTTCTTCGACAACGTCCAATTCGACGGGATCGAGGCCGACGACTTCCAGTTGAATTCCACACTCTTCACAATCAACTATCTCGCCTTTGTCCGCGTCGGTATCGACGTGAACGTCAGCTTCGCATTCGGGACATGTTCCGGTCGGCACTTCTCCTACCTCCAGTGAAGATTTGGCATACTTGCCGTATGACTACTCTCACGCCTTAATCTGTTGAATACTTACGGGGTCAATCTAACCGCAGCCCCGCCAATTTTGCAATAACTTTCTGCGGGCAAAGTGAAAAGACTTCGTCTTGTCATCGAAAATCAGAATTTTGCGCACAACCAAGCGCGCGCGGACTTTGTGGCGACGATGACTGAGGGAATCCACACTCAAGCGCTGCGTAGCAAGCCGCGATATAAGAGTGGTTGGCCTGACCAATCCGTGATAGCATCCGCGTGCAAATTGAACTACTTACAGCGTCATAGTAGGCGGCAATGCTAGTCCCCTTGCAAATGCGTGCCCCTTCGAAGCGTTCGACGACGACGGCGAGCATCCTCATCATTTCGCTCGCGGCCCTGGGATGGAGCGTAAATCGATTGCTGCCGCGCGCGGGGCGCTTCGAAGGGGTGCCCGCCGAAGCAGAAAACAGGAAGCAGGAGGCAGGAGGCACTAAGCAGAACATAAGTCCATCCAGCCCAGAAACCAACCAATCGTTCGTCTCTGACCGCAAATTAATCGACTCGGATAACGACGGCATCCCCGACGCTGTCGAACTGCACACGTTTCAAGATCGTGACAACTTTCGTCGGTGGTTCACGGCAATCGCTGAGATGCAGTTCTATCAGTTGAGCGATCAATGGAAGATCGAGCAGCGCGATTGTGCCGGACTGGCCCGCTTCGCAATTCGGGAAGCGCTGCGGCGTCACGATCGCCTCTGGTTTCAGAAGATGGGCCCAGGCTACGAAACTGTAGCGTCGGATGTTGCCGGCTTCGATCTCGATCACAATCCGCTCGGAGAAAAAGTCTTTCGCACTGATTTCGGATCGTTTCATGAGAGCGATCTGCGAGACGGGAGATTTTCTGAATTCGCCGACGGCCGCGCCCTCAAGAACTTCAATACGATTTTTGTGAGCCGTAATGTGCGGGAAGCCGAAACCGGCGATCTGCTTTTCTTCTATCAACCCTGGGTCCAGAAGTTTCCCTATCACGTGATGATTTTCCTGGGCTCGCCGCGCGTGGCGCCAAACGGAGAAAGGGACTGGGTTGTGTATCACACCGGCTCGTCACCGACAGACAAGGGGACGGTTAAGAAGGTCGAGCTTTCGATGCTCGAACATCATCCCGATCCGCGTTGGCGCCCGGTTGAAAGCAATAAAAACTTTCTTGGTTTTTATCGATTGAAGATTCTTCAATGATTCATTTCGGTTAAGTGCCATGCAGAAGAATTCAACCACAGAGGCACAGAGATCGCGCAGAGTTTCACGGAGAAAACTCTGTGGTTCTCTGTGCGATCTCTGTGCCTCTGTGGTGAATTCTCTTTTCGCTGGAGTCTCCAAGGAGGCAATCGATCGTGTCTGAACCTAATCAACGCCTGCGTAAAATATTGCTGACCGCGGCCATTTATCTAATCGTCGTCGCATCCGCTTTTGGCTTCAACGTGATTCGGGCGCGCGCCGCGCGGAACCAACCGGCGCCGCCCGCACCGCCAGAGACGCCCGCGCCGACTGTCGCCACCACTAAGCCCTACTTCTCTCTGACGACCAATCGCACTTATTCGCCAAACGAATCATCGCGCGTCTGGGCCAGCTATCAAAATATCGACCATCTCGACTTCCGCGTCTATCGGGTCAAAGACCCGAACAAATTTTTCAAGCAACTCGACGACCCGCATCAGATGGGCGAGAAAGAGAAGGAAGAAATCTCGCAGGGCTATGGCGCGCGGATTTCTCTGCTCGAACGTACGCACCGATTAAAGATTTCTCTGTTCACCGCCGTCAGAGATTACGTCCGCGCGCATTTGTTGACACAACACCGCGAGACTTTCAATCAAAAGTTCCGCAAAGAGACTGAACCGACCCGCACCCCGCTCAACATAGCCGACTATGCGCGCGTGCCTCTGCTCAATCCCGATCAGAAAGTGAAAGACTGGCGCGAGCCTCTGCCGCCACTCGAAAAAGAATACGACAGCCGCATGGTCACGCTCGGAAAACAGGAACCGGGTGTCTATCTGATCGAAGCCGTGAATGGCGATCTGCGCGCCTATTCGATCGCCATCGTCAGCAATCTAACGATGATCGAAAAGACGACGAAGGACGGCCAGGTCCTGGTTTATGTTGTCGATCGAAAGACCGGCGCGCCGCACGAAGGCGTCAGCATCGAAGTCACCAAAAGCAAACAGGTCCTGGCCAGCGGCACAACGGACAAGACCGGTGTCTTCAAAACCGAAGTGAAACAACCGGCCGCCAAGGAAGGCGCAGAAGAGAATGCCGACGAAGAGGAATCGAAGAAAAGCGCTTACCTGATCATGGCGCGCGAGCGCGACAACTTTGTCATTTCTGACGTCGAATCATTCTATTTCAGCGGCGAGGGCGGCGAAGACGATGCGTTGACGAGCGAGGATGTCACCGGCTACATCTATACCGATCGCCCCATCTATCGCCCCGCGCAGAAGGTCTATTTCAAAGGCATCCTGCGGCAATGGGGCCGCAACGGCTACCAACTGCTCGACAGCAAAACCGTCGACGTAACGATCGAAGATCCGAACAATGGCAAGATTTTTGAGAAGGAACTGCCGCTATCGACGCGCGGCAGTTTCAGCGGCGACATAGACCTCGCGGACGAGGCGCCGCTCGGCAACTACAACATCACGGCCGCGGTTGGCGACGCGAAATCGAGTGGCTACTTCGAGGTTCAGGAATACAAGAAGCCGGAATTCAAAGTGACGGTCAAAGGCCCGAAAGACTTTGCCGCCGTCGGTGAAAAAGTGAAGTTCACGGTCACCGCCAATTATTTCTTCGGCGCCCCGGTCACCAATGCCGACGTGCATTACTACATCTACAAGCAACGCTATTACCACTGGTGGTGGGGCGACGAATCGACCGATGAATTCGACGACGCGGCCGGACCAGAGAACGAAGGTGGCGACGAGGAAGACTCCGGTTACTACGGCAGCGATCTGGTGACTGAAGCCGATGGCACGCTCAATTCCCGCGGCGAGATGAGCGTCGATTTCGAAGTGCCCAAACCTGAAGATAAGGACGAGTGGGACTATTCATATCGACTCGAAGCGCAGGTCACTGACGCCTCGCGCCGCGAGATGCAGGGCCAGGCCTCTTTCATCGGCACGCGCGGCAAGACAGTCGCTGACGCTTACCCGGAGCGCTATCTCTATTACCAGGGTGACACCGCGAAGATCAAAGTAAAGACCGCTGACTATGCGGGCCATCCGGTTTCCGAAAAAGTCACGCTCAAGTTCATCGAACAGAAATACGAGAAGGTCGAGAAGGACGAGGAGTACAACGGCTACAAATATAAGAATTACGATTACATTCTGCATGAGCGCGAACTTGCTTCAGTAGACGTGAACACCGACAGCCAGGGCAATTCGTCTTACGATTTCACGGTTCCCTCGCCCGGTAGCATTTACGTCAAAGCAATTGTCAATGAAAACGGAAAAGAGATCGTGAATCGCGGCGGTTCGTTCTGGGCGCCCGATAAAAAAGGCGAATGGTCCGATTTTGAATATCGAGACTATGACGAGAAAACGATCAAGCTCGTTCCCGACAAAAAATCTTATAAGCCCGGCGAAACGGCTCACGTGCTCGCGATGCTGCCCTTCGATAAAGCCCATCTGCTGGTGACGACCGAACTGTCGAATGTCATGACTGCGCGAGAAATTGATTCGGCGGGCCGCAGTATTGTGATCGATGTGCCAATCGAGCAACGCTACGAACCGAACGTTTATCTCGACGTTTCGTTCGTCAAAGACAGCGACATGTACAGCCAGAGCCAGCTCATCGCCGTCCCCGCCCGCGACAAGATGCTCAAGCTTGATATCGTGCCGAACAAGAAGGAATTCAAGCCGCGCGACGTGGCCTCATACACAATTGTGGCGCGAAACGATGATGGCTCGCCTGCCGCTAATGCGGAAGTCAGTCTCGGCATTGTCGACGAAGCAATCTACAGCATCCAGGCGGAAACCGCCCGCAACATAAAGCGCGAGTTCTATGGCAAGCGGTACGATGAAGTGCAGACGAGTCTCGCGATTCACTACAAGTTCACGGGCTTTGCGGGAGACAAGCCGGTCGATCTCGCGAAGAACAAATCTGCTTATCAACTCGCCGATTTCAAGAACGAAAGTGCTTACGCTGAACCCACCATTCGCCGAGAATTCAAAGACACGGCCTTCTGGCAACCGGATGCAGTCACTGGGGGCGACGGCAAAGCCACAGTAAATTTCAAACTGCCGGACAACCTAACTACCTGGCGGGCCACCGCGCGCGCCGTCACCGCTGACACCCGCGTCGGCTCAGCCGTGCAGAAAACGATCGCGCGCAAGGACGTGATCATGCGTCTGGAGATGCCGCGCTTTCTGACTGAAGGCGACACGGTGACTATCTCCGGCGTCGTGCACAACTTCCTGAAGAGTGACAAGTCGACCAAGATCTCACTCGATCTTAATGGCGCACAATTACTTGATTCGCCGAGCGAAACTGTAACGATCAAACAGAACGGCGAACATCGCGTTGATTGGCGCGTGCAGGCAAATCAAGTCGGCAAGCTGACCCTACTGGCCAAGGCGCTGACCGATACTGAGTCCGATGCGGTCGAGATGACGATGGAAATCGTGCCGCACGGTTTGAAACAGACGGTCGGCAACACGACGACCTTGACACAAAACGATGCGGACCAAACCTTCGCGCTCGACCTGTCAGCAAATCCCGATAGCCAGGCGCGAAGCTTGCGCATCGAAGCATCGCCGTCGCTGGCCGGAACTCTGTTTGGCGCGCTCGATTATTTGACGAGCTTTCCGTACGGCTGCACCGAACAAACAATGTCCAGCTTCCTGCCAAACGTCATCGTCGCGCAAACTTTGAAAGACGTGCCAACCGCGAAGATTCGCGCGTCGAACGATCTCGATAAGAAAGTTCAGCGCGGACTCGATCGTCTATACGCTTATCAGCATGACGATGGCGGTTGGGGCTGGTGGAAAGACGACAAGAGCGATCCGTTCATGACGGCATACGTCGTTGATGGTCTGACGCTCGCTAGCAAAGCCGCCTATCAGATCGATCTCGGGCGTCGCGATCAGGGTCGCGAGAAGCTTGCATCTCTGCTGAACGCGGGCAAGAACGACAACGGCAATCCGATCGATGATGAAACCAGGAGCTACATGATCTATGCCTACACCGAAAGTGGTGACAGCGATGGTCATTATCTCGAAGCGCTTTATGGGAAGCGCGGGAGCCTTGGGCCTTACGGCCGCGCTCTGCTCGCGCTCGCGTTGCACCAGCGAAAAGATGGACGCGCGAAAGAAATTGCCGGCGCTATTGCCGGCTCGGCCCAGACTGACGAATTCGAAGCACACTGGCAAACCGCACGCGTCAACGACTATGGCCGCAACGTCTATCTTGACGCGGAAGCCACGGCGCTTTCATTGAAAGCTCTGGCGCAAATCGATCCGGGCAACGCGCTGTTGCCGAAGGTCGCGCGCTGGTTGGTAAAGAATCGGCAGAACGGTTATTACTGGCTTTCGACGAAAGAAACTGCCTTCGCGATCTATGGCCTGACTGATTATTTGAAAGTCAGTCACGAACTCTCGCCGGATTATTCGTTCGAGATTTATTTGAACGGCGCTCAGGTCGCTCTGCAACACGTCGGCGCGGGCGAGGCCACAAACGCGCAGGACTTTGTGATCACCAAGAAGGCTGGCGAAGTCAGCAACAACAATCAAATTCGGGTGGTTAAGCACGGCCGCGGCGCGCTGTACGTTTCGGCCTCGGTTCAATACTTCACTGCGGAAGACAACGTCGCCGCGCAGTCGTCGGGAAATTTGAAGATCGCGCGCGAGTATCTGCGTTTGCATGTAACGGAAAACGCAGACGGAAAATCAAGTTGGAAGATCGAACCATTGACGGGCGAGCTGCGCTCCGGAGATCTGATCGTCGTGCGTCTCCATCTGACCGGCGCGCGGGCACAGTACCTGATGATCGAAGATCCGATTCCCGCGGGCGCCGAACAGGTCGCACAAGTCAGTGGTATTTACTTGAATTACACCACGGGACAGTGGACTGATTGGTATAGCGCGCGCGAGTTCCGCGACAACCGCACCGCCATCTTCGTTGATTACTTCGATGGCGACGCGACGTTCCAATACGCAATGCGTGTCGAGGTGCCCGGCGAGTTTCGCATCGCGCCCGCGCGGGCTGAGTTAATGTATCAACCGACGATACAAGCCAACACCAGTAATGATCGGTTGAGGATCTTGGATAAGAAGTAATGGGACTTAACCGCAGAGGATCGCAGAGGTTTGCGCAGAGGTCACGGAGAAAGACCTTTGCGTCCTCTGCGAATTCCTCAGCGCCCTCTGCGGTTAAAAACGTTCTTTAGTCTAACCAGTTACTTAAGAGGCGGATATGATCACAGCAAACTTGAAGAGGTGGCTTGAGAGCGCGCGGGAAGTACTGAGAAACGCTCGCGCCCTGGCAATCTGCGCCGGCCTTTACGTGCTACTACTCGTTACCCTCTACATCTTCATCGCCACGCGCGAAGCGACCGTTTGGCAGGTGCTGATCACTTATGCTTTCCTGGTGCTGATGCCGGCAGAGTTTTTTGTGCTCCAGTCGGCAATCGTCGAGCATGCGCGCACCGGAAAGTTTTCTTGGCGGCAGATCTTTCGCGGGGCCATCAAGCTCTTTATCGCGACGATTCCCATCGTTGTAATCGCTTTGGTATTTTGGGCTCTGCTCGACAAGTTTCAGCTTCACTATCCCGCTCCAAAAGCTGTGCTGGCCGAATCACTGCGTGGTGCGCCGAAGCCGCAGCCGCTTCATTGGCCGACGGTGATTTTTGCGACGATCCGATTTCTATTATTTGCCATCGGGTTACCGCTGGCTACGATTCATCTTTGGGCCAGAGTTAGCGCCGATGACTTTCGAACATTGTTCGGCGGCGGCGCGGAAGCGACCGTGAAACGAATCGGTAGATGGCTCGCGCGCGCCTTCGCCTCCGATTCAGTCTTGATGTACGCACTTGGCGCGATCCTGTTTGCTTTTATACCTTACGCGGTTCTCTTCATTAAGATTTCCCCCAAAGGGACGAAGACCGACTTCGCGGTGTTCATCGCGCAGCTCTTGATTGCTTTCTGTTCCTCACTGATCGGTTGGATCGTAACCGTCAAGGCCCTCTCAAAGTTGAATACCCAAACATCAATAGTCGATGTCCCTCAACGTGCGCCAAGCACGACGGCGGAGGCGCCCGCCTGACAGTTACAGAACCGAGAGCGGACCGGGGCCCCCAAGCGGGCAGCCCGCTTGGGGTGGTGGATGCGACCGGATCATTTTCCATTTGTCATTTGATATTTGGCATTGGCCCATTTCAATCGGACGCGGTCACGTGACTTTCGCAAACCTTCAGATTCGAAGCATCGATCGCATATCACACAGGCACTCGTTCGTTCTGACCTGCGCATGCGTAGCTCTTCTGATGTTCAACTCTCCTTTTCCAAAGAATCGTTGGCGGATATTCGCTTGGCCAAATGAATCGCCAGCGCTCCGTGAAGCAGCGATTGATTCCGCACTGCAGCAAGCCGCAACTGCTTCGCTCGGCCAGCGCGAAGGCGCAATCATCGTCATGGATGCGCAGACTGGCCGCATACGCGCGTTGGTGAATTCGCAACTTGCCTTCGATCAAGCTTTGATGCCCGGCTCGACCATGAAACCGTTTACCGCATTGGCAGCTCTGCGCGCCGGATTGATTGATAAAGATTCACGCACAGTTTGTCCGGGCCGCTTTACCGGCCGCGGCTTTTCACTTCCCTGCGTCCATGAAGATCATTTGCCGCCATTCACACCATCGCAAGCCATCGCGTATTCGTGCAACTACTACTTCGCCACGCTGGGTCAAAGGCTGGGCCGAGACAAGCTAGTCGAGACCGCGCGGCAGTTTGGATTCGGCCAATCGGCGGGGATCGCGGACGAGACTGCGGGAACACTGCGGCCTTGCGAGACCGGCAGCAATACGCATATTCGCGAGAGCGCTCACGCTTCGGAGCAAAGCGATTGCGACGCGCGCGAAGCGATTGGTGAAAGCGATCACATTCAAATCACGCCGATCCAATTGCTAGCGGGCTACACTGCCCTGGTGAATGGCGGACATCTATTTCAACTTCGAATCAGCCAGCCCGAACCCATCGAACGATCACAAATTGCCATTTCTCAAACACACCGCGCGATCATCATCGAAGGAATGCGCGGCGCCGTGCGCTATGGAACGGCAAAGAATGCGCACCTTGATTCGCTCCCGCTTTACATCCTGGGCAAGACAGGAACCTCGCAACCCGCGAAGGGCTTTCGTTCCAACGGTTGGTTCGTCGGCTTCGCCAGCCACACGCGCGCAGATTCCTCTGCTGAACCAACTTCAGATGAAATTGATCTGGCGGTGCTGGTTCTCATGTCGCGCTCGCATGGCGCTGAAGCTGCGACGTTGGCGAAACCCATATTTGAAACCTTCGTCGAGCAGACGGAAAACTTTCACCGCAGAGACGCAGAGGAACGCAGAGTAAGCGCAGAGAACGGGGCCTTAAATTCCGCACTCCGCAATCCGCAATCCGCGATCGTCAGGGTCCATCTCGTCACTGAAAATGTCACGCAGGAACTTTCGCTCGAAGATTATGTGGTCGGCGTGATGCGCGCGGAAGGAAGCATGGAAACTGAACCCGAAGCCCTGAAAGCCTTAGCGACCGCCATTCGCACTTTCGCAATGAAGAATCGCGGCCGACACGCGAAAGACGGCTACGATTTTTGTTCGACCACGCACTGCCAGCGATTTATTGGCGGAAACCCGACCGTCAGGGAGGGCGCAGCTTCCAATCAAAGCACCCTCCCTGACGGTCGGGTTTCTGCCGCCGTTCGCGCGACCGAGGGCCAGATTCTCATCGACGAGCGCGGCCAACCTGTGGATTCATACTTTGGCGCCTCGTGCGGCGGCGAGACGGCGAATATTGGGACGCTCTGGGGCAAGAATCCGCCCGCGTATCTACGCGGTGTGCACGACGATTTCTGCCTCACCGGCCCGCATGCAAACTGGACCGATGTGATCTCTCGTGCCGATCTATTGCGGGCGATGCAAAGCGATGCTCGCATCAATGTTGGTTCAAGACTCGATCAAATCACTATCAGCAGGCGCGATGAAACCGGACGCGCAGAAGTCATCACGCTCGAGGGCGAACATCGGAAGATCGTGCGCGGCTGGGATTTCAAGATAATTGTGGGCCGCGTGCTGGGATGGAACCTGCTGAAGAGCTCCCGCTTCGAAGTCTCTCGGAACGGATCGAATTTCACGTTTCGCGGCAGCGGCTTCGGCCATGGCCTGGGTCTGTGTCAGGAAGGCGCGCACGTAATGGCCCAACGCGGGGCAATCTATCGGCGGATTCTGGATAAATATTTTCCGGGCACCCGCGTGGCGCCGCGTAGCGGTTCAGTGAGTTTAGCCCGGCCTTTCAAGGCCGGGAAGCAAAATGAGACCGATTCGCTCGTCGCGTCAGCGACAAATGAATGCGCCCTAGTGCCCTCATTGCTGCGCCGACGAAATGAGTGGCGCGCTGACATGATCCCAGCGTTGAAAAGACGGGCCAGAATCACGGGTCGCTATGCGACGAGAACCCGGCCGCGTAGCGGCCAAATGTTTATAGTTCCCAAAACAAAGATACGTAATGAGCTCCGTAGGAGCGAAATCCTTCCAATCACGCTCGCCGAGGAACAGTCATATTTCGCTCCTACGGAGCTTTCGAATTTCTTGGGACCAGAGGTCTATAAATATTTCGTCCCTACGGGACTGAAGACGAATCAAAGATATCTCACGATCTCCAGCGAACATTTTCACGTCACCTATCCAAGCAGCATCAATCGCCGCGATGCCGATCAGGTTCTGAACACTCTGGAATCGGCCCGCGCTGACTATCTCCATCGAGCGAATGCAGCTTCAGTTTCGATGTCCGACATCCCGACGCTCGAAATTCACCTTAACGAAAGCACCGGCGATTTCACCGCGCGCACCGGTCAACCTTGGTGGACTGCCGCTGCGACGAAAGGAAATCGAATCGAGCTGCAACCGATCGGAATACTTAAGCACCGCGGTGTTCTTATCACAACGCTGCGGCATGAATTAGCTCACGCCGTGATCGACACGGTGAGCCACAATCGCGCGCCGCGCTGGCTGGAAGAAGGATTCGCGATTTATCTGGCGGGGGAGGGTTCGATGTTTGCCGGTTACTTAACCAAAGCGAAGTTGTCCCCGGATGAAATTGAGAAAGGACTGGAACGGCCCGGTTCGCAGCAGGCAATGCGCATGTTTTATGCCGCAGCTTACATTGAGGTAAATAGGTTGATTCAAACAGACGGCGAAGTCAGAGTTTGGTTAAGAATAGCCAATCCTCTCGTCGGTCGAAATTCAGAACTCGGTAACAATCTCGTGTGAACATCTCAGTGACATTTTCAAGAACAAGCTTACTCCGATTCTAGTCGAATGACCTGCCAGATCTGCGACTCACACACGGATTATCGCGAATCCAAAAACGCCATGCTTTCTTTACCCATTCTTCGGCGTAATCGATTCCAATGCGCGGCCCGCGCACAATCTGGCGGCGAGAGACCGAAACGCCCTCTTCAATCCAAACTCGATCGCCAAGTAGATCAGCTTTATCCAACCTGCGATCGATTCCCATCGCGACACACAGGCGACCCGGCCCACTGGTCAATTCATGTTCGAATCGTCCGGGTCGGCGACGGCGAATGATATCCAAACCTTCGACCGGTTCCACGGCGCGCACCAAAATAGCGTGCGGAATGTCTTCCGCGTTGGTTACCACATTGAACTGATGATACATGCCATAAACGAAGTAAACGTAAGCCGTGCCGCCAACGCCGTACATTGTTTCCGTGCGCCGTGTGCGCCGGCCATTGTATGCGTGCGAGGCTTTATCTTCCGGGCCTCGATACGCTTCCGTTTCGACGATTATTCCAGCCACGCGCGCGCCGCTTCTATTGGGAACGACTAATCTCTTTCCCAAGAGATCGCGCGCGACTTCGAGCACGTCGGAGCGAGTGTAGAATTCGCGAGCAAGTTTCTTCATTCGTTTGAATCCGCAGCTTACGCAGATTTGGAGTCAGTACCGGGAGCGGTAGCGACCGGGTAATCCGCGATACTATCTTGATTGTCTCAAAGACATGAGACCCGGTCGCTACCGCTCGCGGTACTGACCTCATTTTCTGCGTCATCGGCGAAATCTGCGGATTTAGTTTCACCGCATCTTCCACAGCATGGCGATCGTAATCACAAATCCAATTACTACGATCGCGCGACGGATGAACCCGCGGCCCACGCGTCGGGCTGTGCGGGCGCCAAAGTAACCGCCGGCCAGCGCTGCTACTGCCATGAAGAGTGATCGCGGCCATGAAACGAGATGCATCATTGAAAAAGCGACGACGGCCACGCTGTTGATGCAAACGCCGAGAAAATTCTTGATGCCGTTAGCACGATGGATATCATGCAAACCGAGGAGTCCCATCGCCGCCAGCATCAGAATGCCGTTCCCGGCGCCAAAGTAGCCTCCGTAGATTGCCGAGAAAAATTGAAAGACGATCGCGCCAATCCACCAGGCCTTCGTCGATTCTTTGCCAGCCGCAGGCAAGTGCAGCCAGCGATTCACTGGGGTTTGCATCATGAAAAGAATCGTGGCGAACAAGATCAGAAAAGGAACCAGACGCGCAAACATGGGCGCTGGCGTAGCGATCAATAACCACGCTCCGATGCCGCCGCCGATGACGCTAATTACGCCCAGCCGCATCAAGATCAGCGAACTGTCATTCATCTCGCGACGATATCCAAACAGTCCACCAAATAAACCGGGCCACAGAGCGACGGTACACGTCGCATTAGAGACCTTTGGATCGAGGCCCAGCCAAATCAGCAGCGGAAAAGTCAGCAACATGCCACCGCCGGCGATCGAGTTCACCACGCCAGCAAAGAAAGCGGCCACGAACATCGCAGCGGCATGAATAAAAGGCATGCGCGGTAGTCTAAAGGGCGAGCGGCAAAGAGCAAAGCGCAGATCATTTTCCATTTGTCATTTGACGTTTTTCATTTGGTCATCGCCACGGGTCAGAAGCTCGCGTGTAAGTGAGGTTTCCTTTCAACAAGCCCTCTCTCACGGCGGACTTCTGACACCTCGATGGCAAATGAAAAATGTCAAATGACAAATGGAAAATGATCTCGTGTTAGAATGATCGCGCAATTCAACCCAATCATTATTAGGAGTCAAAAATGGCCGAAGTATCCATCCGTCCGAAACCAAACGGTCCCTATCTGATCGAAGGTCCAGTTGATATTTATGACACCGCCGGAAATAAGATCGCCACTGACGATCGCCCACGCATCGCACTGTGCCGCTGCGGCGCTTCATCGAATAAGCCTTTCTGCGACGGCACGCACAGTAAGATCGGATTCCAGGCCGCTGAAGTGATTAATCCGGAAAGCGCGGAGCCGCAAACGTAAAGATGTCTCGAAGGTTTTTGCCGACCGGCCTGCTGCTCGTCGCGCTGGTGGTAGTTGGTAGTAGTTCTGCATCGGCGCCATCGATAGTTGCGACTCCCGCAAACGCGCACACTATTCGGGTGATGACCTATAACATTCATGTCGGCGTTGGCATGGACAAGAAACTCGATCTGGCGCGCATTGCCGGCGTGATTAACGCGCAGCATCCCGATCTCGTGGGCTTGCAGGAAGTCGATCGAGGCGTCGAACGAACGCAGCGCATCGACGAGATTGCCGAAATCGCCAGGATGACGAAAATGGATTATGCCTTCGCCTTCAATCTGCGTTATCAGGGCGGGCAATACGGCGTGGCAATTCTGTCGCGGTTGCCAATCATGGCCACGGATCATCGCCTGTACAAGAATACGCGCGAAGCCGAGCGCCGTGGGTTCATTCGGGCTGAAGTGCTCGTGCATGATCGCCCGTTGAACTTCGTCACAACCCATCTGGATTATCAGTACGAAGATGGACGGGTATTCGAAACGGAACAACTTCTGGCGGCACTGAGAGATGTGAAAGGGCCGTTGATTCTCGTCGGAGACTTTAACGATGTTCCTGCGGGTGAGGCTTATCGTTTGGTCCGACAGCAGTTTGGCGACGCGTGGATTGAAAACCACCCGAACGAAAATGGGTTCAGCTATCCGTCTGACAAACCGGCGAAGCGAATCGATTACATTCTGTGGCGTTCAAGTGATCATCTGCGCACGAAGCGCGCCTGGATTCCTGAGACATTGGCTTCAGATCATGTTCCAGTGGTAGCTGACTTAGAAATCAGAACCCCTTAAAAAACGGTATGCCTGAGTCCCGTAGGGACGGAATATTTTGTAGCACAGTGGCAAACCCTTGTGTTGGAGCTCCTTTAGGAGTGACACAGCCTGCCGCCCATAAATGGGCTCGCAATTCATCAGGAACTCTTTTCTACAAATATTTCGTCTACGGGACTCTGTCGTATGGCCACTCGGCACGCATGCGTGCGCGAATGAAGTAGATAGCGAGACCGACGACGACGAGGACGGCAGCGTAGCGTATCTCTCTCAGAAAGTTCTTGCGTGAAATGAGCACGTAGATGAACCCTCCCAGCGCGACCAGCGCGGGCAGCGGATAAAGCCACATCCGAAACGGGCGCGGCAGGTCGGGCCGGCGCACGCGCAAGACCATCACGCCAACGATCTGAGCGAGAAACTGCACCAGAATGCGAATCACGACGAGCGCCGCGATTACATCGGCCAACCGGAAAAAACAGAACAGCGCTGCAATACCGCCCATGACAAGCAACGAGACATAAGGCAGGCGATGACGTGGGTGCACGCGCGCAAAGACCCGGAAGTAGTTTCCGTCACGCGCAGCCGCAAACGGTACGCGCGAATAACCCAGCAGCAAAGAGAAGACGGACGCGAACGCCGTCCACATGATCAGCGCCGTCGCGATGAGACTCGCCTTCGGTCCGTAGAGTCGTTCCATGAACGAGGAGATGACGTAACGTTGCGCCGGCGTGTTGGCCGTGCCGGCAAATTCGCGCCACGGAATGACGCCAAGGATCGAAATGTTCATCACGATGTAGATCACCGCAACGAACAGGATCGAAAGGAGCACCGCGCGCGGGATCGTTCGTCCTGGGTCTTTCACTTCGCCACCAAAGAAGCAGACGTTGTAATAGCCCCAGTAATCGTAAACCGAGACGAGCAGCGCAGCGCCCAGCCCGGTGAAGAATTCGGGGCGCAGGGTAAATGCGCCCGGTGGAAAATCGAATGCGAGTTTTGGATCAAAATGTGTAACACCCGCGAAGATTACCCACAGAATCGTCAGCATCACGCCGACCCACAAAAACTTTGACAGCCGCTCAATCAGTGTAATCCGGCGATAGAGCAGGAAGACGGCCAAACCGACGGCCGCAATCGCGACGAGCGCGACGGGAATCGCGTTGATCTCGACGGCGCCCAGGATGGGAAGCGTAACCTTTGTTTCATGACCCAGCCCGGGCAGGATGTAGGTTGCGTACTGGGCCAGCCCGATGCCGCCCGAGGCAATCGAGAGCGGCGCGCTGAATGTGAGTTGCCAGATAAACAGAAATGACATCAGGCGACCCAACTTTTGCGGACCATAAATCTCTGCAAGATACCGGTAAGAACCACCCGAACCGGGCAGCGCCGCGCCGAGTTCGGCCCAGACAAGGCCGT
>Ga0209577_10001963_pt1 | contig 20063 bp, 17 predicted proteins | sample GraSoiAngelo_109_FD_185874 | JGI IMG/M metagenome (GOLD analysis project Ga0209577, IMG submission 185874) | Grasslands soil microbial communities from the Angelo Coastal Reserve, California, USA - 14_0903_12_20cm (SPAdes) (version 2) | ecosystem: Environmental > Terrestrial > Soil > Grasslands...
CACAGCTGCCAAGACGAATTGAACCACCGCGATGAGGAGGCGCCCTTGCACCAACTGCCCTAGCCCCGGGACGAAGAAACTACAGAGCGCTGCAATGACATTTCCCGCAGAACCCTGCCCCGCCATGTGGCCTCCGATGTGCGAACCCACTCGTTACCCCCACCCTACAGGAAGGACTCGAATGGCCCAGTGAGCGGCCTGATTCATCGTCGTGTACGCGTCACCGCTGGCGCAAACTGTTCAACGACAACGACAGCCGTATCTGCCGGCGGCGGACGGTCAAGAACCGTCTGAGTACGTCCGAGTAGTGTCTTGTCGAAGAAGGCGCGACTGTACTTCTCAATCATCGTCAGCGCGACACGCGCGTTGTCGGTTTTCATGGAATCGTGCGCAGCTTCAATCAGCGGTTCGTCGCTAAAGCTCATGTGGATGACACCGGGCATCTTCAGCGTGACTCGATAGCCCCCGGCCGGCATCTCGGAAAGAAGCTCGTCTTGGCCCGTAGCAAGTGCGTGGAATAAGGAGTCGGCCTCGGCGCGTGTCATCTCCATCGACGCGAGTTCGCTATCGGAGAGTCGCGGTGGACTGTGGCTGCGGCCCATGTACATGAACGGTTGGCTCATGGTTCGCCCGGCGACATCCCGAAAGAACGGCAGGTTGTGCATCACGCCGTCCTGATCGAGGCACGCCTTGAGGCGTGCGTCGATTTGGCACGCGAGCGCCGCAGCCTCGCCTCCTGCGGAGTGGCCGAGCGCACCGATGCGTTCGAGATTGACCCGGCGGAGAAATGGCGCCCGGAGTCGCGCGTCTCTCGCGTATCGACTGAGTTGATCGATTACGAATCGAATGTCTCGCGCCTCGACGTCGATTACGCGCCGGAGGTAAGCTTGGCTTCGCAACTCGTTCTGCCACTCACGACGCCATCTCGGCAATGTCGAATCGGATCGGCGCGAGTCACGGAACGCGGGCGCGGCGCCAACGACTCTTCCATCGGGGAAGACGACGACGTGTGTGTCGTACGTGTGTGCGATGACGGCGACAATGTATCCATTGCTCGCGAGGTCCTCGTATTGAGAGCTGTAGAAGGACCGATCCACACCGCCGCCGTGCGAAAAGATTAGCAGCGGGCAACCTCGAGTAGGACAGGTGGGCAGGGCACCTTCCGTTGCGTGACTTCGCAACAGACCCGCTTCGATTGCCGCGGACGCCGGCGCGAACTCGCGTCGCAACGCTGAATCACCGAGGACGCGCTGCAAGCGCGGCAGGTCAGGTAGGTACGGTGCCCCCAACGTCTCCTTCACTCGGCGCGCCGGATACCAAACGTCGACCATGACCTCGCGGCGCGCCTTGACATCTGTGAAGAGGAATTCTGCGCGGGACGAATCCATCCAGTGGTACGTGATACGGCCGATGCCGAACGGTCCGGTCGGCATCGATAGAATGGCGGTTTGGGTCGATTGGGCCCACAGTACGGCTCGGCCAAGCGACAGAACGAGTCCGAGGCTGATGATGCGTATCACGAGGCGGTTTACGGAAAAATGAAAACGTGAACGCCCATCCGGCCTAGCCTTCGCCCAAGGGCCATCATTGGGCGATCGCCGGCGTTCTAAAGCTCCGGACAAAGGTCCAAACAAGCTCCAGAAGCATAGGCCACACGATGACCATCGTTACGATCCAGCCGGATCTTGAACGGGCGGCCCCAGGCATCGGCCCATACACAACGAGGCAGAGCGCCGCATTAGCCAGGTAAGCGGTGTTAAGACCGACAAGGCAGGCGCGAGTCGGAAGCATATCGCGGCGCCTCAGAAACAAGAGCGCTCCGCTCGTGATTACGATGCCGAGGGTGGGGCAAAGCACGGAGAGACGTCGCCACTCATTCATCCGAGCGAGATTTCCCAGCCGCAACAAGAATGGCAGAGTGACCGATATCGTCCCGCCAATCGACAGGGCCACAACGGCCCAGATTAGACGTCGTCCGGCAGGAGTGGATAGTCGTCGTGAGAGCAGCGATCGTAGGCGAAGCCAAATCATCGGAAATGCCAGGAAAAACGGCGCTCCGATAAGGAAGTGCCACCAGTTACCCTGATTCCCTGGAACTCTGAGCCTCACGGCGTCCCACGGGGAGGTATCGAGTGCCATCGGAAGAAAGGCGGTGACTGCAGCCGTAACCGAGATCAGCAGCGCAACAGAGTTGAACCATACCGGGGCCCGTTCTTCTTCCCACGGTGTGGGCATAGAATCCTTCCTCGATGCCGCGAAAGACTACTCGACGTGCCTAATTCGGACCACGCACATTACGCAGCTGTGCCCGGACCTGTTTCGGCGCTCGCGCGAGCGTGCCCGCGCGGTTGTCCGAGACAGCGAGGCTTCACGCGCGGCACGGAGGACTTGGGGGGAGGCGCCAGGGCCGGCACGTCGAGCGGCACGACCAGCAGCGCGCAGACCAGCCTTGCACCCAGCCTACCATTTATGGCTTCGCCGACTGGCCATACTGTAAAATCCACGCCGGCGGCTCTGTCTCCAAACTCCCGTTCACTCGAACGCCGCGTTCCTTGGCCCAACGATACCCCCACATGAGACCGCTCTTGATGGGAAGCGTGTCTGGAACCCGATAGGCAGCATCGGCCTGCGCCTGGTCGAGAGTCACAAAGCGATAGTGCCTTTCGATGAACAGCGCGAGCACCTCGTCTATTACGTCCGCATTGAGCCGGTTGACATGCAACAACATCACCTGGGGAATCTCCCGGCCGAAGACCTGCTGATGCAGACCGTTGTAGTAGTCAATTTCGGTTGACGTATATGCCAAGTACTCCTCTCTGAGCCGTCTTGCCGCCCCCTCATCGTGCTTGGTCAGCATCTGGAGATACGCGCGATTGAACAGATCGTCTTCATTATCAATGGTACATGTGGCCAATTCGTACCCGCGCTCCTTCAGAAATCCCGCCATGGCATGGTGTTTTGCCTGAGTGTCCCCCGTATGGTTGTAGGGGAAGCGAAAATAGCGGAGTGCCTTCCCCGCCTTCTCCAGCAAAGGCTTGAGGACAGCCTCATCCGAGATTACATCCTGCTCGAACTGCTCGACGGTAAGCGCGTTGAAATCGGGATGAGAGAAGGAATGGTTACCCAAATCCTGGCCCTGGCGTAGCCATTGTCGCAGCAGCCGGCTGCCTAGTTCACTTCCGACATCTGCGACCCGCTGACCAATGACAAATCCAGTGGCTGGGGCGTGGTGTTTATCCAGGGACTCGAGGATCGCGGCGGTGATCGGTCGAGCATGTGCGGGGTCACTCTCTCCCGCGAGGGGAAGATCGTCGAACGTGAGCGCCACGGTGCGAGATTGGGCGGACACCGCACCCGAACAGCAGAGTAAGACGAGGATTCGAAGCTTGTCGATCAACGTAGCCTCATCCGAGCGTCAACCTCGATGCGCCATGGCGTGCTGTCGCGCACCAGCCGCAGCCCCGCCCACCCCAACGCCTCGTCGTAGTTCATGCAAAATGAGGCGGGCGTTGAACCTGTGCCCGCTGTATCGTCGCCTCGGGCTTACGGCGCGAGCACAGCAAGGACGAGCTGGGAGGTCTCGCGCGTTGCCCCTTCATAATAGAAGGCGTAGACCTTGTGCGTCTTCTCGTCGACCGCGCACGTTCGCGCGCCACCGCCCGTGGGAACCTTCTCGACGACCGAGAACTTGTCCGGTGTGTCTTCGTGCACCACGGTCAGGGTACTGTCCGCTCGATTCGCGTTGAAAGCGAGTTTGGTGCCCGAGTCGAAGGCGTTCTCGTCGGCTCGACTCGGCACCCGAATTCGCGCCACGACGTTGCCATTATCAGCGTTCAGGACCACCATCTCCGTGTCGCACGCCATGAAGAGCCGGCGCGTGGCATTGTCCATGGCCAGCCCCTGTGCCCTCCCGCAGGCGGGAATGCGGTAGGTGGCCTCGATCTTGAGGGCCTTCGCATCGACCCGCTCCACAAACCCCGAGTCCTCCACATTGAGAAAGAGCGTGCCTCGCCCATCGGCGACCCCGGATTCGAGCCCGTCTCCGATCGACGTCTTCGTTATGAGCTTCCCAGTCTTCATGTCCACGACCCAAGCGTCCTTGTCCTCCCACGTGAAAGCGCGATGGGTGAACGGATCGTAGCGAATCCCGTCGCCCTTCGCGTCCACGTGACCGGTGACGGCGAACGTCTTCAGATCGAACACAACGCCATTGCGGACCAACCCACGATTCTGATCCGCCGCAATCGCGTAGCCGCCTCCCCCCCCGACGACGGTACCAATCACAGTGTCGTTGTCGACGTCAATGACCTTGTCCCCTAAACCGTAGAGTCGCCGACCCACCGGATCCACGATGATGTAGTCCGCCCGGGCACGACCGAGGACAAGCCGCTTGACGACGTGATAGTGCATGCTCTGGGCTGCGAGAGTGGATGCGGCAAGAGCCGGCAGGACGAATGCGCCGAGCGAGGAGGCACGTAGTCGAAGCATGGCGACTCCTGGAGAACGTTCTTGGACGAACGGAGCGGTCAAACACCACTTCGCAGAAGAATGCAGGGCTGGCGGACCACAGGACAGCCCCCAATGCGACGACGGCAAGGCGGCGCAGGAGGAGCCTAATGATGTGAGGCTCCCGACTGAGGGGAGAGGAAGGTCGTTCGGGCGCCGGGCGTTGCGCGGTGAGTTTGGTGAGCGAAGCCGCCGACAATCGAGCGAGAGCCTGCGAACTACTCGTAACGCAAGGCCACCATTGGATCGACGCTAGAAGCCTGGCTCCCGGGAAAGTAGCAGGACATCAGCACAACAATTCCCAGCACGCTTCTACGCCGCGACGCCCTCGCCGTTTGAGAGGAAGGCCGCCCTCAGCGCCGCCGCGAGCGCCGCTGCTTTGATACCGTGGCTCTGCTTGGGCAGGACCCGCAGCTGCGCGCCAGGAATGGCCTTCGCCGTCGCGCTGGCCCCGGTTCGAAGCGCGGGCGGGCTCTTCTCGCCCGACATGACTACGGTGGGCACGCGGATCCGCGCGAGCCGCTCGGCCGGCAACGTGAATCCTCCCATCACGGCCGCATCGTAGAGCAGCGTGTGGGCCACTGCGCGCATGTCCTTCCAGAAGGGGAAGAGGCGCATGAGCACGATGAAGAACTTGGGCACGCCCACGGTCCGCATGAAGTACTTTACCGCGTCGTCCCGCCGCCCTTGGGCGATCAAGGTCCGCACGCGCTCCTCGTAGTCCGGATCGGGACGGCCCGCGACATCGCCGACCATGTAAGGAGGCTCGTACGCGGCCAACTTCGCCATGGGAACGCCCGCCGCGGCCGCCTCGAGAGCCAGGGCGGCACCCGATGAGATGCCCCAGACGAACGGCGCTCCGCCCGCTTCCTTAGCCAGGGCCGCCAGATCATCGATTTCGCGCTGCACGGTGTACGGCTTCGCGTCGCCACTATCCCCGCGACCACGCCGGTCGTAGTTGTACACGGTGAAGTGCTCGGCCAGGGCCGTCACCCACGGCCGGACAAACGACGACTTTCGCAGCCCCAGCGCGCCGGCGACCACCACCAGGGGCGGCCCGAACCCGAGGCGGTCGTAAGTGATCTGGGTGCCGTCCTTGGAAACAACGCTTGCCGTCGTGCTGTCGGTCATTGCTCCTCGTCCCTGTTGAAGTTGCCCCGGAAGGAGGCTGTCGAGCGCCCCATGCCGCTCCAACAGGGCGACGAACAAGACCTGCCTGGATCGACAACGGGAGGGATTTTCGGGTGCTGGACGGTCGGCCTACGAGACCACCCTCTATTCAAGCGGTTACGGACCGCTGCCGCCTCGGTCGGGTGCGATTCGGCCCCGTTTCGGGGGTTTCGTCTGGATTTCCCAGCCGCCAAACGCCTAGTTTTCTGTTCCCGAGCACGCGGCCGGGTCGGTTCTGTGTCAACGGGTCGCAGCTTCGAGTCCTGCCTCGGGAGCTCGGTAGGTCCCCCTGCCCCAACGAGTTCTCATTCGGGCTGCCTTGGGCCTCTGATGAACAACCCGGAGACGTTCGCTGTCCACCGAGCCCGGGTGATGCCGCATTCCCGCCTGCCTGTGCCGCAAAAACACCCTTGTTCTTCCCTTGTGAAGCGACACATTGTTGTCCGATTTCCGCCCGGTGACACGCGTCACCACGGCTTTGGTCGAGAACGTGAACTTCTAGTGGCGCGAAACACCAGGAAGGGGGGGGGCAGCGAGCGATGGGCGATTGGAAGGCTGTTACGGCCGCGACCGCGATGCTTGTCGCCTGGAGTCTCGTCTGCTTCACCCCGCCTGCGTCGAGCCAGCAGCCGGACACCACCACGCAGGCCGAGTCGCTGAAAACACTGAGCATCGAGCAGCTCCTGAATGTTGAGGTCACATCTGTCTCGAGGCGTCCTGAGCCGCTCGCGCGCGCGCCCTCGGCCATTCAGGTCATCACTCAGCAGGACATACGTCGCTCCGGAGCCTCCAGCCTCCCCGAGGCCTTGCGCCTCGCCACCAACCTGGAGGTCGCGCAGGTCGATTCGCGCCAATGGGCCATCAGCGCGCGCGGCCTGAATAGCACGACCGCCAACAAGCTGCTGGTGCTCATCGACGGGCGGACGGTCTACACGCCCTTGTTCTCGGGCGTGTTCTGGGACGTCCAGGACGTGCCGCTGGAGGACATCGACCGGATCGAGGTCATCAGCGGGCCCGGGGCGACCTTGTGGGGAGCCAACGCGGTGAACGGCGTGATCAACGTGATCACCAAGAATGCGAAGGACACGCAGGGACTGCTCCTCTCGGGCGGCGGCGGCACCGAGCTGCGTGGCTTCGGGACCGCGCAGTACGGCGGCACCCTGGGCTCTGCGGTGCACTATCGGGCGTACGGCTCAGGCCTCACTCGTCAGCCGACGGTGCTGCCCACCGGCCTCGATGCAGCGGATGACTGGCACTTCGGGCAAGGCGGCTTCCGGCTGGACTGGGACCCCTCACAAGTGAGCCACGTCAGCTTCCAAGGGGACCTCTACGATGGCCGCATCAGCCAGCCGAGCGCCCCTGACATCGCAGTGAGCGGCGAGAATCTGGTCGGCAGGTGGTCGCGCACGCTTTCCGCTAATGCCGACCTGCGGGCGCAACTCTATTACGACCGGACCCATCGGGACATTCCGGGCACATTTGGCGAGGACCTCGACACGTACGACGTCGACCTCCAGCACCATGCGCGCCTCGGCGCTTCACATGACGTGGTCTGGGGACTGGGCTACCGCCTGATCAACGATCGTGTGGCCAACAGCTCCGCTCTGGCATTCTTGCCGGCCCATGTCACGCGGCAGTGGTTCACGGGATTTGCTCAGGACGAGATCGCGCTCGCCTCTGACCTTCACTTGACGCTCGGCACCAAGATCGAGCACAACGACTATACCGGTGTCGAGATCCAGCCGAGCGGCCGCGTGAATTGGACGGTCAGCCAGTTCGGCGCGCTGTGGGCGGCCGTTTCCCGAGCGCTCAGGACGCCGTCGCGAATCGACCGGGAGTTGTTTGCACCGGCTCAGCCTCCCTACCTCCTCGCCGGCGGTCCAACCTTCGACTCCGAAGAAGAGCTCGCCTACGAGGTGGGCTACCGCCACCAGCGGGGCTCCCTCGCCCTCTCCGTGGCAACGTTCTACAACCGCTACTACGGGCTCCGCAGCCTGGAGCAGACCAACCCGCCGGCGGCGTTCCCGATCGTGATCGCCAACGGTCAGGACGGCGAGTCGTACGGCGCGGAGCTGAGCGCCGACTACCGACTCACCGATCGCTGGCGCCTCGTCGCCGGCTACACCGAGCTGCGGATCCATATCTGGGCCCTGCCCACCAGTACCGACACGTCCCGCGGCAGCGCGGAAAACCATACGCCCGATCGTCAATTCACTGTGCGCTCGTCGACCGACCTCCCGGGGCACCTGAGCCTCGACGGCACGTTTCGCTACGTGGGGGAGATCGTCAACCAGCAGGTCCCGGCGTACGGCGAGTTCGATGTGCGCTTCGGGTGGCAGCCGGTTCCTCGGCTCGAGCTCTCAGTGGCCGGCCAGAATCTCCTGCACGATCATCACGCCGAGTTCGGCACGCCGACCGCGCGCAGCGAAATCAGGCGCGGCGTCTATGGGTCGCTCCAATGGCATTTCTGAGCGCGCTGGTCGAGCGGGCGTGCAGGCGGCTCACCGCGCGTGGGGTGTCGGCGGCCATTCTCGTATTCGCCATGCTGCATCTCGCGGGGTCCGGTCTGGAGGCCCAGGCGGCGCGCCCCTCGGAGTACCAGGTGAAGGCCGTTTTCCTGTTCAACTTCGCGCAATTCGTCGATTGGCCGCCCGAAGCCGTTGTGGACTCCCAGGCGCCGCTCGTCATCGGCGTCCTGGGCGAGAATCCGTTCGGGGACTTGCTCGATGCCACGGTGCGCGGGGAGCATGTGGGAGCGCGGTCGTTCGTGGTGCGTCGCTACCAGCGAGTGGAAGACATCAAGACCTGTGACATCCTGTTCATCAGTCGACCCGCGGGGGACCGGCCGGAGGGCGTGCTCGCCGACTTGAAGCACCGGCCGATCCTTACGGTGAGCGATGCCGAGGGATTCGCCGAGCATGGAGGGATGATCGGATTCGTCAGCGATCGAAACCGCATTCGGCTTCAGATCAACCTCGACGTGGCTCAAGCGGCACACCTGACCATCAGCTCCAAGCTGCTGCGGGTGGCCGAGATCATCCATCCAGCCGCGCCCTGAGATGCCACTCCGCGACTGGCCGATCAAGCAGAAGCTGACGGCGATCCTCCTGCTGGTCAGCAGCTCGGTGCTGCTGCTGACGGCCGCGGCGTTTGTGACCTACGAGGTTCTGGCGATTCGACGGACGACTTTGAAGAACCTGTCAACGCTCGGTCGCGTCATCGCGGCAAACAGCACCGCCTCTCTGGCCTTTGCCAACGAGGCCGACGCGACGGAGATCTTGTCCGCGCTGCGAGCCGAGCCCCATGTCGTGGCCGCCGGCTTGTACGACAAGAACGGCCGATTGTTCGCTCGATATCCGGCAAGCCTGCCGGGCGATGCGCTTCCGGCGATACCGGGACGCGACGGGTACCGGTTCGAGGATAGCTACGTGATCGGACTCGAGCCCGTGGCGGAGACGGGGAATCCACGTCTGGGCACGTTGTACTTGAAGTCCGATATGCAGGTCGTGTCTCGCGCGTTGCGACTCTCGGCCGCCATCGGCGCGGGGGTGATGGCGATCTCGTTGCTGGCGGCGTATTTCCTGGCGGCGGTTCTGCAAGGACGGATCTCGCAACCGATTTTGGCGCTTGCCGAAACCGCGGCAGCGGTCTCCGCGCGCCAGGATTATTCAGTGCGGGCGCCCAAGCTCGGCGAAGACGAATTGGGCACGCTGACCGACGCCTTCAACCTCATGCTGGGCCGCATCGAGGATCAAAACCGCGAGCTGCGGCGCTACGCGACCGAGCTGGAACAACGGGTCACGGAGCGCACCCACGAGCTCCAGGAGCGCAACGAGGCGCTCCGGCGCAACGCGGCCGAGCTCCTGGCCGCCAATACAGAGTTGGATGCGTTCGCCTATTCGGTCTCGCACGACCTTCGGGCTCCGCTGCGCAGCATCGACGGATTCAGCCAGGTGCTGCTGGAGGACTACGGTGCGCAGCTGGACGAGTCGGGGCGGGACTCGCTGCAGCGGGTACGCGCCGCCAGTCAGCGGATGGCGACCTTGATCGACGATTTGTTGAAGCTGGCCCGGGTCACGCGCTCGGAAATGCGCACCGAACTCGTGGACTTGAGCAAGATCGCGCGCGACATCGCGACCGAGCTCCACCGGTCGACCCCGGAGCGGCAGGTGGACGTCACGATCGCCCAGGGGCTCGAAGCGCGAGGCGACGTCCGGCTGCTGCGCGTGGCCCTCGAGAACCTGCTCCGGAACAGCTGGAAATACACTGCGAAGCAGCCGCGGCCCCGGATCGAATTCGCCACGGTGGAGGGGAACGGCGAGCGGGTCTTCATGGTCCGGGATAATGGGGCGGGCTTTGACATGCAATACGCGGACAAGTTGTTCGGCGTGTTCCAGCGGCTGCATTCCGCGGACGAATTCGAGGGGACTGGCGTGGGCCTCGCCACGGTCCGTCGCATCATCACGCGGCACGGCGGTCGGATCTGGGCCGAGGGCGCGGTGGATCGGGGCGCGACCTTCTACTTCACTCTCTGAGGGCCCGCCAGGGCCTGGAGGCTCTCATGAACTCGGGCAAGATCCTGCTCGTGGAAGACAACCCCGACGATGTCGCGCTGACGATGCGGGCGCTCAAGAGTCACAACATCACGAACGACGTCGTCGTTTCGAAGGACGGGGTACAGGCCCTTGAGTATCTCTTGGGCGCGAACGGCAGTGCCGGCGTGGCGGAGTTGCCGGCGGTCGTTCTCCTGGATCTCAAGCTGCCCAGGGTCGACGGGCTGGAGGTCCTGCGGCGGATCCGAGCCGACGAGCGCACCCGGCTGCTGCCGGTGGTGATCCTCACCTCCTCCGATGAGGAGCGAGACGTCATTAACGGCTACAGCCTGGGGGCCAACAGCTACGTTCGCAAACCGGTCGACTTCGTGGAATTCACCGAGGCAGCCCGGCAGCTCGGACTGTATTGGCTGCTGATGAACAGGGCAGCGCCGTTGCCCCGGGCCTGAGCCAGCCGACGGGCTCGCGGCACTCGTGACTCTCGCGCTCATTGGGGGAACGTCGCGCCGAACATGGGGAGACCGCTCTTCGATTCGGCTTTCGTCGCCTCGTCTTGCACGACGTCCCAGTGCTCCGCGAGACGTGCTCCTTCGATGCGAAAAATATCGACGACGATCCGGGTCGGCCTCCCACCCCCACTGAAGCGGCCGTGGACCATGACGTAGTCGCCCTCGGCTACCACGAGCGCGCTTTCATACCGCCGGGTGAGACCGCGCACCAGCGAGAACAGCCCGTCCCGTCCGGCGGCGATCACCGCGCTGTGCTGGAGGTACGTGGGGGAGAAGTACTGCTCGGCGGCCGCAAAGTCTCTCCGGTTGAACAGCGCATCGAATGCCTCGAGCACCAGCGCCTTATTTCTCGCTTCCCGATCCAGGTCTCGTGCCATCCCCACACGAATTCCTTTCAACCGCGCAGCATGATCGCGCTCTAGGCCCTAGTTGTTGAGGAACGCCACCAGCGCAGGAATCACCTGATCGGGCGCTTCCTCCATCAGCCAGTGGCCAGACCCCTTCACCACCACACCCTCGACGTTGTTGTCGACGAGGCGGCCCTGTTCGATGAGGAATTCGCCCCCCGCCTTCTCGCCGCTCAGGACCAACATCGGCATGGTGAGCGGCGTCTTGGCCAGCTCCGCCAGCTCCTTTCCGTCCCGCTCGAACGCGCGAAACCACTCCATGCCGGCCCAGACGTGCCCAGGCCGAGCGTATGTCGCCGTGTAGAGCCGACGATCACGCTCGGGGATCGAATGCGCCGGATCGGCGGCGAAGTCGTTCCAGAAGTGGTCCAGATAGATTCGCTCTCGGCCCCTGACCAGCGCCAGCGGCGTCTTGCCATAGAAATGGAAGTGCCAAAGATCCCGGAGCAGCCACACGCTCTGCCAGTGACCCACGCCCGGAATGAAGGCGTCCATGAGCGCCACTCGCTCCGTTTCCTGCGGATACATCGCCGCGTACGCATACGCCACCATCAAGCCGATGTCATGGCCGACGATTCGGACTGTTGTCCAGCCGCGACTCTGGACCAGAGCGTGGATGTCCCGGGCCATTGTAACCTTGTCGTAGCCCGAGTCCGGGACCCCCGACTCTCCCGAGCCGCGCAGGTCAGGCGCGATCACCGTATGGTTGACCGCGAGCTTGGGGATCAGAGGCAGCCACATGTGGCTCGTCTCGCCGAATCCGTGGAGCAAAATGATCGGCGAACCGGTGCCGGCCTCGAGGTAGTGCAGTCGTACACCGTTGACCGTGGCGAATCGGCTTCGCACCGCCTGGGCCGATAGCGGGGCCGTTGAGACGCCGGCAAGCGCGAATAGGAGAATCACCCGGCGGGTGGTTCGGAGCATGACCAACAGTCGAGCCTCCAAGTGCTTCCGTTGTGTCGGGGTCAGCGCCATACTCCCTCCCCCTGGAGATAGCCGTGCGTCGTACGAGTCGCAAGCAGTCGAAGGGTGAGAGCCTATCGTGACCGACAGGCGCGGAACGCTGTGGGCGGCGATTCTCGGGTCCGGGATCGTGTTTCTGGACTCGAGCGTCCTGACCGTTGCGCTGCCCCGGATTGCGCGGGATTTGCCTGCGCACGTCGTCGGGACTCTCGAGGGAGAAAGCTACGTCTACAACGGATATCTCCTCGGCGAAAGCGCTTTTCTCATTCTCGCCGGCTGGCTGACTGATGTCCACGGACGTCGCCGCATCTTCACGCTGGGACTTACCGCATTCGGCGCCACCTCGCTGCTGAGCGGCTTCGCGCCGAGTCTCGAATGGCTGATCGTGCTGCGCGTGTTGCAGGGGATCTCGGGCGCTCTCATCGTTCCAGGATCGCTGGCGCTGGTGACGGCCTCATTCTCCGGGGAGGAGCAAGCACGCGCATTCGGCGTGTGGTCCGGCGCCTCGGCGGGTGTCGCCGTCCTCGGTCCCATGGTAGGTGGCCTGCTCGTGGACGCCCTGTCCTGGCGGGCCGTCTTCCTGATCAATGTGCCGCTCGTCCTCGTCGCCGTATGGCTGACGCGACGGTACGTGGGCGAAGGGCGGGTCGCCGCCCCGAGCGGAAGCGTCGATTTGCCCGGCACGGTGCTCACGGCGTTGGCATTGGCTGGACTGTCTGTGGGCGCGATTTCGGGCCAGCAGCGCGGCTGGTCCAGCCCCTCCGCCCTCGTTGCGCTCGGCATTGGCGCCATCGCGACGGCCTTGTTGCCCTGGTGGATGCTGCGGGCACCCGATCCCCTCGTTCCGCCGGCGCTGTTCCGATCGCGGAATTTCACCGTGACGAATCTCTCGACGCTCGTCATCTACGCCGCCCTCGCGATCACGTTCTACTACTTGACCCTGTTTCTCCAGGGGACGCTCGGGTATTCCGCGGCGGCGGCCGGGGTCGCCACGATGCCGGGCGTGCTTCTCCTGGCGTTGTTTTCGTCACGATTGGGCGGGCTGTCCGCCCGCTACGGCGCGCGCTGGCTCCTGACGCTAGGGCCGATCCTCATGGCCGTCGGCGTCCTGTGGCTTTCCGGGATCCCCTCCACCAGCCCGGCGTGGGACCTGAGCGCGGCTGCTCAGACGTTCACGCCGCCATCCGGCTACGTGACCAGCGTGCTGCCCGGGCTCCTGGTGTTCGGTCTCGGAGGGACGCTCATGGTCGCCCCGCTGACGGCGACGGTCATGAGGTCCATTCCGGTCGAGCGTGCGGGTGTGGCCTCGGCCGTCAACACGGCGATTTCAGATGTGGGCCCGCAGCTGGCTGTGGCGGTGCTGTTCGTCGCGATGACGCAGAATTTCTACGGTGCGCTGGCGCGGGACGCGCCTGGCCTGGACGTCGCGTCTGCGGCGGTGCGCCATGCGGTCGCGCCACTCAACGTGCCGGGCCCCGGGGTGTCGGAGGAGGTCCGAAGGGCGGCGCGCGACGCGTCCACGGGCGCGTTCCGCCTCGCCATGGTCGTGGCTGCCGTCCTGCTGTTCGCGGGAGCCGTCATCAATGGCGCGGGGCTGCGCTTACCCTCCGGTGCACCCGTGGTGCGGGTTGCCTCGGCCGACCCGTGGTGGCGACGCTGCCGTCACATCACCCCGGAGAGCCGCGGTGAGTCATAAGGCTCCGGGATGCTCTCACTCAGCGCGTCGTGCTTCCTCCGGGTGTTTCTCGAGGTACGCCTGCACGAACGGACATTCGGGAATCACGCGCTCCCCCCGTCCGCGTGCATCGGCCAACGCAAACGCGACGAGGCGCTTGGCCAAGCCCCGGGCGCGCAGCTGGGGCGGCACGAAAGTGTGCACCAGCGCGATCGTACCCGGCTCGCGCCGGTACGCAAGTATCGCCGTCCGTCCGTCACGAGTGATCTCGTAACGGCGGGCTTCACGATTGTCTCGGACGTCCGCTTCGGCGGTCGTGTCGTTGATGTCCATTCGATCCGGTCCCACGGACCCCTAATCGTCCGCGAGTCGGTTACGCAGAGCTGGCGCGACGCGCGTGCCGATCATTGCGATGCCCTGCATGAGCGTCCCATGAGGTAAAGACGCTGCATTCATTTGAAAACTAATGCGAGAGAGCCGAGGTCGTAGATCGAGCGCTTGGCACCAGGGTTGCATCCGCGTTGCACAAAGAATTTCCACGTGACTAGTGTTGCAGTATGCAGGAGACCGTATCTGGGCTCGTTGCATCCTACGGCTACGTCGTTCTCTTCTTCCTGGTCGGCCTCGAGAGTCTCGGGCTCCCGCTCCCGGGCGAGACCGCCCTGGTCACGGCGGCCGCCTTCGCGGCGCTGGGACATCTCTCGATCTATGGAGTCGTGACGACCGCCGTCGCTGCGGCCGTGATCGGCGACAACGGCGGTTATTGGATCGGGCGTAAGACCGGCATAGCGTTGGTGCGGCGGTATGGGCGTTTCCTTCACCTCAACGAAGCACACCTCGAGCGCGCGCGTCACTTCTTTCGGCGGCATGGCCCCCCGACCGTCTTCATCGGCCGCTTCATCGCGCTCCTGCGCACCTGGACAGCCGTGCTCGCGGGAGCGGCACGGATGCCGTACGGTCGTTTCATGCTTTACAATGCGCTCGGCGCGGTGTGTTGGGCCGGGGTTGTCGGCGCGCTTGGCTACGTGTTCGGCCGCAATTTACCGCGGCTGGAGCACTACATGGGTCAGGCCAGCCTGGCAGCAGCCCTCCTCGTCGCCCTGGTCGTGGGGCTCGTGCTCGGGTGGCGCTGGTTCGAGCGAAATCGCACGAGCCTCGTCACACGCACCGAGCACTTGAAGATGTTTGCAGCCGCGCGCTTTGCGCGCGGCGAGTATCTGGGGCTGCACCTCACGCTCGGGTTGGTCATCAGCCTCGCAGGACTGTGGGTGTTTGCCGGAGTGACGGAAGACGTCATCCACCACGACCCGCTCACCCAATTCGATGTAGTGCTGCTCGACTGGCTGCGTGCACGCGCCACAGCCACCGGGGATGCGGTCTTCAATGCGATCAGCCTCCTGGGATCACCGGTCACGCTGACCATCCTAGCACTCGCCGTGGTCCTCCTCCTGGCGGCCCGCCGTGAGTGGATCGTGCTGGCCGGCTGGCTGGCGGCCTTCGCTGGCGGCGGCCTGCTCGACGTGGTGCTCAAGCTCGTGATTCGCCGCCCGCGGCCGCCCGGTGCCGCCGCGTTTCTCCAACACTTCAGCTGGAGCTTTCCGAGCGGGCACGCGATGGCCTCGCTCATCGGGTACGGTATACTCGCCTACGTGCTCACGCTTCTCTGGATCCACCGCCGGAGCGGGCAAATCGCCGTGGTGTTCGGTGCCGCCCTGTTGATCATCGCCATCGGGTTCAGTCGACTGTACCTCGGCGTGCACTATTTCAGCGATGTGGTGGGTGGGTACGCCGCTGGGGTGCTGTGGCTGTCGGCGTGTATCTCCGGCCTTGAGGTCGCGCACCGGTGGCGTGCGGGACTGCGGCCGGCCGTTCCGTCTAAGGCGCCCTAGTGCCCGGTACCACGGTTCAATGCGATACCGCGACGCGCAGCCCCGGCACCACGGCATTCCGCGTCGCGCGTGTGCCCCCCGGATGGATCACGTACTGGACGTCGGGCTGCACGGTCAGCCACGAGCCGAGCTGCGCCAGGTAGGTGAGCTCTACACTGGTCTCCTCGGCGGCGGGCCCTCCTACCGCCGTCTGCGCGCGCTCGTAGTGCGATCCATTCCGCGCGGCCGCCACTGCCAACCCCAGCGCGTCCTGGGAACGACTCGAGAAAGGCGCGGTGAGCGTGAATCCGCCGCCGAGGTAGCCGCCAATCTGGTTCACGCGGCCATCGCCCAGCCCGAGCTGCGCGAAGGCTGTCAGCGACCGCACTGTCACGTCCCCGATGAGGTACACACCGCCGCTGCCGCGATGTTGCAGCGACGCGCCGTTCGGTAGCGTGTCCACGAGATCCGAGAATCGCGCCGTGTAGTACCACGCGCCGAGTGCGAGCTTCCCCCCGTAGGGACGCGCGCGTCCACGGCCGATCCCGAAGCGCCGTTGTCGCGGCGCGCCCGCGGTGTCCGGACGTGCGAGCAGCGCCACCTCGCCGACGAGCAGGGCGCCGTCTCCCGACGCGAACAGCCGAGTCCCGTCCCCCGGGCGGTCCGCCGGCACGCCGTCGAGGACGGCCGCGCGCCACACGACGTTGGGCGAGGGCTTGAAGTCGACGCGCGTACCGACGGCGGTGTTGGGAAAGATTGACGGCCCAGCCACGCCGCTGTGCGCGAACTCCGGGCCGATCCCGAACGAGCTGTTGATGAACAGCGCCCCGGACTGCAGCCGGTAGAACTCTGTATTCAGGTCGTAACGCCTCACGAGCCACGACAGGCGATTGTCGAGCAGGTTCTGCTGCAGCCACGCTTCCTCGAGCCGCACCGCGGCGGGGGGGGGCGCCTCAAGGTTGCTCACGCCCTGCACGTCGCCCACGAGATCGCTCGGCGCACCACCGTGGGTGCCGAGCGCGAACACGAAGATGCGCGCGCCACGCCACCCGACCAGCTGTCCGAGCAGGAGCGTGAACTGCACGCCTGCCGCGCCCGCGAAGGTCGTGCCGCGCCGAGCGCCGCCGCCGGCATTCTGGACGAGCTCGCCGGTGTACGAGAACGTAAGGATCACGGGGCGCGCGCCACTGTCGCCGGCGGCCATCTGCCCGCAGACGGCCGGCGCGCCGCAGGTCATCGCCGCGAGCACGCTCAGCGCAGTGTGGGTGGCCAACTGCCCTCTCACCCCAGCCATTGTGGATTCTGGTACGTCCCATCGAAATGATGGGTCGTCTTGTAGAGCTCGTACTTTCCGTCGTGCCCGGCGTGCGCCGTCCGCTTGAGCAGCGCGGCTATGGCTCCCTCGCTCAGGGGGTGAAAGCTGCGGGCCGCGTGCAGCGCCTGCTCGAGCACCGGCAGTGAATCGCACCCTGTAATCACCACGCTCGTCGGCAGGTTCATGGCATAGTGAAGGCATTCGACGGCCGTCACGGTGCCACTCACCAGGACGAACGGGTCGCCCATCGGCTTCATCCCCAGCACACCGATGTCCTGCTCGACCAGCACGGGCACGACCTGTTGCGCGAAGCTGTGGTAATGCGCATCCATCACGTTCAACGGCATCTGCACCGCGTCGAACCTGAACCCTTGCGCCCGGGCGGTTTCGAGCATGTTGAGATGAATGGCGGGGCTCTTGTGACCGGTGAATCCGACGTAGCGGATCTTGCCCGCGCGCTGCGCTGTCAGCACTGCTTTCAAGGCACCGTCCCTCGCGAACACGCGCTCCGGATCCGTCATTCGGATCACCTCGTGGAATTGCATGAGGTCGATCCAGTCGGTTTGCAGCCGTCGTAGCGACTCGTCGATCTGCCGCGCCGCGCTCTCTTCGCTGCGGCCGTCGATCTTGGTCATGAGAAACGCTTTCTGACGATAGCCGTCACGCAGCGCCTTTCCCATGCGGAGTTCGCTCGCCCCACCGTTGTAGTCCCAGCAGTTGTCGAGGAAGTTGATGCCGCTGTCGACGGCCGTGCGGACGATGCGGATGGCTTCCCGCTCGTCCGCTTGCCTCCCGAGGTGGTAGCCTCCCACACCGATCAGCGACACCATTTCACCGGTGCGCCCCAGGCGACGGTAGGGAATCCCATTCTGGTTGTCACTCATACTCTTCGTCTCCATCAGGCCAATCGGGTCCTTCGCACCCCAGCCGCGCCACCGGCGCGGACACCAGGGGTAGGATCCGGGCCCCGAGGAAGGCAGCCGCGTAACGCCGGGCATGGTGGCCCTTCACAAGGACGCTACATTCAAACGACAAGGAGTCCCATGGCCACCACGATAGTTCCCGCCGCTTCCGAGGTCCCGAGCGAAGCTCGGACCAACGAGGCGTTTCCCCAGCTGACGCCGGAGCAGCTCGCCCGCATCGAGCCGCACGGACATCGCCGCCGGCTTGCGCAAGGCGAGGTCGTCGGCGAGCCGGGCCAGCCGGTGACGAAGATCTTCGTGGTCCTGTCGGGGCAGCTCGACGTCGTCACTCCGCTCCAGACGTCGACCTCGTCGATGCCGAGGTTCACGCAGGGCATGTTCACCGGCGAGCGCTCGATCCTGGCGGGCGGCCGCTTTCTCGGCCGCATTTCGGCCACCGTGCCCAGTGACGTGATCGAAGTCGAGCGCGACGAGCTGCTCAAGCTGATCCAGACCGATACCGAGCTGAGTGACGTATTCCTGCGCGCGTTCATCTTGCGCCGTCTGCAATTGATCGACCGCGGCTACGGTGACGTGGTCGTGCTGGGATCCGAGCATTGCTCGGGGACGCTGCACATCCGCGAGTTCCTCACCCGCAATGGACATCCCTACACCCAGCGCGACCTGGATACCGATGCGGAGAGCCAGGAGCTGCTGGACCGATTCCACCTGACGACGGACGACGTCCCGGTGGTGATCTGCCGCGGGAAGACGGTGCTCAAGAATCCGACGATCCAGCAGCTCGCCGATTGCCTGGGACTGAACCCCACCCTCGATCGCACCCAAATCTGGGACGTCGTGATTATCGGCGCCGGCCCAGCGGGCCTGGGGGCGGCCGTGTACGCGGCGTCGGAAGGACTGAACGCCGTCATCATCGAAGCGAGCGCGCCGGGCGGGCAAGCCGGCACCAGCTCCAGGATCGAGAACTACCTCGGCTTCCCGCTCGGCATCTCGGGTCAGGAGCTGGCATCGCGTGCCTACGATCAGGCGCAGAAATTCGGCGCCCGGGTGTTGATCGCAAAGCGCGCGATGCGACTCGGTTGCGACCGGAAGCCCTTCCGCGTGCTGCTCGACAGCGGGGACGGTGACGCGCTGCTCGCACGCGCCGTCATCATCGCCACCGGTGTCGAATATCGGAAGCTGGCAATGGACAACCTGCACCGGTTCGAAAACACGGGTGTGTATTACGCGGCGACGCAGATGGAGCGGCGCATGTGCGCCGACGATGAGGTAGCCGTCGTCGGGGGCGCCAACTCGGCTGGCCAGGCCGCGGTGTTCCTCGCGGAAACCGCGAAGCGCGTGCACATGCTGATTCGCTCGGATGCCCTCTCGAGCACCATGTCCCGGTACTTGATCAGTCGCATCGACGCGCATCCCCGCATCGAGCAACATTCCCGGACCGAGATTGTCGGCCTCGAGGGAAACGGGCATCTCGAGCGCGTGTCCTGGCGAACGGGGCCGGGTGGACGCGTTGAGACGCAGAACATTCGACACGTGTTCACCATGACGGGCGCCGAGCCGAGCACGGGGTGGATGGCGGGATGTGTGGCGCTGGATGAGAAGGGATTCGTCAAGACGGGCCCTGCCTTGACCGTAGATGAGCTGATCAACGCCAAATGGCCCCTGCGTCGACAGCCCTATCTGCTGGAAACCAGTATCCCCGGCGTGCTCGCGGTCGGCGACGTCCGCAGCGGCAGCACGAAGCGGGTCGCCTCCGCCGTGGGCGAGGGCTCGATCGCGATCGCCACGGTGCACCAGGTATTGGCCGAGTAAGGTGCCAAAGAGTCGCCGCGGCGGCTCCGGCCGCCAGAAAATCCTCCTCATCGAGGACGATCCCGTCGCGCGCGCGGACCTCCAGGCCCGGCTGGAGGCCAACGGCTACGTCGTGGCCCGCGCCGCCGACGCCGCCTCGGCACTAACGGTCGTCAACCGCGAGCATCCCGACTTGATCCTGCTCGACTTGGGCCTCCCCGCCGGCGACGGGTATCTCGTCCTGGAACGCCTGCGGAAGATCGAGGCGCTCGCCACCATCCCCGTACTCATTGTGACCGGCCGCAGCGATGCCGACACCCGGAAGCGCGTCGAGGCGATGGGTGTCGCCCCGGTGCTCACCAAGCCCGTGGACACCGAGGTGC
>Ga0209577_10001965_pt1 | contig 20049 bp, 18 predicted proteins | sample GraSoiAngelo_109_FD_185874 | JGI IMG/M metagenome (GOLD analysis project Ga0209577, IMG submission 185874) | Grasslands soil microbial communities from the Angelo Coastal Reserve, California, USA - 14_0903_12_20cm (SPAdes) (version 2) | ecosystem: Environmental > Terrestrial > Soil > Grasslands...
ATCCGTCGATCAAGTTCGGCGTAAGCGTCGACGCGCCGATCGCGCAAAAATGGCCAATGCGTCCGTTGTTCGTTTACGCGATCCCATTCCACGTCGGCCATCACAATCTCTTCTTGATCGACGGATCCTTTTGCAATGACTTCGCCGTCTGGTCCGCAAACAAAACTTTGCCCCCAGAACTCGATTCCGTCGCCGCCGGCGGGTGCTTCATGGCCAACGCGATTTGCAACCGCGACATAGCAACCATTCGTGATCGCATGACTGCGCTGGACCGTTTCCCAGGCGGAATGTTGCGCGGCGCCGAACTCCTTCTTTTCCGACGGATGCCAGCCGATTGCCGTCGGATAAAAAATAATCTCCGCACCGCGCAATGCAGTTAGCCGCGCCGCTTCGGGATACCACTGGTCCCAGCAAACACAGACGCCAATTTTCCCCTGTGCCGTTTGCCACGCCTGAAATCCCAAGTCGCCTGGTGCGAAATAAAACTTCTCGTGATACAGCGGATCGTCCGGGATGTGCATCTTGCGATATTTGCCGAGCAACTTTCCATTTCTGTCGATGATTGCCGCGGTGTTGTGGTAAACGCCGGCGCTGCGCTTTTCGAAAAGTGAGGCAATAATCACCGTGCCGGTTTCCCGCGCCAGCTCTCCCAATGCCGCTGTCGATTTTCCCGGCACCTCCTCGGCCAGATCGAAATTTTTGTGATCTTCTGTCTGACAAAAATATTGCGATCGAAAAAGTTCCGGTAAACAAACCATCTGCGCGCCTTTTCCTGCCGCCTCGCGGATAAATTCAATCGCGCGCGCGAAATTCTTTTCCGGCTCAGGGCCGCAGCGCATCTGGATCAGAGCAATTTTCGTTGTGTTTGTCATTCCGAGCGAAGTCGAGGAATCTCTAATTTATTCTAAGGCAACAGCAAGAGATGTCTCCAGCCTTCGGAAGAAGCTACAGCTTGGCAGCGACTCCGCTCAACATGACAGGGAGGAGAATCCTTTAATTCACCGACTCGGCTGGCACGATCTTCACGCTTTCGATCACCACGCGTTTCGTCGGCTTACTCATTTCACCCATGCTGTTTTTCGTCACCGGCGTGTCCCCGATTTTTTCCAACACATCGTCGCCCTTGATAAGCTTGCCGAAGGTCGTGTATCGATGGTCGAGCCGATGAATCGGGGCAAGACAGATGAAGAATTGCGAGCCGGCCGAATCCGGATCAGGTTCGCGCGCCATCGAGATCACGCCGCGCTCATGCGGATGATCGTTAAACTCGGCTTTGATCTTGTAACCCGGACCACCTTGTCCGTAGCTGTTCTCTTTTGCCGGATCTTTCGAATTCGGGTCGCCGCCCTGGATCATGAATCCTTTGACGATCCGGTGGAAAATCGTCCCGTCGTAGAAATGCTGGCGCGCCAACTTCTTGAAATTCTCTACCGTATTTGGCGCCGCATCAGTCCAGAACTGCACGACCATCTCGCCTTCGGTTGTCTTAATCACTGCGACTTCGTTTGGTGAATTCATGGGAGTTTTCTCTTCTTTCTTTTCGTCTGCAGCAAAAACTGCCGAAGTTAACAATAGAGCCAGGATGACCGAGAATTTCATCCTGACAAATGACATCAACGCATGGTCATGTCGAGCGAGCGAGGCGACGATTTTCTGCTGTGGTGGCAGGCGTGCCGCCTGCAAGTGGGCCACATGCGCAGCCGACACGGCTGCCGCTACAGCTATTGTTTCGGCGCGAGAGAGGCGACGATTTTTTCGAAGCGCGGATCGCCGCGGAGTGGGTCCCAGAAGGGCAGCAGTTTTAGGGCGCCGTAGCTCAGCATGAGCGATGCGACGGGAGCACGCAGCCCAGCTTCCAGTTGCTGCAAGGCAAGCTCCTTCTCGCCCGCCCAGGCTGCCGTGATCGCGAAATATTGAAGGACGCGGCTGCCGATGGTGACATCTTTTTCCACTGGCATGAGTGCGATCGCTCGACGGCCTTCGTCCAAGGCCAGGTGTTTCCGCCCAAGAGCAGCGTCGATTAAGCCGAGGACGCAAAGCGCCGGGCCGTAGTCCGGCTGCGCCTGCACGATCTTCTCCTGCTGGGCGCGAGCCGCTTCAAACGCAGCGCGCGCTCTTGCCTCATCTTTGGTCATGCGCGCCAGCAGTCCTTCACCAAAGCTGCGGCTCAGAATAATCGCGTCTTCGTTCCAGCAGGGATTGTCGCCCACCGCGACGAGCGCTCGTTCGGCCGCAGCCGGATCGCGTTCGGCCAGCGCGCAAAAGAACCAGGTGTCCGCGGCGCTGGCAATGGCGCTCGGCCCTTGCGCGAGGATTGCATCAATCGTCTGGTGCAGCGGCCGGGTGTCCCCTTTCCAGCAGAGATATTCTAGTTCACGATTGGCCCGCGTTTCGACGTTGTCGGGCACGATCGCTAACGCGCGATCGAGCGCAGCGATCGCGTCGGCATAACGTCCGATGTATAGGTAACTGGCCGCGGTCTGTTGCAGAGTATCAAGGTTGCGCGGGTCCAGCTCCACCGCGCGCTGCAAGTTCTTCAGACCTTCCTCCTGCTGGCCGCGCCGCCGCAGAATATAGCCGGTGAGTTCGAAGAGACGCGGATCATTGGGTAACGCTCGCCGCGCAATCTCCAACTCGGCGAGGGCGCCGGCATAGTCGCGCAGCCCCTGGTAGAGATATTGTGCGCGCGCCAAATGCGTTTCGGCAGCATCCGGTCGCAGCCGTGTCGCGGCTTGCACCGCAGCTTCAGCCAGCGCCAGCCGGGCGGGAGTGTGATCAGACCCCCTTACTGCATAAATGAATTCGTGCGCATAGGCGAGCTGGCAGTAAGCGTCGAAAAATGAGGGATCGCGCTTCACCGCTTCATCCAGAAGTTCAATTGCCTTCCGCAGGTCTGGCTCGCCCGTCGCGCTGAAATTTGCCGTGAGAAGAAGTGACTTCGCCCGGCTGTAAAGGTCGAAAGCCGCCAGATCAGTGGTGGGCGGCTGCTCGATGGCTTTCTTCTCGTTAGGCGAGAGCTTGGCCTGAAGTTGATCGGCGATGGCCTTGGCGATTTCGCTTTGAATGGCGAAGACATCGGCCAGATCGCGATCGTAGGTCTGCGCCCACAGATGCGCGTCGTTGCGGGCATCGATCAATTGCGCGTTGACGCGCACGCGATTTCCCGAGCGCTGAACGCTTCCTTCTACCACATTCGCCACTCCCAGTTGCTGCGCGATCTCGCGCAGATTGCGTGCAACGCCACTCCTATACTGCAACACGGATGTCCGGCTGATAACTTTGAGATCAGCAATCTTTGCCAGGTCCGTTAGGATTTCGTCCTGCACCCCGTCGGTGAAGTAAGCATTGGCTTTGTCTTCACTTCGGTTTTCAAACGGAAGCACCGCGATGCTTTTGTCGGGGATGGCCGCCGCCGGGGGCACCGGACGGCGTAAGAAAAAGAAAACGCCACCAACGATTGCCGCCAACACCAGCAGCGAGACCGCAATCTTGGCCCAACGGACATGGGCGCGATGCTTTCTAACCGCCTGGAGTTTGCTCGGCAGCTGCGGATTGCCAATTTCATCCGAGTAGAGGTTCGCGACGTTTACCCGCACACCGTGTTTTACCTCGAACGTGCCAAGATCGTGCAGATACGGTCGCCACTGCGGATACTGTTCCAAATCATCTGCCACATGCTGGGAAAGCAGGATGTGCCCAGCGTCGCCACAGTCCATCACCCGTTCCGCGACGTTGATGCCAGCGCCAGCAATGTTGGCTTGTTCATTTAGATCGGTGATTTCGTTGACCGGGCCGCTGTGAATGCCCATCCGGACCTTCAGTTCGGGATATTTTTTCAGCTCCTTACTGATTTCCATGGCAGAGAGAACCGGCGCCTCCGGATTGTTCCGGAAAACCAGCGCGCCGCCGTCACCGGTCGGTAACCGCAGCAGTTTCCCTTCTGCCTCCGCCAGGCGGAACTGCTCGGTTGCCCGTACGATCTCTCTTAGCTTCTGAAGTTGCTCGCTCTGATCGGTAATGAGCAATTTGGAGTAGCCGACAATGTCAATGAACAAGACGTGTCCGATTTCCAGCTTAACATCTGAGGATTGGACCTCGGGCATTGCGGCAAGGATTCTAGAGGGCGGCAATCGTCGTTTCTAGATCATTCTTGCGTCCGTTGTAGCCGGCCGCGTTGAGGCCGGCCAGCATGCCAGCCAGGGTCAACGCCCCCGGCTACAGCGCGCGTAAGGATTTCTCAAGCCGTGCGACCAATCGGCATGAACAACGGGAGCGATTACGATTTCATCATCATCGGTTCGGGCGCGGGTGGCGGCACTTTGGCGTATCATCTCGCTCCGAGCGGCAAGAAGATTCTACTGCTCGAGCGCGGTCCATTCGTTCCTCGTGAGAAAGAAAACTGGAACTCGCTGGAGGTGAATGCGCGTGGGCGCTACAACACAAAGGAACTTTGGCGCAATGCCGACGGCACTGAGCTGCACCCCCACACGAATTATTATGTCGGCGGCAACACCAAGTTTTATGGCGCGGCCCTGTTCCGGCTCCGGGAAGAAGATTTTGGCGAGATAAAACATTACGGCGGACTCTCTCCAGCCTGGCCGATTTCATACGGCGAACTGGAGCCTTACTACGCCGAAGCGGAACGCCTATATCATGTGCATGGCGAAACCGGAGAAGATCCCACCGAGCCGCACCGCAGCGCGGCATTTCCGTATCCGGCGATAAGTCACGAGCCGCGTATTCAGCAATTGAGCGACGATTTTGCGCGTCTTGGCTTGACCCCGTTTCACACGCCGCTTGGAGTGATGCTCGATGAAAGGAATCGACAGAACAGCCCATGCATTCGATGCAGTACCTGCGACGGCTATCCGTGTTTAGTCAATGCAAAAGCTGACGCGCATATCTGTTGCGTGGTGCCCGCACTGAAGCATCCAAACGTCACGCTGCTCACCGACGCAAAGGTAACTCGTCTTGAAACCGACGGCTCCGGCCGCGAGGTCACAGGGGTTGAGGTGGAACGCAATGGGCAAAAGGAAAGTTACTCCGGCAAAATTGTTGTGCTATCAGCAGGTGCAATCAATTCAGCTGCGCTCCTGCTGCGTTCGGCTAATGACAAACACCCGAATGGCCTTGCCAACGGTTCGGATGTCGTGGGCCGGCACTACATGGGTCACGTCAATTCCGTGTTGATGGCGTTATCGAAATGCCCGAACCCGACAGTTTTTCAGAAAACGCTTTCTGTTAACGATTTCTACCATCGCTCGCCCGATTGGGAATTCCCGATGGGGCACATCTCGTTTGTTGGCAAGCTCGACGGCGATACGCTACAAGCCGGCGCTCCGAAAGTCGCGCCGAAATGGACGCTGGATCTCATGGGCAAACATTCGCTGGATTTCTGGCTGACATCGGAAGATCTGCCTGACCCTAATAATCGCGTTATGATCAATCGCGACGGCGAGATCGTGTTGCAGTACAAGCCAAATAACGAAGAGGGTCACAAGCGTTTGATAAAAAAACTGGAGCGCCTGATGCAACAGCAGACCAAATGCTCGGTTCACGGGCACGAGTGCCACGAAGGCCTCGTTGCCCGCAACCTGTTCCTCGGCCAGCGCATTCCGCTTGCCGGAGTGGCGCACCAAAACGGCACGGTCCGTTTTGGAGACGACCCAAAAACCAGCGCACTAGATCGCAACTGCAAAGCGCACGAGCTCGATAACCTGTATGTTGTCGATGCCAGCTTCTTTTGCTCAAGCGGCGCAGTGAATCCCGCGCTCACAATCATCGCCAATGCAATGCGAGTCGGTGATCATTTGCTGGAGCAAATGGGCGCCGAGCGATCAGACGAAAAAGTGATGGCAGCGGTTGTTTGATGGTGCCGCTGTGGCCGGGGGCGGTGACCCCGGTTAACGTAAATTCGACAATATGAAAACCGCTGCTGCCTTGGTTGCGCTCGCGTTCGGCATAACAACATCGCATGTGTTGGCCCAGCAGCCGGGGTCAACGCTCCCGGCTACAGTATTTGAGAGCGGCGACACGCAAAGCACGCTCATCGAACTCTTCACTTCGGAAGGATGTAGCAGTTGTCCACCGGCCGAGAAATGGCTCAGCGGACTCAAATCGAATCGAGACCTATGGAAGAAGATCGTTCCCGTCGCGTTCCACGTTGATTACTGGGACCGTCTCGGGTGGCGTGATCGCTTCGCCAAGCCGGAATTCACTTCGAGACAACAGCGTTACGCGGCGGCCTGGGGCGGCGATTCGGTTTATACACCAGGTTTCGTCGTTAACGGGAAGGAATGGCGCGGCTGGTTCGGTGGCAATATGACGCCGACAAGTTCGACCAAAGTTGGCGTGTTACGTGTGTCGTTAGGCGCCGATGAGAAGGTTAGCGCCAGTTTCGCAGCGGACACCGTGCAGGCGCGGCCTTTGTCGTTGAACGTCGCACTGCTCGGAAACAATCTTGAATCAGATGTGAAACGCGGCGAAAACAGCGGCCGCAAATTGCGTCACGATTTCGTCGTGCTCGATCTCATCAAGATCGACATGGCACACGCATCGGACCATTGGACTGCGTCGGTTGCGCTTCCGATGCCATCCGGCAACGACAAACCTGGCGCACTTGCTGCATGGATTACGGAAAACACGACGCCTATTCAGGCGACCGGCGGTTGGCTAAATCCTGTAGCCGGTGGCGCTGACGCCGGCAATCGAACAGGCATCAAATGAAAGCCGGGGTCAACGCCCCCGGCTACAACAATGCGCTTGGCGAATTAGACAGGTGGCTGGTTGAAACCGTAGTTGCTTTTACGAAAATGGAACGAACGGTCCAATTCTTGTTAGGCGTGAGTGTTTGCATCGCACTTTCCGGATGCTCCCGCGCGCATCCCAGTAATGTTGATGCCGCGCAAATACGGGCGAAGCTCGACGCTATTCCGCTGGACCGAAAAGTGGATCTCACGAATAAAGAGTGGCTGGTCATATTGTCGCCGCAGCAGTTCTACGTCATGCGCCGAGCGGGCACGGAGCTGCCCTCCCTGAGCGGTAACGCGCTCGATCACCACAACGGCACTTACGTTTGCTCGGCGTGCGGCAATCCGCTCTACGGCGCGGAGACGAAATTCAACTCGGGCACAGGCTGGCCGAGTTTCTGGCAGCCGATCCGCAAAGAAGCCGTCCGCGAAAGCAGCACGTCTTCGGTGATCTTTGGAGTGGAAATTTCGTGCGCGCGCTGTGGCTCGCATCTGGGACATGTCTTCAACGACGGACCGCCTCCAACTGGATTGCGCTACTGCATGAACGCCGTGGCACTGATGTACCGCGAAGCCTCCCCTGGTTCCGTAACCGCTTCGATGCATGCAGATCAGAACCGGCATTGATCACCGATCGCACCTGCAACCCGTGCTCGATTGTGCTTCGGTGATTTCTGCGATCGTGGAGAAGCGGAAAGCGCTTTCGCCGGAGCGGGCCTTGCTCGTTGGGATCAGCGGGATCGATGCCGCCGGTAAAGGCTTCGTGACCGCGCGCATAGCTGAGTTGCTGGAGAAGCGCGGCATCAGGCCGGCAGTGATCAACATTGATGGGTGGCTTAATCTCCCGGATGTCCGTTTTCACTCGCACGATCGGGCAAAGCACTTTTACGAGAACGCAATCCGATTCGATGAAATGTTCGAGCAGGTCGTGTTACCGCTACGAGACACACGTAGCGTCGATATGGAATCGAATTTCACCGGAGAAACTGCGACGGATTTCCGCAGACATCGCTACGCGTTCCGCGAGATCGACATCGTGTTGCTCGAGGGAATCTTTCTTTTTAAGCCAGCTTATCGAAAGCACTTCGATATTCGCATCTGGATCGACTGCTCGTTCGAATGTGCATTGAAACGCGCGGTCATGCGGGGCCAGGAAGGTTTGCCGCCGGCGGAGACGAGGAAAGCGTTTGAAACGATCTATTTTCCAGCGCAGCAAATTCATCTTGCGCGCGATAATCCACGCGAGGCGGCCGACTACGTTTTCAGAAATGATCATTTGTAGCCGGTGGCGTTGACCCCGGCCAACCGGACTCACCGCGTCCGGCTACAGTCGATTTGCGACCAACACGGCTGTTTGCGCGGCGAAACAGAGGAATAAGAGCAACAAAACACCGGTGGCAATGATCTGCACATTCACCAGTCCCAGGGCGAGGGTGAACAGCGCAATCCCAAGCTGCGAAAGCCAAACCCACGCGCTGCCCGCGCGACAGTGCCGCTCCGATGTTGCCGCGATTCCCATGATTACAAGTATCATACCGGCCGTTGCCGCGCAGATGATCCATTGTTCGTGATCACTGAAATGTCCGCCCGGAGGCAACGCGATCGCGCGACGTGCGCCGACTCCGAGCACGCCGATTCCGAGAAACAACGCGAAATGGAGCGCAATCCATGCACGTAATCGCACCACATCCCTTTGACTGCGCACTTGGCGCGTTTCCCACCCAAGCGCGCCATCGGAATAGCATGACCAAATTGTGAACCCCAACGCGAGGCTAAGCACTGCGGCGCACGCTGCGAGAAAACTCCAGCCCATCTGGCTTTCAATGCCGCGCATTACGGAGGCGACAAATTCGCCTAACAAAATGATGGTGAGCAGCCCGAAGCGTTCGGGGAAATGCGTTGCGCCCGGCGGGGAAGCGGTCGTGCCTCGCGATGTCGGCCAGGAATTGGCAATGTCTATCAAGAGAGCAAGACTCCATCCGACGTATCGGTACGGCGCGGAAAGCAATGCACAAGCGGCCCAGAGAACCGCGGCTGACACAAGTCCGATGATTCGTCGCCTGACAAGAGTCGCAGTCTCAGGTAGGCGAATCACTCGCGCGTATTGCAGTGCCAAAATCGCGCGAACTCCGCCGTATGCCGCTCCGAATCCGGCAGCATCTCTGCTACTAAGAGCATCTGTGGCGTTCGCCGCCATCACCGCGACCAGGAAGATTTGCACCACGAGAAGCGCACGCTGCACGAGGTCATCGACAGCCAATTGCGTGGCAAAAGCGGTATAACCGAACCAGGCCAGGAAAACCAGCGCTAGCAAAAATGCGAAACGTCCGATGCCGAAAAACGAATAGTCGTGATCCAGCGGCGCGCTCAATTGCGCGATCGCGGCAGCAAATACGAGATCGAAGAATAGTTCTGTCCAGCCTGGACGGCGCACATGGCGTTCGTGCGCCAGACAAGTCTTCGACGCGCAAAACAGGCGAGAAGCGAAACTGTAGCCGGTGGCGCTGACGCCGGCTAGCGTGTGGACGATGCGGCCGGGGTCAACTTCTCCGGCTACAGCATCAATCTGCGATTGCGGCGGCGCTTGCGGCCCCAGCCTTGGCGATGTCCTCATCTTCCTGCGGAGTGTTGCCACTGACGCCGATCGCGCCAATCACTTTGCCTTCGAAAACAATAGGGATACCACCCTGCAACGGGGTCGCCCCAGGCAAAGCCAACGCCGCTACACGGCCGTAGCGAACCTGATCTTCAAACACCTTGCTAGGCCGGCGGAAAATCGCCGCAGTCCGCGCTTTGCCAATGCCGACCTCAACGCTCGCGACCTGCGTGTCGTCGAGTCGCTCCAGCAACAACAGATGACCGCCGTCGTCCACAACAACGATGACAACGGTGGCGCCACGTTTTTTCGCCTCGGCCTCCGCCGCGGCCGCGATTTTCTTTGCAGCATCAAGCGTGAGCACTTTTTTCACGGGTAAGTCTGCCTGAATCGGCAATGCCAAAAGAGAAAGGACACTGATCAAAGGAATGATTCGTCTCATTTGTCTGATTTGTCGCAGTGACACGAACCTCCTTACACGGTTCTGGGTAGCGCACGCGTCCCGCGTGCTGGTTTCGGCGTCGCGCCGAAACAGTCTTTTCTTAGATTTCCCTTTGGGGCGTTGCGTAGCCGTTCAGTGAAAGTTCGCGACCGCGAGGACGCGCTCGCCAGCATGCGAGACGCATGCGCTACCCAATCGGGTCGCGTTTTGCGCTTCACAAATACAGTGCTTGCGCTAGATAAACGCCATGTCATTTCAGCCCGGAGGCCTCCGCGAAACACCCGGAATCGCAGCTGACGCTGCGGCGGCCGCGACCGCTGCGAGCGATCCCGAACGCTGGGTCGATGAGCACGGGAATGTTCTCTATCGCTACGCCCTCGAGCGCGTACGCAAGCCAGATGTCGCGCAGGACTTGGTTCAGGAGACGTTCCTTGCCGCGGTGCGGACGATTGACCGTTTTCGTGGCGGATCGACAGTGCGCAGTTGGCTTTGCGGAATCTTGAAGCACAAAATCTGCGACTATTACCGGAAACGTGGACGAGAGACCTCGTTCACCGACTTAGAATTTCTCGACGACGAATGCGCGGAGAAATTCGTGCCTGAAGGATATTGGGTGCACATGAACGGCCCAAAGGAATGGAAACCGGAACCCGACGAAGTAATGCATCGCGACGAATTTTGGAAAACGATGCGCGATTGCTTGGCCAAACTGCCGGAGCGCGTCGCCGCCGTTTTCATGATGCGCGAGATGGATGAAGTCGAGAGCAAGGAAATTTGCGCGACACTCATGATCTCTGACAGCAACTTGTGGGTCATGTTGCATCGTGCGCGCATGGCTCTGCGCGAATGTCTCGCTACGAACTGGTTCGAAAACCCTGTAGCCGGGGGCGCCGACCCCGGCAGCGGAAGACATGGCCGCGGGGCGTATCAGCCGGGGTCACCGCCCCCGGCTACAACGTCGATGCCAGCATGAGAGAATCCGGAGGTGCAACGTTAACAAGTTAAAACCAGTTCCGGAATGGACGCCCAATCCGCGGCCACTGGACGATACTTCCACTTTTCAAGAGCATCGGAGCTGGCTCCAACTGCAGATCGTGCTGTTGATCTGCCGGTTCACGCCGACCTGCCCCGAGGTCACTAGGATTTTATCGCTTGGGATGGACAAACAATTGTCTTTGATGATGCGGATGAAGCTGCGGATCCATTATCTCATGTGTTCGTTCTGTGAGCGGTACATGAAGCAACTCAAATACATTCGCGAAGTCTCACGTGAGTTTCCGGAAAAGATCGGCGAAGTCTCGGATGCCTCGTTGTCCGCGGACGCAAAGGAGCGAATGAAAGCCGCGCTCCGCGAATAAACGCTAACCCTCACCTCAATCCTCAAGCGGGATCGCGACCAGGGAGGAGCGCCGAGAGGCGGACGGGAAGCGCCGGTGAGGATCGAAACTCGCACGCATCTCGCGTGTAAGGATCGCGCACCGCGCGCGACCAATGAGCAAATGCTATGAAAACCTGCACTATCATCGGCTGGATTTGCCGTGTTGCGGCTGCGGTAATTCTGCTCCAAACACTCTTCTTTAAATTCACCGCCGCGCCTGAATCAGTTTACATCTTCACCAAAGTCGGACTTGAGCCGTGGGGTCGAATCGGCTCGGGCATTGCTGAACTGATCGCGGCAATTTTGATCCTAATTCCAGCGACGACCTGGTTGGGGGCTGGCCTTGCTCTTGCCGTTATGGCCGGCGCGATTTTTAGCCATCTTACCGTGCTCGGCATCGTTGTGATGAACGATGGAGGACTGCTGTTTGGTTTGGCGTTCGCTGTCGCCACTTGCAGTATCGTGTTGCTGTTTTTACAGCGGCGGCGCGTTCCTATCATTGGAGCTTACCTGTGAACCCATCGCCATTGCAGAACACCGCAGTTGTAGCCGGGGGCGATGACCCCGGCCTCCGGTGCGCTAACCCCGGCATGCCGGCCTCAACGCGGCCGGCTACAACATCTCCTTTGCAGGATGCCATCGCTGAAGTTTTGCACCAGGGCGAATCGCTTCTGAATTCGCTGAGTGACGGAGAATACACGTGCAAACTGCAGAGTGTATTCGGTTCAACAGTAGGTGGGCATTACCGGCACTGCCTCGACCACTTCCAAAGCCTACTGCAAGGATTGGATGCTAATGAGATCAATTACGATGATCGGGAGCGAAATCCGCGGATCGAGAACGATCGTGCGTTCGCCCTAACGGAAACGCGCCGAATCTTGCGCGGCTTAGCATCGATCTCCACGCCATTTCTTGATTGTCCGATCAATGTACGAAGCAAGGTGAACTATGAGCTTGATGCCGCTTCGTCGATCGGATCAACATTTGGTCGCGAATTGATGTACGCCGTCGCACACACCATCCATCATTACGCGTTGATTGCGGTCATGTGCAGCGTGCTTGAGGTGCCAGTCCCCGCAGGATTCGGCATAGCGCCTTCGACTTTGAAATATCACGCCGAGCAACCCAAAGCCGCGTGAGTCGCGATCATGATTGCACAGGCGCTTCTCGCTTCGACCGCAATCGTTTTGCTTAGCCTTATTTCGGAAGACGCGGCAACAATTTCATCGGCGTTATCACTCTTTGGTGGACCTATTACGTGGCCGCTTGGGTTTGTAGCGTGTTTCGCTGGCATTTGGTTGGGCGACTTGGGCCTTTATTCCCTCGCGCGTTGTTTCGGCAAGCCCATTTTAAAGACCCGCTGGATTGCGCGATTTGCCGACGCCGCAGCAATAGCGCGCTGTCAGATAAGATTCAACAATCATGCTTCGCTCGCGTTGCTCGCCAGCCGGTTCGTACCAGGAACCCGCTTGCCGACTTATCTTGCGGCCGGACTGCTCTCAATGCCCGTCACTCAATTTGCGGCGGTCACAGGCTTCGGCGCTCTCATATGGATCGGGGGCATTTTTATCATCGCAAAGCTGCTTGGTTCGCAAGCATTGACTTGGGTGTCCTTCTTCCAAGGCAAAATCGCCGCGATTATTTTCACAACTCTCTTTCTCACGGGATCGCTTTTTGTTTTCAGAAGGGTGAGCTCCGCAGTTGTAGCTGGGGTCGGTGACCCCGGCCGCGCAAGCGTATTCCCCATTGAGACCAAGCGAGACCAACGATCCCGGCTACAGTGGCCGGCGTGGATTCGTCGTTGGGCACACTGGGAGTTTTGGCCAGCGTGGCTGTTTTACATTCCCGTGGGCGTTTACTATGCCTGGCTGGCAAGTCGCCATCGGAGCCTGAGTGCCCCGACTTCGGCAAATCCTGGAATCGCGAACGGCGGATTTATCGGGGAATCGAAGCTGGAGATTCTCGATCAACTTCGACGTGGAACTCCGCAATTCATGGCTGAGGCATTCTTGGTCGACGGACGAACAATTAGCGACCGTCTGCTTTGCCTGTACCGGATCTGCCGTAAGCATGACATTGCGCTCCCTTTCATTTTAAAGCCAGACGTCGGCCAGCGTGGCAATGGCGTAAGGCTGATCCGATCGATGCGAGCGGCGCTGGAGTATCTTCAATCGGTCGATGCTCCTGTGATTGTCCAGCGCTACGTCGTCGGGCCGTGTGAAGCGGGTGTCTTCTACTACCGCTTCCCGGATGAGTCACAGGGACACATCTTCGCGATCACGGAGAAAATTTTCCCGACAATCACTGGCGATGGTATTCATACAGTTGAAGAATTGATTCGCACCGACCACCGCGCAGCGCTGATAGCACGCACTTATCTCCGGCGATTTTCTTCGCGTCGCGATGAGATTCTGGCACCAGGCGACATCCTAAAATTAGTCGAAACCGGCAATCACGCGCAGGGGTGCATTTTTCGCGATGGAATGCATCTTCACACGAGAGCCCTGGAGCGCGTGATCGACGAGATTTCCCTCAAGGTGACCGGTTTTTTTGTGGGGCGATACGATCTTCGTTACGAGAACGACGAAGATCTCAAGCAAGGGCGCAATTTCCAAATCGTCGAGCTCAACGGGGCTTCATCGGAGGCAACCAGCATTTATGATGCGCGGAATTCGCTCTTCTCAGCGTATCAGACGCTGTTTCAGCAATGGAGATTGGTCTTCGCGATTGGCGCGATAAACAAGGCGAACGGTCATGCTCCTTCTTCACTTGCGACGCTCTGGCGTAATTGGCGGCAATATTCGGTTGCTGCGCTATCGTATCCGGTGGCGGATTAATGTGCACAGTTTCGTTTCTTCCAAACTCACAGGGATTTTATCTCGCGATGAATCGAGATGAAAAACGGGACCGCCTTGCCGCGCTGCCGCCCGAGGTTATCGAGCTTGAATGCCATCGTGCAATTTTTCCATGGGAGCCAACCGGCGGCACTTGGATTTCTGCGAACGACGCCGGTGTTTGCCTGGCGTTGATCAACTGGCATCGCATAAAGCGCGAATCGAACAACGGTGTTCGCAGCCGCGGAGAGGTCATTAGGAAACTGGCGGGAATATCTACTTCCAATGAAATCTCTACTGCGGTAAAGAAGTTGCCCCTTCGAAAGCTGCGGGCGTTCCGACTGATTGCGATTGTGCCGCGCGAGAAACGAGTGATCGAATGGCGTTGGAATCTGCAACGTCTGGCGATTCGTAATCACGAATGGCGACGGCAACATTGGTTCTCGTCTGGCTTCGATGAACCGCGAGCAGAAGTTGAGCGCGCCAAAGTCTGCGCGTCATTTGTAGCCGGGGGCGGTGACCCCGGCAAAGGCGAAACATCTCAGCGCCGCGCGCGAACCGGCGTCAACGCCGCCGGCTACAGCATCAAATGGCTGCGGCAGTTGCACCGTTCACATGCACCGAAGCGCGGGCCGTTCTCGATGTGTATGCATCGCCCGGATGCAATGACAGTCAGCTATACCGAGGTTGGTGTTTCCAAAAAGGGGGCAACGATGCGCTACAAAACTGGGCCGTGCTGTTCCAACGGAAGGATAATCAACAGAACGATTTCGCTCACTCGCTCATTGTAAGGTTCGCGATTCTTGTGCGACAAATCGGAGCATGGCTACGCAAGAAGTAATTCGACCCGTTTTTCTTCCTGTCATTATCGGCACGCCGCGGCAGGGCCGCCTGACCGAGCCCGCGGCCAACTTTGTTTTCGGCGAAGTGTCAAAACGCAGCGACATCGAAACCGAATTGACCGACATCCGGAAAATTCCCATTCGCATGGATGACGCCGGCGAAGCTCTTAAGGACAGCGAATTCTCGGTGACGGTCGATCGCGCCGATGGGCTTATCCTCGTCGTTCCGGAATATAACCATAGTTTCCCAGGTCTCCTGAAGCATGTGCTCGATACAAACTTGAAGGAATACATCCATAAAGCAGTTGGAGTTTGTGGCGTGTCTGCTGGCCCATTCGGCGGCGCGCGGATGATCCAGAGTTTGCTCCCAGTGCTGCGCGAACTCGGATTGGTCACAATTTTCTCGGACGTTTACTTCAGCACCGCGGGAAAGCTTTTCGACCCAGCCACTGGCGAAATGAAGGATCCCGCATACAGCGGGCGGGTCGACAAATTCTTGAACGAACTCGTCTGGATGGCACGCGCCCTGAGACACGCACGGGAAAATCTGTAGCCGGGGGCGTTGACCCCGGTTGAGTGAGTTCATCCCGCGCGCTGCGCACCGGCCGGCGTCGACACCGCCGGCTACAGCTACCGCTGTATCAGCAGCACGTTATGTCCATCAGGATCGCTCACGAGCGCGCCCTTTGAAAAGCCGGCTTTGTCCTTTGGCATTGCCACAATGCCGGGTGAAACAAAGCCAACATGCGCGTGGCGTAATCTCTTCGCCAATGCCTCTACATCGTCGGTCGCGATCATCGTCTGCCAATGGACGATATCGTTCGCGTGAACATCCGTTGGCCGGGTCCGCCCATCGCGCGGCGTAAGATATTCGAGAAACTCGACGCCTGGTCCAGAGTCCCCCCGCATTCCAGTAATGCGGAGATGCGCTCCGAACACTTGATTCAAATGTTCTTGTTCAGTCCCGAAATTTTCGCTCTCGCCTACTTTGCGCAACCCTATCAAGTCTAGATAAAACTTGAGACTCACCTCCGTGTTCGAAATTCCGATGGCAGTGTGATCGACACCGAGAAATAACTTGTCCGTTTTTTCCTGCCATCGCGGATCGCCTTTACCGGGTGGAAAATAGATAACCTCCAAGTTGTGTTCGTCGGGATCGCGAAAATAGAACGCTTTGATTCCAGCGGCGGCTTTGATTGATGGCGGCAACGTCTGGGGCGCCGTTGAGACGAACTTAACTTTCAGAGCGCGCAGTCGTTGAAACGCCTCATCCATATCCCGAACCACAATGGCAACGTGCTGAAACCAAAGATCGTTGCTTCGCGAATCTATGGGGATTGGCCGGCCAGGCGGCGCCAGATACTGCGTCAGATCGAGAAATTCATTTCCCAACTTCATCCGCACAATGCGCATCCGCGCGCCGAACACGCCTTCCAGATGCTCAAATCCGTCCCCGAAAACTTCGAGGTCCGAAACTTTCTGAAATGTAAGCGCGGAATAAAATTCGACCGCGCGATCCATATCGCTCACAGTCATGCCGACTGCTTCGACAGAGACTTTTGCCGACTGAGTTTCCGCAATCGAAGCCGCAAGGACAACGGTCAGAAAAGCGACGATAAGTCGACGCGGAAACATCATTGGATTCGTCGCCAGGATCGATAATTCCTTACGCACCGGACTGGAGACGGCCTGCCCTCAGGCCGTTGCTATTGAGAAACCATTCGGCGCGAGGGCGCGCCGGCTCCACTCGCCTGCGCTCGCTTTAGCAATTCAGGAAAGCGACAATTAAAAATACATCGATGCCGGTTGTAATGATGATACTTCGCACAATAGACGGTGTGTTTGCCGCGGAGGTAAAGCCCCGCTGCCAACTGCATCGCTAGAACGGGCGCAGTGAAGTAGATCCAGAGACCCGTCCAAAGATGCCCAACGAATGCGGAGCCAAAGGTGCGCGCCGGATTCATGCTCATGCCAGAAAGCGGCGATTCCAGTGTGATGTAGGTGGCGACCAGCGCGCCGGCAAATAACCCGGTGTAACGTGCGATGTGCGGCGTATTGCTGACCCGAAGCACTACCGACATCAACACAAACGCGATCACAAATTCCGCAATGAAGGCGACAATCACGCCCTTCATACCTGGCAGAGTAGCGGCGTAATTGACTGTGGGATGCGAGATTGCTTCGCGAACGAACAGCGTGACTGCAAATACGCCGGCAATTGCGCCAATGAATTGTGCCACGACATAAAACAACGCGTCCCAATTCTTCACTTTTCCAAGACGCCAAAAAGTAAGAGTGACCGCGGGATTAAAATGCGCGCCGGATCGCTTGCCGAGGGGCGAGAAAACAAGAGCAATCGCAGTGCTGCCCATCGCGATTCCCGTCAACATGCGTCGTATGAATTCGGTGGGGATAAAATTCAGAACTGGAGAGTTCGGATGATGAAGTAGAATCGTGAACAGCCCGGCAGAGATCATGAACAGCCCGAGCTCGGCTGCCTCGCAGAGATATTCCGGCCAATGTTCGCGAAGCGCTTGGATCATGCTCCTGCTGTAGCCGGCGGCGGTGACGCCGGCTTAACGAACTGATATGGGCCGGGGTCACCGCCCCCGGCTACAGCGTCGCCCTTCATGGCCTTACGCCTTCCATGTTAAGCTTCATCCTGTAAAGTCCACTCTTCGCGCAGAGGTAGAGGGTCTTTCCATCGGTATCGCCCCACGCAAAATTGTGCGGGTGCTTCGGCGGAATAATTGTTCCAAGGTGCTCTCCTTGCGGTGAAATGATCCACAGACCGCCGGGACCGGAAACGTAAAGATTGCCAGCTTTATCGATCTTCATGCCATCGATTGCGTCCTCCCCCAGGGCCTTGGTCATATCGAAAAAGAGTTTCCCGTTCCGAACCGAACCGTCGGGCTGCACTTCATAACGCATCACCACCTTCTTCTTTTCGTCCCAGTCGCCGACGTACAAGTATTTTTCGTCCGGCGAGAATGCGATTCCGTTAGGCCCAGTAAAATCCTTTGTAACGAGTTTCAGATTTCCGTCCTTCACTGCGAACACGCCGCTGAACGGCAATTCCTTGCGCGGATCGTCGAAGAATTTTGGCAAACCGAATGGTGGATCGGTGAAATAAAGTGTGCCGTCGCTGCGATAAACGAGATCGTTAGGGCTGTTCAACCGTTTGCCGTCGAATTTGTCTGCCAGTACCGTTAGTTGGCCCTCGGGTTCAACGCGCACCACGCGATGATTTCCATGCTGATCTATCGTTAGGCGGCCTTCCCGATCAAACGTTAGGCCATTCGATCCCGGTTGACCGTACTCCGCGATGTCAGCGCCTTCGTAACCGCTTTTCTCACGAAACACCGCAAGCTGTCCATTCCCCTCGGGCGAATATTTGTAGATGGTGTTGTTATTCGGATCGCTGAAAAGGAGGAAACCGCCTTTGCGGTCCCAAACCGGGCCTTCGGTGAATTTGAACCCTTCCGCGAGTTTGAAGATCTTTGGATTCGGCGGCACGATCGTGTCGAGCGCTGGATCTTTGCGAACCACTTCGACATTGACTTCGCTGGGCGTGATCGCGACGGGCACAACACCGCCTCTGTAGAACTCGAGCTTTGCCTCCCGCATGTAGATGTAATTGGTCGGCGGATTCGACAGCGGTCCGTTGATCCCAAAGATCGCGAGCTGAATTTTCTGCCCGGGCTGAACGCTGCGACTAATGATCAGCCGGTTCGACGCATTCCAACCTTTTGCCACTGAGCCGCCACTTTGCCCAGGTGCGCGCGCCAGCTCGCCGTCCACCCAGACTTCCGCGTAATCATCAACCGATGTCTCAAAAACAGCAGTCGCGTCGGTGAGATCTACATCGTCAAGGCGCGGAGGGATCGTGACGTTGATCCGGTACCAATTAAAACAAAGCCGGCCGGTCGAGCGTCGCGCGTCCAGTGTCGCCCCATCGAGCACTTCCCATTTTGAGTCATCGAAATCTACACCGCCGGCGTGCGGCGTGAAATCATATGTCTTGATCGGTTTGCCAGTTGGTTGCTTGTCCGGACCAGCGGTTTTGAAATCCACCGGAATAATTTTCGTATCGCTATAACGCCACTGACCTTTAACAACATCGACACCTTGTTTTGTCGCCAGACTGATTACGGCATCTGGTTTTCCAGTAGGAGCGTCGGCATTCGTTTCGGCAAGTGCGCGGCCAGCGAAGAAAACCAGCGCAGCAAAGGTAAACAGCGCAACGAAACGCAAGCGCGACATAGAGGCACTGTTGGGAGCTTCGCGATGGACCCGATTGAATTCCCTCGCCCACGCGTGAAGAACTGAAGTGGCTAATGACCTACTGAAAGTGATTCGTTCCATGTTTGCGAATTCGTCGCGTTTGTTTCGAATTCCTTACGGGCGCAATTTCCGCTAAGTTTTTGGAGCGCGCCGGTGCCCCGGCGCTTTGGATTTGCTGAGGTAGTAAGGCCAGACGCGTCGGCGTATTAGAAAGCGGCGCAACAGCGCCGCACTCCAAAGCACTTCGTGCAGAAACTTTTAGTGCGCCGTCAGGTGTGATTCCGTCAGCGCGGTTGGTTTGCAGACGAAATAGTGCAGTTCACCGGTCACGGTGGTGAATTGATGCGGAACACCATTCGGGATGACAATGACCTGGCCTTTACTTATCTGATGTTCCTCTCCGCCCTCAATTTTGGAGCCGCGGATTTCGTTAGGCGCGATTTCCCTTGCATCAATCGCCTTGCCGCCGGTGACCAGCGTGGCTGAGCCCTCGACGACATAAATGACATCAGTATCAAGCGTGTGGATCTCGGCCTGACCGGGTTCAACGCGCCGGCTGGCGTGCACTTTGTAACCGGCGGTTTCCAGTAAAGGCATGCCCTTGGCAAATGCAGCGGCGACGCTCTTTGCATCAATGAAAGTCGCGGTTGTAGCCAGGGGCGTTGCCCCCGACTGATTGCTTTGGCCCGCGCCGGCCTCAGCGCGGCCGGCCACAGCAGCTGCGCCCGCTAGGGCGAGTTCTTCATCCTGGTTTGCGCTCGCGGCCCCGCTCACGCCGATGCCGCCCACAACTTGCCCGTCGATGACGATGGGAATGCCGCCGATCAAGGGCGTGAACCCATCGACCGCGGTCATAGCTGTACGGCCTTTGTTGATCAGCTCCTCAAAAAAACGCGTCGGTTTTTTAAAAAGGACCGCCGTACG
>Ga0209577_10001968_pt1 | contig 20032 bp, 18 predicted proteins | sample GraSoiAngelo_109_FD_185874 | JGI IMG/M metagenome (GOLD analysis project Ga0209577, IMG submission 185874) | Grasslands soil microbial communities from the Angelo Coastal Reserve, California, USA - 14_0903_12_20cm (SPAdes) (version 2) | ecosystem: Environmental > Terrestrial > Soil > Grasslands...
CCACTCGAAGGTAGCGGATTTGCTCCCACAATAAGCGCGTCGCGCGATAACAGCAGCCCGGTTCGAGCTCAACAATCGGTGTCGCCACTTCGATGACGCCGGTGTCGAAATAAATTGCACCTCCCGCCGGTAGTTGAAATGATTTGCCGATACGCGGAATCATGCGGCGTCGCACCAACCGACTGGGATCGCCGAATACTTTTTCCGGACGCTGTCTGCGTCCGTTGATGAGAAGATTGAATTCCGCCTCCAAGCCAATTACGGCGCACCTTGGCATTGCACCGGGCGCACCAAAGCGACGAACATGGGCGTCGTGGTCTCGTCGGCGGTGCTTCATCTGCTCAATGCAAGGTCAACTCGCCTCGCTGCATTCGCGCGGAGTTAAGCTCGCGTACCCTAAATCGATGTGAAGGTGGTCGTCGGTTTTTCCGTATTCGCGCCCGAACGGTCGAACAAAGACAGCCGGACCAAGCGATGCAACAATCACGCGGTATTTCTCAATCGACTTCGCGTCGGAAAGAAAAGTGTCTCCCACGCGATAGATGTTTGCCGCCGTGCCCCAGGCATGAATGCTCTTTGCGCCGCCAATCTGATGCGCCGGCGAACGGTAGCCGCCATTTGCGCTGATGAATACGGGTGCACCAACTTCATGACGGAATTCCTCTAGCAATCTCGCGAGCAGAACGATTGCGCAGGGCACGTAATGAGGGAATTGGCTAAGGAGGAGCCTCGCCTCACGACAATCGACGAGCATTAATTCCGCGAGCGTGAAGTGTGGCGCCAGGCGAATCTCATGCGCTTCCTCCCAAGTGCCAATTTCATAGAAGAAACGCGGCAGACGATGAACATTGCCAGTGGCACCAGTTTCGCTTTCGCCCGGTCGCAATAGCGCGCGGTACTCTTCAGCCAAACACAACCCATCAATCGGCCGCAAGAAGTCAGTCCTCATTGGGTTTTCTTTCGGTTCCCAGCAGCGATCGATAGATCGCTTTCGAAATCGCCGCGACCGCCTCGCGCCGTCCCTGCTGGTCCGGATCGAATTCAGTCAAAATCGCGGTGATATACGGTTCGCGTTCGGGCAAATACACGATGCCGATATCGTGGGAAACAGTTGAAATCTCACCGGTCTTATGCGCCACCATCGCGTGTGATGGAAGACCGGCAGGAATCATCGAATTGAATCGTTGTTCCAGTAGGATCCGGATCACTTGTTGTTTGCTTTCGTTGCTTAGAAAGTCGCTTCGAATCGCGGACAACAAACTCAACAACCCATCGGCCGTCGCTTGATTGTTGATTCCCTGCTCGTGCGCGGGTTGATCTTCAACGCCTCGCCGCAGTTCCACGCCTTCCACTCGCGCATCCCGCAGCGCCGTCCGGGCACATTCCACGCTCAGAAAGTCCAGGAGCAAATTCGTCGCCAGATTGCTGCTCCCGGAAATCATTGCGCGGGCGAGCACTGAGATCTTCGCGGTCCGTCCAATGGATTGATACAGCTCGGGCGTGGCGTCCCGATCGGCGGCGACGTGAAAAACAGTGCCGCCTGCTGCGCTGAAAAAACGATTTCGCACGTGTAACGAATCATTCAACCGAAGCCGGCCCCCGTCTGCGGCGCGGAACACCGCAAGAAGCACTGCAACTTTAATGGTGCTGGCAGCATGAAACCAGCGGTCGCCCCGCAAAGAAAATCGGAAATCCGTTTCGAGATCGTGCACCGCTACGGCGATTGTCTTGGCCTTGCGTTCGGCAGCCAGTCTGTCCAATTCCTTAGCTAACGTACTCGACACGTCCACGCGCGACATGGAAGTGCTCTTTACATGGCGATGGGGAAGTCGCAAATTCGCCAATGCCAAATCTGGCGACCTGGATCCGCCCCAAGGACGCAAAGAGCTTTCGCGCAATTTTTTCAAAGCACCCCGAGATTAAGGTGTGGAACGCGCGAAGTCGGCATGTGCGCCTTGACCAAATGGATGGGCTCCTGCTCACGGGCGGCTCGGATATTTCACCGGAATTTTTGCGTCAGGACGTTCCCGATCCTTCGGTGCTGGACAAGGACATCGATCCGGAACGCGACCGCTGGGAATTTCAGGCCGTGCAGGAAGCGCTTTCGCGCGGGCTGCCGATTCTGGCAATTTGCAAAGGGCTCCAGGTATTCAATGTCGCGCTCGGCGGCACGCTGAAGCTCGACATCAGAGGACATAATTTGCCCGAGCAAAAGCATCGCGACGTTCAGCCGTTGCGCAGTGCGCGGCGCGCCTCGCATCGTTTCGAAAAAGTGAACAGCGCACATCACCAGGCAATCGATCAATTGGGCGACGATTTGGAAGTGGAAGCCTGGGCCGCGCACGATGGAATTATTGAGCAAATGCGCCTGCGCAAATATCCGTTCGGGCTCGCAGTGCAATATCATCCCGAGCGAAGCCGACTTTATGATTCGCTCTTTGACGACTTCCTCGCACGATTGCAAACGGCAAAGCGTTGAATAGAGGTCATTCCGAGCGAAGTCGAGGTTGCAACGCAGCCCCGAACGCTTTCGGGGCGAGGCCAGGCTTTCAATCCCGTAGCAAAACTTAAAGTTATTCTGCGGGATCCTTCGACTTCGCTCCGCTCAGGATGACGATGTTTGCAATGCGCTAACTCGGCGTAGTCTCAGTGCGAGCAGCGCCGCGACGATTGCACACGCGGCCAGCAAAAAGAACGCAGGACCGTACCCCTCAAAGCGATCCTTCATCACGCCTATGACTGTAGGACCGACAAACCCGCCCACATTCGCAATCGTTACCACAAGCGCAATCCCCGCCGCGGCCGGTGCTCCCGTGAGAAACCGCATCGGCACGGAATAAAAAGGACCATAGGCCGAGCAATGTCCGATCGGAACGAGCGCCAAAGAGAACAAAGCCCAAATCGGTTGCCGAAAAAGAGCGCAACCGAAAAATCCGGCGCCGGAAATTAACAATGGAATTGCGACGTGCAGAGGGCGCTCCCGTGTGCGATCTGAATGGGCACTATTGAAAACCATAAAGCCGATCGTCACCGCACTGATCGCGCCAAGGATGAGCCCTACGCCAAGATCGCTGCTCTTTGTGAGTGACTGGATTACTAAGGGCGCCCAAAACGAGTAACCATAGAATCCAACCGCGGCCAGGAGAAAGATAATCCCGAGCTGCCAGATCGTCGGATTGGTCAACGCAGCCGTTATTCCGGAAGCTTGTGCCGTATCGCGGCCAACTCGCTCGTCCGCGAGTTTCTTGACCAACCAGTCCCGCTCGAGCGGGGCCAGCCAGCCGGCTACCTCAGGCCGTTCGGTAAGATAAACCAGCACGATCGCCCCGAGCAAAATCGCGGGCACTCCCTCAACCAAAAACAGCCACTGCCATCCCGCGAGCCCGAATACTCCGTTCAGTTTTAGCAGCGCACCGGACAAAGGCCCACCAATAACACCACTTACCGGAACCGCTGTCATAAACGCCGCGATCGCGCGCGCGCGTTGTGCCTCCGGATACCAGTGACTCAAGTAATAAACGACTCCAGGGAAGAAACCTGCCTCGGCGGCGCCCAATAAAAATCTCAAAGTGTAAAAAGCTGACGTGCTCTGAATGAACATCATTGCAACTGAAATGGCGCCCCAACTCATCATGATCCGCGCGATCCAGCGACGCGCTCCGACGCGATGCAAAATAAGATTGCTAGGCACCTCGCACAGGCAATACCCGAGGAAGAACACGCCGGAACCGAATCCAAACGCAGCGGAGCTGAATCCGAGTTTGGAATTCATCTGCAGCGCCGCAAACCCGACGTTCACCCGGTCAAGCCATGCCACGATGTAAAGGAGAAACAAAAAGGGAATTAGCCGCAGCGTGACTTTGCGAAGAGTTATCGTCGCAACATCTGGATTGGGTGATGATACGGACAAGAATGACAAAGCACGAATCACTAATGCCAAATGAAGCACGAATGGGTAAAGGACGAACGAACAATAACCGCCCGTTTTTCAAACTTCGGATTTCGTCATTCCATGAAATTCCACGACTCGAGCAACGGTAGATCAAAACACCAGAATAAAGACACCGGTGATCATCAGCGCGAGCATCCAAATCAAATCGATGTTGAACCATGCCCGGCGCAGTATTTTCACGCCAAGTTTTTCGTAAACCAAAATCGCGATGATCGCAGTCATCAAAAGATAGCCTGATGTATGAACTGCAACGGAAGCTGCGAGCAGAGAAGGCGCGCTAAAATTCGCGAACGCCCACGCATGCATTTCGTGACCGTCGTGGTGATGCATAGTTGCAGCAGTTGGCGACGGCAAAAAAAACGGGACGAGCATCAATCCTGCGCCGTGTGCAGACGCCATGACAAACGACCAAAGCGTCAAATCGGCGAAACCGACTCGCATTCCGACCCAGGTCGGATGCCGCGTGCGCAAGAGACGATAGAAGCCGAAGGCAAACAGGAACACGGCAGCAGCAATTTTCAGGGTGCGATGCGGCAGGTTCATACGCGCCATGAGGACCGCGCCGATGATGATTCCAATCGAAAGCGCGTGCCCCAGCACGATCGGCGGCAGCGCACCGAATACGGCCGCGCGCTTTTGCTCCTGCAACCCGAGCGCCACGGCAAATAGCCATCCCATCGCGGGATTGATTCCATGAAACATGCCCAGCCCAAAGACCGCCAGCCACGGCCAGAGGTCGCTCACGGAAAACAAAAAGAATCGCTCGAGGAATCGCCTCCTTCGAGGCGAACTTGATGAACCCGGTAATCCTTGCTTTCGAGGAAAAAGTTCTCGTCAAACGTGATGCCGCCATCGCGGTCTGCATCAAGTTTTACCATCCAGCTGCCGACGTCGTCGGGATAAAATTGCTCGTCCCAGGAGGCATAAAGCGAGTTGGTGAAATAGATCCGCTTGCCATCGCGGCTGACTTCCACCATTTGTGGTCCGCCCGCCAGCGGCTGATCGGGTTTACTCGGGTGGGCCGTTCTATTGGCAATGCCACCGATGCGAACGGAGCCGGTCTTCCTCGGATTGAATGGATCCGATACGTCGTACTGCAAAAACTCGCCCGTTCCCCAGCACGACACGTAAAGGAATTTATCGTCCAGCGACAAATTAATGTCCGTCACCAGTGGGGGCACCGCTTTAAAATCTTTGAGCATCGCAGGGAGCTTCTCCGGGTCGGCAGGTTCGGCCGGAATTTCGATCACTTTCTTCACCTCCCATGCGCCGTTATTCCGGTGCCAGAGCCAAACCGAGGCTGACAAATCCTTGAGCGAAATGACCACGCCGACAAAGCCGTAAGCTTTGGTGGGGTCATGCGCGGGCCGCATCTCGAGAACCATTTGTTGTTGCTCCCCCAAATCGAGCGTCTGAAGATGTCGCCGCCGACGCAGATCCCAGACGTGCATTTGACGTCCGTATTTGCCGCCTAACAAGAGATCGGGTTGCACGCCACTCTCGATCATGTTTGGCGTTCCCCATTCGCTGCTCAGCAAGGTGTCGAAACCCAGGTGCCACCAGAAATCGTAATGTAAAAATTGCGGACCGCGGTTCATTTCCCACTGCCCGAGAACCTCGAACGTTTCGCAATCGAGCAAGAAAATGCCGCCAGGGCCCTCGCCGTTGGGATCTCCGAGCGCGCTAACGTAAATGGCTTCCGGACCGCAGTGAATAGTATGCGGACGTGAATAATTGGTCCGCGCAAAAATTTCCTCTGGCTCGATCACCTTAACCACCTCCGGTCTCCGCGGATCGGGCTTCGTGTCGATGATGTGAATGCGCGACGAACGGATCCCGGGCACAACCAGGTAACGCCGTTCGACGTGCGGGTGTGGCGCATATGGACAAAGCGCTGAGCTACACGCATTCCAACCGAAATGATGCAGCTCATCGCCAAACTTTGGCATCTTCACTTCGCCAACGCGCTGGCCGTATGTGGCCGATTCGGGATTAACATCAACAACCAGCAGCGCATCGTTCAACTTGCTGCCGGGCGGATTTAACGCAGCGACAAATGCGTGCTTTTCTGGAGGAGCCTGCATCGCGAGTCTAGGCGAAGGATAAAACGTGGGATCTGGCTTCAGCAGCGGCATAAATGCAGGGGTTTTTGGTGGTTCAGTGCATTACGCCCCCAAGCCGAAGTTTCAAGACAATTCGAAACTGACAAAAGAAAACGCGACGTAAGATTCACTCCAGCCAAATTGCCTGGCGCGCGAACCGGAATTTCTCGTGGTCAAAATTTTCCCAGCCGACTCGGATTGCGAGCTGGCGCATTTCGGAAAATGAAAACGCGCGTTGGGCAGAAAGGCGTGCGTCGAAGCGTGTCATCGGTTCTCGGAAAATTAGCGCGGTCAAAACATGCACTCCGGCCCGGAGAAGAAATCCCCGCCGCAGGTCCGACACCAGAACAAATCTCTTCGACAATGCGCGGCACCGTTGCAGGATTTTTGCGGCGTCGTCATCGCTGAAATGATGAAGAACTAACGAACAAAGCGCGATGTCGTAACTTTCGGCGCCACCCCATTCCAGAATGTCTGCTTCGTGAAAGAAAATTTCTGGATATCGCGCGCTCAATTTTCTGGCGATTTGTAGTGTCGCAGATTGCCGATCGACAGCATCGACCTCGATGTGCGCGCCAATTTTTCTCGCGAAATCGACAAGCAACCGCGCAATGTCCCCCGAGCCTGTTGCAAGATCGATCATGCGCAGTGGCGTGCCGGGTTTTATCCAGCGCCGCATGATCTTCAAAACAAGACGATAACTGCCGAACCAGCGATTAAGCTGCCGAAGGCGTTGCAAGTCGCGCTCCAGTTCCAGGGAGACCGGCTGCGGCCGATCCATCATTTCCAAGACAGCCGGATCAAAGCTTCGCTTCATGAAGAAAGTGACCAGTGACAGGTGACTAGTGACGAGCAAAAATGCGCGACACCGACTCTACTTGTCACTCGTCACGCATTACTCGCCATTGAGGAATTCCTGCCAGGCCTCGGGCAGCGGCGCATTCTCGATCTCGCTCACGATGCGTCCCTCGAATTCAGGATGAAAGATCGTGCTGGTTCCATAAACCATGATTACGTCTTCCCCGCCTTCAACGCGAATGGCGTGCGCCACCCCTGGCGGAATCACAACGCCTGCGTTGTTGTTACTGCGATGATTGTCACCGTCGATAAAGAAGCGCATCACGCGCCGCGGCAAGCCTGCCCGGATGTCGCACAAAATCATTTCAACCCGCCCCTGCAAAAAGAACATCACATCCCATTGCTCATCATCGTAGCGGCGAAGCGAATATTGTTCCAGTTCATCAACGAATAAGCGGCGCAACCAATCCGCCGCAGCGCTGCCCTCGGGAACGCTGGGTGGATGCACGTGAAAACCTTTCGCAGTGTGCGCAAACATTCGCGCAGCCGACCATTGCTTCGGCCACAGCCCAATACGCGCAAGAATCCCTTCGTCGCGCCGTACAAATTCGCCGAAGAACCCTCGATGATGCTGCGGGTGAACCTTTCGCGCGAAGACTTCCACGCCTGGGATCGATGCTTCCTTGATCCGGCGTTGCGTCCTGTCCGCGGCCAATAGTTCGCCGGCGTCCACCCCTCGCTGCGAAATCTCCTGCGCAAAAGATGCACTGCGATAATCGCGAGCGGTCAGCGCGCCGCTGGCGCTCGGATCAATGCCTTGCCAAAGATCTTTTTCGCGCTTGGTCATTCTACACTGCTTGTCATGTCGAGCGAAGTCGAGGCATCCCGTTGTGACGCGGCCGGCCATTTCCACGGGATTCCTCGACTACGCTACGCTTCGCTCGGAATGACATTTCAACTGAGTTGTAGCGAGAAATCGGCGCGCTCGCGAGAAAGATTTGGGTTGTAATAGGAATCGCGCTCAAGAACGTCCGCCCAGCGTTGGCGCATGATCGCTTTGCTGTTGTCATCTAATTTGTCAGCCAGCGTTTCATGCCAGTAAAATTTTGCAAACGGAGTGTAAATAATCAGGTAACCGTCGCGTCGCATCTTAAGGCAAAGATCAACATCGGCGAGCGTGCCTGACAGCCTTTCATCGAATCCACTAACTTGGTTGAAGACTTCGCGCCGCGCGAGCATGCACGCACTCGACACAGCGCTGCAATTACGGGTCACCTGCAACTGGCGATTCGTCCGATGATGTTCCGCTGCGCAACCCCGAAAAGCCGGTTGCGCAGTTCCGTTGACACCCATCACAATTCCTGCGTGCTCAACAGAGCCGCTCCGGTTCAACAAACATGCGCCGACTGCCCCGACTTCCGGTCGCTGGACGTGCTCCGCCATGATCGTAAGCCAGTCTGCATCGATCGCTTCAATACTGCCGTCGAGGAAAAGAAGCCATGGAGCATCAATTTGAGAGGCTGCGTAGTTTTTGGCTGCTGAATCATTGGCGCCCCGAGCGAAATTCAGCAAACGATATGGGAAACGCGAAAGGCAGACCGACGCCCCCGGAGATGTGTCGTTCTGAACGACAAGAATCTCATAATTCGGGTAGTCTGTTTTAGTCGTTAGACTTTCAAGACACTGCTCGAGCGCTTTGCCGCGCTGAAAATTCAAAAGGACCATCGCGATTTTTTTTGCTTCCGATAATTCGCGTCTGACGCGAAACGCGTGCGTCCGCCAGTCCACGGCCACATGCGCCGACTCGCTGCGCCGCTTCAGATGATCTTCAATGGCGCGTCGGGAAGCATCAAGCTGTTGTGGTTTTTGGCGGACACTGATCGAGCTGGAGCTTTCGCTGCGCCGCCAATGATACAGGATACGCGGAATGTGATGAATTCGATTCGTCAGCTCGATCACGCGGAAGAAAAGATCGTAATCCTGTGCGCTATCGAATTCTGAACGGAACCCACCTGCTTTCTGTACCAGATCGCGGCGCGCCGCGGTTAAATGACCGACATAATTGTAGGAGAGGAAGAAATCGGGCGACCAATCCGGCTTGAACACCGGCGCTTCGAACCCACCCTCGCCGAGCTTGTCTTCATCGGTGTAAATCAAATCGGCTTCAGGATGCGTCTGCAAAAGGTCCACAATTCTAAAGAGCGCATCCGGCTCGAGCACATCGTCGTGGTCAACAAACGTGACCCATTCCCCGCGCGCGAGTTCAAGTCCACGATTTGACGCAGCAGAGATGCCTTCATGCGTTCCGAGGCTTGCCGTTACGACCCGCCGGTCGCGCCTGGCAAGGTGAGGCAGGACGCGGAGCAAGTCAGGGTCGGTCGATCCATCGTCAATCAGCAGGAGCTCCCAATTTTCATACGCTTGCGCCAAAACAGATTGGATGGCTTCTTCGAGCCGTTTCACAGGCGTATCGAACACGGGCGTGAGGACGCTGATCAGTGGCCGCGAAGCGAACGTGCGCGCCTCATCGCGCATCCGCTGCAAATCCTGTGCGCTTGCGCGGTGTTGCTCGAACCACTTCTGGTATTCGGTTGTCGGGCGCCTTCGTTGCTCTCCACGAAATTTTCTCCAGACCTTTTTCGCGAAAGCGGCCGGGAGACGATAAGGCGCGAGCAATACCTGACCAACCCTGCGCTCCGGGGACTTGCGCAGCCGTCGCCTTTCCTCTCTTAACGACTTCAGTTCACGCCGGTATTCTTTGAGCTTCAAAAGCTTCTCTTCCAGTTCAGCGATGTGACGGTGCGCGTCTTCCAGCTCCGCACCGTGCATGTCAAGAGTACGCTGCGAAGCGCGCAGCCTGGCGTTGAGTTCAGCCACGGTGTTGGAGTCGAAAGAATCAGGAGAAGGCGGCGACACCGCGACATTATATTGGTTGAAGCAAGCTTCAGGCAAATCTACCCTGCCGCGCCACCCGGGACACCGCCCGCTCCGCAATGCTCGATTTTGTCGTTTACCTTCTTTATCGCGCCGGCTCAGCCCTGGTTGCCGTGCTTCCGTTACCGTTTCTCTTCGCTTTAGGACAGTGGCTCGGGCTTGGGGCATGGGTTGTTTCTGGAAAATACCGGCGTCTGGCAACGCGCAACCTTGAGATTGCGTTTGCGAATGAAAAGTCTCCGCGCGAATTGCGTGAACTTGTGCGCTGCCATTTCCAGCGGCTCGGCGCCAACCTGCTTTGCAGCGCAAAGCTCACCCAGATGGCGCCAGAAAAAATCCTCGAACGCGTCGAGGTGGAAAATATCGAATCGATGGCGCGCGAATTTCGCGCAGGCGTTCCTGTGGTGCTCGTTCTGAGCCACCTCGGAACGTGGGAGGTATTCGCACAATTGATGCCGAAGTTCGTAGGGTTTGTCCGAAACGCCAGCGTGTACCAGGGGCTGGGCAACCGTTTCATTGACGAGCATGTGCGGCGGACACGCAGCCAGACCGGCTTGGAGTTGTTCGATCGCCACGACGGATTTGATCCGGTGATCGAATTGCTACGCTCCGGCGGAGGCGTCGGTGTTTTGTCGGACCAACACGCGGGCGATCACGGCGTGTGGACGCCGTTTTTCCGGAGGCTTGCGTCCACTTCACCCTTGCCGGCTCTGCTAGCCAAGCGTACACGGGCGGCCCTAATTGCGGCTGGAGTTTACACGATCGGATGGGCGCGCTGGCGCATCGTGTTCACGGAGCGGTTCGATCAAACTGGCGTTTCTCTAGGAGCGCTCACCTCGAAAATCAATGAAGTGATCGAGCGACAAATTCGTCGCGCGCCAGAAGACTGGTTTTGGGTGCACAACCGTTGGAAAACGCCTGAGCCGAATTTTCTTCTCGGACACTACAAACGCGGCGTCTATTTGCCGCCCGGATTTGAGGTTCATGATCTGAAGCCATTCCGAATTCTCATCCGGTCAAGCAATTGGCTGGGCGACGCCGTCATGAGCGTGCCAGCAGTCCGCTCGATCAAGGATGGGCGTCCAGATGCTAAAATCACAATCGCTGCCCCCGACAATATCGCAGCGATGTGGAACACCATTCCGGAAGTGGACGCGCTAGTTCCTTTGCCAAACGGTTCATTTTTCCCAGTTGTCCGCCTGCTCAAACAGCAAGTGCCTTTTGACGTCGGGATTCTTTTTCCGAATTCTTTACGTGTCGCTCTTGAAACATGGCTGAGCGGAATTCCGCGAAGAGTCGGCTACCGCGGTCACTGGCGAAGTTGGATAGTGAACCAAATCGTTCGTGAGCCGCGCAAGCCCGGTCCACCCGAACATCACTCGCTGCGTTTTCTTCGCATCGCCCACGAATGCGGGGCAGAGATGCTCAACGTCCAACGCTCAGCGCTCAACATTCCAACCCGCAGCGGTAATCAATTCTCAGCTATCAACCAACAACCCATGCGAATTGGCCTCTGTCCGGGCGCAGAATACGGTCCGACGAAGCGGTGGTTACCCGAGCGATTCGCTGAGGCAGCGGCAAAGATTAGCGCGCAATTATCTGCGCAATGGATTTTGTTTGGGACAAAAAACGACACAGCAATTGGTCAACAGATCGCGGCGACAATCGGGGATTGTTGCATGAATCGGATTGGGCAGACTACGCTTCAGCAACTCATCGAAGAACTGCAGCAGTGCCGTTTGCTACTCACCAACGACACGGGCACCATGCATCTGGCTGCGTTGCTGGGCGTACCAGTGGTCGCGATTTTCGGCTCGACCGAGCCGCGTCTGACTGGGCCACTCGGCAACGGACACATTATTTTGCGTCACCACGTGGAATGCAGCCCCTGTTTTCTCCGCAAATGCCCAATTGATTTCCGCTGCATGAAAGCCGTCACCGCCGACGAGGTCGCGCGTGCGGCGCTGTCACTGCTCGCACAGTAAATTTCAACTTCGAACTTCGGTACGGCGATCGTTAACGACCCGTCGCTTTGCCTCCGCCAGATAGGTCTCATCGATTTCAAATCCGATGAACCTCTTCACCGGATAGAGCTGCGCTGCCACCGCGGAATTTCCGATGCCAAGGAACGGATCAAGCATCGTCTCAATGCGTCCCGCGCCTGCGGGACCGTGCAATTTGATGCACCACTCGGCCAGTTGAACCGGAAACGTCGCCGGATGCGGACGTTCTTTCTCCCGACTCTGAATTGTTTCGTAGGGGACGAACCACGTGTTCCCGCGGCAACGCAGATCTTTTCCCCGACTGTGCGACCAGCGCGCAATGTTGCTCTTGTCCTGATATGGAACGCCAAGGGCGAGTCGATTTAGTTCGACGCAACCCGACTTGGTGAAATGAAAAACATATTCGTGGCAATCGTTGAGAAATCGCTTGGAATTGATCGGCTTAAAATGACCAAACGAGCGTGAATTTGTAGCCACGGACCTGTGGCCCGCCTGCAGCGCGAAACCAGCCTGACCGAGCACAGGCCGGTGGCTACAGAATTCCTCAATCGCGATGGATTTGATCCAGTGAATCGTGTTTTGCAGCACGAATAGACCGCGCAAGTTCATCACGATTTCATGCGGCAGCATCGGGTTCGACGGCGCACTGCCGATGTTAAGAAAAAAAGAACCGTCCGGCTTTAGGACGCGCCGGATTTGTGTTGCCCATTCGCCGCACCATTGCAAATACGATTGTCGGTCCTGTGTGTCGGAATATTTGCCGTAGCAGATTCCGAGGTTGTACGGCGGCGAGGTCACCACAAGATCAACGCTTTCATCAGGCAGCCGCGACATTCCCGTCACGCAATCTTGCCGGCGCAAGTCAAACTTCGTCACGAAAACAATGTTGCGTCGCTAGGCGTTTCGTACAAGCGGAAAATAAGACGCGCGTTCTGTTTCCGGGGAGCACAGGGCGGTCAATCTGTAGTGGCAGCCGTGTCGGCTGCGAATCCGAGGGCCATGCAGGCGGCACGCCTGCCTCTACAGGGGACCTCCCCGGAGATCGACATTCGCACGTTGCCGCTAATTCGTTTATTTTCTGAGCATGGCTGATAAGCCTTCGAAACTGAAGATCGCTGATCGCGAGTTCACCTCGCGCCTGCTGGTTGGGACCGGAAAATTCGGGTCTAATGAGCTGATGCGCGATGCGCTGATTAGCAGCGGCACCGAACTCGTCACCGTGGCGCTGCGTCGCGCTGATCTTTCAGGCAAACACGATCCGTTTGCGAACATTCTCGATTTTATCGACCCAAAACGTTTTCTCCTTCTGCCAAACACCAGTGGCGCGCGCAACGCAGCGGAGGCGGTGCGGCTGGCAAGGCTCGCCGCCAGTGCAGGCTTGCCGACATGGATCAAACTGGAGATTCATCCTGACCCGCGTTATTTGCTTCCCGATCCGGTTGAGACGCTGGCGGCAGCGGAAATCCTGGTGAAGGAAGGATTCACCGTGCTTCCGTACATCAACGCCGATCCCGTGCTCGCGAAACGCTTACAGGACATCGGCACGGCCACTGTCATGCCGCTCGGCTCACCCATCGGCAGCAACCGCGGCATCGAAACACGTGCGCAGATCATGATCATCATCGAACAGGCCACAGTGCCCGTCGTCGTGGACGCGGGACTCGGCGCGCCCAGTCATGCCACCGAAGCGATGGAAATGGGCGCCGATGCGGTTCTCGTTAACACAGCGATCGCCATTGCCCCTGATCCAGTTCGCATGGCGAAAGCGTTTAAAAAAGCGATTGAGGCAGGACGCGAAGCGCGCGAAATCGGAATAGCTGCAAAACTAAGTGTCGCAGCGGCAACGAGTCCGCTGACTGGATTTCTCAATGAACCTCAACGGTATTAGCTCAACGAGCGCGCGTTTAAGGGCATAATATTCGGCCGAATTCCGGTTAGACGCGATGCACCTAGTCATGTTTGACATTGACGGCACTCTGACGGAGACCGGGAAAATTGATGAGGAGTGTTTTGTGCGCTCGCTGGCCGAGGTGTGCGGTTTCGCTGACGTTAGGGCCGATTGGTCGAGCTACAAGCACGCGACGGATTCCGGCATTTTTCACGAGATTTGTTTGGCTCGCACCGGACAGTCTCCGTCGGTGGCCGAGATTTCACGGTTTCGACAGCACTTCATTGATTTACTTACCGCAGTTTCAAGCCAAGGTGCATTTGCACCCATCGCAGGAGCGCGTCAGTTGCTCTGTGACCTCGCTGGGGGTGTCGAGCATCGGGTTTCTCTTGCTACCGGAGGTTGGCGGGATTCTGCCCGGCTCAAAATGGCCAGCGCCGGGATGTGTTTTGACGACCATCCGGCAGCATCGGCAGATGATGCACACGATAGAGAGTCCATTATGAGACTTTCCATGCAGAGAGCCGTCGAACGACATCGAGGGTCATTTGCCAGCACTGTTTATATAGGAGATGGAGTTTGGGACGCTCGCGCGTGTCGCGCTCTCGGCATTCCTTTCATCGGCATTGGATCGGGCGTTCGAGCAACGCGACTCACTTCAGAAGGTGCAGTTCGCGTATTCCAAGACTATTCCGACGCAGATTTGTTTTGGGAGAGTTTAGATGAGCTCACACAAGCGGCCTAACAAATCGCGGCAGGCAACGCGGGATGGCGCCTTCAGTTCCGCTCCGCGGTGCATGTCTTTTGGTCCCGCGTGCTTGAGTTCTACTCGTTAGGCCGATAATACTCAAGATGAAGGACCTTCTGCTGGATATTCGTTATGCGCTGCGCGTGCTTTGGAAGTCTCCCGTCTTCACGCTCGTGGCTTTAGTCACGCTGATGCTTGGCATTGGAGCGAATGTCGTCGTCTTCGGAGTAGTCAATTCAGTGCTGCTGCGCCCGTTGGATGTGAGTGACCCGCAGAACCTCTACCAGCTTCGCCTCAAGCCGTGGACGAGCTTTAAGGAGCTCACTACGTCCTATCCTGCGTTCGAAGACATTCGGCAGCGAAACACCACCTTCAGCGATATCGCGGGTTTCTACGGATTTTGTCAGGCGAGACTGCGTTGGGGTAACGTCATGAGGAGTGTCGACGGCCATGCAGTCACCGGCAACTATTTCGATCTGCTGGGAGTGCAGCCGCAGCTGGGACGATTAATCCATGCGGAGGACGAGCATGGCCCGAATTCAGCGCCTTACATCGTGTTGAGCGATAGTCTTTGGCGAAGCGCGTTCAACGCTGATCCGCGCGTACTCGGCACGACGGTGACGCTCGGCAAAGATCCCTTCACGGTGATTGGCGTTGCCCCAGCGCGCTTTCACGGCACGGACCGATTTGTCTGGCCCGACTACTGGATACCCATTTTGAACTACTTCGAGCGGGATTACCTGGAGGACCGGACGGGCCGACCTTTGGCAGTGCTTGGCCGGCTGAAGCCAGGGGTGACGACCGAGCAGGCTGCGGAAAATCTGAGTGCAATCGCGACCCAGTTGGCAAAGGAGCATCCGAACACAGACACGGGAACGCCGCTGCGGCTGGTCCGTCCAGGATTGTTTGCAGACACCGGTGACGTTATCCGCGGATTTCTTTGGAGCGTGACCGGACTCGCTCTGCTGGTGCTGGCGGCGGCGTGCGCTAATCTGGCCAGCCTGTTTGCGGCGCGCGCGGCGGATCGCAGCCGGGAACTGGCGCTTCGTGTCGCTTTGGGAGCGAGCCGTTGGCGACTCGTTAGGCAACTGTTAACCGAGGCGATGGTGTTGTCGATGCTAGGGGGAGCGGCGGGGCTGGTGATCGCGGGTCTGCTGCTGCGTGTCCTGAACCAATGGGCATCGCCCTACGGCCATGTGGCAGTCAGCGCGGATGCGCGTGTCTACCTGGCAGCTCTGATCTTGACCTTGGTAAGCGCACTGCTGTTTGGGATGATTCCGGCGCGGCAGGTGTCGCAGAGCAGTCTGTTGCAGGCGATGAAGAGTGGACCGGTAGATTCAACGCCGCTGCGCCGATTTACTCTGCGGGATCTGTTGCTCGGCGCACAAATTGCGATCTGCACGTTGCTGGTGACGGCCTCGCTGGTTGCCGTCCGCGGCATGGTTCGCATGTTGCACGCTCCGCTGGGTTTTCAGCCGCAAGGCGCGATGCTGGCCGACATAGACCGTGACGCGGCGGCGGTCAACGTGCCGCTTGAGAAACAGAAAGCCATGCTCGAGGCGGTACAGAGGATTCCAGGCGTGACGACAGCGGGTGCGGTGAAGCGCGTACCGTTTACCGGCGGGCTGCGCGGCGTTCCGATTTTCCCGCCAGGAACGACAGAGTTCAATCTGAACAATTCTGTGCTAGCGCCATACGTGTATACGATGTCGCCGGGTTACCTTGCGGCTGCGGGCACCAGGCTACTAAGTGGGAGGGATGTGTCATGGCATGACACCAAAACGACGCCGTATGTCGCGATTGTGAACGAGACCTTCGCGCGGAAGATGTGGGGCGAAAATCCCGCGATTGGACAACGCTTTATTTTACTGGGTCACTTAAGAGGAGTGGTGGGTGTGGTGGAGGACGGTAAGTATAACAACATGCAAGAGCCGCCACAGCCGGTGGTCTATCTGCCTTTGACACAAAACGAACAAGGCGGCGGGCTGGTCTTCGTGGTACGATCGCCGCGCGCGCACAACGAGATCGCGCCAGCGCTAGAGCGCATGCTGAGCGGCCTCGAGCCGAACGCGCTGATCAAGGTGCAGAGCTGGCACGATGTGCTGGGCGGCGTGAACGCGCTATTCCCCGCACGAGCATCGACAGCAGCACTGGGCGTCATGGGCGTTCTGGCGGCGATGCTCGCGCTGACCGGCATCTTCGGCATGGCGGCTTACAACGTGAGCCGCCGGATGAAGGAACTCGGTATCCGCGTGGCCTTGGGCGCGCGCACGAAGCACGTGATGAGCGCAGCAGTCGGGCGCCCAATAGTGCTCCTTGGAATCGGATCATTCGTGGGCCTTTTGTTAGGCATATTCGCCAGTCGCCTGCTGGGGCACATCGTGTATCAGGCGAATCCGCAGGATCCCGCCGTCGTGGTCGGCGCGGTGCTAATAATGCTGTTGCTGGGCGTTACAGCGTCGGCCATTCCAGCCATGCGAGCGCTTGCCGTCGATCCATCCAAACTCCTGCGGGAAGAGTGAGACAGAGCCGGCCCTTAGCTACTGCGCAACCCTAGCTGGACGCTGATCAGCTACAACGTCGTCTCGCTTACCAGCGGGTCGCGATGCCGAATGCCGCGCTTGGTTTCCTTTTGCAAGCGTTTCAGCCGACTCGACAACACAGCTTTTGCTGCGGAATTCATCCGGTCGATGAACAGAATTCCATGGAGATGATCGTGCTCATGTTGGATCGCGCGCGCCAGAAGTCCGCTCGCCTCGATTTGAAACAACTCGCCTTCCAAACTTTGCGCGCGCACGAGGACCGATTGCGCTCGCTCAATGTCGCCGGTGATCTCGGGAAAACTTAAGCACCCTTCCACGCCCAATTCGGTTTCGCCGCGCAATTCGACTTCCGGATTGATCAGCACGATCGGCATCGCGCTCTTTGGATCGACATCTTTGCCACTTAGTTTCAGTGTGCTTGGCCGGTCTTCGACTGCTGACACGTCGAGTACAGTGAGCTGCCACGGCTGACCGATCTGCTGCCCTGCCAGCCCTACACCATGCGCGGCGTGCATTGTCTCAATCATGTCTGCCGCGAGTTCCCGGACTCGATGGTCAATTTTTTCAATCCGCTCACCTTTGACCCGCAGAATCGGGTCGCCATACTGCAAGATCGGCAGAATCATTGCCCTTCCTCATGCGTGAACGCCGGCAAATTCTTCACCCCCGCCAGCTTCAACGCGTCCATCACCTTAATGATCGTGCCAAAGGAAGCTTTCTTGTCTGCTTGCAACGCGAGCGTCGATTTGCGCTGTTCAGGCAGATCGCGCACCGCAGCTTCCAGTTCGTCGACGTTTACAACGCGTCCATCCAGTTTGAGCTCATCATTTTGATCGATGCTCACGATCGCGTGTTCGAGTTCAGACGGCCGTTTCTGGGCAGTTTTGGATTCCGGCAAATTAATCTGCACTTCCGGCTGATCCTTTTTGAACGTCGTGGAGACCACAAAAAATATCAGCAGGATGATGAGAATATCGACGAGCGAGACGATGATAATGACGGGCGCTCGTCGTTTTCGCACTGAGAATTTCATGTGATCAAGTACGTCGCTCGCCTCACGCGACGGAGGTCGGAATATTCGATACCTTGTGTTCCCGCGCGGCGCGGCCGTAATAGCATTTGTTGATCAACTCGACGACGAGCGTTTCCATCTCGACCGACATCACCTCCACTTTTCGGGAAAAATAGGTGAACCCGATCAGTGTCGGCACGGCGATCGAAAGTCCGAACACAGTTGCGTTCAATGCCTCGGCAATCCCAAGCGCAATCTGGCGCGTATCCGAAGCGCCCGAGCTTAAGCCGAGATTGGAAAAGACGTGCACCAAGCCTGAAACGGCACCGATTAACCCGAGCAGCGGCGCAATACCCACGATGATTTCAAGAATGATGAGGCCGCGTTCCACCCGCACCATCTCGTGGCGTGCGCGGGTTTGGACTACTTCCACGTTTTCCGAACGCGGCCCGCGCAGATGTTGCAGCGCCACGCGCGTGATTCGCGCCAGCGACGACGGATCATGATACACCAGGCGCGAGAGCCGCTCCGGACTTTCGCCCGGCGCCATGCGTTCTATTTCCGCTTCGATCGCAGCTGGCATGACAATTTTCCGTCGTAAAGCAAGTCCCCGCAAAATCATTATCGTAACCGACACAATCGAGCAGGCCAGCAGCGGCCACATGAATAGGCCGCCTCTCGCGAAAAATCCGAAAACGACATCCACGATCCCAGGCGTGCCGGCAATGATCCAGGCGATGATCATCCGTTAGGAAAAATGATGAACCCTAGACCGTCCACTTCCAAGCCTTCAGGCGGCAACGATTTCACCACCTCTTCGGGGATGGGTGGAAGATGCGCTTCGAGTACCGACTGCACGCAAACGCTCGCGAACGCCTCGTTCGAACTGTTTTCGGTAACTTTAAGATCCTTCACTCGTCCGCTTGGATCGACGACAAAGCTAAGGCGCAGCGTCCCGATATTAATTAAATCCCGTTTCTGCTCAACGTACGTGTACCAACGGGATCCGATCGAATCGGCTACGATCTTCTGATACCGGCCCAGCGGTGTGCCCAATGCGTTCACGGATGAAATTCCGTGATTGGTAATATTTCCCGCGATGTTGGTGCGCTGCTTTTGACGACGATACGCCGACTGTGGTTGCGACGTTGCAGCGGCGGCATCGAGCGCAGCCGCTGATTTTTGCGTCAGCAACGCAAATTGTTCCGCAGCAGTAATGGGCTCAGGCTGCGCGGCAGGCTGCGCAGCCTTTTGTTGCGATGCCGGTTTCTGCTGTGCCTGCGCGCCCTTGCTGTCGAGCGAGTACTGCTGATTCTCGAAATCCATTAATGGCTGGTCCTTCCCCGTCTGAGACGGCAACGGCATTTGGCCGGCGGCGGCCAGTTCGCTGGCACCAATCGAATTCGCGTTGGACTCAAATGTCTTGTCTTTCGGTTCCGGTGCCTTTTTTGATTCGTCCGTTTCGATGAACGCGGAATTTTTGGAATTCGAGGTCGGTGATAAATCCATGAATGTCAATTCAACTGGTTTCTCTGGCGTTGGAAGCGCGGGCGAAAAAAAACCGCTGAAGGCCGCGAGCAAAAACGCTACCAGCAAATGAATTAGAATCGCCACCAGCAGTGCCCAAAACACCATTCGCGTGTCTTGTTGGTAATCCCGCAGCCTGTCGGGATTGCCGGGCTGGGCAAAAGCAATATCAGCCGCCGTCATGAGAACAGTCTTCTGGGTGACATGAAAGATTCAGTCCTGGAGCCGTTTCCGTTAAACTCGGAACACTATCTCAGCCCACCAGCGCTGACAACCTGCCTGCTAGGGACAGCGCACCGCGCTGTTCCCTGAAGGCTTTCAGGGCAGCAGCGGGCCCTACCAGGTACGCGGACGCTCACTTCCGCAAAGCCGTCCGGGCGTGATGAAACAAATACTGCTGCGCATACCCGCCGTGTTCGCCGAAATACGTTTCAGAAAACTCACGCAGCCGCTGTGCCGTCACCTTCTTTCGATTCGGGAAATACTGCTGCCTCAGCACCCGCTCAATCCAGACATCGATCGGGA
>Ga0209577_10001970_pt1 | contig 20017 bp, 21 predicted proteins | sample GraSoiAngelo_109_FD_185874 | JGI IMG/M metagenome (GOLD analysis project Ga0209577, IMG submission 185874) | Grasslands soil microbial communities from the Angelo Coastal Reserve, California, USA - 14_0903_12_20cm (SPAdes) (version 2) | ecosystem: Environmental > Terrestrial > Soil > Grasslands...
TACCGGGGCCTCAACTCGCCGAAAGCTTTTCAGAACTCTAACTGATAGTTCACCATACCCCGTTTCAGAACTAAGGCAATCGGGTAAAACAGTGAGTTCCTGTTTGCGGGCACACATGCACACATGATTACCAACGGGGCACATAGCACAGGCTCATCCATTGCTGCTCCCCCCGCTCGATGAGTTCGACCTTGCATCCGACGAGGAAATTCTCACTATTTTCCTGATGACGGAAAACCGGCCTGACCCGTAGCCGGATTCCTTCGGGAACCTGGACCAAGACCTCGACATTCACATCGATAGCTTCCGACAGGAAGACGCCAATACCGGCGTAAGACACATCAACGGTCCGTGCGGGCAACAGACGGTCCTGCCAACTCACCAGACAGGGGAGCGAGACCTTGCGTCTTGGGAACCACCGTTTTAACGGGTGCTCGTCCGGCATGAAAGCCCTCCGTTCAAGAGAGGTAGAGGACACTACACGCATAGTGCAATATTGAAGCCACCCGCGCAATGAGTCAACCGGGTAAATCCATGAACTGATACCGGAAAAAAGCACCCCCATGCCGAAGGCAGGAGTGGAGCGGCAGATCAATTTTGTTCACAGGTGTATCTAAGCTGCACTTAGGGCATGTTGCAGGACTGCGACACACAAGGACGAATGAGTGCTCCATTCTGCTCATCAGTGCGCCGCGCGTGTCATCCTTGTTAGCGCGATCTGATTCCGCACCGTAGCGTTCAACCAGTGTGTTCTCAATCCCCTAAACTGACAATTCCACAACAGGCATCTCGGCCGACTTCGTGGGAGCGAGTGCCTTAGCGGTCCTGGGGACCGACGCCGTCGGCAGCTCGGACATCGGCGGCCTGTCGATCAACGGGATTCCCATCTTCCTAACCGGCGGCCCGAACCAGACGATCGATATTATCGGAGGCCGGGTGGTCATCAACAAGCAGCAAACGTCACCGGGCGGCACCATCACCGTCAATGCGCTCCACGTCATCGTTGATGGCGTTGCCGATGTTTACGCCAGAGACGGGGGCGAACCAGGTGTCAATGACACGTTCGACATCCGGCTGAAGAAGTTCGGCGTTACCGTCTATAACACGCCCGACGAGTGCTTTCCCCACTACTTGGGCTCGTATGCTCCATGCTCGCCGGGCAATGGCGGGGGTGGCAACATCCAACTCCATAAGCCCAACCCATCAACCACGGGGGTCTTCGGGGGTTCGTGCCCCGCTATGTAGTGGCCATGTGATGGCTCGCGGGAGAGGCTTCGATCGCTGTCTGTAACCGGCGGCTCCCCTCTTTACCATTTCGCCTTTCGCCGTCCTACGGTGGAGGACCTCAAGGATAGGGACCGGTGCCGCGTCCGCGGGCGTACTCTGTTGTCACTGAATTCCTCGCACGCAGAATCCTGAATTCCTGCACACATAATCAGGTATTTCCAGGACGGCGATTGCAAGATTCACCGGATAGTAACTACGCGAAAACACATTTATAGTCCACAGTTAGCGCGAAATAGGGACAGCGCAGCACGTCCCTAAACAAGCATAAGGCACTCAGCGGACGACTCTTCTCCATGTGCGGATGGAATAAACGGCCAAGGGCATGGTAGCCCCCCGCAGGCTGGCAAGCCAGCGGGAGGGCTGACGATCCCCGGCTCATTGAGGCTGGGGACCTTGGCCGCCAACAATCTGGACGATGACATTGGTCTGGTCGGAGAGTGATCAGAACCGAAGGGGGCGGAGCCTTGCCAGAAGACCTCAAGGCAGAGACTGAGCGGCCGAGTTTCACGACGACCGATCAGAGCCTGGACTCGAACGTGGGAGCACGGAAGTGGTATGCCCTCTGGAGCAAAAGCCACTGCGAGCAGCTGGTCTTTGACCAATTAGCTGCCAGGGGATTTCAGGCGTTTCTCCCCAAGATCGAGGTCTGGTCCCGACGAAACGGGGGGCGGCACCGCATCCCCGTTCCCATGTTTCCCGGTTACCTGTTCCTCCACCATGCCATGGATCTGAACAGTTACATCGAGGTTCTCAAGACGAGGGAACTGGTCCGCATCCTGGGCGATGGACGTGACCGTCTGGCAGTAATCCCGGATGCGGAGGTCGAAGCAATCCAGAAGGTGGTGCAGGCTCACCTGCCCGCCCTTCTCTATCCCTACTTGCATGAGGGCCAACGAGTCCGGATCACGAAAGGGCCTCTCGCCGGGGTGGAAGGGATCCTGGTGCACACCAAGCCGAACAAGGGGCTGCTGGTCCTCTCCATCGAGCTGTTCCAGCGGAGCGTGGCCGTGGAGGTGGATTGCACGTTCGCAGTGCCGGCGTAGCGGGTCAGCCAGACATGCTGCAGGGCGACCGGACATGCTATCCTTTCCTCGACCATGGCCGGACACGGACACATCCCTCATGGGCTCCGCGTGGTGTTCGCACAGGTGTTTGTCACTGGGGTCCTGCTCCCCACTGCAGCCCCAGCCCAACTCGTCCCGCCCACTTCAGCGCCGGCTCAAACCGGCTATTATCTGGCCCCCTCACTGTCAGTCGCAGAGGTCTACGACGATAACGTGTTTTTCACTACGTCTCCACGCACGCACGATTTCCTGACCCGCATCAGCCCAGACCTCAAGGCCGGTTACCAGTCCGTCCCGTTGACAGTGGCGGGGAGCTACACCTTCGACTCGGAGACCTACAGCCGGCATTCTGAGTTGACGTCTATCCAGATACGACAGCGAGGCTTGCTCGAGGTGAAGGTCATGCCAGACCCGGTGTTGACACTCTCCGTCTCAGGGGCTTACTTCCAGACGAAAACGCCGACGGAATTCAACCTCACAACGGGGCTGGCAGCGAGACGCGTGTTGGCCGAGCGTTACACCGCGAATCCAGGGTTTACCTACCGGTTCGATCCGCTGACGACGGTCAAAGGGGACTATACCTTCTCGAAGGACCTGCTGGCCGGAGGCGTGACGATCGATTCGCACATTGAGAACCTGACTCTGGACTATCGGCTCAGCCCAAGAGACACAGTGGGACCCGGGTATGTCGGCCGCCAGTTCGCGTTTGCCGGCTTCCCGGCACTGACCTCCCACGCATTCACCCTGGGCTGGTCGCACGAGCTCACACCACTGACCACGTTCACGCTGCGCGGAGGTCCGCGCTTGACCGAGGGAACGGTAGACCGTCTTCCCGAAGCCTCGGCGTCCATCCGCCACACGCTGAAGAACGGCGAACTGTCGCTCTCGTATGCCAGCACCCTGACCACGGTCATCGGGCAGGCCGCTGCCGCAATGGCTCAGGGCATTACAGGGAAGGCCACGACGGAACTGCTGCCCAGGCTGGTGCTCAGTGCGGGGCCGGCCATCTACAAGGTCTCAAGCGACGCGTTCAAGGCTACGGTCTACTCGGTGATCCTTGAAGCCTCTCACCAGCTCACAAAGACGCTGGCCCTGCAGGCGTCGTACCAGTATAGCTTCCAGCGGGGCAGCTTCAACCCGCTCACGGGGCCGGCTGGACCAACAAATGTGGATATCTTGCACAACATCTTTCTGATCAGGCTGACCGTCACCTATCCTGCTCGGGTGGACTAGGAGAGTACCGATGCTGAGGCACTTTCGCAGGGCGCTCTTTGCAACACTGGTCATGCTGGCGCTGACCACCACAGGGCTCGGGTCAGCCTCACCGCCAGCCTCAGGGCCGAAATCAGAGCCCATTCACGAGCAGGGAGAGTATCGCATCGGGCCCGAAGACGTGCTCGACATCTCCGTCTGGAACAACACGGCAATCAGCCGCACCGTTCCGGTGAGGCCGGACGGCAAAATCTCACTCCCGCTCCTGAACGACGTGCAGGCGGCAGGACTGACCCCGATGCAACTCCGGGATGTCCTCAACAAGAAGCTGGCCGAGTACCTACCCACACCCGAAGTCTCGGTCATCGTTCGGGAAGTCCATAGCTTCAAGGTCTCCGTGATCGGAGAGGTCAAAAGGCCCGGACGCCATGAGCTGAAGAGCCGCGCTACCGTGCTGGACGCCTTGGCCATGGCCGAAGGGCTCGGGGAGTTCGCCTCCCGGGGACGCATCGTCATTCTCAGGCCCGAGGGGAACACCTTGAAACGGATCCCGTTTAACTACAACAAGGTCGTCTCGGCGGACGGAGAGCTGGAGAACTTCATGCTCCAGCCTGGCGACATCGTTGTGGTGCCCTAGGCAGGCCGGCGCTGACCGGAGCCGGACATGGAAGACACGAGAAACACCACAGGATTGGATGTCTTGCTGGAGGTGTGGAGTCGGCGGAAGTGGTTGGCGATCCTCATGTTCATGGGGCCGTTGGCGGCGTCCGTGAGCGTGGCGATCGCCCTGCCGTACCTCTATCGTTCGTCAGCCACCCTGCTCGTGGAACGACCGGAAGTTGCGGAGACCTTCGTCAAGTCTTCCGTCACGGGCGAACTGGAGACGCGGCTACACACCATCAGCCGGGAGATCTTGAGCCGGTCGAGGCTCCAAGAGCTGATCACCCGATTCGACCTCTATCCGGAATTTCGCAAACGGGCGACCCCGGAAGAGGTCGTCGAGCGGATGCGCCGCGATATTCACATGGAGTTCATGGCAGCGGAACTGCAATACGGGCGCGGCCCGACCATCGCCTTTACCCTCAGTTTCCGAGGCAGGGACCCGGAAACCGTGGCGAACGTGACCAACATCCTGGCATCCATGTTTGTCGAGGAGAACGTCAAGATCCGCGAACGACAGGCGAGTGGAACAGCCGAGTTCCTGCGCGCTCAACTTGAAGAGATGAAGGGGAAACTGGACCAAGAGGAGCGACGGCTGGGTGAGTTTAAGGAGAGCCACATCGGCGAACTGCCGGAACAGATGGAGGCGAACCTGGCCACCCTGCAACGGCTGAATACAGAGATGCGTCTCAACAAAGAGAACCAGATGCGGGTCCTGGAGCGGCTCGAGCGGGAGAAACTGACACGACAACTTGCCGAGGCCCGGGCGTCAGGAGCTGATGGCCACGCACCCGTTTCTGGAGGTGACGGTGAGGCGCTCACCGCCCGGCTCTCCAGGCTGAACCAAGAGCTGACGGAACTCCGCTCGCGCTTCAGCGAGAAGTACCCGGACGTGATCCGAGTGAAGGCCGAGATCGCCGCCTTGGAGGGACAACTCTCGGAGACGAAGACAGACGAGCGGGCCGCCACGAACGCCACAGCGCCGGCGAACCTGTCTCCTCCCCGGCATCGGAAGGTCCGCAGCGAAGGGGAGAAGGAGCTCGACGCGCTCAAGGAGGAAGAGAAGACTCTCCGACAGTCTGTCGCGACCTACCAGCGGCGCGTGGAACTCGCGCCCCACCGCGAGCAAGAATTCCAAGAGCTGTCGCGGGACTATAAGACGATGAAAGAGCTGTACAACGCGCTGTTGCAGCGGTACCAGGAAGCCCTGGTGGCAGCGAGTATGGAGCAAGGGCAGAAGGGGGACCAGTTCCGAATCTTGGATCCGGCCATTCCCGCGACAAGCCCAAGTGCGCCGAATCGCTTCCGGCTGCTCCTGATCGGGCTGATGCTGTCCGGCATGCTAGCCGCCGGCGTGGTGAAGCTGGCCGAGCATCGCGATACGTCCTTCCACACGGTAAACGAGCTCCGCACCTTCGCCAAGGTGCCAGTGTTGGTGCGCATTCCTCGCATTGTCACCAAGGCCGACATTGCCCGACGACGATGGCAGTTCTGTCTTGCGCTGCTGGTCCTGGCGATCCTTGTGGTCACAACCTACCACGTCGCCCAGGGGAACGAACAATTGGTCTGGATGCTCGACTGGAGCCGCTCCTGAAATGGCACGGGAAGGAATGGCTGAACCGCAAGTAATCGACGAGCACTTGGTGAGCCTCCATGCTCCGGCTTCGTATGAGGCGGAGCAGTACCGAACGCTCGCCCACACGATCGAGTTGATGCACAAGGACACGGGCCTTCGTGTGCTGGCGGTCACCAGCGCGACGGCCGGAGACGGCAAAACCACCACGTCGATTAACCTCGCAGGGGCGTTAGCTCAAACCTCAGAGGCAAGGGTCATATTGGTGTGCGCTGACCTACGCAAACCATCCGTGATCGAACACCTTGGTAGGGAATACCCGCACCTAGTCGGGCTCTCGACCGCACTCCAGAACCCGGCGTACACGTTGACGCAGGTTGCCGAGCGCCTTCAACGCAACCTGTCTGTGCTGTCGGCTGGCCCATGCCCAGACAACCCTTACGAGGTTCTCAAATCGCCCCGGCTGGGCGAACTGTTACAAGAGGCACGCCAGCATTACGACTATATCGTGGTCGATACCCCGCCGCTGCTTCTCGTCCCCGATTGCCAGATCATCACAAAGTGGGTCGACGGTTTTGTGATGGTAGTGGGCGCCCATAAAACGCCACGAAAGCTGGTGGAGGAAGCACTGAATCTGCTGGATCCCGCAAGGCTAGTCGGCCTCGTCTTCAATTACGACGATCGTACACTCTCAGGTTACTACTACTACTACAATGCCGGCCAGCCCACCGCTCACCATGGGCAGAGCTGGTCGAGACGATTGGTAACCACGCTGGGCCGCATGTTCTCTCGCTAGAGCCCGCCGAAAGCTTTCGAGAAAGTAGACACCCTACGGCGCCGACGTTGGCGTTTGTAAAGTGTCTGAATTAACGAATGACTCTCCGCTTTGGATTCCCTGATTCCCACGATTGAAATTGGAGGCTTCACCCGATTGTCCTTTTCGCCCGCTGATGCGATGTATGGTGAGGTAAAATGAGGCAAAAGGGGGACACGTTGGTTCTGAAAGAAGGCAGGAGGAACGAGTTCCGTGGAGCGGGCAACAGTGCGCTCACGGAGCGCTTGCCTTCAACTCCGACCTCAGGAGGTGGAGCGGTGTCCGACATGCGGGGGGAGTCCGTGCGGTGCTCATGCGGCGTCGCCCTGGAGGGTCGGCTGGGGCAGGCTTACAACGAACAAACTTTTCTGTACTTCTTGGCGATCGAACGGAAGCGCTCCGAACGCTCGGGCCGCCCCTTCCTGCTTCTGCTGGTGGATCTGAAGGAACAGGAAGGAGCAAGTGCGCGACTTGAATCCATGGTCGCCCCCAAGCTCTTCTCGGCTCTGTGGCTCTGTCTCCGCGAGACTGACTGCGTCGGCTGGTACCGCGAGGAGCGGGTGGCCGGAGCCGTGCTCACCGGGCTTGGCGATGAGCCCCCGTCGGAAGTCTGCCGCCTCGTTGGTCAAAGGGTCAGTGGAGTGCTTTCCGAAGGACTGCCCTCGAATGTTACCCGCCGTCTCCGGGTGCGCGTCTATCAACAGCCCGAGCGCGAGCGGATCGCCGGGGCGAGCTGATCTCGGGAGAAACCTGATGCTCAAGCTGGGAGTCATCGGTTACGGCTACTGGGGCCCGAACGTTGTACGCAATTTCGCGAGCCAACCGGACTGCCGGGTGGTAGCGATTTGCGACAAGAACCCCAAGGCGGTGGCTCAGGTGTTGCGCCACCATCCGGCCGTGCACACCACCTCCAATCCGGATGAAGTCATGTGCTCGCCCGAGATCGACGCTGTGGCCATCGTCACTCCGGTGTCGACGCACTACGAGCTTGCCAGGAAGGCGCTCGAGAACGGAAAGCACGTCTTCGTGGAGAAGCCCTTTACGGCCTCTTCGGCCCAGGCTGAAGAGTTGATCGAGCTGGCCGATCGCAAGAACCTCCAGATCATGGTGGATCACACCTTTCTCTTCAACGGTGCCGTGCGCAAGATCAAGGAGCTGGTCGATGGTGGAGTCTTAGGGCCGCTCTACTACTACGATTCGACTCGAGTCAACCTGGGGCTCTTTCAGCACGACGTGAACGTCATCTGGGACCTGGCGCCTCACGATCTGTCCATCATCGACTATCTGACCGGCCTTGAGCCGGAGATGGTCGTGGCAACCGGCGGAGCGCACTTGAACGGCCTGGCGGACATGGCCTATATCACTCTGTACTTTCCCAAGAACATCATCGCTCACATCAACGTCAACTGGCTCTCACCCGTGAAGGTACGCACCACGTTGGTCGGCGGGGAGCAGAAGATGCTGGTGTGGAATGATCTCGAGCCCTCCGAGAAGGTCAAGGTGTACGACAAGGGTATCCAGGTGACCAATAGTCACGACGAGTCGCGTCAACGGCTTAAGGCTTTGGTCGAGTCGAAGGTCTTCGACGTGGGAACCGAGCAAACGGTCCACGACCTTCTGGTGAGCTACCGAAGTGGAGACATGTGGGCACCACGCGTGGACCAGACCGAGGCCCTCCAACTCGAAACCCGCTACTTTTTGGAGTGTGTAGCCTCCGGAGAGAAGCCGCTCAACGACGGGCGGGCCGGCTTGCGCGTAGTGAGAATGCTGGAAGCGGCCGACGAGTCGCTCAAGCGCCGCAGAGAGATCGTCTCACCGGGACGGAACGGGAACCAGCCTCCTCGACCTCCGCTCCACACGAGGCTGCGTAGTATTCGCGCGTTAGGCCGATGACTACACGGCACCAGCCGGGACAAACGAGAATGCGGGTGTGCGATCAAGGGGATGGGAGGGGCCGTCCGCACGTCATCAACGAAGGGCTCTTTAGGCGCGTCCTGGTCAGAGAGCGAAAGCGTTCGGACCGCTCTAATCAGCCAGTCGTTCTCCTGCTGCTCGACCTAGACGATGGCCTGGGTACTGGGTCTTCGTTGATCTGGGAGGCGGCCATCGAGACCTTGGCCGCTGCCACGCGTGAAACAGACGTCCTGGGGTGGTTCGAGTGGCGGGCTGTGATCGGCGTCATCGTGTCCGAGATCCGTGTGTCTGATCTGGCCAACACGTGTGACGGACTCGACACGCGAGTCCGTCAAAAGCTGACCGACCGTTTGGGCGCGGAAGCGGTCGACAAGTTATCGATTCGACTCCATGTCTATCCCGAGCCGAAGATTACGGGAGAGGAAGTCCTTGGGGGTGTGAATCCGCTCCTGTACCCGGACCTACGCGCGCGCTGGGAGCAGCGGACGATCTACGACGCGATCAAACTGGCCCTTGATGTCATCGGCAGTCTGACTCTCCTGTTGGTACTTTCGCCTCTCCTCTTGCTGATCGCCGCCCTGGTGAGGTTGACGTCTCAGGGCCCGGTCCTTTTCATGCAGGTGCGAATCGGGCAGATGATGAAGCCCTTCACGGTGCTCAAGTTTCGAACGATGTATACGGGCACTGATCATAGGGTCCATCACGAGTTCGTCAGTCGGTTCATCAAGGCGAGCGGCCAGGGCCACGCGCCAGGCAAGAACGCATTTTTCAAACTCACCAACGATTCACGGGTCACGCCGGTCGGACGCGTGCTTCGCAAGACGAGCCTCGACGAACTGCCTCAGCTCTGGAACGTGCTCCGAGGGGACATGTCGCTGGTCGGACCACGGCCTCCGCTCCCGTACGAGCTCGAGCAGTACGAGCCCTGGCATCGCCGACGGGTCCTGGAGGCCAAGCCGGGGATCACAGGACTCTGGCAGGTAGCCGGGCGCAGCCGCACGACCTTCAACGAGATGGTGCGCCTCGACCTCCGGTACGCCAGGACGCGCTCCCTCTGGACTGACATCAAGATCCTCCTCGCGACGCCCGCGGTGGTCATCTCGGGAAAGGGTGCCTGTTGACGCGGGCCGGGGTGGTGCCGGAGGTCGAGGATGGTCAGCCAGTGAACGAATACGTCTGCATTGCGCCCGACGTTAAGATAGGGAAGGGCGTCAAGCTCGCAAAGTTTATCAACCTCTACGGCTGCGAGATCGGCGACGAGACGAAGATCGGCACGTTCGTCGAGATCCAGAAGAATGCGAAGGTCGGCCGACGGTGCAAGATTTCGAGCCACACCTTCATCTGTGAAGGCGTGACGATCGAGGACCACGTCCTCATCGGCCACGGCGTCACTTTCATCAACGACTCCTACCCGCGGGCGACGACTCCGACTGGGGGACTTCAGACCGAGAAGGACTGGAAGGTCGAGGCAACGCTGGTGAGGAAAGGCGCGTCGATCGGGTCCGGGGCAACGATCCTCTCGAACGTGGTCATCGGGGAGAATGCTATCGTCGGAGCCGGCAGCGTTGTGACCCGCGACGTGCCCGACAATGCGATTGTGGCTGGGAATCCGGCGAGGGTCCTCCGCTTGATCACGCCTGAGCTGAGGCCGGCGTAATGACTGGTAACGGTAACATTCCTTTCTTAGACCTCGTCACGCCTCATCTCGAACTGGAAGAGGAATTGGTGTCGGTCTTTCGAAGCGCCCTGAAGACTGCGGGATTCGTCGGCGGACCGATGGTGGAAGACTTCGAACGGGACTTTGCACAGTTTTGCGGAGTGCAGTATTGCGTCGGCGGGGGGAGCGGCACAGACGCCTTGCGGTTCGCCCTGATCGCTGCCGGCGTACAAGCAGGAGATACGGTCGTTACTGTGCCGAACACGTTCATCGCAACCACAGAAGCCATCTCTCAGGCCGGCGCGCGGCCGGATTTCGTCGACATCCACGAGCGCACCTACACCATGGATCCTGAGAAGCTGCGCTCCTACCTGGAGACCCAATGCACACCAAGTCTGGCGACGGGCCGTGTGGTGAGCAAGCGCACGGGCAGCCCGGTGACAGCAGTCATCCCCGTGCATCTGTACGGGCAGTTGGCCGACATGGACCCCATCCTCGATCTGGCGGCCCAGTACAACCTCATCGTCATCGAGGATGCCTGCCAGGCGCACGGCGCGGAGTACTTCTCGAAGAAGGAGGACCGCTGGCGCAAAGCCGGGTCGCTGGGCCGCGCCGCGGCGTTCAGCTTCTATCCCGGCAAGAATTTGGGCGCGTGCGGCGAGGCGGGAGCAGTTACGACCAACGATCGGGCGCTCGCCGAACGAGTCCGGATGTTGCGCGACCACGGCCAGGTGAGAAAGTATCATCACGACATCGAGGGGTACAACGGCCGGCTCGACGCCATCCAGGGGGGCGTCTTGCGGGTGAAGCTTCGTCATCTGGCGAAGTGGAACGAGCAGCGCCGGGAGTGTGCACGCGGCTACGATGCGCTCTTCGCCGACACCGAGGGGGCGGTCATCCTTCCGCACGTGCCATCGTGGTCGCGGCCGGTCTACCATCTCTACGTAGTGCGGGTTGCGGACCGTGAGCGGCTCCAGAAGGACCTGTCCGCCGCAGGTATCGCAACAGGTATCCACTACCCGATCCCGCTTCACCTCGCGACTGCCTATAAGACTCTGGGCTTCCGCCCCGGTGACTTCCCGGTCGCCGAGCAGGCCGCTTCCCAAGTGCTCTCGCTCCCGATGTTCCCCAAGCTCTCCCCGGAGCAGCAGCAGCGGGTGGTTACCCACGTGGCTTTGTCCGCAAAAGCGAACGACCAACGAATCTATGTGCCGGACCGACACGCCGGGGAATCGCGCCGGACCAGATGCGGCCTTCTTGACCCGTGAATGGAACAGCTGAGGCGACGCGCATCCTGGAGTGTCCCGCCTTGGGGAAACCGTAATCGCCTCGCGCACGGCATTCAGGACCACTTGCGAGATTGTAGGACGAGCAGCTTGGGCGGACGACTCAGCCACGGCGCTGTGAGCAATGGCCGTGACACGGGCACGCCTCAGGACATCATTCTGCACCCGTTATTCGGAGCCAGTCCCAAGGACTCGACAAAGGGTGGCGGCTACGTGGCATGGGGATATCGGTCGTGATCCTCCCGCTCTGGCCCACTCGCAGGGGAAGCGCTCGGGGAGCCGCAATCGTGAGGGAGGGAATCAGTCGTTGCGGCTTGTACCAGCCATACGTCCTCATCACCCCTGCTCGTAATGAAGAGGCGTTCATCGAGAAAACCATCCAATCGATGATATTGCAGACTGTCTTGCCCGCCAAGTGGGTGATCGTGGATGACGGATCGACAGACTCTACGGCAAGCATTGTGGGCCACTACCTTGCACGGTATGACTGGATCGAGATGATCAAGATGCCTCAACACAGAGATCATAACTTCGCCGCAAAAGTTGCCGCCTTTAATGCGGGCGTGAAGCTTGTGAAGGGTATGGACTATTCCTTCATCGGGAACCTGGACGCGGATATCAGCCTGCCGCCGAGTTACTATGAAGATATCATCAGCGAGTTCGAGAGAGACCCAAGACTAGGAATCGCGGGCGGCATCGTCTATAGCAAGATTTGGAACGGCTTCACGGCCGACGATACGGCTCCGGACAGTGTTGCCGGAGCTGTCCAGCTCTTTCGCAAGGAGTGTTTTGATCAAGTCGGAGGTTATATTCCGCTCGAGAACGGAGGCATCGACGCGGCCGCCGAAATCATCGCGCGCATGAATGACTGGAAGGTCCGCAAGTTTCGAGAGAAAATAGTATATCAACACAGGCGGTCAGGGTCGGCTCGGAAGTGGCGCCTGGTCGCATGGTATAAGCAAGGAGTCCGATTTCATTCGTTGGGATACAGCACCGCTTTCTACCTCTTCAGGACTGTCTACAGGCTGAAGATCGACAGGCCATTCTTGATTTCTGGTGCGCTGTCTTTGTGTGGTTTTCTATCCGCACGAGTGAGAAAGTGTCCTGTCAGCCTTCCACCGAAAGCAGTCTCTTACCTACGGTCGGAGCAAGCGAGAAAGCTGAGGGATAGATTTTTCGGAACACCTATGAGGATGTTCAAAAGGGCTACAGAGTAACCAGTCTTATGTGCGGCATTTGTGGACAGTACAACTTTGGAAGTCAGGCGCCTGTTCTCCGCCAGAACCTCGAAAAGATGACCAAGACCCTTTTCCATCGAGGCCCTGATGACGAGGGGTACTATATCGAGGGATCGCTCGGACTCGGTTTTCGGCGGCTCTCCATCATCGATCTTGCGGGCGGCCACCAGCCCATGTCGGACCAGGAAGAAACCGTCTGGGTGGTATTCAATGGCGAGATCTACAATTTCCGGGAACTCAGGCGCGAGCTGGAAGGGCATGGCCACATCTTCCGTACTAGGTCAGATACGGAGGTCATCGTCCATGGATACAAGCAGTGGGGCGATGAGGTGCTCAATCGCCTCAATGGCATGTTCGGCTTGGCGATCTGGGATGCTCGACAAAGACGGCTCGTGCTTGCCCGCGACCCATTCGGAATCAAATTGCTTTACTACAGAATAGACGCAGATCGTGCGTACTTCGGCTCAGAGATTCGAGCTGTTCGTGCAGCGACCCAGGACAGAGCCGAGGTAGATCCCACCTCCATACATTTGTTCCTCCGTTATCGGTATACACCCTCTCCTTATACCTCGTTTAAAGGCGTACGAAAGCTCGCGCCAGGAACCAAGTTGATATTCGAAAAGGGCTCTTATCACCTGAGTCGATGGTACAGGTCTAAGCCTGTTCCATTCGCACCGGCAAAGTCCGCCGGCGAAGCTAAAGAAGAACTGCTCGCACTCTATAAACAGGCCATGCAGCGGCACCTCATCAGCGATGTTCCCGTTGGCCTTCTGTTGAGCGGTGGCATCGACTCTGGGCTCCTGCTTGCCCTGATGAATCTCTACGGGACTTCCTGGCCGACTTACACCGTGGGGTACGGGTCAGGCTTTGCCGATGATGAGTTGACAGATGCTGCAAAGACCGCTCACGAGCTCTCATCGCAACACACCACCGTGACGATTACGAGGGCGACCTTTGAGGAAACGCTCTCCAAAATCGTCGCATCTTTGGAAGAACCGATCGCAACTTCCTCAATTGTTCCCATGTATTTTGTCTGTGAACGAGCCCGAAAGGACGTCAAAGTAGCATTGATCGGTCAGGGGCCGGATGAACTCTTTGGCGGTTATCGTCGTCATCTCGGAGTTCGCTATAGCACGCTGTGGTCGCGGTTACCGAGCTGGGTGCGTACCCCTATCTCCTCAACTATCACCGCACTACCGAGAAATGAGACCCTGAAGCGAGGCGTTTACTCTCTGGCCATCCCTGACCGAATGCGGAGATATCAGAACGTCTTATCGATCCTGCCAGGAAGTCAAATCGATGACCTCTTCCAAGACGGGCTGCTGTGCCCAAACACGGGTGACAGAATTCTAGAGTGTTGGGGGGATCTCGCCGATCTTATGGCGGAGACGGACGAGCTTGGAGGCATCCAGTTTTTAGAGTTGCGATCCACTCTCCCGGACGAACTCCTCATGTATGCGGATAAGCTCTCGATGGCTCATGGTCTCGAACTTCGCGTCCCTTATTTGGATAAAGAGATTGTTGAATATGTCGAAAGATTGTCGGCAAATTTCAAAGTGAGGAATGGCTCCCAGAAGTGGTTGCATCGCCAAGTGTGCCAGACCTTTCTCCCGCGCTCGTTTCTCAATCGGCCCAAGCGCGGGTTTGCTTGCAATGTAGTTGATGATTGGTTCCGCTATGCCATGGACAGCAAAATGGCCGAACTCCTGATGGACAGTGACTCCAGAATTTACCAGTACCTGCGCCAGGCGCCAGTGCGCGAACTCTTCAAGCAACATTCCTCTGGTCGAAATGACAATCATAAGATTTTGTTTAGTCTTTTCCTCTTGGAGGAATGGCTCCGAGCTCACGAAGTCTCTTCCTATGAAGAGAATGTGAGAGTCGACGCGTGATCCCGCAGTCGTGGGATTTCTAAGGATCGGAAAGGAGATAGACATGCGGATTAGTATATTTGGACTCGGCTATGTCGGTAGCGTTTCCACAGCGTGTTTGGCGCAGGACGGCCATACCACGATCGGCGTCGACGCGAACCCGCAGAAGATGGCGCTGGTGGCAGCAGGTCGTGCACCCGTGCTCGAGCCGGGCCTTGATGACCTTGTGGGAGAGGCAGTGCGATCCGGGCGGCTGCGGGTGTGCCTTGACGGCAAGGCTGCGGTGCATGACAGCGATGTGAGCCTGATATGCGTGGGCACTCCCAGCAATGGGAATGGTAGTCTCAACCTGCACCACGTCGAGAACGTCTGCAGCGAGATCGGTAAGGCGCTGGCGGCCAAGCCAGGCTACCACGTAGTCGTCGTCCGTAGCACCGTGTTGCCCGGCACGGTGCAGGAGCGACTGATCCCCATTTTAGAAGACCGGTCGGGCAAGCGCGCCGGGATGCACTTCGGTATTTGCATGAACCCGGAGTTCCTCCGCGAAGGCAGCGCGATCCGTGACTACTACCATCCCAGCCAGATTGTGATCGGCGAGTTCGACCAGCCCAGCGGGGACGCCGTCCAGGACTTATACGCCGCCGTAGATGCGCCGATTGTGCGAACGACCATTCAGGCTGCCGAAATGCTGAAGTATGCGTGCAACGCGTTCCACGCCGTGAAAATCTCCTTTGCGAACGAGATCGGGAACCTGTGCCTCGCGCACGGGATCGATGGGCAGCAACTCATGGCCCTCTTCTGTCAGGATCGCCAACTCAATGTCTCACCGGCCTACCTCAAGCCGGGGTATGCCTTCGGAGGATCCTGCCTCCCGAAGGACCTTCGCGCTTTGCAGTATCGCGCGAAGGAGCAGGATCTCACCCTGCCGCTGCTGAGCGCTATCCTGGAAAGTAACCAGCGGCAGATCCAGCGCGGCATTGGGCTCGTCGAGCAGACGGGACGCAAGCGGATCGGGGTGCTCGGCCTGAGCTTCAAGGCTGGGACAGACGACGTGCGCGAGAGCCCTTCGGTGCCGCTGGTGGAAACCCTCGTCGGGAGAGGATATCAGGTGTGCGTCTATGACGAACAGGTGAAGCCAGAGAGACTCATTGGCGCAAACAAGGCCTATCTGGATCGCGAACTTCCGCACATTGCCTCGCTGATGTGCTCGTCGGTCGAAGAGGTTGTGGCGATGGCCGAGGTCGTGGTCATCGCCAATGGCACGGCGGCGTTTTGCCGGGTGCCGGGATTGCTGCGTGCGGATCAAATCCTGATCGATCTCGTTGGGCTCACCACGGGCTACAATACAGCGCGTGATGAGCTCAGCCAGAATCAGCGGATCGCTAGCCAGCCAGCGCCGATGCGCGTCTGATCCTACTAGGGGTGCTATCAAGATGACATCGAACGGTACACCGCACAATGCTCAAGTGGCTGAGCCAGTACAGGCCTATACGGACACGGTGCACGCACCCGCTGGGGGGCGCGTGCTCATGCTGGTAGAGAACGTCTCCTACCCTCAAGACTACCGTGTGCGCCGCGAGGCCAGGGCGCTGGCGGATGTCGGATTCCAAGTCACCGTGATCTCCCCTGCGCGGCCGGGACAGCCCTGGCGTGAGACCATCGACGGGGTGCGCGTCTACCGGTATCCGGCACCGCCGGCAGCGCGCGGATTCATGGGCTACCTGTTGGAGTATGGCTACTCGACGGTGGCCATGTTCATCCTGTCCCTGCTCGTATACTTCCGCGAGGGCTTTGACGTCATTCATGCCGCCAACCCGCCGGACACCCTTGTGTTTGTCGCGGCTGGCTACAAACTGCTGGGCAAGCGCTTTGTGTACGACCACCACGACCTGGTCCCTGAGTTGTATTGCGCTATGTTCGACGGCAGCGGCAACCGTCTGATACACCGCGTGCTCCTCGTGCTCGAGAAACTCTCCTTGCGCTACGCCGACCACGTGATCGCCACGAACCAATCGTACAGGGCGATGGAGATGGAGCGTGGTGGCGTTCCCGCGGAGCGCATTACCATCGTCCGGAATGGGCCTGAGCTGAACGGCCGGCAGGTAGCCGAGCCGGATCCAGGCCTGCGGCAGAAGGGCAGGACGATCATCGGCTATGTCGGCGTCATGGGGTTTCAGGACGGAGTGGACTACCTCCTGCGAGCGTTACACCATCTGGTTCATGACCTAGGCAGAACCGACGTTCTCTGCGTCCTGATCGGCGGACTTGGGAGTGCACAGCCCAGCCTAAAGCAGCTCGCGACGCAGCTTGGCCTCGACGATCACGTCTGGTTCACCGGCTTTGTATCGGATGCTGACCTACTGCGGTATATCGCCAGTGCCGATATCTGCGTGGATCCGGACCCATCGAATCCCTTTAACGATCGCTCGACCATGATCAAAATGCTCGAGTACATGGCCCAGGGAAAACCAATCGTGGCCTTCGACTTGCCGGAGCATCGCTTCACGGCGCAGGCAGCGGCCATGTACGTTCGCCCCAACGACGAACTCGAGTTCGCGCACGCGCTGGCACAACTGGTGGATGACCCGGCGCGCCGGCAGGCCATGGGCCTGTTGGGGCGCCGGCGCGTCGAGACAGAACTGGCCTGGCATTACTCGGCACAGAATCTCGTGGAAGCCTATCGGCGGCTGTTCCCAGGGCCGTGTGAGCGGAGCGAGAGGAAAATGCGGTAAGCGGGGTGATCAGCCACCGCTCATGAAGCCCCAGGGTGCCCACAAGACTATTGGGACCGCCTCGGTGGGTGTCGCCCTGATGCTTGCCGGCACTGTCGCATGGCTTCTGAACAAGCCCGCAACCAGTGACTGTGGCGGTGAAGCACCTGCGGATCACAAGGTGCATGAGATTCGCGCGACAAAGGTGGTCGTGCAGCCTTGGCTCGGAGAACACCAAGTCTACGGCATCTTCATGGTTCCCGACCGCTACAAGCACAGCAAGAACTACACAGTTGCCATGGCCGTACGAGGCTTGGACCGTCGGTTTGCCGTGGGCGAACGTGTTGACAAACAATACGTGGTGGACGATGTCCTGGCTGGGCCAGGACATTACCTTCTGCGCATCTACGTTCCGACGCGGGTGGCGCTGTGGTTTCTGGTCAACGGTCTGTTCGGCGATTTGCGACGCCCATGCAACTGGACGCTCGTGTTCGTCGAAGGAACGCCGTGAATGAGCGCTGAAATGCTGTTGAGGAATATCTATTACCTGCTAAAGCCCGCCATTCCGTGGTCGGCCCGCATGGCGCTTCGACGCCTTCGCGCCAGACGACTGAGGCGTCAGTTCAGCAGTTCTTGGCCTATCAATAAGGTAGCTGCTAAGGCCCCGGAGGGGTGGCCCGGATGGCCAGACGGCAAGGAGTTCGCCTTCGTCCTGACGCATGACGTCGAAGGCCAGAGAGGGTTGGATCGCTGCCGCGAGTTGGCAGAGATGGAGATGGGTCTGGGGTTCCGCTCCTCATTCAACTTCGTACCGGAAGGCGAGTATGCAACCCCGGAACCGCTCCGCGTCTTTCTCGGCGAGCACGGATTCGAAGTGGGCGTCCACGACCTGCACCACGACGGTAAACTTTACCGTTCTTGGGAGACCTTCAAAAACAACGCTCACAAAATCAATCATTATCTGACATCGTGGGACGCCGTCGGTTTTCGCTCCGGATTCATGCTCCATAATCTACAATGGCTTCAGCATCTCAATATCCTGTACGACGCATCCACCTTTGATACTGATCCCTTTGAGCCACAATCAGACGGCGTGAACACCATCTTCCCGTTTTGGGTCCCTCGAGAAGGCTGCGCCGGTTACGTCGAGTTGCCATACACCTTGCCACAGGACTCCACTCTTTTTCTTGTGTTCCAAGAGACGGGGATCGACGTCTGGAAAAGCAAGCTCGACTGGGTGGCGGCTCACGGCGGGTTGGCGCTGGTCAACGTTCATCCCGACTACATGAATTTTGGTGGAAGGAGGAGCTCATCGGAATATGGAGCAGAACTTTATGAGGAGTTCCTCGAATACGTTGCGAAGTATTACAGCAGTCAATGCTGGTTTGCTCTGCCGCGAGATGTAGCCCGACATGTCTCCTACAATGGAAAAAGCTCCGATAGGTAGTCACCGGTTCTCGAACCCGTCCCCAGGCACCACGAGGCGGTGGCCCTGGATATCTCGCCTCCCGAGTGACTCCATGGTGCACCAGTGGCTCATCCTGCCAACTGTTTTGGCAGGTCTAGTTCGGAATTCACTTAAGGATCCTCACGGCTTCAGGCATCGTCTGATCAAAGGCATCTTTGTAGAAATAAAACGGTTTAGCTCTCCGAATATTAAAAATATCGAATTGTCGGAGATCGCAGGGATAGAAAAGGCAGTAGTGGCAGGGGGTGTTACAAGAGTAGCATGTGGCTCCCAATATTGTCCGCTTATACTGGCTGCTCTATGTCAGGTGCTAGACTGCAAGACCGTCTTTGAGATAGGAACCTATCTCGGGGAAACGGCCTGGCTATTGGCTCACAATAAACTAGATGCTCACATATACACTCTTGACCTGCCAGACATCAATGCCGCAAGCAACGTGAAGCTCGACTTGACGGATCTAAATTACTTCAGAACATGGGACAGAGGAGCGAAGTTTCTAGGTACACCAGAACAGAAAAAGATCACCCAACTTTATGGTGACTCTGCAACTTTCGATTTTTCCCCGTATCGCGGGATTATTGACCTGGTGTTTATTGATGCTAGCCATAGCTACAGTTATGTCAAATCTGACACAAAGGCGGCATTTGAGATGCTTTCAGAGCAGGGCACTATTGTTTGGGATGATTACACATTCTATCCAGGAATTTTTGCTTTTCTGAATGAGCTATCTCCAAGATTAGACAGGCCCATTATGCACATTCTGGGGACGCGGTTGGCGATTTATAGCCGCAGAAAACTAACAGCTGAAGAAGCGAGAGGTGGGAGAGATGAAATCTATTGATTGTACGATTGTAGGTGCTGGTCCTTATGGACTATCGGCTGCTGCGCATTTGCGAGCAGCCAACGGGCTGGAGGTCCAAGTTTTCGGTGAAACGATGGCCTTCTGGGAACGCTATATGCCAACGGGTATGCTCCTGCGCTCCCCCTGGGCGGGGTCACACATTTCAGATCCGAAACGGGTCTTGACGCTTGACGCATATCAGTCAGTCAGTGGCAACCATGTGTCAGCTCCGGTGCCACTCGACCGATTCGTCCAATATGGGCACTGGTTCCAGAAGCAGGCAATGCCCGACATCGACCCGCGTAAAGTCACACGCGTCGAGGGTGATGTGGCAGGTTTCCGAATCACGCTCGAAGACGGAGAGGTGTGGAAGTCACGGCGGGTGATCGTCGCGGCCGGGATCGCTACGTTTGCCTGGCGT
>Ga0209577_10001972_pt1 | contig 20012 bp, 13 predicted proteins | sample GraSoiAngelo_109_FD_185874 | JGI IMG/M metagenome (GOLD analysis project Ga0209577, IMG submission 185874) | Grasslands soil microbial communities from the Angelo Coastal Reserve, California, USA - 14_0903_12_20cm (SPAdes) (version 2) | ecosystem: Environmental > Terrestrial > Soil > Grasslands...
GCTCGAGCTGGATGCGGGGATCCGATCCGTCCTTGATGGCGGACAGGGCCGCGGCCACCAGGTCGCTTGCACGCAGGATCTCCCCCTGGGCCAGCCGCTCGGCCTGCGCGGCTACCCGGTCCGACTGCTCCGCGGTGACGGCGAACGAGTCGGGCACCTCCCCCAGCGTCTGTACGACGAACAGGTGGCGCAGGTGGGCGGCGAGATCGCGGATGAACTGGGTGATGTCGCGCCCCGAGGCGGACAGCTTCTCCACCGCGAGCAGCGCGGCCTTCGGGTCGTGGTCGGCCAGCGAGTCCGCGGCCTCGAACACCAGCTCGGCGTCGGCGACGCCGAGGATCTCGAGCACATCGTCGAGCTCGACCTTGCTGCCGCCGTAAGTGACCAGCTGCTCGAGGGTCCCGAGGGCATCGCGGAAGCTGCCCGTGGCCGCGCGGGCGATCATGGCCCCGGCCGCGGGCGGCAGCTCGATCTCCTCGGCCGCGGCGACCCGCTCGAGCACCCCGGCGATCTGGTCTAGCGAGGGCCGGTGGAAGTCGAACCGGTGGCAGCGGTCCACGATCGTTGCCGGCACCTTGTGCGCTTCGGTGGTGGCCAGGACGAACACCACGTGCTGGGGCGGCTCCTCGAGCGTCTTGAGGAACGCGTTCCACGCCGACGTGGAGAGCATGTGGGCCTCGTCCAGGATGTAGACGCGGCTGCCGCCGCCCATCGGGGCGAGCGCCACGTTCTCGCGCAGCTCGCGGATGTCGTCGACGGAGTTGTTGGACGCAGCGTCCATCTCCACGACGTCCAGCGAGTTGCCGGCCATGATGGCCCGGCAGGCGGGGTCGTCGAGCGAGAAGTCCACGCGCGGGCCGCCCTCGGCGTTGAGGGCGCAGGCCAGCAGCTTGGCCATGCTGGTCTTGCCGGTCCCGCGCGACCCCACGAACAGGTAGGCGTGGTGCACCTTGCCGAGCTCGATCGCGTTCCTGAGCGTGCGGACGATGTGCTCCTGGCCGACCACCTCGTCGAAGGTGCGCGGGCGGTGACGGCGGTAGAGCGAGAGCATGGGCGGCTTAGATGGCCGCTCGCGGGCCGGCGTGCCCGCGGGGACGCGAAAACCGAGCTGGACAAGGACGCAGGGCGAAGTCCATGCCGATAGCCATGGACGAGTCCGAGGACGCAGGCTCAGCGACGGCTTGCAGCGTCGTCCGTGGGTGCGCGGGTCCGCGAGCGGCCATCTACCGGATAGTAGACGCGGGACCGGCGGGCGGCAGGTAGCGTCCCGGCGCTATGGCCTGGGCCCGCAGAGCGCTGCCGAACGCGCTGGCCGCCGCGGCCGTGGGGCTGCTGATCCTCGCCTGGTTCGGCCACGCGTTCCTGAACTACGACACCTTCTACGCGCTCGTCTGGGGCGACGACCTGGTGCACGGGCGGGGTCCCCAGTACCAGGTGCCCTTCGCGCCGACGCCCCATCCGCTCGCCACCGCCGTCGGCGCGCTGGCGTCGCTGTTCGGCGACGCGGGCGAGGGCGTGATGCTCGGGGTCGTCCTGTTCGGGATTGGGTGGCTGGTGGTGGGCCTCTTCTGGCTCGGCCGCGAGTCGTTCGCCTGGCCCGTGGGGTTGCTCGGCGCGGCCATCTTCGCCACCCGGGTCCCGCCCTTGAACTACGGGATTCGGGGGTACGTGGACCTGCCGGCGATCGCGTTCATCGTCTGGGCCGCCGTGCTCGAGGTCAGGCGGCCGCGCCGGGGCTGGCCAGTGCTCGTGCTGCTGGAATTCGCCGGACTGCTGCGGCCGGAGGCCTGGCTGTTCATCGCCGCCTACTGGCTCTGGCTCTTCCCGTCACGCGACTGGCCGGCGCGGATCCGGCTCGGGGTCCTCGCGGTGGCCGCGCCCGCGATCTGGCTCGTATCCGACGCGCTCGTCACGGGCGACGCCCTATGGTCGCTGCACGGCACGCACGACCTGGCGGGGCAGCTCAAGCGTCCGACTGGCATCGAGAACGTGCCCCGCCTCATGCCCCGCAGGCTGGGCGAGATCGTCCGGCTGCCCGAGCTGATCGCGTCGGTGATCGGATTCGTCGCCGCGCTCCTCTGGCTGCGTCGCCGGGCGCTCGTCCCCGCCACGGTGCTCGTGCTCAACGGGGTCGCCTACGCCATCCTGGGCGTTGTCGGGCTCTCGCTGCTGGGCCGCTACCTCTTCCTCGCCGGCGCGATGCTGTCCCTGTTCGCGGCGGTGGCCGTGCTCGGCTGGACGGCCGTCGGGCCGGGCCGTGTGCGGAGCTGGTGGCAGGGTGTCGGAGTGGTGGCGATCGCGGGGATCATTGCCTTCTCACCGCAGCAGGCAGACCGCCTCAGTGCCCTTCGCACCGACATCGCGAATCGCGAGCGGGTGCAAGCCGACCTCCATGCGCTTCTCGCTCTCTCGAAGGCTCACCTGATACTGCCGGCTGGGCTCGACGGGTGCAGAACGCCCTTGCTCGTGCCGAACCACCGTCCGGTGCCGGAGCTCGCCTACTGGACTGGGATCCGTGCGTCCGAGATCGTGTCGGCGCAGGGTCGTCACCCGCGGGGTGACCTGTTCATCGCCCCCGCCAACCCGGCCGTCGCACGCCTTTCGATCCTCGACCCGCGCGACCTCACGGCGCCAGCCACTCCTCCGCGCGGCTTCCGGCAGCTAGATCGCAACCGCTCGTGGATCCTCTATGGCAACTGTCACGGCGATTAGTGGACCGTGCACCCGCCGTCGAAGAAGGATCCCGGGCGTTCGCGTCGGCGGTTGGCTCCGGTCAGGCTTCCCCGCGGCGCGTGAGCGGTATCGCTTAAGGCTGCTTCCTCCCGGATCTGACCTGGTTCGCGAGCGCTCACCGCGCGGGACCTGACCATCGACGCCTTCCACCGGCGTACTGGCCCCGAGGCCCAACCCCTCGGACGGGGATTCGGCCCCGCTAGAGCGGATTGCGGGTGCAGGGCACCGCTACCTCCCCGCCTAGCACGGTCCGCGGTGGATGCTAGCCGCTGGCGGGCCGCAAGTCACCCGCGCGGGTCACTTGCAGGAGACCAGGCGGGCGGTGCGGGGATCCGATTCCGGACCGGACAGGGGCGCGCAGCCGTCGGGCTCGTCGGCGAGGGTCGGGGCCAGCCGCCGCGGCGCGGTGGTTGGCAACAGGTATGGGACCGGGTCGATCGGGACGCCGTGGTGGCGGACCTCGAAGTGCAGGTGCGGGCCGGTGGCGTGGCCGGTCGCGCCGACGTAGCCGATCGTCGTGCCGCCAACCACGGAGCGGCCGACGCTCGTGGCGATGCGCGACATGTGCGCGTACCAGGTCTGGTAGTCGAGCCGGTGCTGGATGATCACCAGGTAGCCGTAGCCGCCGGAGTTCCAGCCGGCGAAGACCACCGTGCCGCGCCCGGCGGCGCCGATTCGTGTGCCGTAGGGGGCGCCGAAGTCGACGCCGGTGTGCATGCGGCCCCAGCGCATGCCGAAGGGGCTCGTAATGGGGGCGTTGACCGGTCGGTAGAAGCTGATCCGGCCGCCACCGCCTGAGCTGCCGCCACCACCCCCGCTCGACCCGTGCTGGAGCGCGCCGAGGGTCGCGGGGCCGACTATGCCGTCAACCGTCAGGCCGTGGACGCCCTGGAAGCGACGGGCCGCCGCGTCGGTGTTCGGGCCGAAACCACCGTCGATGGTGCCCGGCGAGAAGCCATGCTTCTTAAGGAGGAACTGGATGGCGGCGACGTCCCAGCCGCGTTCGCCGACGCGCACGGAGCGGCTGCCGAGCGAGGGCCGGCCGCGGACGCCGAGCGCCTTGCGCGTCTGCGAACCCGCGATGCCGTCGGCCGTCAGGTGGTGGGCGTGCTGGAACCGCTTGGTCCCGCGGATCGTCTCGGGGCCCCTGATGCCGTCGATTGTGCCGCTGTAGTAGTGGAGCGCCTTGAGCGCCACCTGAAGGGCAGCGGTCTTCGCGCTGCTGGAGGAGGCGTGGGCGGCGGCGGGAACGAGGCCGAGCACAAGCACGGCGACGATCCCGGCCCGAGCGGCGGACCGAAACGACGGCATGTGCGTGGACTCGACTGAGGACCCGCGGGCCTTGCCCCGTGAAAGGCATCCTTCATCAGCATGGCTGTACGGCCGCCCCTAGAATCGATCGGCCCAGGGCGCGTAGCTCAGTGGGAGAGCGCTCGCTTCACACGCGAGAGGTCGCTGGTTCGAAACCAGCCGCGCCCATCCAGTCGGCTGGTTGCGAACCAGCGACAGTCGCTCGGCCTTCCAGGCCTCGCCTCCGGTTCGAAACCAGCCGCGCCCATCCAGTCGGCTGGTTGCGAACCAGCGACAGTCGCTCGGCCTTCCAGGCCTCGCCTCCGGTTCGAAACCAGCCGCACCCATTCGCGAGACAGCGGCACGGTCTGTCGCTCCGCGACCGCGGACTTGTGCTCTCGCGCGGATGGGGTTAGGGTCGTCTGCGGACGGTCGCCGGACACGCCGACGAGCCGACGCTGACTAGCCGTCGCGCCTGACTTCCGCCCGGCGGGCTCAACCTGACCCGTCCAGCCATCGCGGACTCGACCTCGCCCTCCCAGGCGGCGGCGCGGACGCAGGGAGGAGAACCATGCTTGCCGGAGCGCGCCGCTGGTCCCGCGAAGGCGGCGATGCCTGCGCACCAACGCTCCGTGCGAGCAAGCCGCACCGGATTCTCCCCGTCCCCCATCTGAGCGGCCTCGTCGCAGCCGTCGCGGTCGTAGGCGCGTTCGCGTGGGCAACGCCCGCGTCCGCGGCGGTCATCACCGTCACCACGACGCAAGACGACGTCACTCCGAGCGACGGGGCGGTGTCGTTGCGCGAAGCGATCACTGCGGTGAACGCGGGCAACGACCTAGGCGATCCCGACATAAGCAGCCAGAACCCGACGCTGCCCGGGCCTTTCGGCTCGAACGACAGTATCCACTTCAACGTGTCACTCCCGGGGCAACAGACGATCCTCGTCGGTAGCAGCACGAGCGCGACCGGACTGCCGTTGCCGTCGCTGACCAAGCCGATGACGCTCGATGCGACGACGCAGCCGGGTAGCAGTGGCACGCCTCCGATCGGCATCGTGCTCGACGGCACCAGCGCCGGTGGCTTCCTGCCCGCCGGCCTCAAGGCCCGAGCCATGGTCACCATCAAGGGCTTCGACATCGCCAAGTTCTCGGGCTATGGGATTCAGCTCGATGACAGCCCCACCAGCAGCGCCGGCAGCACGATCCAGGGCAACTTCATCGGGACAAACGGAACCGGGACCGCGGCCTCCCCCAACGGCGGGGGAATCCTCGTGGGCAGCTCGAGCAACACCATTGCAGGCAATGTGATCTCCGGTAACGGTGCCGGCGGCGCGATGGTCGTCGACACCGATTCGAACAAGGTCCAGGGCAACCTGATCGGCACCAACGCGGCGGGCAGCGGTCCGGTGCCCAACGGAACTACGTCCTTCGGTGTGATGCCGATCGCGGGCGCCGGCAACACCATCGGCGGGACGACCGCCGCGGCGCGCAACGTGATCTCCGGAAACGCGGGCGACGCTGTCTCGATCACGGGACCCGGCAACACGGTCGAGGGCAACTTCATCGGCACCAACGCGGCCGGCACTGGTGCGATCCCGAACACCGGCGCCGGGGTGGCCCTACACGGCGGAGGCCAGACGATCGCCGGCACGTCAGCGGCCCCGCAACGGATCTGGTCGAATGGCGGCTTTGGGATTCTCGACACGGCGAACGGCGATTTCTTCCGGCGCAACTCGATCGCCCGCAACGGCTCCGGCGGCATCTCCGTGCCGAAGGGCGTGCCGATCGGCTCCGTGTCGCTGTCCGCCAACCGCCGCATCGTCACGATTGCGTTCAGCAAGGTCACGCCCGGTCAGGATGTGACCGGCGAGGCGTTTGCGAACCCCGGGGCGCCGGGCTGTCCAGGTCAGGGTGAGAGGTTCCTCGGCTCCGCCACCCAACCGGGTGCGGCGGGCTCGGGCAAGATCACGATCGCGCTCAGCAAGCCGCTCGCCGGCCCCGCTGGGCTCACCGCGACACTGACCGATCCGCAGAAGGGCACCTCCCCGTTCATCTGCCTGCCCGCAGGTATCGTCGACCTGCACGCCGCCCCCGTCGCGTTCGCGGCCGCTCCCTCCGGGCCGAGCGTCACGACGAAGAGCTCACACAAGACCGGCACGAAGGTCTCCTACGCCGAGAATCACGTCGCGATAGCCACGTTCGCGGTGCGCAGGGCAACGGCCGGAATGAAGACCCAACAGGGGGTATGCGTCAAACCCCCAAAGGGCAAAGCGGTAAAGCCCAGCAAGCGCTGCACCCGATACGTGGCGGTGGGCACCTTCACTCACGCCGACCGAGCCGGTGCCAACAAGTTCTTCTTCACCGGACGCGTGCGTGGGAAGACGCTCAAAGCCGGGAGCTACCGGCTGGACGCCACACCGCAATCCGGCGGCAAGAATGGCAAGACCGTCAGCGTGAAGTTCCGCATCGTCCCCTAGTTGACGACGCCAACTCGGGTCGCCAGAGGAGTGCGGCCCGAGCGGCATTATCGTGTGGCCGGTGCCGGACTCCACGCTGTCGCTCATCGAGTTTCCTGCAGACGATCCCGAGCGCGCCCGACGCTTCTGGGCGCAGCTACTCGGCGCCCCGCTGCAGGCGCGCCAGAACGGAGAGGGAGAGGGCTGGCAAACGCACTCGGGAGCCCCCGACGTCGGCGTCCATGCCCGCGGACGCGGCCCCGGCGATTCTTTCTCCCTGCCCTACTTCGCGGTGAGCGATGTCGCCGAGGCGCTCGAGCGGGTGAAGGCGCTCGGTGGGAGCGTGGTCCATCCGGGGGAGGCGTGGGCGATATGCAAGGACACCGAGGGAAGCCCGTTCGGTCTGGCACGCGAGTCTCTTGGAGGCTAGATCGGAGCCAACCTCCGCACGGCTGTGATCGGGAGCGACCTACGCCTCCGCTCGCGCGAGGAACTCGTCTAGCCCTGCACGCGCCTCGCGCTTCACCTTCGCGCGGACCATCGGCGTCCAGCCGAGAGCGAGCCCGGCCGGTCCCAGCGCCTGACGCGCCCAGGCGTAGAAGGAGAAGGAGTCGCGGTGTTCGGCGATCAGCCCGCGCTCGAACCGAAACTCCGCATGAATGTCGTTGTGCACCTTGCGACCGGTCGAGAACGTGTAGTCAGCGAGCCAGTGCGCACTCCCGCGCTCGTCGCCCGCCTCATGCTCGGCGAGCTTCACCTCGAGGTCCTCTGCGCGACCGGTGAGCATCCGCCACATGGCCCCAGGCTCCTCATTCCGCAGATCCGTGAACACTGGGTCGGAGAAGCGCGCACCCGGTGCGTAGCACGCCGCCATCTCGTCGCCGTCATGGCGGGCGAAGGCTGCGTAGAAACGCTGGATCAGCTCGTCGTTGGGATGAGCCATCGGCGCAGGCTATCCGCGCGCGGCCGCCGACAGCTAGGCGACGGCGGCGGCGGTGGCCGCAACGCCGTGGCGGATCAGGCTCTCGCCCGTCTCGGCGATCGTGTCCTCGATGGGGCGGGGCGCCCAGCCGAGGGAGCGCCTCGCCTTCTCCGACGACAGCTCGGTGCGCTTGCCGAGCCCGCCCACGACGGAGCGAAGGCCCGGATCAAACAGCGCCATGCCGCGCACGAGCAGGTTTGGGACCGTCCGGGTGGGCACCTTCGATGCCGCCTCCCCGAGGCGCTCGCGGAGGACCGCTCCGATCTCGGCCATCCAGAGGAACTGGGTGGCCGCGATGAAGCGCTCGCCGCCGGCTTCGGGTGCTGTCATCGCCTTGAGCTCGAGGTCGGCGACGTCTCGGACGTCGACCATATTGAAGCCCAGTCTCGGCGCACCGGGCATGCCCTCCAATAGCCGCTGAACTGCCTGCAGCGAGTAGGAGAGGTCATCGTTCAGCACCGGCCCGATGATGGCGCCGGGGTTGACTACCGACAGGCGGTCTTCATCGCCCCGTTCGCGCACCAGGTCCCACGCCGCCTGCTCGGCGATCGTTTTCGAGCGAACGTAAGGCGTGAGTCCGGGGCTGTGGGGATCCGTCCAGTCCCGCTCGTCGAGCGGCCTGGTCGCCGCGCCCTCGCTGAGCCTGATTGCCGCGACCGAGGAGGTGACGACGATCCGTTTCACCCCGGCGTCCAGGCTCGCGCTCAGGACCCGGAGAGTTCCCGCGCGCGCGGGCACGATCAGCTCGTCAGGGTCCTTCGGTTGCTTGGGCGGGAATGGTGAGGCGACATGCAGGACGTAGTCGCAGCCCTCAACCGCCTCCGGCCAGCCCTCGTCGCTGGTGAGGTTCGCGGCGAGCACCGTCAGCCGATCCCCGGGGTCCACTTCGGAACCGACAGTGGCTCGCACTTGCGGCTCCCGGGAGAGGCTGCGAACCGTGGTTCTCACCGCGTAGCCACGGCGTAGGAGCTCGATCACGCACCAGCCGCCGAGAAAGCCGGAGCCGCCGGTGACCAGAACCGTCTGACCGGGATCTTCAGCCATCGTCAGCCGCAACCCTAACCGGCGGCCGCACGCCACTGCGACCACGCCAGCGCGGCGACGGCGAGGCCCAGTCCGGCGGGCAACCAAGCGAGCAGCCACGAGACGAGCGACGGCTGTAGATCCCAGTAGGAGGCGGTCGAGAACGGCAACAGGTGGACAACCGCGAACCCGATGGCCACGCCGATTCCGAGGAGCAGGGCCACCGCAGAGGCCCGGGCGCGGTCGCCACGGACGATGACGGTCATCGCGACGGCTAGCACCAGCCACTGCGGCACCGCGACAAGCGCAAGCTGGGCCAGCGGCGTGTCCAGACCGCCGTCGAGCGCGTGGCTCAGATCATGCGCTGCAAGCAGAACGAGGAGCACGCCCGACGAGATGACGAGGGAACGCGAAGCGTGGCGCGGCATCCGGTCATCCTCGCAGCCGCGGATGCGAGCCACGAAGGCCCGGCGTGAGCCCCAGGCGCTACTTCGCGGCGACCCCGGCGTCGTCGAGCAGAGCCCTGGCTCGCCGCTCTACGACGGACAAGCCGTGATCAGACGCCAGCGAGATGGACTCGGAAAGCACGCCGCGCGCCCGCTCGAGGTCGTCGGTCCCCCGGTCGAGCAGCACCTTTCCGTACCAGTGAAGCGTGCGCGCAAGCCATAGCGGCGCGGGTATGCCGCGCTGCACCTCGATGGTTCTTTCGAAGTGCTCGATTGCCTCGTCTGGCCGCCCCAGCAGGGATGCCAACCCGCCCAGGTAGTGGGCCACCGTGTTGTAGCCGATCGCACCGTTCCACACGGCCCCGTCGCGGATGGGCAGAAGCCGGTCGTAGAGCTCCGGCGCCGGGGCGGCGTCGCCGATCTGGAAGGAGATGTCCGCCCAGAGTGCGAGCGTGGTGGACTCGCTCTGGTCGTGGCCGATCCGATTCAATCCACGCTCGAGCTCGGCGTGGAGCAGCGCCCTTGCCTCATCAACCTGGTCGATCTCGCAGTAAGCCGCCGCGAGCCCTGGACGGAAGCCAGATATCCCGGGGTAATCCTCGACGGCCTGCTCCATCAGCTCGATCATCTCTTCGAGCTGACCCTGCTCCCAACGGATGCCGGCGAGCTGCGCGGTGTAGACCATGAACGCGTCGGGCTCGCCGATCTCGGCCGCCTCAGCCGCGGTCGCCTCCGCCTCCTCGAGCCGGCCGGCGACCCGCTCCCGAAGCGAACGGCCAAAGAGATACGACCAGCGAAGGGATGGCTGCCCGATCTCCGCCGCCCGCGCCTCGAACTCCTCAAAAGCAGCGTCTGCCAAAGCGAAGTCGACCAGTTCGCCCGCGGTTATCCACGTGGTCCACGCCGCCCAGAAGTGGAACATCGGATCGCCGGTCCTCTCCGCGATGCCACGAAGCTCAGCGGCGAGGGCAAGCCGATCCGCTGCATTGGTAGCCGACTGCACGGCCAGACCACACTGGTGCAGGGCCACACCGAGCGCCTGATCGTCACCGCTCCGGCGGGCGAGCTCGAGCGCCTCGTCCGCCAACGCCTGCCTGCGATCGAAGTCGGGATCCCAGTTCAGCTCGAGATTCAGCAGCGAGAGCAGGCGCGCCCTCAGCGCGGGGTCCGAGCTCCCGGTCGCCTGTAGCGCCGCCTCCAGCATCTCGATCCTCTCGGCGTCGAGCTCGCCGTGGACGCTTGCCTGCCCGCGGCTGTTCGCGAGACACGCGCGCGCGAGAAGGGTGGTGTCGCCCAGCTCGCGCGCGAGTCGTGCGGCGTCGAGCAGCACTTCCCGGAAGTCCCCCTCTCCCGCCTGCCGCCTGGCCTCGCCCAGCCCGATCAGCAGACCGCAGCGTCCGGCCCGATCCGCGTCGCCGCGGTCGTCGTGCAGCTCGAGCGCCTGCCCGAACCATCGCAGCGCCTCGTCTGGCGCGAGGTTCGCAAGGGCGCGCTCACCCGCGCGTCGCGCGTAGTCGACTGCCTTGTCCGGGTCATCGGGCGTCGCCGCCTGACCCCAGTGATGGGCGAGCTCCGCGAGACGGTCGCCTGGATCTTCACCGCACGCCTCCTCCACCGCTTCGGCGATCCGCCGGTGCAGCCGGGCGCGCCGCGTGCGGCCGAGCTCCTGGTAGAGGGTGTGGTTGATCAGGGCATGAGCGAAGGTGAAGCGCCCCACCGCACTGCCCGACTCGTTGAGGACGGAGGCCTCCACCGCCTCGTCGAGCAAGTCGAGGAGCTCGTCCTCTTCCGATTCCAGCACGCGCGCGAGCAGGTCGACGTCGAACTCGCGCCCGACCACCGCCGCAACGCTGAGCGCACGACGGTTCGCCTCACTGAGGCGCTCGATGCGTCGTCCAACGACCTCGCGCACGCTCTGCGGAAGTCCTAGGTCCTCGATCCTTCCCTCGAGGCGGAAGCGACCATCGTCGCCCTGCACGATCGCGCCGGACTCCAGGAGGTGGCGCAACAACTCGGCAACGTAGAAGGGGTTGCCGTCGGTCTCGCGAACGATCGCCCGCGCAAGGCGCCGCCCGTCGAGGTCCATGTCGTGCCCGGCCGCCGCCTCCATCAGCGCGACCACGTTCTCCTCCTCGAGCCCCGTCAGCGGGATCCGGCTCACACCTTCCTCCCGGTGTAGATCGGCGAGGAGCTCCGACAGGGGATGCGAGCGGGTTAGGTCGGAGTCGCGGTATGCCCCGATCACGAACAGCCGCATCTCGCCGCCGCGCGTCACCAGGTGGCGAAGCAGCGACAGCGACGGCTTATCCGCCCAGTGGAGCTCGTCGAGGATCAGGATGAGTGGCGCTTCGCGCGTAGCACCCTCGAGCAGGCCCGCGACGGCGGCAAAGAGCAGGTAGCGCTCGGTCTCAGGATCGGTCTCCGTGGGTGCGGGGTAGTCGGCAACTCGGCCGCGAACGTCTGGGAGAAGCCGCGTCAGCTCGCCGCCGTGGCGTTCGGCGTGCGCGCGCAGAGCATCAAGGGGCGCTGCCGAGACGTAGTGGCGAAGCGCTTCCACCCACGGCCCGTAGGGAACGCCCAGGTCCTCGTCGCACCGTCCGTACAGCACCGTTGCGCCATCGCCATATGCCTCGACGGCGAGGTGGGTCGCGAGCCTGGTCTTGCCGATGCCCGGCTCACCCGAGACGAACGCGACTCGCCGGTTCCCTTCGCGCGCCTGGGCGAGCAGGAACGCGAGACCCTCACGCTCCGCGCGCCTTCCCACGTACCCGACCGGCGGGACCTCGCGCAGACGCGGGGGTAGCGGCAGTGCGCCGGCCTGCGCACTGAGCGGCTCCCACCCGACCTCGTGGGCGGCGAACGGCTCAGCCAGCCCTTTCAGCCGCAGGGTGCCTACGGATCGGAAGCTGTGGCCCTCGCGTGCCATCATGCGGACGAGCTCGCCGCAGAGGATCTGTCCGCCCGTGGCGGCGTTGCACAGCCGTGACGCCTCGACAACTGGCGGCCCGAAGTAGTCGCCGTCTTCGAGGTCGGCCTCGCCGGCGGATATCCCGATCCGCACCATGAGCTGCTCGTCCGCCCGGCGGTTTCGGCGATCGAGCCGCTGCTGCATCGACACCGCGCAGCTCACCGCGCTCGACGAGCTCTGGAAGACGACCATGAGCCCGTCGCCGACGTTCTTCACCTCGCGGCCGTCGGTCTCCTCAACCGCCTCTCGAAGCAGCTTGAAGTGCTCCCGCCGTAGCTCCTCGGCCGCACCTGGCCCGACGCGGGTGGCCAGCCCGGTCGAGCCGACCAGGTCGGTGAAGAGGACGGTGACCGTCTCTACTGAGCCCACCGGGCTCCTTCTCTCTATGTGCGAGTCCCGACGTCAGGAGACATCGAGGCGCCACTCCTCCCTCGGAGCGCGCAGACGCAGCCTATTCGGCCGCACCGTCAGGCGCAAGCGCGCGAGAGGGGGCCTGAGATGAGCCCCTTCCGCACCCGTTAGACGAGAGCCACGGAGGTCACGAAGCGAGCTGGACCTCGAGGCTCCATCCGTCGATCGCGAACTGCACCAGGCTGCTGTTCGTGTTGCGTCTTACCTGCACCGTGTGGTTGCCTGCTCCGACCCGGAGCCACCGCGTGATCGCGTGGGCGCTGAAATTGTTGTTTGCCGTATTGTCGAACGGCGCCAGCGTTGTCGGATTCATGGCCGCGTTGTCCACGAAGATCTGGGCCTCACACACGCCACCGGCCGGCCCTGTACCCTGCTCCCGGATGTCGCCCGGCTCAAGGCTGCGAGCCTGGTAGCCCGGCGCACGACACCCGTCTCGCGTGCCGCGGATCGAGTGCGTTGAAGACGATCCGGGCTACCACTGGATCGAACGCCTCGGCGACGTGCTCGGAGACGTCGTTGGGACAGACGTCCTGGAGGACGTGGTTGGTCGCGTTCCGGGCAAACAGGAGACCGCTGGTGTAGGGAGTCACGAGCTCGTCGTGACGGGTCGGGATAGTCGTGTAGGTGACCCCGCGAACCGCGGCGCCGCCCGCGGTCAGCTTTCTCACCATCGGCGAGCCGGCGAGGAACTCAGGACAGGAGCCGCAGTAGCCCGCCACTTCCGCGGTGATCGCCTGGGAGATCGCGGGCGGCCCCGAGTCGCGCAGGGTCGACAGGCCGTAGAACGTCGTGCCGCGGTAGAGCGGGGTCATTGCCACGTACCGGTTTACCGACCTCGCCCCGCCGAGGAACTTGAGCCAGTACTGGGGCATGAACGTTCCCTCGGAGTGCCCCACCAGGTCGACCCTGCGCGCGTGCGTCGCAGCGAGCACGCGGCGCACGAAGGCGCCGAGCTCGGGCGCGCTGCGCTCGATCGGAATGACGCCACCCATGTACCGCCACCGGGGATCGATCCCGTAGGTGAGCGCGAAGACGCAGTAGCCGCGCGCGGCCAGCAGTGGCGACAGGTAGCGCCAGTTCTCGCTCATCGTGGCGCCAAGGCCGTGGACGAGAACCACGGGGTCTGGATGCGCGCGCGTGGGCCTGCAGCGGAAGTTGTTCGCGCCGGCGGGCGGGTTGGCGAGGCTCGACTCAGCGCAAGCCGGTGGGCTCGCGATCCCTACAGCCACGCAGACGACGAGGAGTGCGACGAGGCGCTGCATCAACTTCCGAGAGCATCGCGGATCGCGGAGGCTGACGCCCCCGGTAGCTCGAGGCTCGGCTTAGGTCCCGGTCAGTACGCAGCCGGAGTGAGCGTTGCTCCACTCCTGCTGGAGGTAATACGGATGCCCGTTGATGAGCTGGTTGTACTTCGTAGTGCTCGGTGAGCTGGTCGAGGTGGAGCCGAGCGAGCCGCCGAAAGTCCAGGCGCACTTGTCGCCGTTCTCGTACCCCGAGCGATCGAACCACGCCGTCCCGAGCGGATCGGTGACCCCCTCGTTGTGCTCGTGGCTCGTGACGTTGAGGGTCGAATCGGCGTCACCCGCGCCGCCGCTGCCGTTTGGAGACTGGCCCGACCCACAGGCGGCGGGGACCGTGTTCGCGTAGGGCATGTTCGCGTACAGCACCTGTTGCCCGCCCGTCGCGAAGTTGCTGTGGTACGCGCAGTAGTACGAGAAGGCACACGACGTGCCCGCGCAACTGCCAACGCCCTTCGGCGTGAACAGGAAGTAGGCCACGCCGGTGCCGGTCGGCAATCCCCTGCTGCTGATCAGGCTCGCAACCTCCGACTGGATCTGACCGTCGGACAGGCAGATGCTCGTGTAGCTGTCCCGGCAGCCGTTTGCGGGATACGGGGTCGTGTCGACGATGGCGTGCGTCCCGTCGAAGGCTGAGCTGTAGAGGATGTTGCCCGTAGCGCTGTCGTAGTACTGGGTGTCGCTGAAGTACACGTTGGTCGTCTTGGCGGCGATCGTGCCGTTCTGGCCGTCGGCGGCGACGTCGCCGAAGAAGCGGTTGATCGTCGACTGGTAGGCCGGGTCGATCGTCCCTGAGGGATCCCAGTAGACGGCATACACCTGGTTGGCATGCATGACGGGCCCGTAGTGGTAGGTGAGGTTGTTGGTCCCCTTGCGGAAGCGGCTGGCGTCCTTGTGCGCGTGGACGACGCCGCGGATGTGTCCGGCGGGGTTCACCGCGGGGTTGGTCTCCGTCTTCGCCCTGGCCTGAGCCGCCGCGGGTATAGCCGCGATGAGGGCGCAAGAGATGAACAGGACGAAGCGACGAGTCATGGCCAGACGGGGCCCCTCCCTGGTCCAAGCTACATGCGATCGGCGCTATGTCAATAGGCCGCCGAACACGTGTGGACGGGTGTCCGAACGGTTACGCGCGCCGGGCTCTGCGAACCCGCACCGGCGCCGCCGTCGAGTCGCCCCAGGCATCGGTGATCGTGATCGTCGCCGTGTCTCCGCGTTGCAGTGTCCTGCGAGAGCGGAAGGCGCCGCTCGAGTCCGGCGTGAGGCGCTCGGTGGTGAGCTGAACGGGCGCTCCCGGCGGCCCTAGCCCGTGCACGATCGCCAGCGTGGCGGTGAGGTTCCCCGTCGCGTCGAGCCACGGCCGGAAGCTGCAGTCCAGGCAGTAGTGCTCGACGTTGTCCATGCCGGTTCCGGAGTAGCCGCGCAGGTCGTTGAGGAAGCGGAAGCCCGTCGCCTTCTGGTCACCGACGGTGTCCGGGAAGTCGACCGGTCCGATCGTGAAGGTGACCGGCGCGTCGCCTGCAAGGAGGGGCGGCCGCGCGGTGCGACGGACCGTCTGCTCCTTGATCTGGTGCGAGGGGCCGGCAGCGAACGAGACGTGGCCGGCGCTGTCCACCTGTGCCCCCTGGACCGTGATGCCTCTCCAGGGCTTCACGTGGAACTGCTTCGAGATGCGCGTGTAGGCCGCGTCGGCGCCCGCCTTGCGCCAGCGACCGTGCACCACGAAGCGGTAGGTGCCAGCGGGCGTGGCCGTGTAGGCGTGGCCGTCGGGGTCGACCAGGTGGAAGCGCGACACGAACGCCTCGAATGTCGCCGTCCACTTCCAGACCTGGCCGCCGGCGCGGTAGCCCGCCATACCCTTCGCGATCGCGGCTGGGTCGTACCCACCTTCGGACGAGGCCGGGTATTGCAGCGAGACCGGCAGCTCCCCGCTCTGGTTGGCGAACTCGACCCACCGCGCGCCGAGCTTGCGCTCGACCGTCACGACTGGATCGTCGGTGTAGTTGTTGCCGCCGTCCCAGGTGAAGGTGGCCGCGTCGAAGCGCTGGATGCTCTTTGGCTGCACGAGCTCGGCGTCGGTGCCGCCGTCATTGGGGAGCGTGAGGCTGTAGGCCTTGACCCCGCGCGCCGCGGCCTCGCCAACAGCGCGCACCTTCGTCTCCTCGTGGCTCTGGTCAGCCACCTCCTTGGCGACCAGCGGCGCCCACGCGGGACTGGCCTTCTGGGGATCGGTCTGGGAGTCGATGGCCTTCTGCGCCGCGCCGTCGCCCTCGAGCGAGTGCCCCATCTGCGATAGCCGCGTGGCGTAGTAGTCGCTCGAGTGCGGACCCCAACCCGTGAGCGCCTTGCGGTAGTGGTCGCGGTCCATGTACTCGCGGTACGACGCGATGTAGCCGTTGTAGTCGTTGGCCATCGCGATCGTGACCGTGAGCCTGTAGCCGTACCTGCTCGCGTCGCCCGGGTTCTGGTCCTTGCCGCCGCGGACCGTCGTGTCGTCGTGCGTGAAGTTGCCGAAGACCTTCGTGAGGTCGGTCGGCTCCGACTCCGCCTGGGCGCCGCAGCCGAGCCGTGGACAGGTGGGGTCGTCCCAGCCGGTCGCGTCGTTCAGAACCTGCGCGCGCATGTGCTCGATGAGCTTGTCCGGGAGCTTCTGCGTGACCGGCGCGGCGGGAAGGTCCGCCAGCGAGCACGTCCACGTACCCGTGCCGGACCCGTCGTCCTTGTACGAACCGTCGCCGTTACGCGTGCACTTCTCGCTGGGGTCCGCGTTCGGCGAGGTCGCGTCGTAGCCCACGTACTCGTTGCCCGGCACCGTGTCCGTCCGGGTCTTGATGTTGTAGGACTGCTCGACCCACTGCTCGCACGAGCAGACGGTGAAGAGGATCGCGCCCAGGCGGAAGGCCTGCATGTGCACGCCCACCGTGTCCTCGAGCCCGACGGTCGACGGCGCGGAGTAGTTCTCGGGGATCGGGATGCCCAGCGCCTCGAAGGTGTCGGTTGAAACGCCGGGCGTGTTGCCTCCCAACGTGGTTACCGGCTGGAGCGAGCTCCCCCAGGGCATATCGACGCAGTCCGGCAGGCCGAGCACCGGCAGGCGCGGGTCGCCCTGGAAGGCCGGGTCGGTGCGGCACGACGAGACACCGGGGTAGGGATGCGAGACCGGCCCCGGGAACCAGCGGTTGTCCATGGCCACGGGGAAGCGCGACATCCACGGGACGAACCGGTCGTGGTAGGAGGTGCCGCCGTAGGGCGTCGGGCTGCGGTCGGGGTTCGGCCGCTGCCTGCGGATGTCCCAGACGTCGGCGAGCACTGCATCAGCCAGCTGGCGGGCGCCCCACTCCATCTGGTTGTACTGCGTGTGGTTGAAGAGCTCGCGGCTGTGAATCGGGTGCCAGCGGTCCTCCTCGACCTCGCTGGTCCCGGTCGCGTTCTGCGTGATCATCGTGACGCCGCCGGCAGTTCGATCCACGAACCGCTCCGTGGTCGCGGGCCACTCGCCCGAGATCAGGTCGTAGCCGTTGAGCATCTCCGGGTGCTGGCCGATGTTCACCAGCGTTCCGAGCGCCCGCGGGTGCCGCGGGTTGTCGACGTTGTCGAAGTAGACGACCGACAGGTCGTGGTCGGTGTAGGGTCGCGGGAACCCCCCCGGGCTGCCGTCGTCGGCCCACGTCGGGCCCATCGGGTTCTTCTGGAAGGCGTCGAAGTGGCTGGCCGTCGCGCTGACGCGCACGTCGTGCATGTGTGCCAGCGCCTTCTCCACGGCCGCCGCGTTCTGGTGCGCGTAGTAGTTGTAGAAGCGGAAGTCGAAGACGTCCTGGAACGTCCAGACGCCCCAATCGAACGACGAGTACGACGGCGACGAGTGGTTGTGCGTGACGGCCATCGTCAGGTTCGACTCGTTGATCAGGCCGTGCGTGTCCGCGGTGAGCAGCTGCGCCGTGCGGCGCCACAGCGCGTCCTGCGGGATGTAGTGGTCGTCGCTGACCAGCGCCACGTAGCGGCCGTCGGCACCACGCACGACCAGGGCCCGCACCGACTCGCGCGACTGCACGCCGTACGAGGCCTGGTTCTTGACCTCCTGGGCGTGCGGATCCACGTCTCCATAGCCGCCGTCGCGCGTGGACGCGTACTGGCCCGCCGAGTTGCCGACGTGGTATGTGCCGTCAACTACAGCGGCGCCCGCGCGCACCTGGCCGTCGGCCTGCGCGACGGCCGGCACAAGTGCGCTCGCAACCGCGACTGCGGCGAAGATCCCCCACCCGAGCCTTATGCCGGTGAAGCTAGCACCGGGCGCTCAGCGCGGCGCCGCTACCCTCTCGCGGTGCCCAGGGCAGGGGTCGCAGCAATCGTCGCGGCAGCCGTCGCGCTCCTCGCGCTCGCGCCGAGTGCATCCGCCAGGCTCCTCAAGGGGTTCTGGGGACCCACCCAGACGAACGGCGAATCGCAGTTTCCGCGGTACAGCGACCTGCGGGTCGACGTCTACCAGATGCAGCTCGACTGGCGGGACGTCGCGCCCACCCGGCCCTCGCACTCCCGCGACCCCCTGGACCCGAGCTACCGCTGGCCGGCGGATGTCGACTACGCGATCGCGCAGGCCCGGCTCCACCACATGAAGGTCCTGCTGATGATCACCACGGCCCCCTCATGGGCGAACGGCGGCAAGCCGGGCAACTGGGCCCCGAAGCGGTCGAAGTACTTCGCCAACTTCGCGTACGCGGCCAGTAAGCGCTACCCGAGCGTGCACCTGTGGATGGTCTGGGGCGAGCCGTCGCGCGCGCCGAACTGGCAGCCCATGACCCCCCAGCCCGGGTCCGACGCGAACGCGGGCAAGCGGCTGACCAAGAGCGAGGCCCGCGCGCCGCGCAGGTACGCCCGCCTGCTGGACACGGCCTACGGCCAGCTCAAGCGGGCCTCCAAGCACAACCTGGTGATCGGCGGCAACACGTTCAGCTGGGGCTACAAGGGCATCCGGCCGGTGCAGTGGCTCGAGAACATGCGCGTCGGGAAGCACAACAGACGGCCGCGGCTCGACCTCTACGGCCACAACCCGTTCACGAGCCGGAAGCCGGACCTCGGGAACAAGCCCTACTGCGGCTCGCGGAGAGCGGGCTGCGCCGACTTCTCGGACCTCGATTGGTTCGGCCGACTCGTGGACAAGTACCTCGGCACGAGCGCGCACCCCCACGTGCGCTTGTTCCTCTCCGAGTTCACCCTGCCGACCGCGCCCTACGACCGCGAGTTCCCGTACTACGTGAGCCTGTCGCAGCAGGCGAGGTGGATCACCGCGGGTTTCCATGTGGCGCGCGCGGTCGGTGCCTACGGGTTCGGATGGATACACCTGCGGGACGAACCACCGAACGGAAAGGCGCTGAGGATCTCCGGCGGCCTGATCGACTACAAGGGCAACCTGAAGCCTGGATACGCGGCGTTCAAGAAGGGTTAGCCTCGGCCTCTTCGTGACCCCGCCCCAACGACTGGGACCAATCCTCGCCGTGCTCGCCGCGGGCCTCGCGGCGGTCGCCGCCCCGGCTGCCGGCCAGGTTCGGGTCTCCGCGAAGCCCAACCTGTATCCGAGCTTCCAGACGGGCGTGACGAATTACGTGAGCCGCTGCGGCGCCGGCTCGCGGCTCCGCGTGGCCGTACGGGCCTCCGGCGGCGACCGGGTCGCGGTCGCGGATCGACCACCGCGCGGTGGCGACTTCGCCGTGAAGGTGCGCCGGCGGGCGGGGGCGGATTTCCGCCTCCGCGTCCAGTCGCCGACGGGCTCGAAGACGTACTACGTGCGCTGCCTCCCACGACATTTCCCTAACTGGACATGGCAGCGCTCGGGCACGCCGCAGGCGCAGTGGTACGTGGTCGCCCCGGTCGGCCGCAGCGCGCACGGCTACGCCGCGATCTTCGACACCAATGGCGTTCCCGTCTGGTGGCGGCACTCGTCGAAGTACGGCCCGTGGGACGCGAAGCTCCTCCCGAACGGCGACCTCGCGTGGACCCGCTACTACCTCGACGACAGGTTCGGGATCAGGCCGACGGCCGGCTTCGAGGAGCACCGGCTGGACGGCCGGCTGGCGAGGATGATCCGCGCGGTGGGCAATCCCACGGACACGCACGACCTGGAGATGCTGCCGAACGGGCACTACCTCGTGATCACGTACCGGGCGCGGCGGGGCGTGGACCTCAGGGCGTATGGCGGTCCGCGCCGGGCGAAGGTCTATGACGGCGAGATCCAGGAGCTCACCCGGAGCGGCAAGCTGGTCTGGACCTGGAGGTCGAAGGACCACATCGGCCTATCCGAGGCCGCACGCTGGTTGAAGATCCAGGTCAAGCAGCGGGAGAGCCAGCTGAAGCGCAATCGCTCGTTCGACCTCGTGCACCTCAACTCCGTGGAACCGGATGGCGACGGGTTCGT
>Ga0209577_10001973_pt1 | contig 20004 bp, 11 predicted proteins | sample GraSoiAngelo_109_FD_185874 | JGI IMG/M metagenome (GOLD analysis project Ga0209577, IMG submission 185874) | Grasslands soil microbial communities from the Angelo Coastal Reserve, California, USA - 14_0903_12_20cm (SPAdes) (version 2) | ecosystem: Environmental > Terrestrial > Soil > Grasslands...
GAAACAGCGTCACGATTATGCGGTGTAGTGTCGTCTACAAACTCAGCACATCTTTCAGCTAGGAATTGGGATAGGGGGTTGCTGCGCTGCGAAGCTCTGCATAGAAATACGCCATGCATTACAAACTCCTTCATCGGGGTTGAGTTGTCAGCGGGATAGCCAAGTCGTCCCCGGCGCCCCAGCCGCCGGGGAGGGTTTCAACCCCGGAGCGATCTTCGTGATGCGCAGACTGCGAAAGATCGTCGGCCAGTATTCCCGGAGCGCGTTGCTGGCGGTGTTCAGCCCGATCCGCCACCCGTAGCGCTGAAGGGTCCTGCCGGCCGTTTGCTCTTTCACCGGCAGATAGCTGTTCGCCAGGCTCTCGGCCAGCAGTGGGCTCAGGATTCCCGCCCAATTGGTCGCATCTTTGCCCTCATCCGTGCGCGCCACCACGATGCGGCTCAACGCGTAACCGATGCGGTGTCCCGCGCCTCCATGCAGCGTTAAGAAGTAGCGCGGGTCGCGGTGCAGCAGCGACGAAATGACAAACGTTCCGAAAAAATTGTTCGCCGCCCCCGTAGCCATCGAAGAACCAAAGCGCTTTCCGAACCCGCCCATTCCCTGGCCATACCCGTCCAGCGAATTTTGCGCCTGACTGATCCCTGCTCCGGCGGCAGAACTGAGAAAACGCGAAGGGGAGACGCTCTCATCCGCAAAAAGTTCAAACTTCTGTCTGGTGCTCAGCCGACCTCTGCTGGTCGCAATCTCCGGAAAGAAAATAGACCGCCGGGCAAGAACTTCGATGGTTGTATTGATGGGATTTTGGCGCTTCTGCGGCGCGCTTTCCTGTTTTGCCACCGGAGCATTGGGAAGGTCTTGCGGCTTTGGCTCCTGCTGCGCCGCCGCGTTTGCGGCGACGGCCACCAACAGCGCAATGAGGCGCAAAGCCATTGAACCTTGCCGCATTCGGCAATAGTAGCATGGGCTTTTGCTCCGATGGGTTGCCATGAGATTACACCTGCCTAACAGCAAGCCTAATCCCGGCGGTACCGGTAAAGAGCCAGAAGCAACAGCACCGGCAACCGAAATAAAACCAATCGCGCCAAAAAGGGAAACTCCGGAAACAAAGTCCGCGTCGGTTGCTTTCGTCGCCACCAGTTAGGTCACCTCATCCAAAATCATGGCGCTCCCGATCCCCCAAGCCGCCGGTGCCAGCAGCGCCATCAGCCGATGGCGCGCGCCAAACGCCAGAAGGAACGCCCCGAGAGCGCGATCAGCACTCCAAAAAAAGATGATGAACCAGGTATCCGCCCGGATAGAAATGCCGCACTTGCACAAGGTAGAGATAAAGCCTCGGGCACACAAAAATGGCCAGCATCGTCAGCAAATCAATGGCAGCGTTTGTTTCGGAGGCAACGGCCCAGGGGTCTTTTCTATAATCTGGTCCGAGAGGCGACCGCGGCCGCATCCTCAGGCAGTCAAAGACCGAGCGATTCGGAATCCATAATCCGCGTATTGGAACTCCGGCGGAATGCTGGAACGCGCCGCCGTGCGCGTGACCTTAATATGATGCCGCCAGGAGCCGCCCCGCGAAGCCTTACGGGTGCCGCTCTTCGGCCCCAGCGGATTTCGTTCCGGCGAGCGCCCGTAGTAACCGTCGTCGTACCAATCTGCGCACCATTCATGGACATTGTCGCCGAGGTTATAGATCCCGTAAGCATTCGGCCCATACAGACCCACCGGTTCCGGCCCTAGCTTCCACCGCTTATCGTAATCCGGAACCATGTCCGGAGGCGCATCTCCCCACGGGTATAAAAAACCTTCCGCACCGCCGCGAGCCGCACGTTCCCATTCGGCTTCGCTCGGCAAACGATAGCGTTTGCCGGTCACGCCGCTCAGCCACTCGCAGTAGCTCGCTGCCTCATGCCACGACACCGCGACGACCGGCATCTTCGGGTCATTGAAGTTTGCGTCCTTCCAGCACGGAGGCACAGCACCACCCGTTGTCGCAAGGAAGCACCCATACTCCGCGTTCGTCACCTGGTAAACCGCAATCTCAAATGCATCCACCCACACGCGATGCACCGGCTTCTCATCATCCCGTCCCGTCTCGCATCCCATCCCAAACCACCCCTCCGGGATGCCGACCATCACCGGCTCGAGCGTTTCCGTCTGAGTTTTTGGAGAAGTTACCATCGCAAAACCACCATACGCTGCGGCAACATGAGCAAGCAACCGCCGGAAGCGGAATTCATCATCGAACTACTCCCAGCAGTGGGCGCGTTATTGCGGAACAACGTTGACATTCACAGGCAAAGATGATGAGGCGGCCTCGCTGACAGTGGAGATAAAGAGGAGGCATTCCTTCGAGTAGACCGGGCAATTCAGATTGGCTTTCAAGAGGATACGCGCGGGAACGTCGTCCGGGAAAGACAGAGGATATTTGGCACTGGAAAGAGCGGGAATGACCGCGCGAAGTTCTTCGGAACCGGAAAGAAAGATAACTTCATCGACCTTGGGCTCGTTGATGAGTGAGATCACGAACGTGGCCCTCCCGGATTCTCCTTGTAGTCTGGTCCGCAAAGGGATATTCAAGCTGCGCATATCAGTGAGTGCCAGATAGGCGTCGGGGAGCGTGCGCCGGGTGGAGTTAGAGCCTGCAGGCGATGAGGATTTCAGGAAAGGACGCAGGCGCGTCATTTCTTCCGCCAGTTTCCGGCGCAGATTTTGGTTGCGGGACGGATTGCGACCCAATGCGGCGTTTGCCAAGTGACAAATCTCGGCGGCCTTGGCCTTCTGGCCCAATGCCTCGTAAACCTCGACTAGATGTTCGCCAATTTCAGCGCCCTGCATGAGTCTCCAAGAGGCTAGGAGATATTTTTCGGCCCCGGGAAACTCTCCCATACGGAACTTGATCCATCCGAGAGTGTCCCAATTTGCGGCGAGTTGGGCCATGAGGGCGTAATCGCTTGGTTGCGCTGAGTCGGGTGAAATATCCATGGTTTCCTCGGAAAGAGAGGAAACGGCGCGAGTGGAGTATTCGAGGGCTTCCTTCACATGGACATTGGCTTCGGCGAGAGAGTATGCGATGGAATTGAGAAGAGCAGGCTTCGGATCGTCGCCGAGAGCTTTTTGGTAATTGACCATGGCCTTGTCCGCATCGGGGACAGCCAGATAGGCCTGCCCCAGAGCGTAATACATGCCTCCCGTTTCTTCGGGTGACTCGGCAAGAGCCTTTTCGATGATAGCAATCGCGTCTTTGGGACGACCGGCCCGGGTGTAGGCTTGGCTGAGCAGGAACAGCCCCATTCGATTGTCAGGATTGACGGCCAGAGCCATTTCGAGTGGCGGGATGATCTGCTCGGGATCCTTGGGGTCGAGACCCAGGAGGTTTCCCGGGAAGGTATCGACATCGGGGAACTTGCTGTTGATGAGGATATATCGACTCTCGGTGTCGTTGATCGCCGTAGCCAAGCTGCTGAAATCATGTCGTTTCTCACCGGGAACTTCGCTGAGCAAAGTCTTCATGTGAACGGCTCCATGCAGAACGGAATTCTTGAAAGAGTAGTTCGCTGAAAATTCAGCAAACTCGGTCTTGCGGCTGACATTTGGCGGAACGACGGCAGAAAAGTCGGGAGGAAACTTGATGGTCGCCTCGTGAACGACCTCGCTCAGAGCGCCCAGGGGAAGAGGATCTTTGGATAGTTTTTGTTCTTCCGTCAGGGATGCGATGAAAACAGGAGGAGAAGGCACAGTAATCCGATGGTTTCGCCAATCGGAGAAATCGGTCCGGTGATAGGAACAGGAGACGGAGAAAGGCTGAACGGTGTCCTCGGGTGGGGAAACGGAAACATCGCTGACGGTACCGCCGAAGCCCATGCGCGCGACGATGTTTTGCGTCAGTTCCTGCCAGCGATTCTGAGGAGTGGAGCGATAGGCGAGACGTAGGATGAGTTCGCTGTCGCCACGCAGCTCAAATCGCATTTTCCCATCCAGAGTGCCCTTAGCATCGAGCGAGGATTCGATATTGAAGTGCTCGAAGCAGACGAAGGGTGGGCCGGCCGGGGTCTTGATGAGTCGGGCCGATGCTAGAGCCGGAGCCGGAACGACGAGGGCCTGGCGATCCCGAAGATTTACGACAAGCAGACCATAAGGTGCCACCTCCGGAGTAGCGTCGAGAAAGAGAAAAGAATCGCCACGGGGAATCGCGGTCAAGACGTGATCGAACAGGCTCGGAGAGGGGAACGAAGGATCGAGTCGGAACCTGGAACTGATGAGGACCGGATAGGCAGGGATAGCAACAGACTTGAGAAGTGCTGCAAAAAGTGTGTGCTTGTCCTTGCAATCGCCGTAGCGATTGGCAAGGACATCCGCGGCGGAATGAGGTGTGTAGCGGCTGAGGCCGAGGTCGATACCGATGTAGCGGTAACGAGCGGAGACAAAATCATATAGAGCATGAAGTTTTTCGTCGTCGGTCGTCTTGCCTTTGGTGAGTTCCTCGGCCTTGGCGCGAATTTCCGGGGTGACTGTGGCCTTGGGTTGCACCAAATTGTCGAACCACTGACCGACCTCGCCCCAGGAGGAAAAAGACGAAAGCTGAACGTCAGGAGGAGCAATACCGTGGTAGTTCTTCTCCCAGTCGGGGATTTTGGATTCTTCGGTCTTTTTCAGATTGGAGGTTTGGAAGGTGTAGAGCCCGCGATCGCCCTCTTCACGGGCGAAGGGCTGAGGGTCGGAATTGCGGAGCTTGACGGCGAGAGTGCGAGGGACATTGATTTCTAGGATTTCCTTCAGACAGATGCCCGCACGGAAATAGGAGTAATCAAACCAGAAGTGACCCGGTGCAATCGGTTCACGAATGGCCCAGTGGAGATGGGCTTCGAGAATGTCACCGACGGCCAGAGATTTGATGGCGATGTGCTTTTCTCGTTCGTCCGTGTACATAGGGGCTTCGCGGCTTAAAGCAGAATCGAGTTCCTGGACATCGGAAGGCGGAGTTTCGATGAGCGTGCCGTCGGGTTTGCGAACGCGAGCGTAAACAACTTCGAGAGTCTCGAATTTGGAAGAGAAGGAATAAACGAGAAGGCCGAACTCGTGGACGGCAGATTCGGATTGGATGCGCACGCGAATGATGAGATCCCGGGAGCCTTTGCCATCGGGCTCGAAACGAACCGCGCTTTGCACCAGGTCATAGACATAGGGCTCTTTGGCGTAAGAGTCGTCCGTGAAATGAGCGGCGGGCACGGAGCTGGCGGCCGGGGAAGTGGGAGGAGTCTGTGCCCCGGTGAATGGAGAAGAAAGAAAGGAGATAGATAGCAAGAAACAAGTCGAAATAGGGGTGCGCATTCGGTTTTGTCCTGGGCGGAGCACCACTGGACATGGTAACGCACAATGGAAGTAGCTGGATGGGCGTTCCACAGGACTTGCTGATGACCCAATGAGAATGGAGCGGTGAGCTGAGAATTCGGCTAACTATTCTTCTCCCCACTGACCACTACCCACCGCTCACGGCCCACTCTCCCTGTGCTATTCTCGCCTCTCCGCGTTCGGGGGATCGCCCGCTCCTCCTACCTTGGAGGTCGTCATGAATAAAACGTTGAAGATTGTTCTGATCGTCGCGGGTGTGTTGCTCGTACTGGTTCTCGTCGCGCCGTTTTTGATTCCCGTCAATCAGTTCCGCCCCACCATTGAAGAGCAAGCCTCCGCCGCTCTGGGCCGTAAAGTGCAATTGGGCAATATCAGCCTCTCGCTCCTCAGCGGCTCGCTCTCCGCCGAAAATCTCTCCATCGGCGACGATCCTAAATTCAGCTCGGCCCCATTCCTCACCGCCAAGTTGCTGAACGTGGGAGTCGAAATGATGCCGCTGATTTTCTCGAAGACCCTCAACGTCACTGGCGTCACGATTGCCAGTCCCCAGGTGACCCTGCTTCGCAACGCCGCCGGTCAGTGGAACTATTCTTCGCTCGGCGCTTCCGCGGCGAAGTCTCAGGCAAAGCAAGCGCCCGCCGAAAACGCGTCAAACGCCGCCGAGGTTTCCGTCAAGAAACTCACGCTGAGTGACGGCAGCATCATCGTCGGCTCCACGAATGCGCAGAAGCGCAGCACCTACGATCACGTCAACGTCACCGCTTCCGACGTTTCCCTGACCACCAAGTTTCCGGTCACCGTCACCGCCGATTTGCCCGCCGGCGGCAAGTTCAAGCTAGACGGCACCGTCGGCCCCGTAGATCAAGCGGACACTGCGATCACTCCTCTCGACGCCAAGCTAAACGTCACTTCCTTGGATCTTGCTTCCACTGGCTTCCTCGATTCTTCCGCGGGTCTCGGCGGCCTTCTCGATCTTGACGGCAATCTCTCCTCACAAAACGGCGAGGCGCAGACCAAAGGCCACGTCAAATTTTCCCAAGCTCTGCTCGTTGCCGGAGGTTCGCCCGCCGGTGTTCCCGTAACCGTGGATTTCAATACCAAATACAATCTCCGCAAAAACGCTGGCGTACTCAATCCATCGACCCTCGATATCGGCGGCGCCGCTGCGCATCTCAATGGCACCTATGTATCCGCTGGCGAGGCCACCGTCGTCAACATCAAGCTCGACGCCAAAGACATGCCCGCGAAAGATCTCGAAGCTTTCCTTCCTGCTCTCGGCATCCATCTGCCCAAAGGCGCTTCTCTCGCGGCCGGCACGCTCAATTCCGATCTCAATCTGACCGGCCCGACCAACAAACTCGTCATTAGCGGGACCGTCGGCCTCTTCAACGGCGTGCTCGCGGGCTTCGATCTCGGTTCGAGAATGTCCTCCATCGCCTCGCTCGCGGGAATCAAGTCGGGCAGGGACCTGAATATCGAGAAGGTTACGTCGAATCTTCGCGTGGCGCCCACCGGCATTCAGGCCGACAACTTTCTTGCGGTCCTTCCAACCATTGGGAATCTCGCCGGTGCCGGCACGGTGGACTCGAGGAACGCTCTCGATTTCAAAATGCTCGCCACGCTCGCGAAAGACGCGAACAGCGCGGCAGGCTCAGCCGCCGGGGGAGCAAATGGCGTGGCGGGCGTTCTCGGTGGGTTCCTCGGCTCGGTTACCGGCGGCGGTAGCGGTGCTGGCGGCTGCAGCAGCAGCAGCCTGAAAGTTCCTTTTCAGATTCAAGGCACGACCGCCGAGCCGAAATTTATTCCGGACGTCGGCGGGTTGGCAAAAGATCTCTTTAAATCGCAACTCAGCTGTCTTGGCGGAAAGTCGTCTTCCGACGCCACCAAAGCGCAAGGGCAAAATCCCGCCGACGCCATAAACGCTCTCAGCGGCCTCTTCAAAAAGAAAAAGCCCTAGGATGGAATATTTGAAGACAAATCTAAAAACCAAAAAATGAAACCTGATTCTTCACTCATCTCGCAACGCGACGATGGGATCGACTCGCGCCGCTCGTCGCGCTGGAATGTAGCTCGCCACCAGCGCCACACCTCCGAGCAGAGCAATGACTCCCGCATACGTTGCAGGATCGGTCGCTTTCACTCCGAACAACATGCTCCTGAGCAACTGGGTAACAGCGAAAGCTCCCACCAAACCAATCGCGATCCCCATCCCCGCAAGGATCAACGCCTGGCGCAGCACCAGTCGAAACACGTCGCCGGGACTCGCGCCCAGCGCCATGCGCAGGCCGAGTTCGTTCGAACGCTGGCCCACCACGTAGGACATTACGCCGTAAACGCCGGCCATGGCTAGGCACACCGCCAGCCCCGCGAAAATGCCGAGCAGCAGCGTTCGAAAGCGTGGCGCGGCGACATTCTCCGCGAGTGACGCTTCCATGGTCGTGAATTTCACCGGCACGTCGGCTGACCTTTCATTGGCCTTGCGCCGCACGGTCTCGGAAAGCGCAGCCGGCTCCAGCGCGGTTCGAATGACGACACTCAGATGGGTAGCGGGAAAGGGATGCTGCTCGTAGGCCATGTAAATTTCCGGAGACGGTTCCCGCGCCGGGCCGTATTGCCGTATGTCGCCGACGATGCCAACGATCTTCATTGGATTCATGGAATCGAGGCCGCAATAAATGGCGTGGCCCATGGGATCCTGCCCGGGAAATGCGGACTTGGCTAACGCTTCGTTGATTACCGCCGCAAAAGGTGCGTCGTAGGTGTCGCTTTCATGGAAGTCCCTGCCAAGCTTTAGAGGAATTCCCAAGGTGGCGAAAGTGCCGGGCGCTACGACGGAAAATACTGCTTGCGGTGCGCTAACGCTGAACTCTTGCGGCAGATGATCGATCCAATAGCCGCCATTCGAATGGACGTTGCCCGGAGGCGCCATCGTTGCACCGGCGTCCAGGACGCCCGGCAGCGCGCGAAGTTGCGGCAACAGATCCTTGTAGAAGCGTGTGCCACGCCGCGCACTTTCCAGGTCCGAGGCCGGCACGCTGCTCTCCGCGACCAGCACATGCTCGGGACGAAATCCCAGAGCAACGCTTTGCAGCGCGAGGAAGCTCTTCATAAACAGGCCTGCTCCTGCCAAGAGCATCAGCGAAACAGCGATCTCGCCCACCACCAGCGCTCCGCGCATGCGGTCTGCAATACTCCCGCCCGCCGCTCGCGCCATGCCTTGTTTCAGCGATTTGTTCAAGTCAATTCGCAAAACTTGGAGAGCAGGCGCGAGACCAAAGAGCAGACTCGCCACCACTGAAACGCCGAATGCAAATGCCAGCACGTTTCCATCGATCCCTGTTTCGATTAGGCGCGGTACATCCCTTGGAGCTAGCGCCACGAGCACGCGAGCTCCCCAGATTGCGAGGAGCACGCCGACTGCTCCGGCGAGAAGGGCCATCACCATGCTTTCCGTGATCAGTTGCCGCACGATGCGGCTTCGCGTCGCGCCGACCGCGGCACGAATAGCGATCTCACGCGTTCGAGCCACAGCTTTCGCAAGAAGCATGTTCGCCAGATTCGCGCAGGCAGTCAGCAAGACAAGCCCCACGGCGGCCAGCATCACGTAAAGAGTGAGCCGGAAATTGCTGACCATTTCATCGCGCATACGCGTCACGGCGACATTCTTGCCTTTGTTGCTGTCAGGATATTTTTCTTCCAGGCGCGTTCCGATTGTGGTCATCTGCGCTTGGGCCTGCTCCAGGCTGACGCCTGATTTCAGCCGCCCGACGACGAGATAGTTATGTCCTGAGCGCGAACTGGTCTCCGGATAAATCGTGTTGGCAGAGAACCACATCTCCGTCTTGTTCGGAAAATGGAAGCCGTAAGGCATCACACCGACGATGTCGAGAGCTCTGCCGCCCAGGCGGACGACATGCCCGAGGGCATTCGAATTCCCGCCGAAGTGGCTTGCGCTATAGGAGCTGCTGATGATTACGGCTCCGGAGCTTCCTTGCTTCGTTTTGCCGGTGGTGAATACGCGTCCCACCGCGGGCTCCACTTGGAAAACGTGAAAGAACTCAGGAGTAACTTCGGCAACGTGCGCGTATTCGGCTACGGGACCCGCGGCCACGGCTACGTCACCGTCATCATAGTACGCCATGCATTCGAATGCCGTGCTTTGATCGTGCCAATCGTGGAAGTCGGGCGCCGATACATTTCCGTGCCCAGGCTGGCCTTTCCAGAGAGAACCGAGAGTGACGATGCGATCCGGGTCGGCGAAAGCCAGCGGTTTTAGGAGAACGGCATTCACAACGCTGAACATCGCGGTGTTGGCGCCAATGCCCAGCGCCATGATCATCACGGCCACCACCGTGAAGCCGGGGTTTTTCAAGAGCATTCGACCGGCGTACCGCAGATCCTGAAACAGTGTTTCCAGTAGCGGAAGCCCGCGCCGCTGGCGGTAGATTTCTTTCGTTTGCTCGACGCCGCCCAGTTTCATAAGCGCCTCCCTTCGTGCTTCTCGAGCGCTCATACCCGCGCGCAGATTGTCCGCGATGTGCATCTGGAGATGGCTTTCCATCTCGGCGGCGATCTCCTGGTCTCGCCGTTCCTTGCGGAACAGTCCGCCGAATCGCAACAGCCATGCCCGCATTTTTCTCATCACGTGCTCTCTCCGACCTTCACAGCTAAGGCAACCAACCTCAAGTGGCCGAATCACTCATGACGCAGAGCGATGATGGGATCGACGCGCATCGCCCTTCGCCTTCGCGCCGGGAGGTAACACGCCAGCAGGGCCACGCCGGCAAGAAGCAACGTAACGCACGCAAAGGTGATCGGATCAGTCGGCCGCACGCCGTAGAGCAGGCGCTCCATCAAGCGCGTCAGAGCGAAAGCTCCGGCCAGTCCGAGAATTACGCCAAGCGCCGCGTGCCGCAGGCCTTCTCCCAAAACGAGCTTCACCACGTCGCCACGCCGCGCGCCCATGGCTATACGTATGCCGATTTCGCGTGTTTGCTGCGCCACGCTATACGTCATCACGCCATAGATTCCCACCGCCGCCAGCACCAAAGCGAGTGCCGCGAAGAGACCAAACAGGGATAAGCTGAACCGCTGCGGCGCCACCGAAATGTTCCGCAGTTGCTCCAGGCTTCGCAGCCGAGAGACCGGCAGATCCGGATCCACTTGCCGCATTGCCGCAGGGATCGACGAGGCGATCGTTAAGGGATCGCCGTTAGTGCGCACCACCCAATCGCGCAGCAGGTAATTCGAATCGTCCGCCTGCGAAACGGGGAGGTACACGGTGGGCCGCGGCGCCGTCAGAACGTCGTACTCCCGAATGTCGCCGACGACACCTGCGATGGTCCACCACGGAAAAGGATCATCGGGTGTGCCGAACTTGATGCGTTTCCCGAGCGGATCTTCGCCGGACCAGTAGGTCCGCGCCATGGTTTTGTTAATGATGACCACGCGCTGGGCCTGCGGCGTGTCGCCCCAGGAAAAATCTCTTCCGCTCTGAAGAGAAATCTGGAGCGATCCAAAATATCCAGGAGTCACAGCGTCGTAGGCAGCCATCGGGATTTCTCCGGCGGCGGGCGCGACGCGGCCCTCGATGGAAAAGCCCTTGCTGCTGCGGGCAAATGTCAGCGGAATGAAACTGACGGCTGCGGCGGACTTCACCCCGGGCAGCGCTTCGATGCGTTCCATGGCTTGCTGATAAAACGCAGTGCGCCCCGCCAACTGAGAGTATCTTTCGCCACGAGGAATTATGCGAAAAGTGAGGACACTCCGCGGCTGGAAACCCAGCGGCACGCGTTCGAGAATCAGAAAGCTGCGAAGAAGCAGTCCCGCGCCGATCACCACGACGACACCGAGCGCGGTCTCGAGAATTACCAGCAGATTGCGAGTTCGCAGACTCGCACCGCCAGCAGACTCGCGTGCGCCTTCCTTCAATGAATCATTGATATTGTCGCGCGTGGCCTGAAGCGCGGGCAGCACGCCGAAAATAAACCCGGCAAGAACGGAAATCGCCAGGCTGAAAAAAAGAACAGAAGTGTCTATGTGAATTTCGTCCATGCGCGGGATGTGCGGCGGGTTTAGCAGTTTGAGTGTAAGGATTCCCCAGCGGGCGAAAAGCAGACCGAACACGCAACCTAGAAGCGCCAGCAAAGCGCTTTCCGTCAAGAGCTGGCGGAGAATTCTGATCCGGCCGGCACCGAGCGCGATTCGAATCCCGATTTCACGGTGGCGGGCCGATGCACGTCCGAGCAGCAGGCTCGCGACGTTCGCGCAAACGATCAGTAAAACGAAACCGACCGCACCAAAAAGAGCAACGAGTACAGGACGCATTGGACCGGCGATCTCTTCTCGGAGCGCGATTACCTTTGCCTGCACGCCGGTGTTGGTATCCGGATAGAGCTCCGTGAGATGTTGCGCGAGGCGATTCAAATCTCCTTGCGCCTGCGCAAGCGTCACATTCCGTTTGAGCCGCGCGGTGACCAGCAGGAAGTGGCTCCCATGATTGGCCAGATCCTGGGAAGTCATTGCGATGGGCACCCAGAGCTGGTCGTTCCGATCAGGAAAATGAAAATCCGGCGGCATGACGCCGACGACGTTATAGCTCTCGCCATCGAGTAGAATCGTTTTGCTGAGAATTTTCGCATTCGAACCAAACCGGCTCTTCCACAAGCCGTCGCTCATCACCACAACGTGTCGGCCAGCGGGCTGGTCATCCTCCGCGGTGAATACGCGGCCCAGCGCCGCATTCACTTTCAGAACGGAAAACAGACCAGCGGAAACTTGCTCGGCTTCGACGCGCACCGGCTCCCCCGCCCCGGTGAGATTAAAACTGCGGTTGCGGTAGGCTCCCAAATTTTCGAAAACTGAATTCTGGCTTCTCCAGTCTGCGAAATTTCCGGGTGAAGGCTCGTTTTGATCATTCTGGTAGTTCGGCAAGGAGACTTTCTCCCACACCATCACCAGGCGATCCGATTCTGGATATGGCAGCGGTTTTAGAAGCACGGCATGAACGACGGAGAAAATGGCGGCGTTCGCCCCCACACCGAGCGCGATGGTGAGCACGACAACCGCAGTGAAGCCGGGGTTTTTGAGCAGCATGCGTCCGGCGAATCGCAAATCCTGGAACAGTGTTTCAAGAACGGGAAGCCCGCGCCGCTGGCGATAAATTTCCTTGGTTTGTTCAATGCCGCCCAGCTTGATCAGCGCTTGCCGACGCGCTTCCTCCGCGCTCATGCCCGCGCGCAGATGGTCCTGGATGTGCATTTGGAGGTGGCTTTCTATCTCTGTGGCAAGATCCTTTTCTCGCCGCTCTCTCCGGAAGAGCCCGCCTAGCCGCAACAGCCATCCACGCACGCGCCTCATGCGGATTCCTTTCCGGGAGCCAGGAACCGCGCCAGAATTTCGGTGGTCTGCTCCCACTCGCGCGCTTCTTTGTCCAATTGCTTGCGCCCGGCGCGCGTCAGCTTGTAGTATTTGGCTTTGCGGTTGTTGTCGGAGGTGCCCCACTCGGAGGAAATGTAGCCCTCCTGCTCCAGCTTCAGCAGGGCGGGGTACAGCGTTCCGTAGTTCACCGCCAGCAGGTCGCCGCTGGTCTGTTCGATCCGCCGCGCAATCCCGTACCCGTGCAGCGGCCCCAGCGCCTGCAAGGTCTTCAGCACCATCAAGGCCAGCGTGCCTTGCCAAACGTCCGCTCGTTCGCCCATCGTTTGTAGCTCCTATGGGTTACCCATACCTATATGCTACAGTCCCTATGGGAATGCAATAGAAGAAACGTCGGACCCCGGCATTTTGTTTCCGAGTTTTTTTCGTTCCTTCCCCTTCTTGACTCTTCCGAAGCTTCCCACTAGCCTCATCCGTCTACCCTTACGGTTGCCGGGGGACGGTTTCCTTTCAACGCCTTCGCGAGGAGCCTTGCATGCATTCCAACCTGATTCTCAGGTGTGTCTCGGCGGTCTGCTTCACGGTGCTTTTTGCTGGTGCGGCGCCAACTGTTCAGGCGCAAGGCGGCGAGCCGCAATACTTCGCCATCCGCGGAGCCAAAGTTTTCCCCGTGTCCGGGCCGCCCGTCGAGAACGGCACTATTGTCATCTCTCGCGGCCTCATAACGGCTAATGGAATGGATATTGCCATTCCGCCTGAAGCATGGGTTATCGAGGGGAAAGGCCTCACTGTCTACCCCGGCCTCATTGATTCCTTTACCGATGTGGGAATTCCCGCCGCTCCCCCTGCGAGTAGTGAAGACGCTCCGCGTCGCTCGCAAGAGGCGGCGCGCGGTCCCGAGGACCGGCCCTTCTCCACGCCGTGGCGCAGCGCCGCGGACGATGTCAGCCTGAGCGACAAGCGCATCGAAGCCTGGCGCAGTGCGGGATTCACAACCGTTGTTTCCGCGCCAAAAGGAGGAATTTTTCCGGGGCAGGCGGCGATGCTGGACCTGGCGGGGGAAAGAGCGGGAGACTTGGTTGTGAAATCGCCGGTGGCGATTCCAGTGGCTTTCCAGACGTCAGGAGGATTCGGCGGCGGGTTTCCGAGTTCGATCTTGGGCGTGCTTGCCTACGTTCATCAGGTCTGGCTGGACACGGAGTGGAGCACCAAGGCGCAGGCCAGGTACGAAAAGAATCCCCGCAGCGTGGCGCGGCCCCGTTATGACCGTACCGAAGCCGCGCTTGCCGATGCGCTGGAAGATCACGCGCTCGTTTTGATTCCTGCGAACAATTCCGTGCAGCTCCGCCGCGCCCTGGAACTGGTCGATCGCTGGCATGTCAACGGCGCTATCTACGGCGGCCAGATGGCTTATGAAGTGGCCCCGGAAATCGCCACGAAAAAACTTCCTGTGATAGTGAATCTCAAGTGGCCCGAAGCCGAGAAGGATGCCGATCCCGAGGACAAGCTGTCGCTTAGAACGCTGCAGTTCCGCGACCGCGCACCCTCCTCACCGGCGGCGCTGGCCAAAGCCGGCGTCAAGTTTGCTTTTTATTCCGGCGGCATCACGGCGCCGCGGGACACCCTGAAGGCCGCGAAGAAATCGATTGACGCGGGTCTCGCGCCGGACGCCGCTCTTCGCGCGATGACGCTGTCGGCGGCGGAAATCTTCGGCGTCGCCGACCGCCTGGGCTCCATCGAAAACGGGAAGATCGCCAATCTGGTCGTCACCGACGGCGATCTCTTCGAGGAAAAAACGAAGATCAAGATGGTTTTCGTCGACGGCCACAGGTTTGAAGTTCGCGAGCCGGAAAAACCCAAGGATCCGCCCAAGGGCGACATCACCGGAAAATGGCAACTCGCCTACACAACGCCGGAAGGGCCCGAAGAATCTACGGCTGACCTCACCATGGATAAGGACGGCACCATCTCCGGCACGGTCACGGGCAAGCGCGGCGCCGCCTCGGTCATCAGCGGATACCTGAGCGTGGACAAATTCAGCTTCACGATCAACATTACCCTCGATCAGGGCCCCACAGACGTCACCTTCTCTGGCACCTTTGATGGAACTTCTCTGAAAGGCTCCATCAGCGTGCTGGGTTTGTCGCTGGACTTTACCGCTGTCAAACCCGGCGCGGCTTCCCGGGCGATGGTCAAGCCGGGAGGTGCTCAGTGAGAATTTCGAATGAGCTGAGTCGAGGCTGCCTGCGCACTCTGTTCCTCTGCTTCCTTTGCCTCATTTACTCCCCAATTCCGGCTCCCGCTGCCTCGCCTCCTGACGCGCCCGCCGCCATTGTGATTCGAAACGCGACTATTCTCACCGTCTCGCATGGAACGATCGAACATGGATCCATCCTTATTAAGGATGGCAAAATCGCGGAAGTCGGCCAGTCCATCAATGCCCCGAGGGACGCTCAGGTGATCGACGCCGCGGGGCAATTCGTCATACCCGGCATTATCGACTGTCATTCGCACATCGCGGCAGAAAGTATCAACGAGGGCAGTGTTTCCGTCTCCTCGATGGTGAACATGGCGGAGATCCTCAATCCGGACGACATCGACATTTATCGTGATCTAGCGGGCGGAGTCACTGCCGCTAATATTCTTCACGGCTCCGCCAATGCCATCGGCGGGCAAACGCTGGTCATCAAACTTCGCTGGGGCCAGCCTGCGGCGAAGCTGCCATTCGAGGGCGCGCTTCCCGGCATCAAGTTCGCGCTCGGCGAAAATCCCAAGCGTTCGAATTTCAGTATCCCGGGTCAGCCCCGGCGCTACCCGGCCACGCGCATGGGCGTCGAAGAGACCATTCGCGCCGCGTTTAGTGAAGCCCGCGACTACAAGAAAGCCTGGGAGGACTACCACAAGCGCTTCGCGGCCGGTGAAAAAAGTCTCATCCCGCCGCGCCGCGATTTGCGCCTCGAACCGCTCGTCGAAGTTCTGGAAGGCCAGCGCTACGTTCACTCGCACTGCTACCGCGAGGATGAAATCCTGATGCTCCTCCGCGTCGCGAGAGAGTTCGGCTTTAAAGTGCGCACCTTTCAGCATGTTCTCGAAGGCTACAAAGTCGCCGATGAACTGGCTGCCGCCGGAGTTGGCGCTTCGACTTTTTCCGATTGGTGGGCCTACAAAGTAGAAGCCTATGACGCGATTCCGTACAACGCGGCGCTGATGACCCGCCGCGGCGTAGTCGTGTCCATCAATTCCGACGACGCCGAAGAAGCCACGCACTTGAATCAGGAAGCCGCCAAGAGTATGAAGTTTGGCGGCCTCTCGCACGACGAAGCGCTCAAGATGGTCACGCTGAATCCCGCAATGCAACTTGGCATCGACAAGCGCGTTGGGACGATTGACGTCGGGAAAGACGCCGACCTGGCCATTTACAATCACGACCCGCTGAGCGCTTACGCCGTTGTGCAGAAAACACTGATTGATGGCCGCGTCTACTTCGACCGCCAGCGCGACATGGCCGAACGCTCCGAGCGCGAAAAAGAAAAGAAGGCGCTCATCGACAAATTAAAGAAATCTGCGGAAAAGAAGCCGGAAGACAAGAAGCCCGATGCTACCGTGCCTATCGGACAAAAGCCCGCCGAAAAGAAACCCGAAGAGAAAAAGCAGGAAGAAAAAAAGCCCGAAGACAAACCCAAACCTCCTCAATCAAACAGCATCGGCTTGGCAGCTAAGGCTGTTCTGTCCGGGGGTGCGCTGTGAAACCTACATCGATCGCTCTTGGCATCGGGCTGATCTTCGCCGCGGTCTCAGACCTGCCCGGCATCGCCAGCGCGCAATCGCCGCCTTCCACCACTTATGCTCTGACCCACGCGAAAATCTTCACGCTCGCAGGGAGCACCATCGACGACGGCACGCTGATCATTCGAAACGGAAAAATCGCGGCGCTTGGCGTCGGCTTGGACATCCCCACGGGGGCCCAGGCGATCGATACAAGAGGCCTGCAGGTGTACCCGGGATTGTTCGACTCGATCACGCAAATGGGGTTGCGGGAGATCGGCGCAGTCAGCGCCACCGTCGATTCGACAGAGACAGAAAATTACAACCCGGACCTGGTCGCAGCCACGGCCGTATCTCCATCGAGCGAGCACATTCCCGTCACTCGCGCGGCGGGCATCACGGAAGTTCTTGCCGTTCCCGGCAGCGGAGGTTTTGATTCCAGTGGGTCAACCAGCATCATTGGTGGTCAAGCATCCGCGATTCACCTTGCGGGCTGGACCATCGATGAAATGCTCATTAGGAAAAGCACGGCGATGGTGCTGAATTGGCCGGAGATCAGGACCCTAACGTTCGACTTCGCCACCCTTTCGCGAAAGGAAAAACCGTTCAGCGAGGCCAAGCAGGAATACGATAAACAGGTGAATGAAATCACGGACTGGGTGGAGCGCGCCCGGCACTACGCCCAGGTATTGGAGAAAAGCTCACCGGCGAAATACGATCGCGACCTGAAGCTCGAAGCGCTTGCGCCGGTCGTTCGTGGCGAGCTGCCGCTTCTGGTCTTTGCGGATCGCTCGCGCGAGATCCGCAATGCGGTCGAGTTTTGCGAGAAGCAGAGTCTGAGGATGATCCTCGCCGGCGGTTTGGAGGCCTATAAGATTAAAGACCTTCTCCGTTCCAAGGGCGTTCCCGTAATCCTCCGGCCGATGCTCACACTCCCGGTCGACGAGGATGATCCCTACGATCGGTTGCTTTCCCAGCCCGCAGAGCTTGCCGCTGCCGGGGTAAAGTTCGCCTTTGCCAGCTTCGATAATTCCTTCGCGAGGAGGCTGGGACAAAACGCCGCGAACGCCGTCGCATACGGCCTGCCGTATGACGAAGCGCTCAAGGCCGTCACGCTTTATCCCGCGCGGATTTTCCGCCTCGACGGTCAGATCGGGACCATCGAGCAAGGCAAGCTCGCCAATCTCATCGTGACCAACGGCGACCCCCTCGAACTGACCACTGACGTCAAGTTCCTCTTTATCCGGGGGCAACTCACGTCCATGGACAACCGACATCTCCGCCTCTATGAGAAATACTCGAAACGGCCAAAGACGGAATAGTTCCAGCCAGGGTTGCACCAGCGGGCGTGCCCGCCACGGCGGGCTCCGCCCCTCTGACCAGCCTGAAACGTCTTGTCTCGCGGTGCTGTGCCCCGGGCCTGCCACTTGAAATTGCGGGAACCTTTTTGCGCCGGATTGCGTTCATACCGTTGAACCTTATGCGTACAGCTCTGTTCACCGCACTCATGGCATTGTTGCTCACCGATGTGGCCCATCCTGCTCGCGCGCAGGAGGTCGGGAAGATTGTGGACCAGTACGTGAAGGCCGTGGGAGGCGGCAGGGCACTCGCCAAGATCCACACGTTGGCGCTTGAAGGGACCTTTACGAGTGTCGATGGCAAGTCGGGGACGTACACGTTAGATACCAAGCTGCCGAATCGCTACTACTTGGAATTGCTGGTTGGCGAAAAGAATCTGATCGAGGCGTACAACGGGAAGTCGGCGTGGCACCAGAATGCGGCGGGTGAGCTTGGCACACTGGTGGGTTCCGAAGGGATGCAACTGGAAGCGGCCGCACAGTATTACAACTCCCGGCTGCTCAACCTCAAGAAAAGCAAGATCGCGTTGGCGTTCGTGGGGCGCGCAGAGGTGCGCGGTAAAGACGCGCTGCAACTCGAGGTAGCCACGGCCACGGGAGTGAAGCGACAGGTGTTCTTCGATCCGCAGACTCACCTCGTCGTAAAGGAAGCGGCGACCGTTGGCGGAGTGGAGGAAGAAATTCTCTATGACGACTACCGAACGGTTGATGGCGTGAAGCTGCCTAACAAGGTCGAGCTGCACCGGGGAAACGACAAATACGACATCAGCGTGACACGCGCAGCGATCAATGGAACGGTGGGCGAGCGCGTTTTTGATTTCCCGATCAAATCGCAAGTCAAATTGCCGGACTTGAAAGCTCTGTTCAAAGAGATTGACGACAACCAGAAGGCCATCGACAAGATTCGAGAAAACTATGCCGGGTCGCAGTCCGAGGAGGAGACGGAATTCGAGGGCGACGGCCGAGTGAAGAAGCGCGAGGCCAGTGAGTACACTTTTTTCTATCTCAACGGACAAGAAGTGACAACGCGGGTGAAAAAAGACGGCAAGCCCCTGAGCGCCGAAGAACAGAAAAAGGAGAACGAGAAGACTCAGAAACGCATCGAGGAGCTGCAGAAGCGCGAGGCCAAGAAAGAAGCCAAAGAGGAAAGGGCCAAGGAACAAGGGAAGAGTGACGAAAAAGATGAGCCGGGAATAGAGGTCTTCCTGCGCGCGTGCCAATTTGTGAACCCGCGCCGCGAGCGCTTCCGCGGGCAGGACGTGCTGGTCTTCGATTTCGAGCCGAATCCTGAATTCAAACCGCACAAGCTGGTAGAGAAAGTTGTGCAGAAACTCGCCGGCGTGGTGTGGATCGACGAGAAAGCACGCGACGTGGCGCGGTTGGAAGCGTATTTTACCGGTGACATGAAGATTGCCGGCGGCTTGCTGGCGAATCTGCAGAAAGGCACCAGCTTCGTTTTCGAGCAGGCGTTTGTGAATAACGAGGTGTGGCTGCCGACCTACATGGAGGCGCACGTTGGAGTGCGCTTCCTGCTAGTGAAAGGGATCAAAGCGAGCGTAGTGACGCGTTACTGGGACTACAAGAAATTCAATGTGGAAACCCTTTCCACGATCGCGAAGCCTAAGGGAGCGAGGGATGCGCCCGCGGATCCCCCGGCGAAGCCCCGGTAAGAGCGTCCGTCGGCATACAATTCCGGAACTCCGTTTGGACAGACAATCGGTCATTCTCAAAATGCCCCCGGGAGAGACGCGCGGATGTGCGGCGGCCACTCTGAGCCGCTAGCGACGAGGTCAGCTGCGCTTAGAGATCAACGATGATCGACGCGCACTCTTCGCGCGTCTTCGCGAAGCTCCATCTCCGGCAAAAGGGGTTGAGCAAATGCGCCGCCAGCTCGGAGATCCCGGCCTGGCCGGGGAGGTGAAACCCGAAGCAGCTTAGTCTGCAACCGCACCACCGGAGTCTCCGCTCATCTCCGGCCAAATACAGATCAGTCGCGAAACCAGCCGGCAGAACGAAAATTCTTAAATTATTCCTGAAAGTCAACCGTTTTCTGCCTCGGCAGGGTCGCGTGAATCCAAGTTTCTGCCGCGATGAGATGCAGCACAAAGCCGATCCAGAATCCCGTGCCGAAGAATTCATACGGCGTCAAGCCTGAAAA
>Ga0209577_10001974_pt1 | contig 19997 bp, 19 predicted proteins | sample GraSoiAngelo_109_FD_185874 | JGI IMG/M metagenome (GOLD analysis project Ga0209577, IMG submission 185874) | Grasslands soil microbial communities from the Angelo Coastal Reserve, California, USA - 14_0903_12_20cm (SPAdes) (version 2) | ecosystem: Environmental > Terrestrial > Soil > Grasslands...
ACAGAGCCGCCGCAGCCCGGGCAGGAAGCCCGCCGGCGGGACCACGTAGCCGCCTTCGCCGAGGATCGGCTCGACCACCACCGCGGCGACGTCCCCGGGGTCGACCGTGCTGGCGAGCAGCCGCTCCACCGCCGCCACCGCCGCCTCGCCGCCGCCCGGCCGCGGGTAGGGGACGTGATGGATCCCGGGCAGGAGCGGCCCCATGCCGGCGTGGTACTTGGCCTTGGAGGCGGTCAGGCTGAGCGCCCCGTAGGTGCGCCCGTGGAACCCGCCGAGGAAGGCGATCACGTCGCTCCGGCGGGTGGCCTTGCGGGCCAGCTTGATCGCCGCCTCGACCGCCTCGGCGCCGCTGTTGCAGAGGAAGACGGACTCGAGGCCCTCGGGGGCGACCGCGGCGATCGCCTCCGCCGCCTCGATCATCGGAAGGCTGTGGTCACCGAGGTGTGGAGGAGGCGGTCGACCTGGGCGTGGACCGCCTCGACCACCGCCGGATGGCCATGACCGAGGTTGGTGACCCCGATGCCGCAGCCGAAGTCGAGGACGTCGCGACCGTCGACGGTGTGGAGATGGGCGCCCTGGGCGCGCTCCACCACGAGGTCGCTGTAGCGGCTGTAGCAGCCGGCGACGTGGGCGGCGTCGCGCTCCCTCCAGAGTGCCGCCACGTCCGGCCCGGGGTCCACGAACTTGGTCACAGGCGGTCTCCGAGAGGGCCGAGAAGGTGCGACCGGGCGCGGACCCGGCCATCCCCGAGGGTACCCCGCCCGCCCCGTGCCCCTGCGGCGGCGCGGTGAAGATCATCCTTCAGTTGATTGACATTGCCCCCGCCTTACGGTTATTTCAGGGTCCGCGCGTCACCGGCGGGGGAAACGACGCGCGATCAGCAGTGCCGCCGGGGGGACCCACCGGCCGGTCAGAGGAGACCCGATGGAACGCCACCATGCTCGCGTCGTCCCGGTCCTCGGAGTCATCTCCCTCGTCGCCCTCGCCGCCTGCGGCACATCGACGAGCAGTGGAGGCGGCGGCAACACCGGCAGCGGCCCGCTCGACAGCTGCGTCGGGCAGGTCACCGTCGCCAGCGAGCTGCCCACCAGCGGCGGCGACGCCGCCATCGGTGGCGGCACCGAGAAGGGCGTCAAGATGGCGGTCGACCAGGCCAACGCGGCCAAGCTCCTCGGCGGCTGCACCATCAACTACATCGCCAAGGACGATTCGAGCGTCGCCAAGGGCAAGCACGACCCCCAGCAGGGCGCGCAGAACGTCACCGCCCTGGTCGCCAACCAGGCGGTGGTCGGCATCATCGGCCCCTTCAACTCCAGTGTGGCCGTCGCCGAGCTCCCCATCACCAACAAGGCCGGGGTCGTCCAGATCAGCCCCTCGAACACCGACCCGGGCCTCACCATCCCGGGTTCCGACCCCGACATCGACACCGCCTCGCTGAGGCCGACGGGGAAGACCACCTACTTCCGGGTGATCTCGAACGACGTGGTCCAGGCAGAGGTGATGTCCGAGGTCGCGGCCAAGGAGCTGAACCTCAAGAAGGTCTACGACATCGACGACCAGGAGACCTACGGGAAGGACCTCTCCAACTACTTCGACAAGGACTTCGCCAAGCTCGGTGGCACGGTGGTGAAGCGGGTCTCCCTGCCCGGTGACACCAAGGACTTCCGGCCGCAGATCACCGAGGCCCAGGGGCTCGGCGCCGACTCCGTGTTCTTCGGTGGGGTCGCCTCCAACGGCTCGGGGATCCTCAAGAAGCAGATGGCCGACAGCGGCTTCAACGCCCAGTTCCTGAGCGGTGACGGCACCGTCGACCCGCAGTTCTTCGTCGACGCCGGAGCCCAGGGCGACGGCGCCCAGGCCTCGAGCGCGCCCGACACCACCAAGCTGTCCAGCGCCCACCAGTTCGTGACCCAGTACAAGCAGCGCTACGGCCAGGAGGTGGTCGCCTACTCGACGTACGGCTACGACTGCATGAACATCCTCCTGCAGGCGATCCACGACGTGCTCGTCGCCAACGGCGGCAAGATCCCCGCGGATCCGACCACGTTCCGCACCAACGTGATCGCCAAGGTGCAGGGCATCGACTTCAAGGGCACCATCGGCGAGACCAAGTTCGACGCCAACGGTGACACCCTCAACCACGACTTCAGCGTGTACAAGGGCACCGGCGGCAAGTGGGTCGCCCGGGAGACGATCTCGCCCTCGGCGAGTTGAGGCGGTAGGCTGATGCGCCGGCGGGAGAGCGGGGTTCAATCCGCTCTCCCCGCCCCGGTCTGTGGCAAGCCGGGCGGGGGTGCGCCGGGAGGATGACTGTGGAGGGTCAGGGAGAGGCCCAGGCCTTGCCCCCGTTCGCCCGCCGCCGGCCGGCGCTGCTGTCGGGCGGTCTCGCCGAGGTGGGGAGCAACCTGTTCCCCATCGTGCTCATCGGCGCCCTGGTGCTCATGGTCGCCGACGTCGCCGTGCGCAGCGGGGTCTCGGTGGCCGGCTCGCAGCTGGTGAACGGCCTCACCAAGGGCGCGATCTTTGCGCTGATCGCGGTCGGCTACACCATGGTCTACGGGATCATCGAGCTGATCAACTTCGCCCACGGCGACGTCTTCACCCTCAGCGCGATCTACGCCAAGCAGATCGGCCGGGGGCTGGGCTTCCTCGGCCTCAGCCTCAGCTCGCTGGCCACCCGCAACCCGCTCGGGCTGGCGCTCGCGCTGGCGATCATCTTCCCGCTCACCATGGCCGCCACCGGCATCACCGGCGTGCTCATCGAGCGGGTCGCCTACCGGCGGCTGCGCGACGCCCCGCGGCTGGCGCCGCTCATCACCGCCGTCGGGGTCTCCTTCATCCTCGAGGGTGCGATGCTCGTCACCCAGGGCAGCAGCAACGTGCGCACCGGCAAGGACGGGTGGATCCACGGCGTCGCCTTCACCCGCGGCACGGTGGAGGTCCACTGGGCCGACATCTTCGTCGTCGGCACGGCGCTGCTGATGATGTTCGCGCTCCAGGCGTTCATCCGCTCGACCCGGCTGGGCAAGGCGATGCGGGCGACCGCGCAGGACCGGGACGCCGCCCTGCTCAGCGGCGTCAACATCAACGGCACCATCGCCGCCACCTTCTTCATCGGCTCGGCACTGGCGGCGGCAGGCGGCCTGATCTACAGCATCTTCTTCGACTCGGTGGTCTGGAACCTCGGCTTCCAGTTCGGCATCATCGCCTTCACCGCCGCGGTTCTGGGCGGCATCGGCAACATCGTCGGCGCCGGCCTGGGCGGGTTCCTCATCGGGTTGATCTACGTGTTCGGCGGGCAGCTCACCGCGGGACAGTGGAGCAACTCGATCGTCTTCGCGATGCTCATCATCGTGCTCACCTTCCGTCCCGTCGGCCTGCTCGGCATCCGGGTGCCCGACCGTGCCTGAGCAGGTCGTCGGCCGGACCGCGGCAGCCGAGATCGACCTCCCGACCACCGCGACCGAGGCCCGCGCCAGCGAGTCGTCGGCGGTCCACTGGCTCCTGGTGATCGGCGGGCTGCTCATGCTGGGGGCGGGTGGCTGCTCCCCTGGTTCGTCGAGCCCACCGCCAACGGCATCGGCGCCAGCCCCATGGACGCGGTCGCCTCGGCACCGCGCGGGGTGGGCACCCTCCTGGTCTATCTGATGGGGGTGGCGATGCTCGGGCTGGTCGCGGGCGCCCTGTACGACTACGCCTGCCTGCGGCTGAAGCGCGGCGTGCCCTTCCGCTGGGCGCGGCAGCGTGCCGTCCTGGCCGCGGTGGGGATGGTGTGCACCGTTGCCATCTGGTACCTGATCGCGAAGCGGCGCGAGGAGCCGCTCTTCGGTGAGCTCAGCCCCCTGGCGCTCACCGACAACGCGGTGTGGTTGATGCTGACCGGTTTCGCCCTCTGCTGCCTCGCCTACGGGTTCCGCCGCCCGATCGCGGCCCGCAGCGGTCTCACCCTCGCCGCCGTCGCCCTGGTGATCGGAGCGCTGATGCCGCTGATCTTCCGGCAGTCGACCGAGTTCATCAGCTGGGCGGCGGGGGCCGCGGCGATCTACACCCTGCTCGCCCTCGGCCTCAACGTGGTGGTCGGCTTCGCCGGCCTGCTCGACCTCGGCTACGCCGCCTTCTTCGCCATCGGTGCCTACACCTGCGGCTCGCTCGCCTCCTCGCGCCATGGCGACGTCCTCCATCTGCCCTTCTGGCACTACCCCTTCTGGGTGATCCTCTTCCTCGGCGCGGCGGTGGCCGCGCTCTTCGGCGCCATCCTCGGCGCCCCCACGCTGCGGCTGCGCGGCGACTACCTGGCGATCGTCACCCTGGGCTTCGGCGAGATCGTGCCCGACGCCGCCAACAACGACGCCTTCGGCCAGACCGGCGGCCCCAACGGCATCACCGGGATCCACCATCCCAGCCTCTTCGGCCACGACTTCGGCATCGACCCCCGCCCCTACTACTACGCGCTGCTGGTGCTGATCGCCCTGATCATCGTCGTGCTGCGCAACCTCGAGCGATCACGGCTCGGCCGCGCCTGGGTGGCGATCCGCGAGGACGAGGTGGCGGCGAGCGCCACCGGCATCAACACCGTGACCACCAAGCTGCTCGCCTTCTCCATCGGCGCCGCGGTGAGCGGGTTCGCCGGCGCCTTCTACGGAGCCGAGCTGGGGATCGTCTCCCCCGACGACTTCCAGTTCGCGGTCTCGGTCACGGCGCTGAGCACCGTGGTTCTGGGCGGGATCGGCAGCATCACCGGCGCCGCGGTGGGCGGGCTGCTGATCAGCTTCATCATCTTCTGGATCCTGCCCCACGCCCAGGAGTGGTCGACGACCCTGGGGAACAACACCGGCTTCACCGCACTGAGCACCGTCGACTACAGCAAGTACGTCTACATCGTCTACGGCGTCATCCTCGTCGGCATCATGCTGCTCCGCCCCGCCGGGCTCATCCCCAGCCGGGCGCGCAAGGTCGAGCTGCAGGCCGGAGGCGAGTCCGAGTCGCTCGCCGCGGTGAGGGGGAAGGCATGAGCCAGGTGCTGCTCGAGGTCGAGGATGTGGTCAAGCGCTTCGGCGGCCTCTACGCGGTGAACGGCGTCTCCTTCGTGGTCGAGCGCCAGGCGATCATCTCCATGATCGGCCCCAACGGCGCGGGCAAGACGACCGCCTTCAACTGCATCACCGGGCTCTACCCCGTCGACGGCGGCGACATCCGCTTTGCCGGCTCGAGCATCGTCGGCCTCCCCCCCCACCGGATCGCCCGGCTGGGGATCACCCGCACCTTCCAGAACATCCGCCTCTTCGCCTACATGACCGCGGTCGACAACGTCATGGTCGGGGAGCACTGCCGGATGCGCGCCGGGGTGTGGGACGCGATGCTGCGTACCCCCCGGGCGCGCCGTGAGGAGCGGGCGGTCGAGGCGCGGGCGCTGGCGACGCTGCAACGGCTCGGGCTGGAGAGCTACGCCGACGTGTATGCGCGCAACCTCCCCTACGGCCTGCAGCGCCGGCTCGAGATCGCCCGAGCGCTCGCCAGCGGACCCAGCCTGCTGCTCCTCGACGAGCCCGCCGCGGGGCTCAATTCCCACGAGAAGGTCGAGCTCATGGGGGTGATCTCCCAGTTGCGCGACGACGGGCTGACCATCTTCCTCATCGAGCACGACATGCGGGTCGTGATGGAGGTGAGCGACCGCATCGTCGTCCTCGACCACGGCGAGCGCATCGCCGAGGGGGTGCCCGCCGACGTGCGGAAGGATCCGCGGGTCATCGAGGCCTACCTCGGCAGCGGCGCCGCGGAGCGGATGCATACCGCATGACCGACAGCGTCCCCGTCCCCGCGGACACCGCGCCCGAGCCGTCGCCGCCGGCGCCGGTGCTCGAGCTGCGCGACGTCGACGTCCTCTACGGCCGGGTGCGGGCGCTGCACGGGGTCTCGCTCTACGTCAACGGCGGCGAGGTGGTTGCGCTCATCGGCAGCAACGGTGCCGGCAAGACGACCACGCTGCGCGCCATCAGCGGGCTGGTGCGCCCGGCGAGCGGCGCGGTGCTTCTCGACGGACAGCCGATCCACACCCTCGGCGCCGAGGTCATCGCCCGCCGCGGGGTGGCCCACGCCCCCGAGGGGCGCCGCCTCTTCAGCCGCATGACCGTGCGCGAGAACCTGGAGATGGGCGCCTTCTCGCGTCGCGACGGCACCGAGCTGCGCGCCGACTACGAGCGTGTCTACGACCTCTTCCCCCGGCTGCGCGAGCGCAGCGGCCAGCTCGCCGGCAGTCTCAGCGGCGGCGAGCAGCAGATGGTCGCCATCGGCCGGGCGCTGATGGCGCATCCGCGGGTGCTGCTCCTCGACGAGCCCTCGCTGGGGCTCGCGCCGATCCTCGTCGACGCCATCTTCGACGTGGTGCGTGAGATCAACTCCCACGGCACCACCATCCTGCTCATCGAGCAGAACGCGCTCCTCGCCCTCGACATCGCCCAGCGCGCCTACGTCCTCGAGACCGGGAGCATCGCACTCAGCGGAGTCGCGGCCGAGCTGCGCGAGTCCGAGGCGGTGCAACGCGCCTACCTGGGGATGTGAGCGCCGGTCCGGCACCGGGCGGCCGGCGACCCCGCCTCCGGGCGGCTCCGGCGCAGGGCGTGGGGGACCACCGGCGGCTGCACGCGCTGGCACCGGCGACGGGCGCGTGGGTGCTCCTCGAGCCCGCCGACCCGGGCGCGGCGGCGCCGCTCGCGGCGCTGCTGGTCGCGATGCTCCTCCGACTCGCCCCCGACGAGGGCGCCTGGACGGCCCGCCTCGACGGCCCCGCCGACCAGCTGCGCTACCTCCTCGAGCTGGCCGCGGCGGAGGGGATCGAGGCGCGAGCCGTGCCCGGCGGCGGCAGGGGGGCGGAGCTGACCGTCGCCGCCGGCCATCCCCTCGCCGTCACCCTCCTCGCGACCCCCGAGGCCGCGGGCTGCACGGTGGTGGTCCTCGCCGGGGACGGGCCCGCGGTCGCGGTCGCCGGCGGCCGCCGGGGCCGCTGGGCGCTGCTCGGCGCCGGGGGCGATCACGCCCCCGCGCTCGCCGTCGCCGCGGCCACCGGCGCCGCGGTCGAGCCCGAGGCGAGGCCCCTACCCCAGCCCCCGGCCGGTCCCCGGCTCCTCTCCGCCGCCACCGTCGTGCTGGTCGCCGCGGCGGCCGCGGCGTGGGCCGCGGCGCCCCCGCTGAGCGGCCCCGACCCGCGGCTCCGGATCGGGCCGGCGCCCCCGGCCGGCGAGCAGCTCGCGGCCGCGGTCGACGGCCGCACCGGCGAGCTCGTCCTCTTCGGTGGCATCGCCATCAGCGCGCCGGACGCCGACCTCGGCGCCACCTGGACGCGGGACGCGGGCAGCTGGCGGCTGCGCCGGCCGCCGGTCTCGCCCCCGGCGCGTTTCGGGGCGGTGATGGCCGACGATCCCGCGCTCGGACGGGTGGTCCTCTTCGGCGGCCTCCGGCGCACCCCCGCGGCCGAGGTCGCGGAGGACACCTGGGCCTGGGACGGCGAATCCTGGCGTCGCGTCGCCGCGACCCGCGCGCCCCCGCCCGGCGCCGCCCCCCGCGGCCTCGCCTACGACGCTGCGGCGCGCACCCTGGTGCTCGTCACCGAGGGTCCCGACTCGGCGCGGACCTGGACCTGGGATGGCGCCGGCTGGGCCCCGCATCCGGGGATCGCCACCCCGGAGATGCGCTGGATGGCGGCCGCCCCCGACGGGGCGGTGATCGCGGTCGGACCTCCCGACGCCGTCAACCGCGGCGCCACCTGGCGCTGGGACGGGGCTCGCTGGGAGCGGCTCGCCCCGGAGACGGAGGTGCGGGTCGAGCCGCTGAGCGCGCTGCTCGCCTACGACCCCACGACCCGGCGGACGCTGCTGGTCGAAGTGGAGTTCGAGGGCGCCGAGGCCGCCGAGGCGGGGGGCACCTGGAGCTGGGACGGGGTCACCTGGACCGAGCACCACTCGGTCCCCACGGTCGTCGGGGCCTTCGGGGTGACCGAGCCGGTCGTCGCCGCCGAGCGCCCGCTCACCCTCCTCGGCGGGCCCCAGGACAGCGGCGCCTACCGCGACTCCTGGACCTGGGACGGCTCCGCCTGGCGGCGGAGCTGAGCTACATCGTCCGGAGCTTGAGGTACCGCCGGATGTCGGGCAGCGCCGTCGCCACGCCGACCCCCGCGGTCACGAGGCCGAGGGTCACGAGCAGCTTCTTCAGCATGAGGGAATCCTCCACGTCTCCCAGCGGGGCACAAGTGTACAGCCAAGCTGTCAGCCGGACCGCCGGGACCGCCGTGCGCTCAGGCGACCATCGCCTTGGCGTACTCCTCGCGGAAGCGGCCGCGAGCGCGGAAGAGCAGGGTCTCGATCGCGGAGCAGGAGACCCCGAGGCGCTCGGCGATCGACCGGTAGTCGAGCCCCTCGATCTCGCGCAGCACCAGCACCTGCCGGTGGCGCGGGTTGAGCCGGTCGAGCACCTGGACGACGAAGCGGGCATCCTCGCGCTGCTCCACGTGCGCCTCGGTGTCGACCACCACGACCGTGCCCGCGGCGGGCTTGATGTGGAGCATGTCGTCGATCGACTGCGCCGGCTGGCGGCGCAGGGCGCGGATGTGGTCGATGGCGAGGTTGGTGCCGATGCGCAGCACCCAGGCGCGGAACTTGAGGTCCCCCTCGCTGCCGATGCGCTGCGCGGCGCGGAGGAAGGTCTCCTGGGCGAGCTCCTCGGCGACGGCCTCGTTCCCGCACAGACGGGTCAGGCGGCGCACCACCAGGGGGCGGTGGCGACGGTAGAGCTCCTCGAAGGCGCCGACGACGCCCTGGCGGAAGGAGTCGACCAGTCCCTGGTCATCGAGCTCGGCGAGTGTGGGGGAGACCACTTTGGGGCGTTTCCTTCTCTTGGGGGTTACCGCAAGAAATCGTGCGGTCCACCCCGTGAAGGCCCCGACGCCTCTCGGTAAAGACTTGTTCACGCCCCGTCGCGACCCGGCGGCGGCCGGGCCTTCGGGTCACCGCCCAGCGGCGGCGACCCCGAAGGCGAGCCCCGCGGCGACGATGAAGGCGCCGTATTCGAGCAGCGGCCCGCGCCCCAGCCGGCCCGCCGAGAGCCCGCCGAGGAGCCCGCGCAGCCCGTACCAGAGGAGCAGCAGCGACATCGCGATGGCCGCCTGGCCGAAGAGGCCCCCCGCCGCCGCGGCGGTGAGCGCGGTGGCCAGGCCGGCGGCGAGCGCCGCCAGCGCGGTGCGCCGCCAGGGCACCCCGTCGGCACGCACCGCGTCGTAGGCGCCGGCGGTCGTCCCCAGCAGCACCACCGTCCCGCGGACCCACCACGAGAGCCCCGGGGCGGCGCCGGCGAGCACCGCGGGCACGCAGACCAGCACCGCGGTGATCTCCCGCAGCTGGCGGAGCAGCGGCGTCTCCTGCCCGGCCGCACGCATCGCGGCGAGGTGCGGCGCGGCGACGATCACCCCGGTGCCGATGAGCACCGCGAGCGCGTTGACGCGGAGATCGGTGCTCCCCGCGAGCGAGACCGCCAGGGAGATCACCGCGGCGACCGGGAGGATGAAGCTGTCGGGTCCGGGTCGGGTCTCCTCCTCGCAGAGCACCAGGTCGTAGTGGATGATCGCGAGCGCGGTGAGCACCGCGAGGATGATGTCGAGGGCGATGCTCAGCACCCAGCCGGTGGCCTGGGGCCGGACCAGCACCGCGGTCACCGCCACCCCGGCTCCGACGGCGCCGTGGAAGAGGGGCGCGGGCACCCGCGCCACGGCCACGGCGCGGATCTCGCGCACGATGCCCAGCGCACGGCGGGCCTCGTCCGCGTAGAAGGCGTGGCCGGTGCGGCGGGGAGCGGGCGGCCCGCCCTCCTCGGGTCCGCCCTCGACGGCGGCGGCCGCCGTCAAAGGCTCGCCGGTGAGCTCGACCTCGGTGTCCGGACCCGGTCCGCGGAGCTCCACGGAGGCCCGTGCGAAGGCGCTCGGGCGGGGGCGGGGGCTCACGCCTCGCCGGTGCCCGCCCGGCCGTAGTCGTCGGAGAGCCGCACGACATCGTCGATCTCCGGCGAGGAGACCTCGACCAGGTCGACGTCGGTGACCGCCCGGAAGCGGTGGCGCCGCCCCGGACGGACCCGGGCGCTCATGCCCTCGCCCAGGCGATGGGTGAGCAGCTCGCCCTCGTCGTCCTCGAGGACGAGGTCGAGCTCGCCGCGGAGCACCATGATCGCCTCGTCCTTCTGGACGTGGTACTGGAGGCTCAGCTGCTGCCCGGCGTCGACATGGATGATCTTGCCGAGATAGCGCTCGGTGATCGCCCAGCGCAGCTCGTACCCCCAGGGCTTGTCGACCCTCCCGGTCCCGGGCGTGTTCACGGGGCTCGACGCGGTGCGGTCGCTCAATGCGCCGCCCCCTCCGCGGGAGCCTGGACGCCGAGGAAGGCCTCGAGCGCGGCGAGCAGCTGCCCCACCCGCTCCGGGCTCGGCGCCTCGCTGTAGACGCGGATCAGCGGCTCGGTGCCGCTGAAGCGCACCAGCGCCCAGGAACCGTCGGCGAGGTAGAACTTGAAGCCGTCGTCGGAGCGGGTGCGCACCACCTCCTCGCCGGCGAGCTCGCGCGGCGGGTTCTCGCCCACGCGCAGGTACATCTCCTGCTTGCGCTCCTGGTATCCCTCGCGCGGCATGGCGATGTCGTGGCGCGCGTACGCGTGCGGCCCGACCAGCTCCTCGAGGTGGGCGAGGATCCTCGAGAGCGGCATCCCGTAGTCGACGATCATCACCGCCACCATCAGGCCGGCGAGGATGCCGTCGCGCTCGGGCAGGTGGCCGCGGAAGCCGAAGCCGCCGGATTCCTCACCGCCGATGAGCGCGTCGGTCTCGGTCATCTTCGGCCCGATGTACTTGAAGCCGACCTGGAGCTCGTGGACGGGAACGCCGAAGCGCTCGCCGAGCCTGTCGACCATCCCGGTGGTGGTGAGCGAGCGCACCAGCGCGCCGCGCATCCCGCGCTTCTCGAGCAGGTACATGCTCAGCAGGCCCATCACCTGGAGCTGGTTGACGAAGATGCCGCGCTCGTCGACGATCCCGACCCGGTCGGCGTCGCCGTCGTTGGCGATGCCGAGGTCGTAGCCGCCTCCGCGCATCCGCTCCATCGCCTCGGGCATCCACTGCTCGATCGGCTCGGGGTGCATGCCGCCGAAGCCGGGGTTGCGCTCGGCGTGGAGCTCGTCGACGCGGGTCGTCCCCCCGGAGAGAAGGCGGGCCACGAAGCCGGCGCCGGCGCCGTACATCGCCTCGTGGAGGATGCGCAGGCCGGCGTCGCGCAGTCGCGGCAGGTCGATCATCCGCGCGATCTGGGCGGAGTAGTCGGGAAGGGGGTCCACGTACCGCACCGTCCCGGCGGCGAGCGCGTCGGCGAAGGGCACGGCGGTGACCCCCTCGGCCTGGGCCCGGGCGCTGAGCCGCTCGAGCTCGGCGACCACCTCGGGCGACGCCGAGCCGCCGTAGTCGGGCTTGTACTTGAGGCCGTTGAACTCCGGGGGGTTGTGGCTGGCGGTGACCACCACGCCCCCCGCGGCGCCGCGGCTCACCACCGTCCAGGAGGACACCTGGGTCGGCGCCGGGCCGTCGAGGAGCAGCACCGACCGGCCGTTGGCGGCGAGCACCCGCGCCACCTCGCGTGCGAAGAGCTCAGCGCAGTAGCGGGTGTCGTGCCCCACCACCACCGGGCGGGGATCGCCGTCGAGGTACCAGGCGACCGCCTGCGCCACCGCCCGGACGTTCTCGTAGGTGAAGTCGTCCGCGACCACGGCGCGCCAGCCGTCGGTACCGAAACGGATTGGCGTCGCGGTCACGGCGGGGATTGTACCCGCCCGTCCGCGCACCTCCGGACGGCGCAACCCCGACGCGACAGCCACACCTGCAGCTTTGGTCATACTCGTCGCGTGGGAGTTCGTCTGCTCGTCCTCGCACCCCTCGCCGGCGGCATGCTGCTCGCCGGCTGCGGCGGGCCGCCGGTGGTCGACCAGGCGGTCACCCAGACCCCGCTGGCGGCGGCGAACGTCGTGGTCACCCAGACCGGGGACTCCGACGTCACCATCCCGCCCGGGGGGGTGACCTTCTCACTCGACGCCGCCCGGCTGCTCGTCGTCGACGTGAAGGTCCGATTCTCCGCGCCGATGCCGCGCACCGTCGCGCTCCGGGCCACCGTCTACGACGCCACCGGGCGGATCGTCGGCGACGCCACCGGGGGCGCCATCCAGGTCGTGCCCGGCTCCGAGATCGGGGTCGAGCTGAGCGGCCCGGCCCCGGCGGGGACGATCGCCGCGGTGACCGTGGAGGTGCACACCGTCCCGGCGCCGGCGGTGCACCCGTGAGCTTGCTCGCCGGCGTCGACGTCGGCGGCACCAAGATCCAGGTGGTCGTCACCTCCCCCGACCTCGAGGTGATCGGCCAGAGCCGCGGCCCGACCCCGGCGGCAGGCGGCCCCCCCGCCGTCGTCGACGCGCTGTGCGCCCTCCTCGACGAGGCCCGGCGCCAGGCCGGCGCGGACGGGCTGGCGGCGATCGGCGTGGGCGCCCCGGGGACCATCGAGAAGGCCACCGGGGTGGTGGCGCGAAGCCCCAACCTCGCCGGCTGGATGGATCCGTTCCCCCTCGGCCCCGAGCTCGAGAGACGGACCGGGGCGAGGGTCGGCGTCGACAACGACGTCCACGCGGGGATGCTCGGCGAGCTCCGGCTCGGCGCCGCCCGCGGCCTGCGTGACGTGCTCGGGGTGTGGTTCGGGACCGGGGTCGGGGGCGCGGTGGTCCTCGACGGCGCGCTGCGGAGCGGGCCTCACGGCGCCAGCGGCGAGATCGGCCACGTCTGCGTGCGCGTCGGCGGGCGCCGCTGCGGCTGCGGGCGTCGCGGCTGTCTCGAGGCCTATGCCGGTCGGGCCTCGATGGAACGGCGCGCCCGCAGGCTGATGGCCGAGGGCCGGCGGACCGACCTCTTCCGGATCATGGAGCACCGCGGGCTCGACCACCTCACCTCCGGGGTCTTCGCGCGCGCGCTCGCCGCCGGCGACGACCTCGCCCAGGACCTCATCGACGAGGCCGTCGCGGCCGCGGGTTCGGGCATCGCCTCGGTCGTCAACGTCCTCGACGTCGAGGCGGTGGTGATCGGCGGCGGCCTGGGCACCCGCCTCGGCGAGCCCTTCGTCGCCCGGGTCGCGGCCGCGATGCAGCCGCATCTCTTCGTCACCGGGGCGGCCAGGGTGGTCCCGGCCGCGCTCGGCGACCTCGCCGGCGCCCTCGGCGGCGCCGCCGCCGCCGCCGACCTGGTCACCCCGGTCCGCCGTCCGGCGCGGCGCAGGGCGAGCGGGACGGGTTAGAGCAGCTCGGTCCGGCCCCCGGCGCGGAGCAGGTCGACGACGTCGCGCACCGCCTGGGCCTGCTGCGCGGGCACCACGAGCACGGCGTCGCCGGTATCGACCACGACGAGGTCCTCCACTCCGACCAGGGCCACGGTGCGCCCGCCACGGGACTCGACGAGGCAGCCACGGGCGCCGGCGGCGACGGCGTCGCCGCCGAGCACGTTGCCGGCCGCGTCCCCCTCCCCCGCCGCGCGGCGGGCCTCGAGGAGGTCGCTCCAGGACCCGAGGTCCGACCAGGGGAACGCCGCGGCGACGACGCTGAGCCGGGCGCCCCGCTCGAGCACGAGAGGCTCGACGGCGGCGGACGGGATGGCGCGGTAGCGCTCCGCCGCCTCGGTGGCGCGACCTCCGGTGCGGAGCTCGACCACCTCGGCGAGGGCGTCGTCGACGTCGGGAGCGGCGGCCCGGAGCTCGCGCCCGAAGGCCGCCGCCGACCAGGCGAAGAGGCCGAGGTTCCAGAGATGCCGGCCGCCGGCGACGAACTCCTCGGCGAGCGCCAACGAGGGCTTCTCGGCGAAGCCGAGTGCGGTGTAGGCGGGGAGACCGGGGCTCGGATGGAGGGCTCGCGGGGACACCACCGGCGGCCGCCAGGTCGCTGGGCGATGCTCCTCGCCGAGCTCGACGTAGCCGAAGCCGGTGGCCGCGAAGCGCGGCACCAGCCCGACGGTGGCGAGCCCGTCGGTGGCCGCCGCCCACCCCGCCGCCTCCCAGAGCGCGGCGCAGTAGGCGGCGTCGTCGCCGACGTGGTGGTCGGCGTGGACCGAGCAGACCACCGCCTCCGGGTCGGCGGCGGCGACCTCGCGCACCGCGAGCCCGAGGGCGGGACCGGTGCCCCGGGGGGCCGGCTCGGCGACGAGCGAGCGCTCGTCGAGGCCGGTCCCCTCCAGCGCGGCGAGGCAGGCCGCCGCCTGCGCCTCGACGGTGACCACCCGCACCTCGGCGCCGAGCGGCAGCAGCCGCTCGACGGTGGCGCGGAGCAGGGTGGTCCCGCCGGGTCCCAGGGGCAGGAGGTGCTTGGGCAGGGCGGCGCGGCTCAGCGGCCAGAGCCGCGTCCCGCTCCCGCCGGCGAGGATGAGGAGATGGAGCGCCACGGGCGCGGCGGCCGCCGCGCTCAGACCGCGGCGAGCGAGCCGAGCACCAGCGGCTCGGTGCCCGCGGCCGCGGCGAGGTCGGCGGCGCGGTCGGTCCGCTCCCAGGGCAGGTCGAGGTCGCTGCGGCCGAAGTGGCCGAATGCGGCGACCTGCTTGTAGATGGGACGGCGGAGCTGGAGCTCGCTGATGATCCCGATCGGCGACAGGTCGAAGTGCTCGTCGACGAGCGCGGCGATCTGGTCGGCGGGGACGCGCTCGGTGCCGAAGGTCTCGATGCGCACCGAGACCGGCTTCACCACGCCGATGGCGTACGCGAGCTGGATCTCGCACTTCGCCGCGAGGCCGGCGGCGACCACGTTCTTGGCGACGTGACGCGCGCCATACGCGGCGCTGCGGTCGACCTTTGTCGGGTCCTTGCCGCTGAAGGCGCCGCCGCCGTGGCGTGCGTAGCCGCCGTAGGTGTCGACGATGATCTTGCGGCCGGTGAGCCCCGCGTCCCCCTGGGGGCCGCCGACCACGAAGCGTCCGGTCGGGTTCACATACCTCTTCGTGTCGCTGTCCAGCCACGCCTCGGGGATGACCGGCGCCACCACCTGCTCCTGGACGTCGGCGAAGACCTGCTCGTTGGTCGCGTCCTCGGAGTGCTGCACGCTCACGAGCACGGTGTCGACCCGCCGGGGACGCCCGGCATCGTCGTACTGGACGGTGACCTGGGTCTTGCCGTCGGGCCGGGCCCAGCGGAGCGACCCCGCCCGCCGCGCCTCGCTGAGCCGCCGGGCGAGCTGGTGGGCGAGCTGGATGGGGGCGGGCATGAGCTCGGGGGTCTCGTCACACGCGAAGCCGAACATCATCCCCTGGTCGCCCGCGCCGCCGACGTTCACCCCCTGGGCGATGTCCGGCGACTGCTCGTCGATGCACACCAGGACCCCGCAGGTCTCGTAGTCGAAGCCGTACTTGGCGCGGGTGTAGCCGACCTCGCGGATGGTCTGGCGCACCACCCGGGCGATGTCGACGTAGCAGTCGGTGGTGATCTCGCCGAAGACCAGGGCGGTGCCGGTGGTCAGCGCCGTCTCGCAGGCGACGCGTCCGAGCGGGTCCTTGGCGAGGACGGCGTCGAGGACGGCGTCGGAGATCTGGTCGGCGATCTTGTCGGGATGACCCTCGGTGACCGACTCCGAGGTGAAGAGGTTGCGCGGCAGGGTGCGCATGGCAGGTATCTCCCATCCCCCACCGGCGGCCACCCTGGCGCCCTGTGCGCCTCGGCCCGCTCCTGTCCAGGGTTGTAACGATGCTAGCAGGCACCCCCGGCAGGGTGTATTGTCTTTCCTGTTTCAAACCCTATGGCGCCCCTTACGCGCCGGGATGGAGGATCTAGGCGCGTGTCGGTCGACCAAACCCTTCGCTGCCGCGAGTGCGGCATGGATTTCATCTGGACAGCCGGTGAGCAGGAGTTCTTCGCCTCTCGCGGCTTGGTCAACGCCCCCTCGCGGTGCCCCTCGTGCCGCGCCGCCCGCAAGGCCTCGGGCATGAATGGTGGTGGTGGTGGCGGCGGCGGTGGCTACGGTGGTGGCCCTCGCGGCGATCGCGCTCCGCGGGAGATGCACGAGGTGACCTGCGCGTCGTGCGGCGGGGTCGCGCGCGTGCCCTTCATCCCTCGTGGGGACCGCCCCGTCTACTGCAGCGAGTGCTTCCGGGCCGGAGTTCGATGAGCGGGGATCTCCCCGCTTCCTCTCTCCCGATCGGAACCAGGGTCAGCTTCCCGTACGGCGGCAGCCGCCGTACGGGGGTGATCTCCGACGTGTCGCTGATGCCCGACTCGAGCGGGGGCAGCACCCTCGCGTACCTGGTCGACGTCGGCGCCCGCAAGGTCTTCGTCCAGGGCGACGGCATCTCCCCGGCGGGCGAGGGTCCGGCCCCGGGCGACACCGACGGCGGCCCTCCTCAGCGTCGTCGTGGCGGGGGTGGACGTCCCCGCCGCCGCCGCTAGCCCCCGGCCAGCAGCCGCTCTCCCTCCTCGCGCTCGCGGCGCATCCGGCGGCGATGCCAGACGTACGCGGCGACGCCGAGCAGGACGGCGGCGCCGAGCCCGACGTAGCCCGACCGCGTCACCAGCTTCACCGCGCGGTCGCCGACGAGGAGGACGACGGTCACCACCGCGCCCACCCAGAGCGCCCCGCCGGCGATGTTGGCTGCGAAGAACCGCGGCCAGCGCATCCCGTTCATGCCCGCCAGCGGCCCGGCGAAGATGCGCAGCAGGGCGACGAAGCGCCCGAGGAAGACGGCGAGCATCCCGTAGCGGCGGAAGAAGGTCTCGGCGAGGGCGAGCCGCCGCTCGTCGTAGAGGTGGCGCACCCCGGGCACCCGAACGAGCCGGTGACCCCAGCGGCGGCCGATCCAGTAGCCGGCGTTGTCGCCGGTCACCGCGCCGGCGCAGGCGCAGGCCGCGAGCATCGCCGGGTCGAGGGGGCTGTCCGGCCGTCCCGCGAGCAGCGCCCCGGCGATGAGCACCGTCTCCCCGGGGACGGGCACCCCCATCGACTCGATGCCGACGCCGAGCAGGACGATCAGGTACGCGAAGGCGCCGACGTGGTCGACCAGGGAGTTGAGGGCCTGGTCCACCGCCGCGGCGTGCCCCGGCCCGGCCTACTGACCCTGGGCCATGCGCTCGAGCCGGGCGATGCGATCCTCGAGCGGCGGGTGGGTGGAGAAGAGACCGGCGAAGGACGGCCGGCGCCCGCCGAAGGGGTTGACGATGAACAGCGGCGCCACCGCCGGCGCGACCTGCATCGGGATCCGGCGGCTCTGCGCCTCGAGCTTCTGCAGCGCGCTCGCGAGCGCCAGCGGGTCGTGGGTGAGATGGGCGCCGCTGCTGTCCGCCTGGTACTCGCGGGAGCGGCTGATGCCGAGCTGGATGATGGTCGCGGCGAGCGGGGCGACGATGATCAGCAGCAGGATCGTGAGCCAGGACTCGCCGTCCTCGCCGTCGCGGTTGCCGCCGAGGCCGCCGAAGATGAGCGCGAACTGGCCCATCTGGGCGAGGAAGGAGATCCCCAGCGCGATCGTGGCCGCGACGGAGGCGGTGAGGATGTCGCGGTTCTTCACGTGGGAGAGCTCGTGGCCAAGCACTCCGCGCAGCTCGCGCTCGGTGACGAGGTTGAGGATGCCCTGGGTGCAGCACACCGCAGCGTGCTTGGGATTGCGCCCGGTGGCGAAGGCGTTCGGCGACGGGTCGTCGCAGATGTACACCCGCGGCTTGGCCATGTTCCCGGCGGCGCAGAGCTCGTCGACGATGCGGTGCAGCGCCGGGAACTGCGCGGGGGTGACCTCCTGGCCGCGCACCGCGGCGATCGCGAGCTTGTCGCTGTTCCAGTAGGCGATGGCGTTCAGGCCCACCGCGAAGATGGCGGCGATGATCAGGCCGGTGCGGTGGCCGATGGCCAAGCCGACGACCAGGAAGAGGGCGTCGAGAAGAGCGAGAAGGAAGGCGGTCTTGACTGTCTGCCACATGGTCGAGGTGGGCTCCTGAAGGGGTGAGCCGGTCAGAGGGAACCGGGAGTGAGGCTGCCCCTTTGGGTCCCAGGGTACCCCTGTGGCATGACGTCGGGATAAACGGCCGGCGAAGGATCAGGCGGTGGCGGCGCCGAGGTGCTCGCGGGCAGCCTCGAGCGCCGCGCCGGGATCCGACCCCAGCGCGCCCGCCACCGCGGCCAGGGTGCGCTCGACCTCGGCGGCGCCGGGGTTGCCGAGGTGACCGATGCGGATGCCCCGACCGGCGAGGGCGCCGAGGCAGCCGGCGACCAGCACCCCCCGGGCGGCCATGCCCGCGCGCAGCTCGGCGTCGTCGACGCCGGGCGGCAGGGCGAGCACGCTCAGGGTCGGCGCCAGAGCGGCCGCCTCGGTGAGCGGGGTGAACCCGAGCACGGCCATCCCCGCCCGCAGCCCGGCGGCGACCCGCCGGTGGCGCTCGAAGCGCGGACCGAGCCCCTCGGCCTCGATGGCGTCGATGGAGACCCCCAGGGCCCGGATCAGGCTGGTGGCATGGGTGGAGAAGTAGCGGGTGGGCTCCTCCATCACCGGCTCCCAGCGGCGCAGGTCGGCGTAGTAGGCGGCGACCGAGGCGAGGGCGGCACGTCGCTCGCGGGCCCGCACCGAGACGGCGGCGACGGTCAGGCCCGGGGCAGCCCGAGGCCCTTCTGAGCCCCGGTGATGACGACGTCGACCCCCCAGGCGTCCATGGTCTCCTCGACGGCGCCGGTGGCGCAGACCCCGTCGAGCACCACCAGGGCGCCGTGCTCGCGGGCGACGGCGACGAGAGCGGGGACGTCGGCCAGCACCCCGGTGCTGGTGTCGACGTGGGTGATGGTGACCACCGCGGGCGCGGGGCCGGAGACGCAGGCGCGGCGCACCGCCTCGGGGTCGAGCCTCCTCCCCCACTCGGAGCGGACCGGGACCGCCTCCTGGCCGAGGGCGGTGGCGATCTCGACGAAGCGGTCGCCGAAGAAGCCCTCGCTGCAGACCACCACCCGCTCCCCGGGTGCGGCGTGGTTGACGAGCGCCACCTCCATGGCGAGCGTCCCCGAGCCGGCGAGGACGTGGACCAGCGCCCCCTCAGAGCCGACCAGGGCGCAGATGCCGCGCTGGGCGCGGCGCAGCGACGCCGCGTTCTCGGCGGAGGTGTGGCTGCGGACCGGCTCGGCGAGTGCCGCGAGGACGTCCTCGCGCACCGGCACCGGCCCCGGGATCATCAGCAGGGGATCGGGCATGGGGGGATTCTCGCCTAAGCTGCGCAGCGGTCGCGGACGGCGGTGGTCAGGAGGGATCAGCGGTGCCCCACACCGAGGCGAGCGGAGCGCGCATCCACTGGGAGGAGCAGGGCGAGGGCCCGCCGCTGCTCCTGGTGATGGGATTCGGCCTCAGCAGCGACGCCTGGACGCCGATGCTCCCGGTCCTCGGCGGCTTCCGGACGATTCGCTTCGACAACCGCGGCACGGGCGGCTCGGGGCCGTCCGGGGACGGCTACAGCGTCGAGGCGATGGCCGCCGACGCCGCCGCCGTCCTCGACGCCGCACAGGTGGAGCGAGCCCACGTCCACGGCGTCTCCATGGGCGGCATGATCTCGCTCAGCCTCGCGCTCGACCACCCCGGGCGGGTGGGGAGCCTGGTGCTCGGATGCACCACCGCCGCCCCCCTCCGCGCCGCCGGCGACGGCGGCCAGATCATCGAGCTGACCCAGGCGACGATGCAGATGAGCTCCGACCCCGACGCGGCGCTCGACCGCCTGCTGCCGCTGCTCTTCAGCGACGAGTTCCGCGCCGAGAACCCCGCGCTCCGCGAGCTCGGCCAGGTCCTCACCGCGAGCGGAGCACGCCCCGAGGACGCGATGGCGACGATGCGCGCGATCGCCGATCTCACCACCGGGAAGGCGTTCGACGTCAGCGACCGCCTCGGCGAGATCCATGCCCCCACCCTGGTCCAGCACGGCACCGCCGACCGGCTCATCCCCGTCGAGGAGG
>Ga0209577_10001975_pt1 | contig 19985 bp, 21 predicted proteins | sample GraSoiAngelo_109_FD_185874 | JGI IMG/M metagenome (GOLD analysis project Ga0209577, IMG submission 185874) | Grasslands soil microbial communities from the Angelo Coastal Reserve, California, USA - 14_0903_12_20cm (SPAdes) (version 2) | ecosystem: Environmental > Terrestrial > Soil > Grasslands...
GGCAAGCGCTACAACCGCTCAGCGCTGGTGCAGGTCTTCCAGGGTGGGGAAACCGCCTTGGCCTTCGGCTCCCAAGGTCCGGATCTGGCGGCCATTCCGTCCATCGCGATCCAGCACCTGGAAGTCCTGCGAGACGGCGCCTCGGCGCAATACGGGTCGGACGCGATCGCCGGCGTATTGAATTACCGGCTGCGCGAGAACTCTTCGGGTATCGAGCTGATCTCACGATTGGGAAGCTACTTCCCAACAGGATACTCCCGTGACGGAACCGACCGCGAGATCGCAGGAAATATCGGTCTGCCCCTCGGTGGCCAGGGCTTCGTCAACCTGAGCGTCGACTGGGGGAAGTACGACCAGACCGTCCGTAACCCGACTCGCCCCTCTGCTCTCGCCTTCGCGGCGGCCTTTCCGAGCCTTGCACCGCAGCTCCCGCACTACCCGGGTCCGGTGCAGCAGTGGGGGACGCCTCCACAAGACGGCGTCAAGGCCCTGCTGAACTCGGGCATCAAGCTCGATAACGGCGATCAACTCTACTTCTTCGGCAACTGGGCCAACATTCAGACGAACGAGAGCTTCAACTACCGACTGCCGGTGTCGGTCCCGAGGCTGGCGGTGGACGGCGGCGGGACTTGGAGTCATCACTCCGCCTTCAACAACATGTATCTCGATCCCTGCACGTCGCAGCCGACCTATACGGGCTGCCCGGCCGGCGGTTGGATCCAGGACAACAACGTCTTCAACTTCGGCGGTTTGCCCGGCGGCATCCGGAACCCGGCCTTCCCCAACGCCCCGTTCTACCCGGGGGGTTATACGCCGCGCTTCTATGGCACGACCCAGGAGTTCTTCGGCACCGTTGGCTACAAAGGAGTCACGGGCGCCGGCCTGCACTACGAGGTCTCCGGATCGAGTGCCCAGAACTCCCTCGCGGAGTCGCTGAAGAGCACGGTCAATCCGTCCCTGGGCCCGCTATCGCCGAAAGACTTCTATGTCGGCAAGTTCGTGCAGCGCGAATCGACTCTCAACATCGATTTGAGCTACCCATGGCAGGTCGCGGGCCTGGCGGGCCCCCTCTCGGTCGCCGGCGGTCTCGAATACCGCGACGAGAACTACCAGCAGCTCCTCGGTGATCCCGCGTCCTATGCCGCGGGACCCTATGGTTCCCAGCCGCTCTACAGCTGCACCGGAACGACGTGCACAAAGGTCCTCGATACCAACGGCAACCAGGTCTTCGCCACCGTGCCGACAGGCTCCAACGGCTATGGCGGTATCGGCACCGGAGCCGATGCCTCCCAGGTCAGCTATGGCGCTTACCTGGATCTCGAGACGGACTTGACACGCTGGCTGACGATGGGGCTTGCGGGCCGCTACGAGGATTACAGCTCCTTCGGCTCGACGACGCTCGGCAAGATCCAGGCTCGGGAGAAGGTCATGGACTGGCTGGCGTTCCGGGAAACAGCCAGCACCGGGTTCCACGCACCGAGTCCGGGGCAGTCATACGTCCAGACCATCAGCACGACGTTCTTACCGGGCTCGACCAACAACGTGCAGATCGGTACCTATCCCGTCACGAGCTCGGTCGCCAAGTTCTATGGCTCTACCGCCCTCCGCCCAGAGGAGGCGACTAACCTCGCAGCCGGTGCTGTGCTGACGTTCTCGGATCAGTCGCTCGTGACGATCGATTGGTACAGCATCTCGGTCCGACATCGCATCGGGATCTCGCAGCCCTTCACGGTAATGCCTGCCGACGTCACGGCTCTGCCCGATCTTCAGTCTGTTGGCGCGGGCGGGATCGTGCAGTACTTCACCAACGGCTTCGATACGCGCACGAAAGGCGTGGACGTCGTGGCGACGCACAACTTCCAGATCGCCAGCGGCCGCCTGAGCACGGAGCTGGCCTGGAACCACAACTTCACGTCTGTTCCCAAGTACGATCCGACAGTCATGTGCGGAGGCACACCTCCCACGTCCATCTGCCCCCTTGGGGGGAAGCCGGCGGCTGTCGTTAACATCGAGCATTACGCTCCGAATAACCGAGTCAACTTGACCGCCGACTATCGGTTGGGACCTTTCGAGGCATCGGTGCACGAGAACTACTACGGAACGTTCCGGGATGACTACGATTACCCGGGTCAGCTGTTCTCGGCGAAGTTCACGACGGATTTGGACCTCGCGTACCAGATCAAGAACGTCACGCTCGGAATCGGCGGGCGCAACATCTTCAACGTCTTCCCGGACAAGATCACCGGCGGGATCCTCCCATCGACCGGCGGACAGCCCGACGGCGAGCTCTACCCGAGGACCGGTGGCCCCTTCGGCTTCAACGGCGCGTTCTGGTACGCCCGCTTGTTCGTGAAGTTCTGACCCGAGGATGTAGATCGAGCCCCGCCGCAGTCGCGTAAACGCTGCGGCGGGGCCTCCTTTCTCCGCCTCCGCACGCCGACTCTTCACCTCCGCAGGGACCGCCTTCCGCGAGGCGGTATAGTCACCGCCTGAACGTATTCCCTTCGGGCAGGGTCCCCCATCGGGAGGTTGCGATGAGTCTCAATCTGGCGCCGCGGTTCGAGCGTTATCCGCTCACCTACCTACCTTCGCCGCTCCATCCCCTCAAGCGTCTGTCGAAGGAGCTCGGGGTCGAGGTCTGGGCGAAGCGCGACGATGTCTCATCGGGGCTCGCCTACGGCGGCAACAAGGTTCGCAAGCTCGAGTGGCTCTTGCCGGAGGCGATCAGGCAGGGCTGCGACACGCTGGTTTCGATCGGCGGCGTGCAGTCGAATCACACCCGCCAGGTGGCGGCCGTCGCCGCCGTGAGCGGACTCCGGTGCCGCCTGGTGCAGGAGCACTGGGCCGAGTGGGAGGATCCGGTGTATGACAAGGTCGGAAACATCCTGCTCTCGCGGCTCATGGGCGCGCAGACTCTGCTCGAGGGCGAGGGCTATTCGACCTCGGTGAAGGACACCTGGCAGCGCGCGCTCGAACAGGTGCGCCGCGAGGGGGGCAAGCCCTACGCCATTCCTGCCGGCGCATCCGACCATCCGCTCGGAGGCCTCGGCTACGCGAACTTCGCGGACGAAGTCGCGCAGCAGGAGTCGCAGCTCGGCGTGTTCTTCGACACGATCATCACCGCGACCTGCACCGGCTCGACGCAGGCGGGTATGGTCGTGGGCTTCCGCGCGCAGGAGCGGGCGCGGCGCGTGATCGGCATCGATACGGCGGCGAATCCGGAGATGACCCGGCGTGCCGTGACGAAGATCGCGCGCGCCACCGCCGAGCTCGTGGGTCTGAAGCGGGAGATCCGCGATCAGGACGTCAACGTCGAGCCTCGCTGGGCGGGGCCCGCCTACGGCGTGCCCGATCAGGCGACGATCGAGGCGATTCGTGCCGCTGCGCGCCTGGAAGGAATGATCACGGATCCGGTGTACGAGGGTAAGTCGATGGCGGGCCTGATCGCGCTGGCGCGCTCGGGCGAGATTCCGCGCGGCAGCCGCGTGCTGTACGTGCACCTGGGCGGCGCGCCGGCGCTGAATGCCTACCACCGGGCGTTTTCCTGACGGCGGGTGCCTGTCGGTCCGCGACGCGCTTGCCGCAGCCTCCGTGATATTCCCATACTCGGCGAATCGTGGCAGGGCCCTCAAGACTCGCGAGGCAGATTGAGGAGGTCGTCGGCGCGTTGAACGATGCCGGCGTGAAGTTCGCGCTGATCGGCGGGCTGGCGCTGGCGGCTCACAAGGTCGTGCGTGCCACTCGGGACGTCGACCTGCTGATCGACTCCAGGGACGCCGATGAGGTGGACCGCCTGCTCGAGAGGCTGGGCTATCAGCGCTTGTACAGGAGTGCCGATGCGGGCAACCACCTGAGGGGCGACGAGCGCGTCGACCTGCTGTACGCCAGTCGCGCAATCGCGCGGCGCTTATTGATGACGGCCGCCGAGCGTAAGACCTCGTTCGGCCTCCTGCGCGTCGTCAACGCAGAGGGGCTGATCGGCTTCAAACTCCAGGGGTTTGTCAACGACGCCCGCCGTACCCAGGATCTGGAGGACATCCGCGCTTTGCTGCGCGCCAACCGGGACACCCTCGACATGGCGCAGGTTCGGGAATATTTTCGACTCTTCGACCGCGAGTCACTGCTCGAGCAGCTCCTCCATGAAGTCAGCTGAACCGCTGCTACCAGCCGCAAAAGAACCTGCCGGGCCCGGCGGGACTGGCATGAGCACCCATTCGGCGCCGGCCGGGGACCCGGATCCGTACGCGCTTCTGGTGGAACTGCTGGGGGTCGTTGAGGAGTTGTGTCCGAGATGGCCGCAGAGAGACACCTTCGCAGGCGCTCGGGTATTTCTGCTGTGAAGCCTGCCCATGCCGGCGGACCCCGGCCTCCTTGGGGAAGCCGGGCGGCGGCGCCCTGCGCGGTAGCCAGCAGACGCGGGGCCAGCTTTGCGGCTATCAGAACGTGCGGCTGCCGTACAGTCCGATGGTGCGCGGCTGGTTCGTCAGATACCCGACGCGGGCGCTGCGGCCCCGCTCGTAGTCGAGTGCGAGCACCGCGCTCTTGTCGGAGATGTTGTTGATGTACGCCGCCAGTTGCCAGTGATCGGTCTTAAGACCCAGGCGGAAGTTGGCCAGGGTGTAGCTCGGTAGCTCCGGATTGAAGTTGAACACGCCCGCCGTCAATGGTCCGCCGTACGTGATCAGCCGCGCCGCATTCGGATCCGCCACGCGGTCGCCGCCGATCTGACCCCACCCGGGCTGCTCGTTCTCGAACTGAGAGAACGACGAGCCGACGTACTGAATCGTGGCGCTGGCGAAGAAATCCGTCCCTCCCTGCACCGGCATGGTGTAACCGACGCTCCCCACCGCCTGCGTCTTGGGTGCCGTCGGCAGCCGGTTACCGTCTGCGAGGCCACCCACTACTACGACAGTGGGCGGGGTGCCCGGTGGGGAGCCTGCCGCCGGCGGTATCGTCGACGTAACGGACGATGTCAGCTTGGCGTCGACGACCGTCGCCGAGATTCCGAAGTCCCAGTTGGCGGTCGGCCGTGCGAACAGCTCCGCCTCGACGCCCGTGCTGCGGGCCGTCGGGACGTTGAACACGATGCGCGACGAGCAGGTACCCGCGGTCGTCGTGGCCTGCAGGTCCTTGATGTCGGCATAGAACGCGGCGACGTTGAGCGTTACCCGTCGATCCATCCACTGCGTCTTCGCGCCAAGCTCGTAATTCCAGGTCTTCTCGTCTTTCCAGTTCTTCTGACTGCCGAAAACCACCAGATCCACTGGCGAACACAGCGGTATGTTAAGGGGATCGTTGATACCGCCGAGACGGAACCCGCGGGCGGCTTGCGCACTGAGCTCCACATCAGAAATGGGCTTGTAGCTCACGATCAGGCGCGGTGATACGCCATTCGAGTCCGTGGATCCGGGAACGTGGGTGGGGGGGAGGGTGAACCAGCCGTCGAAGTTGAGGAACTTGTCCTCGTTGAACTTGTAGTAACGCAGACCGGCCGTCACCGCCCACTGGTCCGTCGCGTGCCAGGTCCCTTCCCCGAACGCGGCATACTGTTTCAGACGGTAGCTGAGATCCGAAAAGAAGGGAGTGTCGGCCGGCACAGCCGGGTCAGTCGGGCCAAACGGGAAGCCCCCTGCGGCAACCAGGGCGTCATAGCCCGGTGTCGGCAGGTCCTGCCCGTAACGCCGTCCCACGTGCTGGAAGAACCCCCCGACCAGCCAGTCGATCGCCTGCTTTCCGTTGGACGCGAAGCGCACCTCCTGCGAAAACACGTTGAGATGCGTGCGGTCGTTGAGCTCCGAGTTGGTGCGCACGCCGGCAGGGTTGTTCGGTGTGAACACGTTGCCGAACACGTCGAAGGTCACGCTGCCGCTCAGCTGCGTGGCATCGCGTGCCACGAGCACATTTCGGTGCGTGAAGGATGCAATCGCGGTCAGTGTCCCCGGGCCGGTGTCGTAATCCACCCTCACGTCGCCGAGTGTGAAGTCATCCGTCAGACCGTCGTGCTGCTGCCGGTATTGCTGGAGGCTGCCGATCGTTACGGCCGGCTGGGTGGTGGTGTAGGGGTTCGCAAGAATGTTGTAGAGATCGGAACGCGGATAGCCGTTGGTCTCCAGTTTCTGGAACATGATGCGTGGAGTGATCGACAGCTCAGCGCTCGGCTTGACGAGGAACGCGAGCCGCACACCGCTGCGGTCGCCGTCGTTGATGGCCTTCTGGACGTTGAAGCCGCTCGGTGAGTTGGCGCCGATCGGGCCGATCGGCGTAATCGCGTCGACGAACCCGGGCAGGTGGTGCCAGTAGCCCACGAGGCGTGCCGCCACCACGTCGGTGACGGGGAGGTTCAGCGCAGCCCTGAGGTAGCCGCCTTCGTCGCCGTGCGAGACCGTCTCGAGGGAGGCGTCGAGCGATACTTCGGTCTTCCCGAGCTGCGGCTGGCGGGTGATGTAGCGCACCGTCCCGGACTCGGATCCCGCACCGAAGAGCGTCCCTTGCGGGCCGCGCAGCACTTCGAACCGCTCGAGGTCGAAGAGCTCGAGGTCCGGCGTAAAGAGCGCCACGGAGATCGGTGACTCGTCGAGATAGACGCCCACTTGCTCCTTGACGCCCGGCTGATCGCGAATCACCTGACCGGAGCTGATGCCTCGGATCGCCATCTGGCTCTGGCCGGGTCCCAAGTCGGCGATTGCAAATCCGGCGATGTTGCGCGCGAGATCGACGATGTCTACGGCACCTGAATTACGGATCTGGTCCTGGCTGGTCGCCGACACCGAGAAGGGCACGTCCTGCAGGTTCGCTTCGCGCTTGGTCGCCGTGACGATAATCTCCTGGATCGCGGCCTGATCCGCCTGTTGCGCACTCGCAACGAGCGGCAATGCTGTCGTACCCACGATTGCCAACCAGGCCGTCAGAACCCCGATAGCGGTGTGTCGAGTGCACGCCATGGCGAATTCCTCCCCGAAAGACGCTTGCGCCCGCCAAGCGTGCGGGCGTTGAGCTCGTTGGTTTTGGCTCCGCCTGACCGTCGGCGGCTTTGTTAATGAGGGTCATGATACACACGATGGTGTCTTTGCTGCCACAGCGCCAGAGGCTTGGCCCCGCGTGCCTCTTCCCGCTGCGCCGCACGCCCAGGGCGCTCTCTCAGGCCTCTTCTTGCACGTCCGCGACGGAGCTCTTGAACACTTCGACGCGGCGCGCCTTCAGCACCCGATGCACCGGAATGAAGACGTAGTAAGTGGCGAGAAACCACACGACACGTGAGACGAGCGGCGGGGCTGTCGGGGCCGGCCACAGCGCCCGCCCGGCCGCGGGCGCCAGCAGCCAACCCAACACCAGCACTGCGAGGAGCACCGCAAAGTAAATCCGGCCCGCACGGGTGAGCGAGAGCTTTGCGCGCCCCCGCGGGTAGTGCATGCGGGTGCGCAGCCACACCATCCCGACGATGAACGCCAGCGTCAGAACGGCGATCGCATCCGCCGGGAGCATGTGGCGGCCGTGCGCCCCGCGGCTACTGCCGCGCGGTCGAGTCGATGAACGCGTCCAGGTCGCGCTTCATCTTCGCCATCGACGGGGGATGCACGTACATCATGTGCCCCGCCTCGTAGTACTTCATCTCGATGCGCGAGCCGACGCCTGCCGGCAGCCCGAGATGCGCCATCACGTACTCGGTCGCTGAGAAGGGCGTCGCGAGATCGTAGTAGCCATTCAGCACCAGCACCCGCAGGTTCGCATCCTTCACCAGCGCCTCGGCGAGGTCGACGCCGGAATTCACCATCGGCTGATCGCCCTTCGGAGTTCGATGCACCCATTTCCAGTGCTCGCCGACGCTGTGGTTGGTGGTGCGATAGGTGCTGCCCTGCCCGAACCTGAGCTCGCCGTGGTAGTAATCGAGGAATGCCGCGGCGAAGGCGGCGCTGATCGCCGCCGACTGCGGATCGTAGTCGGAGTACTTCTCCAGCGGATCCATGGTCGCGCCGACGAAGCGGGCGTCGAGTCGGCCCACGGTCTTGTGTTGCGCCTTGAGCAGCTCGTGTGTGAAGGCACCCTGCGCGACGCGCAGTTTGGCGGCCTTGAGGTACTCGACCGGCAGCCCCGTGTACTCGTGCATCTTCCCGGCCACCGCCTCGCGCTCGGCATCCGGGATCGCATCGCCCTTCAGCAGCGCCGCCGTGAACGGACCTGCGGCGTAGGCGCGCACCTCGGTGAGGAACGGCTCGAGCGCCGCCGGCTGAGCGGGGAGCGCGTGGTGGTACCAGGCCACGGCGGCGTACGCGGGGAGGTACACGGCGTAGGGCCGGTCGTTGCCCGGGAGCTCCGCGAAGATCGCCTCGAGGTCGGTCGCGACGGAGACGAGTATCAGCCCGTTGAACGCGAAGGCGCGCTCGCGCAGGTAGTTGACGATGGCCGCCCCGCGGGTGGTGCCGTAGCTCTCGCCCAGCAGGTATTTTGGCGACGTCCAGCGATTGTTGTCGCTCACGTACTGCATGATGAAGCGGCTCACGGAGTCGATGTCCGGGTCGACCCCGAAGAACTCATCGTCCTTGTGGTCGCAGACCGCGTGGGCGAGTCCGGTCCCGACCGGATCGATCATCACAAGATCACTCTTGTCGAGCACGCCGAATTCGTTGTCCACGGTCCGATAGGGTCCCGCCGGAGTCGGACCGGGGTCTGAGACCACCACCCGCTTCGGTCCGAGCACGCCCATGTGCAGCCAGAGCGACGAAGAGCCCGGTCCGCCGTTGAACGCGAACATGAGCGGCCGCACGCCGCCTTTGGCGTCGTGCCGCACGTACGCGACATAGCCGATGCTCGCGATCGGCTTGTCCTCGTCGTCGCGGATGATGAGGGTGCCGGCGGTGGCGGTGTAGTCGAAGGACCTGCCGCCGACCGCGAGGTGATGTTGGGTGACCGAGCTCTCCGCTTTCGGTAACCGCATCCACTGATCCTTCTTCTCGCCCTTGATGTCGATCTTGCACAGCTGCCCCAGGACAACGGCCTGGGCGCTCGGTGGCTCCGGCGCGCGTGCCGGCTGCGGCTTCGCCGCCTCGGTCGCTCCTTCCGCGCGCGGGGGCTCCTGCGCGCCGGCCGCGACCGCCCAATTCAACACACCCGCCAGGGCGATGATTCCTGCTGACCGCCAGTTCGACATGTGCGCCTCCCCCAATGAGCCTTGGACCGCTCCCGCACCGCGCGCGCTTATACCATGATCGCGAACATGACGCGCCTCGAAGACGCAGTAACATCCGCATGAGCGCATGAGCCATACCGAGCATCCTCGTTCGATCCGCTCCTTCGTGACCCGCAGCGGCCGGATCACGGCGGCACAGGAGCGTGCGCTCGAGGTGCTGTGGCCGAAGTACGGCGTCGCCTTCGCCACGCAGCCGCTCGAGCCGAGAGCGCTGTTCGGGCGCGACGCCCCACTCACGATCGAGATCGGCTTCGGCAACGGCGAGAATCTTCTCGCGCTCGCCTCGGCACATCCCGCGCGCGACTTCCTCGGGATCGAGGTGCACCGTCCCGGTATCGGCCGGCTGCTTCTCGGGCTCGAGGGGCGCCAGCTCGCCAACGTGCGCGTCATCTGTCATGACGCGGTCGAGGTCCTCGAGCGGCAGGTCGCTGCGCAGTCGGTGGATGAGTTCCTGATCCTCTTCCCGGACCCGTGGCCGAAGAAGCGCCACCACAAGCGCCGTCTCCTTCAGCGCCCGTTCGCCGAGCTTCTCTCGAGCCGCCTCGCCCGGGGCGGCCTGCTGCGGCTCGCCACCGACTGGCAACCCTACGCCCTGCAGATGCTGGAGATACTGTCCGCCACGCCCGGCCTCACGAATGTCGCCGCCGACGGCGCCTTCGTTCCCCGCCCGCCCGAGCGGGCACCGACCCGCTTCGAGCGCCGCGGCGAGCGGCTCGGGCACGAGGTCTGGGATCTGGCCTTCTCGAGGAGCTGAGCTTCGTAGCTCTCAGGCGACGGCGAACGCCCGGCGCAATCCGTCGAGCACGAACTGCACCGCCAGCGCGCCGAGGACGACACCGAGGAGCCGGCCGGCGACGTTGGCGCCCGTCACGCCGATCACGCGCATCAGCGGATCCGCCAGCAGCATGAGCACGAGTGCCACCGCAAGCACCAGGCCTGCCGCCGCGAGCAATTCCGCAAAGAGCGCGCCCTGGCGCAGGAGCTGCAGGGGACCGAACCAAAGGAGCAGGGTCGCGAGCGCCCCCGGACCCGTAATGAATGGGAACGCCAGCGGAAAGACCGAGATGTCCGCGCGCCTGCGGCTCTCGGCCGCCTCGCTGCTCGAGGTGCGCGTCCCCGACTCGCGCGCGAATACCATCTCGAGCGCCAGCAGAAACAACAACAAGCCGCCGAATATCCGAAACGCCTCGAGACTGATGCCCATGAGGCCGATGAAGGGAGCCCCGCCGAGGGCGAACAGCACGAGGATCACGGCGGACACGCCGACGGCCTTGACCGCCATGCGGCGCTTGTACTGGCGGGTCGCGCCGCTCGTGAGCCCGCTGAACAGCGGGATGAGCGAGATCGGCTCGACCACGACGAAGAACACGATGAAGAATTTCAGCGGTTGCTCGAGCATTGGGGCCCTGCGCAATGGACGTGGCCGTTGCGGCCGCCTGCCGCACCCGGACGCAACAATCCAAATAAGCTCTTGAAAGCGTCAAAGACGAGGCGCAACATCAATTGTAGAGCGCAGTTGCGATCCGGACTAATCACGGATGTCTTGGCGGGAGGTGGGCGACGATGGCGACTCCTCAACCGGCTATCGGCGACTGGTATCGCCTGAACGGCGGTGCGCTGTTCGAAGTCGTTGCACTCGACGACGATGACGGCACCATCGAGATCCAGTATTTCGACGGCACTGTCGAGGAGATGGACATCGAGGACTGGGACGCTCAGTGGGAAGACGGTGCGCTCGAGCCCGCCGAAGCTCCCGAGGACTGGAGCGGCTCGGTCGACATCGAGGCCTCGGACAACGAGGGCCGCGGCTCCGACTCGCTCGGGGAGGATCGGGATCTGCGCGCGAGCGGTCTCGAGGGAATCGACCTCTTCGAGTAGGAATCGACCCGGTCTATGATCCCCGACGCGCTGAAAGCGCGCCGCCGAGCTAGGAGGCGGAAGCCTCCGCGAGGGCGTTGACGTCCACGCTGTCGGCTACCAGCACGAATCCGTCCCTTACCTCGAGCGCGATCGGGGTGAGAGAGCGCCCGGCGCACGGACCCGCCACGCAGTAGCCGCTGCCCTTCTCGAACAGCGCGCCGTGCGAGGAGCAAAGGATCAGCGCGCCGTCAGCCGTGAGGAATCGCTCCGGGAGAAGATTCAGCGGGTGCCCGGCGTGAGGACAGCGGTTCACGTAGCCGCGTACCGTGTCCCCGGCGCGCACCACAAAGCCTCTCAAGGGCCAGTCGCCGGCGCCGATGGTGAAGGCGCGCGCCCCTTGGCGGTCGAGGTCCGTGAGGCGGCAGACCACCCTCTCGACGTCGAGAGCGCATCGCTCCTCCGCGGCCTCGTCCAGGCTCACGCTATGCAGCCCCGTGGCCGGTCCAGCGCATCGATCTCGCGCCGGTTGAGCCAGACCATGATCAGTCCCGGGAATGCGAGCGCGAAGCTCGCGACGAAGTAGCCGTACCACCCGCCGTGTTCGGCGACCCAGCCGGCCGGATAGCCGAGACTGTAGCGCGGCAGCAGGGCGAGCGCCGACAGCAGCGCATACTGAAACGCGCTGTAGCGCACGTCGCACAGCGCCATGATGAGGGCGACGAGCGCAATGCCGCCCATCGCGCCGGCCACGTGCTCGATCACTACGGCGGCGGCCATGATCGGATAGTTCCGGCCCGCGACCGCGAGCGCGCAATAGAGCAGGTTGCTCACGGCCTGCAGCACCCCGAAGGCGAGCATCGAGCGCAGCAGCCCCAGCCTCACCATGAGGACGCCGCCGAGCACCGAGCCCGCGAGCGAGCTCGCCGTGAAGAGGCCCTTCACGATGAGCGCGATCTCGGTCTTCGAGAAGCCCACGTCCATCATGAAGGGTGTGAACAGCTTGTTGGCGAAAGCGTCTCCGATCTTGAAGAGCAGCACCACCGCGATCAGCGTCACGGCGTTCGGCGTGCCCAGCAGCTCCTTGAGCGGCGCCACGACCGACTCGCGGAGTGACCGCGGCTGATAGGTGTTGTGTGTGGCCGGGGCGAGCATCGTCGCCCCGCAAAAGAGCAGCATGACGGCGGCGAGAATCAGAAACGCCGGCCGCCAGCCGAAGTGATCGGCGACGACGAGCGCGACCGCGGAGGCGAGCCAGGCGGCGGTGCGGTAGCCGAGATTGGTGGCCGCGGCCGCGAGCCCGCGCTCGCTCGGAGCCGACACGTCGGTGCGGTACGCGTCGAAGGCGATGTCCTGGGTCGCTGAGAAGAAGACGATCGCGACGGCACAGGCGCTGATCGGCGTGAGGGCGACCGCGGGGTTCTGCAGCGCGAAGAGGCCTATGGTGAGGGCGAGGGCCACCTGCATCGCGAGGATCCAGCCGCGGCGCCGCCCGAGCCACGGCAGCGGATAGCGGTCGATGAGCGGCGCCCACAGGAATTTCAGCAGATAAGGCAGCGCCACGTAGGAGATGACGCCGATGGTGGTGAGGCTGACACCGGCGTCCTTGAGCCACGCCTGCAGCGCGCTCTCGGTGATCTGGTTGGGAAAGCCCGAGGCGGCTCCGAGAAAGAGGATCGCGAGCATCTTGGGGCTCGCGAGCACCTCCCGCAGCCGCGGCTCGCCGCCCGCGCGTGTCGCGCCGAGCGTGGGCGCGCTCAAAGCTCGTAGTCCATGACGAGCGGGGCGTGATCCGAGAAGCGCCTCTCCTTGTATATGGTGGCGGCGCGCGCCCGGCCGGCGAGCTCGGCGCTCACGACCTGGTAATCGATGCGCCAGCCGACGTTCTTCGCGCGCGCCTGTCCGCGGTTCGACCACCAGGTGTAGAGCCCCGGCTCGGGTCGCACCTCACGAAACGCGTCGACATAGCCCGCCGGCCCGAACAGGCGGTCCATCCAGGCGCGCTCCTCGGGCAGGAACCCGGGGTTCTTCTGGTTCGATCTCCAGTTGGTGAGGTCGATGGCGCGGTGCGCGATGTTCCAGTCGCCGCCGAGGATGTAGTGGCGGCGGCGGCGCCGCAGCCGCGCCAGGTGATCCTCGAAGGCGTCGAGGAAGCGGAACTTCGAGGCCTGCCGGTGGGGGCCTGCGGAGCCCGAGGGCAGATACAAGGACACGACCGACAGCTTCCCGACCTGCGCCTCGAGGTAGCGCCCTTCGCGGTCGAACTCGCCCACCCCGAAGCCGCGCACCACGCGCTGCGGGCGGTGGCGCGTGTAGAGCGCGACTCCGGCGTAGCCCTTGCGCTCGGCGTCGCAGAAGAAGCCGTGATACCCGGGGAGCTGCACGTCATGCTCGGCGAGCTGATCCTCGTGGCTGCGGGTCTCCTGCAGGCAGATGAAGTCCGCGTTCTGCCGGCGCAGCCAGCGGAACAACCCCTTGGCCGCCGCCGAGCGGATGCCGCAGACGTTGACGCTGATGACGCGCATCAGGGCATGATATGCCATGGAGCAATATCAGCTCACGTTCATAGATCTCGCCTTGAAGCGCGAGGCGCTGCGCTTCGGGCGCTTCACGCTCAAGTCCGGGCGCGAGAGCCCCTACTTCTTCAACGCCGGCCTCTTCAGCGACGGCGAAGCGCTCGCCTCGCTCGGCAAGTGTTATGCCGCGGCCATCGTCCACTCCGGGATCCGCTTCGACATGATCTTCGGCCCGGCCTACAAGGGCATTCCGCTCGCGGCCGCCACGGTGGTGGCGCTCTCCGGCGAGCACGGTCGCAGCGTCCCCTACGCCTTCAACCGCAAGGAGGCCAAGGACCACGGCGAGGGCGGCCGCATCGTCGCGGCGCCGCTCTCGGGAAGCGTGCTCCTGGTGGACGATGTGATCACCGCCGGCACCGCGGTGCGCGAGTCGCTCGAGATCATCCGCGCCGCGGGCGCGCAGGCGGCCGGCGTGGTGCTGGCGCTCGATCGTCAGGAGCGCGGACAGGGCCCGCTCAGTGCCGTGCAGGAGCTCGAGAGGAGCGAGGGTGTCAGATGTGTGAGCATCGTCACACTTGCAGAGCTCATCGAGGCGCTGTCGCAACCGCCGGACGGGCGGGCGCGCATCTCCGACGGGCAACTGGCGGCGCTGCGCGAGTACCAGCGGCGCTTCGGCGCTGCTTGAGCTTGCCAGCCGTACCGCTGCGGCCGGAAGATAGCGTCATGGCGGTCCGAACCTGTCGCTTGGTATCTCGCCCGCTGCTCGGTTGCCTCGTGCTCGCCGGTATCACGCTCGCCGGCGGTGTGGTGCGCGCGGCTCCGTCCCAGGCGTCCAGACAGGGCATCGCCTATCGCTGGGTCGACGAGAACGGAGTAGTTCACTACGGCGACCACATCCCGCCGCAGTACGCCGCGCAGGATCGCGCCGTGCTCAATGCCCAGGGCGTCGAGGTCAGGCACTTCGATGCGCAGAAGTCCCCCGAGCAGGCCGCCGCGGACGCACGCGAACGCGCGACGCAGATCAAGCAACGCCAGCACGACGCCTTCCTGATCACGACCTACACCTCGGTCAAGGACATCGAGGCGCTTCGAGACGGGCGACTCGAGCAGCTCAAGGGCCAGCGCACCGCGGCGCAGCAGTACGTGGACAGCCTGCGAACGCGCCTCGCGTCTCTGCAGACACGGGCGCTCACCTTCCGCCCCTACAACCCGCACACCGACGCGCGGCGCATGCCGGACGATCTCGCGGAGAATCTGGTGCGCACCGTCAACGACCTGAACGTCCAGACCCACAACCTCGACGCCAAGACCGCAGAAGAGACCGCGCTGCGCGACCAGTTCCAGGCCGATATCGAGCGCTACCGGGCGCTACACACCATCCACTCGCAATAGCGCCCGACGGGCGCTTCTACAACGGGTTCCAGGTGAGGGCGAGCGACAGCAGATCCGGGTCGCCGCTGCTCCGCGCCCGTCGTTGACCTTGAGCCTCGATGGTTTTCAGTGCTGGCCGGAATGCCCGAAACCGCCAGCCCCGCGGGGGGAGGCGGCGAAATCTGCGACCACCTCCAGCTCCACCTGCACGACCGGCACGACGATGAGCTGCGCGATGCGCTCGCCGGGACGCACCGTGAAAGGCAGCGCTCCCCGATTCCAGCACGACACCATCAGCTGCCCCTGGTAATCCGAGTCGATCAGGCCCACGAGGTTTCCGAGCACGATGCCGTGCTTATGCCCGAGACCCGATCGCGGCAGGATGACGGCGGCGAGTGTCGGGTCGCCCAGGTGAATCGCGATCCCGGTGGGGATGAGCTCCGCGCGCCCGGGCGCGAGCACCAGCGGCTCGGTGAGGCAGGCCCGCAGATCGAGGCCGGCGGAGCCAGCCGTGGCGTACGCCGGCAGCGGGAACTCGCTTCCCAGGCGCGCATCGAGAACCCGCACCTTGAGCGCGCGGCGCCCCGCGGAGCCGCCGCTCAAGCGAGGGCCGGACCGCGTTTGCGGGCCGCGGCGCGCGCCGCGAGGTCCTGCTCGATGAGCGCGATGAGCCCGCGCGCGAGTGTGAGCTTGCCGGCGCGGGGAAGCTCGTGACGCCCGTTGCGCGAGAGCACGATCAGCTGATTGTCGTCGCAGTCGAAGGCCTTGTCGTGCCCGACTTCGTTGGCCGCGATCATGTCGAGGTTCTTCTTCATGAGCTTGGTGCGCGCGTTCTGCTCCACCGATTCGGTCTCGGCGGCGAAGCCGACGGCGTACGGCCGGTCGGCCCGAGCCGCCACGGTCGCGAGCACGTCGGTGGTGCGCTCCATCGCGAGCTCGAGGCTTTCCGCGGTCTTCTTGATCTTCTGCTCCGCGGCGCGCGCCGGCCGGTAGTCCGCCACCGCGGCCGTCGAGATGAAAATGTCGGTGCCGGGAAGCTCCCGCAGCACCGCGGCCAGCATGTCGGCCGCGCTCTCGACGTCGACGCGCGCCACCCCCGCCGGCGTCGGCAGGCTCACAGGTCCCGCGACCAGCACCACCGTCGCTCCCGCCTCGCGCGCCGCCTGCGCCACGGCGAAGCCCATCTTTCCGGAGCTGCGGTTGCTGACGAAGCGCACCGGGTCGATGCGCTCGCGCGTCGGGCCGGCGGTGATCAGCACGCGGCGGCCCGCGAGCGCACCGCTCGCCGGCAGGAGCGCCAGCACCCGCTCGGCGAGATCGAGCGGCTCGAGCATGCGGCCCTCGCCGATTTCACCGCACGCCTGATCGCCCTCCGCGGGCCCGAAGACCCGCACGCCGCGCTGGGCGAGCGTCGCGACGTTGGCGCGCGTCGCGGCGTTGGCCCACATGACGTGATTCATGGCCGGCGCTACGGCGATCGGCGCCTCGGTGGCGAGGCACAGCGTCGAGAGCAGATCGTTCGCCTGGCCGGTGGCGAGTCGCGCCAGAAAATCCGCGCTCGCCGGCGCAATCAGCACCGCATCCGCCCAGCGCGCGAGCTCGATGTGGCCCATGGCGGCTTCCGCGGCCGCGTCCCAGAGGTCGCTGCGCACCGTGCGGCCCGAGACCGCCTGAAAAGTCGTGGGCGTCACGAACTCGCGCGCGCCGCCGGTCATGACGACCTGCACCTCCGCACCGCGGTCCCGCAGCCGCCGCACGAGGTCCGGACTCTTGTAGGCGGCGATGCCGCCCGTCACGCCGAGAAGAATGCGTTTGCCCTGCATGGAAAGCCGTCCCGCCCTGGGAACGGATTATCGCACCGCGCCTGCCGGAGCGCGCAAACCGCCGCTCAGAAAACTTACGTCGAGGGTGCGAAAGAGGAGGAAATTGCGAGACTTCGGGGGCTTTCTCCCCCTCCCGGCCCTGACATCGGGGTCCTTAGACTGGCCGCCCGACCTCGTTAGAACCGAAAGTAATGAGCATCCGGCACTGGCCTCACCCCGAGCGGCCCCGCGAGAAGCTGCTCGAGCGCGGCGCTCACGCGCTCTCGGATGCGGAGCTGCTGGCGCTGCTCCTCGGCTCGGGCACACGGGGGCGCACCGCGGTCGAGCTCGGGCGCATGCTGATCGCCGAGTTCGGCTCGTTGCGCGAGCTGTTGAACTCGGAGGCGCAGCGCTGCCTCGCACAGAGCGGCATAGGACCTGCCCGCTACGCCATCCTCAAGGCGGCCCTCGAGCTCGCGCGGCGGCACTTTCGCGAAGCGCTGCGCTTGGGTCCCGCGCTTGCGGCGCCCGAAGCCACCCGGACGTTTCTCGTGGCGCATCTGCGTGACCGGCCGTACGAGGTCTTCTGCTGTTTGTATCTCGACAACCGCCACCGGCTCATCGCCTTCGAGGAGCTGTTCCGGGGCACCATCGACCGCGCCGGCGTGCATCCCCGGGAAGTGATGCGCCAGACGCTGCTGCACAACGCCGCCGCGGTCATCTTCGCCCACAATCACCCGTCGGGAGTGCTCGAGCCGAGTCAGGCGGACGAGCTGATCACCCGGCGCCTCAAGGAGGCGCTCGCCCTGATGGACGTGCGGGTGCTCGATCATTTCATCATCGGCGACGGGCTGTGCTTCTCCTTCTCGGAGCACGGGCTGCTGTGACGTCTTGTCGAGCCGCCGCCGGGCTGGTATAAAACCCGGCCCGGGAATCCCGGGGTCCACCCCTCAAGGTAGATATATGTCCCGCGTTTGCGAGATCACCGGCAAGAAGCCGGCGGCCGGCAACCGAGTCTCCCACGCCAATAACAAGAAGCGCCGCCGCTTTCTGCCCAACCTGCACACGCAGCGCTTCTGGGTAGAGACCGAGAAGCGCTGGGTGACCCTGCGGCTGAGCGCCAGCGGGATGCGCACCATCGAGAAGCGCGGCATCGACAAGGTGCTCGCGGAGCTGCGGGCCCAGGGCCACAAGCTCTGAAGACGCGCACCGCACAGGAGCCCCCATGCGCGAGAAGATCAAGCTGCTGTCCTCGGCCGGAACCGGCCACTTCTACGTGACCACCAAGAACAAGCGGCTGCACCCGGATAAGCTCGAAGTCCGCAAGTTCGACCCGAAAGCGCGCAAGCACGTCGCCTACAAGGAATCGAAGATAAAGTAAGCGCATAGCCGCGCGCGCTTGCCCGAGCTGCCCGAAGTCGAGACCACGCGCCGGGGCCTCGAGCCCTACGCGCTCAAGCAGCGGATCGTCGCGCTCGAGGTCCACGAGCCGCGGCTGCGCTGGAGGGTAGCGCGCGATCTAGCGCGCAAGGTCGCCGGGCAACGGATCCTCGGCGTCGGACGGCGCGCCAAGTACCTGCTTCTGCGCCTGAGAACCGGCACCCTCCTCCTGCACCTCGGGATGTCCGGCAACCTGAGAGTCGTGCCCGCGCGGACGCCGCGCCTCGCGCACGACCATTTCGACCTCAAGCTCGGCTCGGGGCTGGCGCTGCGCTTCAACGACCCGCGCCGGTTCGGCAGTCTTCTCTACACCCGCGGCGATCCGCTCCGGCACCGGCTGCTCGCGGACCTTGCGCCCGAGCCCTTCGCCGCCGCTTTCAATGCAGACTACCTGTGGCGCACCACCCGGCGGCGCCGCGTGGCCGTCAAGCAATTGCTCATGAACAGCCACCTCGTGGTCGGCGTCGGCAACATCTACGCCAGCGAGGCGCTGTTTCGGGCGCGCATCAGGCCGACGCGGCGGGCCGGGAGCCTGTCGCGGACGGAGGCCGCGCGGCTGGTGCGCAGCGTGCGCGCGGTGCTCTCACAGGCGATCCGCGCAGGCGGCACGACGCTGCGCGACTACCTGGGCGCCGACGGTGCGCCCGGTTACTTCCGTCAGCGGCTCTACGTGTATGAGCGCCAGGGCAGGCCCTGCCGGCGCTGCGGCACGCCGGTGCGCGCGGTGACCCAGGGGCAGCGCTCCACGTACTATTGCCCGTCCTGCCAGAAGTGAGGCTTGCGCGCCGAGCGCGCATGAGCTGACCCGCATGAACAAGGCGATCCTCGCGCATCTGTCCAGGAACGATCCGGTGCTCGGCGGCCTGATCCGCGCCGTCGGACCGCGCCGGCTCGCGCCTCCCGAGGACTGCCACCCCTTCCAGGTGCTCGCGCAGGCCATCGCCCACCAGCAGCTGAACGGTACCGCCGCCAACACCATCCTGAAGCGCCTCGTCGAGGGCTGCGGCCAGGGCGCTTTTCCGACGCCGCGCATGGTGATCGCGGCGCCCGAGGAGACGCTCCGCGCCGCCGGCTTCTCGCGCGCCAAGGTGGCCGCGCTCAAGGATCTCGCCGCCAAGACCCTGGACTCCGTGGTTCCCGACGGCGCGACGCTCGCTCAGCTCCCGGACGAAGAGATCATCGCGCGCCTCACGCAGGTGCGCGGCATCGGCCGCTGGACGGTGGAGATGCTGCTGATCTTCCAACTCGGGCGCCCCGACGTGCTGCCGGTCGACGACTTCGGCGTGCGCGCCGGATTTCGCGCCGCCTACGGCTTGAGCCGCATGCCGCGACCCAAAGCGCTCGCCGCGTTTGGCGAGCGCTGGAAGCCGTACCGGACGACCGCGGCCTGGTACCTGTGGCGGGCGATGGAGCTGAAACGCGCCGGGACGCTCCCCGAGCCGGCCGAGCGCATCCGACTGCCGCGCATCCCGAAGCGGCGACGCGTTGCGCGCACATCGCGCCGCCTGCCTGCGGGCAAGGCCCGCACTCGCGCAAAGCCGGCAACGCGACGAAGCTCTAAGGGCGCCGGAGCTTCTTCAGCTCGGCCTCGACGATCGGGTGGACGAACTCGCTGACAGCGCCCCCCAGCACCGCGATCTCCCGAACCAGCGTCGATGAGATGAAGCTGAACTGCTCCTGCGGGGTGAGGAACACGGTCTCGAAGTTGCGGTCGAGGTGACGGGACATGTTGGCGAGCTGGAACTCGAACTCGAAGTCCGACACGGCCCGCAGTCCCCGCACGATGACCGCGGGCTGGTGCTTGCGCGCAAGATC